>Ga0075426_10000923_pt1 | contig 20552 bp, 23 predicted proteins | sample SoiMethybrSBSTD5_FD_75304 | JGI IMG/M metagenome (GOLD analysis project Ga0075426, IMG submission 75304) | Bulk soil microbial communities from a Populus tree surrounding site in Tennessee, USA - Soil MetaG P. TD hybrid SBSTD5 | ecosystem: Environmental > Terrestrial > Soil > Tree plantation...
ATCCTTGCCGAAGCCGACCTGCGTAGGCCGTTGCGAACGAATAAAGATTTCGTCCACGTCGCCAACTGATCCCGCAAGGTCTCCTCGCGGGTTCGGGCTACGATCTGATACATTTTTGAAAGATTCTCGATCCGGATCGCAATGTCACTCATCGTTCAAACTCAGGCTCCTTTCAAAATCGGACCTTTCATTGGGCGGGCGTCGTAGACGGGAAGCCTTTCTATAATCGTTGTTATAAAATATCGGCGAATTTTGGCTCCATTCGCCTGAAAAAAACAACTCCACTCCAAAGCAGCGCGCCCACGACGAGGATCGCCGGCGCAAAGGTGTCGAGCGCCGGCATTGATGCCCCGAGCAACGCCCAGCGAAATCCTTCTATCACCCCAACCATGGGATTGAGACTGTAAAGGAACCGCCATTGCGGAGGCACAAGGCTCAAAGGATAAACAACCGGTGAAGCGTACATCCACACTTGAAGTAGAAAAGGGATGGTAAGATTTATATCCCGATAACGCGCGTTCATTGGTGATAACCACAGGATTACTGAAAATGATGCGGCTAGAGCCAAAATGAGAACGAAGGGTAAACCTATTATTCTAACGGTAATGCTTGCATCAAACCACACCATCATTCCAAGCAACACCAGGAAGCCAAAAAAGAAGTCGATCATCGGTGCGATAGCCGCACAAAGCGGAACGATTAAACGAGGGAAGTATACCTTTTTGATTAGATTGGAATCCCCTACAAGGCTGTTAGTCCCCCTGCCCACTGCTTGGGAGAAATAAATCCAGGGCAAGATAGCTACATAGGTAAACAGAGCGTAAGGATGACCATCAGAAGGAAGTTTAGCAAAATATCCAAAGATAATTGTAAATATGGTCATCGTCATCAATGGTTGGACGATTGCCCAGGCGGCGCCGATAATAGTCTGTTTATACCGAACTTTTATTTCGCGCCAAACAAGATAATAAATGAGCTCCCGATGTTGCCACAGTTCTTTAAAATCCACCCCGGTTGGATTCAAGGCCTCAATGTAAATAACGGGCGCATCGGCGCCATGGCGTTCAGCAGTTTCTGACATTAATTCCTCGTTCAATCTTTATTCGGCGTCTTGTTACGCCTAGGCTCTTCTGCGCTATTTTAATACAATTGCTCAGATATCGCCAAGGAAGACGGCTTCACGGAATGTACCTTACGATGTTTGGCCCTAGTCGACGGCTAACCGCCAAAGGCAGCCGCCGCCAAACGGAAATCGCCAATCGAAACTTTGAGTTAGAAGGACTTAGATCGGGTAGCGTGTCGCCTTCGGCTAGCCAGTAATACCAGTGAAGTCCAACGGGCTGAGCCCCCCATTGCTCTTTGAATTTATAAGTACCGCTATCCGGAGTCGATCTACCGAAATCGAACACTCGAAATCTTCGCTCGCACGCGTACTCCAACACGGATTTGTAGAGCAGCATGTTTGGCGCAAGTCGGTTATAGCGTCGGTCTGACGACGCCCAAGGAATTTCGAGCATGTCCCGAAAAGCATATAAAAAACCCGCGGCCACGACGCGGTCTTTCAAATAAACCGCGGCGACGCGGGCAGCATCGGGAAATGCTTGCAGGATATTGGCAAAGAAGTTGCGGCCTTGGACGGGGGTCCCGAGGTCACGCATGTTGCGTGTCAAAACGGTGTAGAAGTCGTCCAGGATTTCCATGCCGCCGATGCGGCAGCTTATGCCTTCTTTCTCGGCGCGGCGGACTTGGCTGCGAAGTTTCGCTGAGAAGCCTTTCCAGAGCGAGGCGAAATCACCGGGCAACTCGAGTCGCATTGAGACTTTATGCTGCCTATCTATCCAACGGGAACCAAGCTGAGGGCCATGCCGGAGCTCTATATGCCGGGCCCCCACCTCTGACGCCAGCTCGACCGCCCGCTCCAGCAGAGCGCGCTCTGACTCAGCGTCACTTGCCAGCACGCCACCATAATTGAGAAACGGTAGCGATACTAAAAACCTGCCGAAGAGTCTGCTTGAGAGAAATGCTAGCGGCAGCACTCCCCGAATACTGCCCTCTGCATCTTTCGCGTAAAGATAAAAAGTTCGGTGCCCGAAGACGCAATCTATAACCTGCCGCCACGCGAGCAAATGATACCCTGTCGCGTTGGCATGAGTGTTGACATATGTGTCCCATGCCGCATCGCTCGGCGCTGCTTCGTCCACCCGTATCTCAGGCCGCATTGTTCTCTACGCGGCTTGAAGAAAGGCTCAATGCGGCTGCATGGACGTCCCGTATCGGTGCGAAAGAAAAGTTTGCGAGCAACTTGCGGAGTTTTCCTTCCATCCCACGGAGATTGGTATAATGCCGAAATCGGCTGAACAAGCGAGCTTGGATGCGCGGCTGATTGGGATCGATCTCCCAGGGATGAAAATAGAAGACGGCAGGCTGCTTCTCGACGCGGTTGAGGTAAAGCATCGCTCGGTGTGTCACCGCATACGGCAACATGCGGAAATATCCGCCTCCGGCGACCGGAATGTTGAAACCACCGATACGCAACGTGGAAAGCGGGACTTCGGCGATGGGCAAGCGCCCGTTTCCATTCAAGATGTGAAAAAAGCGTTGATGATTTGGTATACCGTAGCGGTCATGCCGTATAGGAAAAATGCTTGAATCATACTCGAAGCCTTCCTCTGCCAAGATGTCAAGCGCCCACAGACTTTCAGCGGTTATGGAGTAACTCGCGGCTCTGTAGCCGATAATTCGCTGGCTAATGATGTCCTCCACAATACGCTTGGCGCGCCGCGTCTCGTCTCGAAACTGTTCGCGTGTCTGCGTGTAAATTAGCTGATGCGCATAGCCGTGCGAAGCGATCTCATGACCGCGGCTCGAAATAATCCGGACCAGGTTATGCGATCTTTCTGCCACCCACCCCAAAATAAAAAATGTCGCCTTCACATTGCCTTCGTCAAGCAAATCAAGAACGCGATGAGTATTGCGTTCGACCCGACTTTCGTGTTGTCCCCAACTATCGATTCGGACAACGCTTTCGAAGGCCGATACCTGGTAGTAATCCTCGACATCTACGCTAAGCGCATTCAACACGATTGCCTCCCAGCCTGACCGGTTCGTGGTATTTGGGGCGCGCCTCCGCCCATGCAATTGCAACAATTGCAGGCTTAATTGCTCAAAGATTCGGATGGAGAAGATTGCGGGGGACGCATCATATCCCTTACAAGCTGGCGCCCGCGGGATAATAGTGGAACACGACTATTGTGCGCCGCGTCCCAGGAGGATGGTTTTTAGGGTCTCGAAGATAATTTGCAGATCGAATATCGCTGAAATGTTTTTGAGATAGTATAAATCGTACTGTAGCTTTTCGATCGCATCCTCTTCGCTGTCGCCATACGAATAAGATATCTGCGCCCAACCTGTTATGCCGGGCTTGACCGAAAACCGTAGGTGATAATAAGGGATCTTTTCTTTAAGCCGAGAAACAAAAAAGGGCCGCTCAGGTCGCGGCCCCACAAAACTCATATCGCCTCGAAGGACGTTTACCATCTGCGGAATTTCGTCGATTCTCAATTTACGCAGGACCTTGCCTACCCGCGTAGTCCGCGGATCATTCGTCGAAGCCCAAACTGGCCCAGACCCGCATTCAGCGTCGTTTTTCATCGATCGAAATTTATATAATCTAAAAACCTGCTCGTTTTGCCCTACCCGTTCCTGGCAATAAATAACCGGTCCTTTTGAGTCAACTTTAATGGCAATAGCTGCAAACAGAGCAATCGGAGCAGACAAAATCAGACCGAGCAGGGAAACCAAAATATCAATTGCTCTCTTGGTGTGAAAAATCCATGCGCTTCGATTGAATCCAGTCGACAGAACGATCCACCCGGGGTGGAGGTCAGTAATGGGGATTTTGCCCATGATACGTTCGTAAAACGCGTGGCAATTCTCTATGGGGATGCCGTGCATTCGCAACATGACAAGGTCCTGAGCTGGAAAATCCGCGCAGCTTTCCGGGCTATCGACCAAAATCCTATTTACTTGGTTTGTCTCTACGACCTCGATTGTGGAATGACGCGCAAAGACCGGCAAACTTATGCGTTTTGGGTTCCCGTAGGAGAGCTCCATCTGGCCGGGGTGCTGATCGATAAAACCAACAACCTGCATTCCGAGATGTTTCCAGCGATGGAGTTCTTCGGCAATTATTTTTCCAATGCTCTGAGTACCAACAATCAGGACTTTTCCGAAATTCTTGCGCTTCTTCAACAACGTAGTAAATTCGATCCGCCATATAAATAGGCCGACGCCTATCAAAAGCATCGTGCTGTACGAAATATTTCGTAAGGCGGGCCGTGGGAGCAGATGACTTAGAGTACCCAAGATCAGACACGTAGCACCAAAACCGCCGATAAGACGAACCAGCCATTGCCGGCCCAACAGCGTCGCATCAAGCGAATACAGATCCGAATAATAAAAAACTACTATTATAACGGCACCCACTAGTGCGCCTTCTAGTAGGTACCAAGTCCAGTGATTTCCTGGGGATAGCTCCGCGAAGTCCACCAGCAATCGGCCCACCCCGGCAATCAAAACCGCCAGCGCGAGATCGACCAATGGCAACGCTAGATAATAAGGCGAGTAATAACGATTGAACAATCTCATTTGTCTTACATGGAGCTCTCTCTGGCTAACCCGTCCGTCTAGTCGCCGCAGGGGACAATAAGTTTATTTATGGAGCGACTCCCAAACCGAGAACGAAAATCATGCTTAATCAATAATAATAATATTTAGAAGTGATACCAAGTTCAGTTCCGTTAAGCACCACGCCCATAATTTTATTCGAGTTAAGCGTCTTGACGGCTTCGGCCAAACAATCACGGGGAGTTTTCCTGGCGCGAATTACCATGATGATTCCGTCGACATGATTAGCCAATATGAGCGGATCCGGCGTTGATAGAATCGGAGGGCTATCGATAATAATCTGATGGTTGGGAAATTTCAGTCGTATCTCATCAATAAGATTTCGCATCTTATCGGTTGCCAAAAGCTCGGACGAGACACCCGTCGCTTTGCCGGCCGGCAGCACCTGAAGGGCGCCGAGGGAAGTCTTTTGAATGTAATTGACAAAATTTCCGTTATTGCCCGCACTCAGATAATCGGCAAGACCCGGATTGCGTGAAATATTAAAATATTGATGAACTTGTGGGTTACGCAGATCGCAGTCCAAAAGCAGCACCTGATCTCCATATTCCAAAGCCAAGGCCGCGGCTAGATTCGCCGCTACCATCGACTTGCCGTCGCTCTTAATCGGGCTCGTTACGGAAATGACGCGAGCGTTCGACGTGGCTCGCAATTTCCTGACTTGTTCCCTGAGAATTTTATACTGTTCTGCCGCCGGAGAGCCTTTCTCCAAAGGTATGATCGGATAACTCTTGTAGCTGCGCAGGTCACGGCCGAAGAGGAACTCTTCGGTTGTTTCTCGCCATGACCTCCGTCGCCCAACCGGCGCATGGTCTATGCCAATTCCGTTAACCGGCACGGCCGATTTCGGCATATTCGGTACATGCTCAGCCATCGGCTCTATTGGTACTGCAGTTTTTTCCTTGCTCGCCTTTTCCAACGCTTCAAATACCCTGCTCATTTCAACCTCCAGCGGTTTTTCGCCAATTTTTGTTTAAAACGCGACAGGCCGATTTATCAATTAATAATAGAACTTCGTAAAAAGATGAATCGATATCGTCCCAATCGCAAAGACCATCACCGAGGCAACGGCCAACATTCTCTGAGATCGCCTGTGCTCTAGGACACTGTTTCTCGTGCCAATCAGCGGGAGAGCCGCCAGGATTGGCAAATCAGTGAGCACCCTGAGATCTTCAACTCCCTTAAAAGAGGTGTCGAGATTCTCTCTCAAAAATGCCAGTCCGAACCCTGCGGCCACCGCGAGCACGAGGCCGACAATTAAGATGCGGAGCCGTTCGGGCGCGACAGGCTGCTGCGGCAAATTAGCCTGATCAATGACCTGGAACTGTTCTCCTTCGTTCTTTTTCTCCATATTTTCTGAAAGTTGAGAATCGAGGGCCTTTCCCTGAAGATCCTGATACTTTTTAAGCATGATATCGTAGGCGCGTGTAACTTTTGAAAGTTCTATGGCCCGTACCGGAGTATTATCGACACGTGCCGAATAGGATGAGATTTGGCCTTTAAGCGCCTCGTTGCTAGATCGCAGCGCGTTTATTTCCAGGTTCAGATCGGCGATTTGTTTCGCAAGCGTTTGCTGTACCGGGTTGCGCAGCAAAGGGGATTCCGTAGAAGTCGATCCTGTCGGCTGTTTTTTTGCTTCAGCTTCGAGCGCTTGAATTTCCCTCTTCAACCGCACGACGTCAGGGTGCTTTTCGCTGTAATTCGTGCGAAGCTGTTCCAATTGCAGCTTGCGATCATCGAGAGTCTGCCAGCCAGCAGCTTGTCCTTCGGGGGTTACGATTAGCTTGGCCTCAACGAGCTGCTTCTCCAGATTGCCCTTTCGTTCCTGCAGAGATGATAATCGGAGCGAATTGCCCTGGAGCTCGACCCGAAGCTGATCGAGCGTCTTAAGATTTGCATCGAGTTGTTCTGGCAGTTCGAAACGGTGTTGCGCCCTGTAGATATTGACTTGTTGCTCCTGCTCCTCAAGCTGCTTACGGAGTCTATCCGATTCGTCGTTTATAAAAGTCCGAGTGCCAGCGACTTGCCGTTGCCGGATCTCCGTATTTTCAGCGATAAAGAATCCGCCAAGACGGCTTGCAACTTGGTGCGCCTTCTGCGGATCTTTATCGAAAAACGACAGAGCAAATGATTCGACAACGGGCACAGAGTTCCGGCGCACGTCGATCCTGATATTTTTCCGTAATCGGTCGACTCGAGCGTCCATGCTGGTCGACGACGGGTAGAGATCGAATTCACGTACGATCGTTTCAAGCCGCTTCCGGCTCAAAATTTCATCTGAAATCGATCGAATTCTCTGCTCGACGCTCGACGTCACCGTCGAATTAACATAGTTAGGTGGAAGCTTCTGCGGGGAAACCGATATGAGCGTCCTCGATTCGTAAACGTCTGGGAGGCTCAACGCCAGATACCCGGCGAGGGCGAAGACCACCGCGAAAACGGTGATGATAAAGGCTTTCTGCAAGTAAAAGATATTGACGATTCTCCGAACATCCAAACCGTAAGATGACTCCATACGCACCTCCAAGAAATTGGCTAGGGTTGCTAGTTTAATATCTCCCTATCACTCAACCATGATACGATCTCCGGGCCTCAGCGAGATATCCTGCTTGAGATCACCCTTCATAATAGCTTCAACGTCGACCGTGTATTCAGTTACACTGGCACCGTCGCGACGCACAACTTTAACGTTGTGATAATCGGCGAACAGGTTCAACCCGCCGGCCCGTGTAATAATTTGAAGGACGGTGTCGTTACCGGAGACCAGATAGGCCCCAGGCTTGGTGACCTGTCCTACGAGAAAAACGACACTCGACGTGATTTCGGTCACGCGAATGCTGACAAATGGACTCGCGATATAGTCGCGATACTTATCCTCAAGAGTTTTTCGCAATTGCGCGGTAGTCAAGCCGGAAGCCTGAACCTCGTTTACGAGGGGGAGGGTAACATAGCCGTCGGGGCGTACCTTTGCCGTGCCGGACAGCGCTGCCTCCTTCCATACTACGATGTCGAGAGTATCGCCGGGGCCGATAACGTAGAATTCGTCGGCCGGTTTGGCCGGATTGGGGACATCCGCGCCTACTTGATACTGACGGACGCGAAGATCTTTCGTCGCGCATGAAGTTAGCGCCAATAACGTGACCATCGCCAAAAAGATAAATTTAAAGCATCTCATATGAATCCTTTCTTTTGGTTAGTTTTGTGTGCAGAAAGTGCAAAGCTTTGCGCTGCCCTAAATCAGGAAATCTGTAGCAAGTAGGTGCGGACCGGACGCATTCACGCTGTGAACGTGAATGGCTAATGCGTTACGGCGGTAGAAACTTTACGTCTTACTGCAGCGGGCTCAAAGATTCTGGCTTAAGTCGCTGTGGCTGCTGCAACTCAGTGCCCATATACAGCGGGGCTCCCATTTGCGGATATAGGGGGCGAGCCGTTTGGCGCGACAAACGGAAGTTTGGATAAGCGTCGAAGTAAATCGATGCCGTTAACACAACGGCATTGCCACTGACCCTACCTGCGGACGCAATTGAAGTGTTCTTGATGTTGCCGCCAACATCTCGGAAACGATAACCGTACCAGAGGCTAGAGGAAAGCCAGTTAGTGATCCAATATTGGAGCCCCCCACCTCCTCGGAAAACTTTTAACGTATCGGAGTCCTGCGTGTCAGATAGGGAGTATTCCGTTCCCAAGAAACCGTTCAGATAGGGCGTTATCCGAATTCCAAAACCGGTCGAAATGCTTGTCGTCAACGCCGGACCCGATGAAATTCCGGCAGTGCCGGTGAATCCTCTGCGGACAGTCATATTAAGAACGGCTCTTTCCCACAGCTTGATCATAGTTATATTTGCATTTAGGCCGACTGCAGGTCCATCGCCCGAGGTATTGATACCGACACCGCCCGTAGCAGAGATCGTCCATGTTGGATCTATGTTGATTTTCAACGCGCTGAAAAAATCGTCTCCGAGATCGATATTGTGGATAACGTCAGTATGAGTACTACGGGAGTTCGAGTTCTTTCCGGTGTGCGAATTCGATGTCAGGATTGTGACATAATAACCGGCATGGAAATTATGGACGCTGCGCCAATTATACATACCCCGGAAACCGATGGTATTGGCAACCTCACCGGTACCGCCTGTATTTGTATACCCGGTCGAATACCATCCGGAAAAGGTGATATTAGGGGAGTAAAGGTATCTACCGTCCGCGAAGATAAAGTTTGAAACGTTGCTGCCTTTCGTTACCAAATCACCTATTTCCTGAAAAGTCGGCAGCGCTACGAACCCGCCCCCCGGCATTAACTGCGTCGGGGTAGTAGGGAGCTCCGGCGGAGCGGCAAAAGCCTCCAAGCCGATCGTTCGGGTACTGCCCTCACGCCTAAAACTGTCGCCGAAATAGAAAGCCAGTCTTGGAGTCGCACGGTAAGTGTAGCCGATGTTGCTAATGATATTTTTGCCAAAGTTATTTTGATCGCTGTTATGGGCATAAATTTCACCGCTGGTGCTGAGGGATGCGTTCAGCGTCGGCACAGCGGAGCCGAAAGGCGCATAGCTGAAGGTAAAGGTCGGTACGATATGGGTGATAAAATCAGATTCGTTCTTATCCTTCTTTTCGTTAGAAAAGAATATATTGTCGTTGTACTCCTCACCAACGCCCAATGAGATTCCACCAGCGACCGCAGCTTTTGCATCTTCAGCGACAGCCCAAGTCACTAATATGCAGAAACATGCCAGGAGTAGCTGCCTGAGCTCAACTAAGCGCATTGCGCAAACGTAGCACAATCAGGTGTCGCTTTGCAAATTTATGCTTTTTTACGCTTTTTCCTGAAAAATGAGCTGGCTAGCGCACTATTTTGGGAGTAGGTTCAGCACTCGCGATTATCCACCTGTTGGAAACGGCCGCATCCCAGGCCTGATTAGCCGTTGCGCGGTTGGCCAAACCCTTAATCTCAACCCGGTGCAGCACTATCTTGTTTGAAATCCTGTGCTGGCTGATATCCGTTTCATATCCTTTCGATTTCATTTCACGGCTTAACTTCTGCGCGTCTTGCGGCGTTTGAAAGCTGCCGACAATGAGGCGATAGGTATCATCCGGCATCTTCCGCAGCAGCGTCTCGCGCGTGAGCGCCGGCAAGGCGAGATTCTGTCCGGCTATGATCCAGTTAAGATCCTGGACACCGGGATTCGCCTCTTTCAAAATGTCCATCGCAAGAAACAGGCGGTCTTTGCCATACACTTCCGTGGCGATGTGGCTGATGGTGCTGCCCCACGAAACGACAACCGTATCATTTTGCTGAGCGCCGCCGTTTGATTGCCGCGCTTCCGTATTGGCATCAGATCCTTCTTGCGCCGTTTGTGCCGTAACGGGGTGCACAGCTGTAGTCGCAGGAACATCCGCGGATGCCACCGCTGCGTTCGGTACTTCGCGGCTAGAAGCCGACGGCTTCGACTCGGACGACACCGTCGGCGCCGACGCCGTGACCGGTCCAAACTCGAAGAGAAACTTATTCGACAACCAGGCCGCCAAATCCGTTCCGTAATAAAAAAGGCCGGCCGCAATCGCCACAAGCAAACCGGCGGCGGTGGTGCCACGCAAAGCCGTTCTTGTCCTGGGAGCACTTTGGGTCTTTTCGGCGGCGGCCTCCACGCGTTTCTCGCGAGCGACGGGTTGAGCCACTGCCGGCGCGGGAATTTGCGCCGGCGTCGGCTGCGGCGCCGGCTCCGATGCCGCCTCCGGCTGTGGCGGCAAAAGACGGAGGTCGGTCGCCACCTCTTTAATCACTTCGGCGGAAATCTGTCGCGCCGAGGTGGCATAGGCGATAAGCAGGGCGTTATCGCAAATGATATTGATCAGCCGCGGGATCCCTCGGGAATAGGCCGCGACAGCGGCGACCGCTTCCTGGCTGAAGAGCTTTTCCTTCTCGTATCCGGCGACGCGCAGCCGATAATCGATGAACGGTCCGATTTCACGATCCTTCAGGCGGTCGAGCCGGCACTGGAAGGCGACGCGCTGCTTGATCTGTCTGAGCTGCGGTTGATTAAGTTTCGCATCGAGCTCCGTTTGACCGACCAGCACAATCTGTAGAAGCTTTTCGGAAGCGGTTTCCAGATTGGACAGTAGGCGTAAGTTTTCGAGGACGTCGTCGGTTAAATTCTGCGCTTCGTCGACGAGCAGAACGACGGTTCCCCCTTTCGCCGCCTGAGCGACCAGGAAATCGTTCAATGCGCGAATCTTTTGCAGTCGCCCGGCGCCTTTGACGGGAAGTCCCAATTCGTCGCAGGCGAAGGTCACCAATTCCTCGAAGCTAAGTGTCGTGTTGTAAAAGAATACGAAACTAAAATTTTCGTCCGGCTCGCGCATAAGACGGCGAAGCAAAGTCGTTTTACCGGTGCCGACTTCGCCGACGACTACGATGAAGCCTTTCCGTTCGCGAATGCCGTAGAGCAGACTCGCGTATGCCTCCTGGTAAATCGGATTCGTGTAAAAGAATTTAGGGTCGGGCGTGACGTTGAACGGTTTTTCCCGAAAACCGAAGTATTCGTTGTACATAGGGCCTCGTTATCTGGGGGAGGCTAACTCGTTATCTGGGGGAGATTAAAAGGTAAGGTGTCGGGCGGACATAGCTCCGCCATCTAGGGTTTGAGCCCTACGAAAAAATCGGAAAGAGAAAACCCTCAGGCGTGCGCCTGAGGAACACAGGCTTCCAAATCGAGTGTTGCCGCTTTGGAGGTGCCGGTGACCCAGCTGCAATTTACGAAATGCAGCGGCACCTCGACTCTAACCTGACGGCTCAGCAGCCTCATCAGGACCTTGACCCGGCCGTTAGCGCCGGGTGGCTCCTGAATGATGCCCACGAGCCCCTCGAACGGTCCACCACTAATGTATACTTCCTGGCCCGCTTTCAGGTCCGAATGCGCGGCAATGACGCCGTCCGGGCCTCCTTCGCGTTTGAGAAAAGAAATAACCGCGTCGTCAAGAGGCATCGGAGTGCCGTTGAAGCTAACGATACGTTTAACGCCTGGCGTCCAGAGTACGCATTGATACTGGTTGGGATCGGAGATTCGTGTGAACAAATAGCTCGGAAACAACGGAACGACGCGTTTGCGCTTCTTCAAAGACTCGGGAAACAGAAGCTTAGGGAGAAAAACCTCGACGCCGCGATGCTTTAGGCAAAATTCGGCGAACTCTTCCTTCTGGGGTTTAGAATACACAACGTACCAGCGATTAGCTTCGATGATCGACATGATTACCAAATAACTGATTGAATTAGCCTCATTAGCCTGAGCAAGAGCAATGCCACGAAATTATGCGCGACTAAACAGAGCTAACGTGTTGATCTCGAAGTAGTTTTACAGGATACACATTTGTGTCATTTTTTGATCATTGGTAAAAATCGGGCAATGTTGTCGTATTATTCCGACAAAAGTCTTACGGATAGGCTTCTTTAACTTACAAGAAGTTCCGGGCATATCTGCCTGATTAGGCATTTTTAACCTTATTTAGGTTTATACCTGTTATGGCAATATCTAGCTTTTGTTGGCTGTTTTAAGCAAATCTTCACAACGAGCATCAATTGCACGGGGAGAGTCCACGTTTTGCTCCTCGGCCTTGTATCACGAATCACCGAGATTACTGCGAGATGGCTAGGAAGTGCTTGGGTTGGGAAAATTCCGCCATCCCCTTATCGGAGCTAATGTAGAGAGGGGGTAATGCTATGAGCGATGTCGACTTACAGCAGTTTATCCAAGGGACTTATTGACTATGGACTTTGTGCGGAAGAATGCGCCAGCGGCTGTAAGCGACAAACGCCGCGAGGATTCCGGTGACGAGCGGGATCAGCACCATCGCGCCGCCGCCGGTCATGAGCGTGAGAACCGTCGCGCCGATCATGATGACGACGAGGCCCGCGGCGGCGAGCGGCGTAAGACCGGTCTTCGTGTGGAACAACCCCGGCAGGATGAGACCGAAGCCACCGAGCACCTCGGCGACGCCGATGAAGCGCAAGAACCAGCCCGGCAGGGGTATCTCTTTGATCATCTCCTCGATCGGCATGACCAGCTTCATGCCGCCGGAGAATAAAAATTCCGCGCCGAGCAAAACTTGCACGATCCACAACGCTATATGCATAATCCTCCCCTTCCGCTTCGCACTATTTGCCGCGCGCTTCGGCGACCTGCTTCATCTGCGCCAGCCCACGCTCGAAATCGTCGCCGATCATTTTATCGATATTGATGAAAAGATGCACCGCTTTCGCCATAAAATTATTATGGCCGGTCATGCTCCACGTCACTGCGGTGCGATCGCCTTCAGGCTTGAAGGTGAACTCCGCCGTGTTGGTGGCGCGAAAGGGCTTGAGAAATTCGAGTTTGATCCTGACAAGGTCGCTTGGACGGCTCTCGACGATCGTCATGCTTCCCGCGCCGACCTCCTTGTTGCCGTCCCAGCGATAGACGGCGCCGGTTCCCGCCGGCGCCCCCTCGTAGACCCGCTTCATCGCAGGGTCGCGTTTCTCCCACGGCGACCAGTTCGCCCAGTTGTGAAAATCGTTCACTTGCCGGAACACCGCCGGCCCCGGAGCGGCCACGACGGTGCTCCGCTCGACGCGGAACTCCGACGGCTGCAGCGCCACGACGACGACGAATGCGACGACGATGATAAGCAGAGCGATCAGGATTTTTTTCAGCACGGCCCCTCCCTGGATAGCGAGCGAAGTTTTTAAACGGCGGCGAAGCGCCCTAGCCGCCGGCGATCGCGCCGATGACGAGAAAAGGCTCTTTGCCGCTCGCGACCGCGTCGGGAAGCGGCGCGTCCGGCGATTCATGCGAGAGGTCCTGCTCGCAGGCGAAGAAGCGCACGAAGGCACGGCGCTTCTGCGTCGTGTGATCGCGCATCGTGCCGCGGAGCATCGGATAGAGCGCCTCGACGGCGTCGAGCACCGACCGCTGCGTCACCGGCCCGGCCACTTCGACCTTTATCTCGCCGTCGACGTGCGCGAGCTTGCGCAGGTGCGCGGGCAAAACGACGCGGATCATGCCAGCGCCTGCGCCTCGACCGAGACCACGGCCGGAAGATCGCGCACGATCGGCGTCCAGCTCGCGCCGCCGTCGGCCGAGCCGTACACCTGCCCGCCGCTCGTGCCGAAGTAGACGCCGCACGGATCGAGCGTGTCGACCGACATCGCGTCGCGCAGCACGTTGACGTAGCAGTCGCGCTGCGGCAGCCCTTTGGTCATCGGCTCCCACTCATTGCCGCCGCTCTTGCTGCGGAAGACGCGGAGCTGACCGTCCAGCGGAAAATGCTCCGAATCGCTCTTGATCGGCACGACGAAGATCGTCTCCGGCTCGTGCGCATGCACGTCGATGACGAAGCCGAAATCGGTCGGGAGATTGCCGCTCACCTCGCGCCACGACTCGCCGGCGTCGTCGCTGCGCATGACGTCCCAGTGCTTCTGCATGAACAGCACATTGGGCCGCGCGCCGTGCATCGCGACGTGGTGAACGCAGTGGCCGACCTCGGCGGTGGGATTGGGGATATATAAGGACCGCAGTCCGCGGTTGATCGGCTTCCAGGTCTTGCCGCCGTCATCGGTGCGGAACGCGCCCGCCGCGGAGATCGCGATGACGATGCGCTTGGGATTACTCGGATCGATGATGATCGTGTGCAGGCACATGCCGCCGGCGCCCGGCTGCCACGCCGGCCCGGTGCCGTGGCCGCGGAGCCCCGCGAGTTCGTGCCAGTTCTTGCCGCCGTCGGTCGAGCGGAAGAGCGCGGCGTCCTCGACGCCGGCGTAAACTGCGTCGGGATCGTCGAGCGACGGCTCCACATGCCAGACGCGCTTGAATTCCCACGGATGCGGCGTGCCGTCGTACCACTGGTGCGTCGTCAGCGGCTTGCCGGTCTCAGGCGAGGTGTCGTAGACGAATTTATTGCTTTCCGCCTTCGGCATGCCTTCGGGCGTCGTCGTCGGCTCGCCCGGCGGCGTGCCCGGCTGGTGCCAGGTCTTGCCGCCGTCGTCGGACCTCTGAATGATCTGGCCGAACCAGCCGCTCGACTGCGAGGCATAGATGCGATTGGGATCGGCGGGCGAGCCCTTCATGTGATAAATCTCCCAGCCCGCGAAGTGGGGGCCGCTCACATCCCAGTTTTGGCGCTTGCCGTCGGACGTTAAAACGAACGCGCCCTTGCGCGTCCCGACCAGTACTCGTACTCTGCTCATTTCTCGCTCCTTTCGACGTTGACGCTGGTTAATTCGGCCCCTGCGGAAATTTGGGCAAATCGGGGTTCATATAATCCCAAGGCTGCGCGCTCGAAACAAACATGTCGACGACCGGCTTATGCAGCGACGGATCGTCGAGGCTCGCGGCGGGAATCGCGATCATGTCCGGCATGCGCGAGAGGCGGGCGACGACCGGCGAGCCGCAATTGGCGCAAAAGCCGCGGCTGACCTCACCGCCGCTGTCGCCGCGGGTCATATAGTATTTGGGCTCGCCGCGCGTCAGCTTGAATGCGGCGGCGGGAACGGCGATGCCGGAGATGAACGCGGACCCCGTAAATCTCTGACACGCCCGGCAATGGCAGTTGAAAGAAAAAACCGGCTCGGCCGTGCACTCATATTGAATGGCGCCGCAGGCGCAGCCGCCGTGAAATGTATCGGACATCGCTTAATCCTCCAGAACGCGTTTTCGACTGAACCGGTGACCGGAACGCTTGCGCGGTTTGGGCACCGGCTCGCTTCGTTTCCTTTAGCGCTGATCCTTTTCTGCCGACGCCGCCAGCTCCGCCGCGCGTTTTTTCAGCTCGCGTGGTGAGATATCACGCACGTGCGTCGCGACGTGCCAGATGTGGCCGAAGGGATCCTCCAGCGACCCGCTCCGGTCACCGTAAAACTGGTCTTGGACCGGCCGCAAGAACTTGGCGCCCGCCGCCGTAGCTTTTTTCGCAACCGCGTCGGCGCTTTGGACGTAGAGATGGATATGGACGGAGGCGCCGCCGAACGACCGCGGGCTCAAAAAGTTCATCTCAGGGTATTCGTCGGCCAGCATGATCCGGGAACCGCCGATCTCGATCTCCGCGTGGCCGATGGTGCCGCCCGGTCCCGGCATGCGCATGATCTCTTTGGCGCCGAAGGCTTTTTTATAGAAAGCGATGGCGTCCGCCGCTCCCTTGACGCTCAGGTAGGGCGTCACGGCGTGATAGCCCTTTGGAACGTGATTTGTTTGCTTCATGAGCGCATTCCTCATCCCGGCAGCCCCGGCAGGTCGATCACAGGCCGCACCTCGACCGTTCCTTTTTTAGCCATCGGAATGCGCGATGCGATCGCGATCGCTTCATCCAGGTTTTTCGCCTCGACGAGAAAATAGCCGCCCAGCTGCTCGCGCGTCTCCGCGAACGGGCCGTCGGTGACCATGCGCTTGCCTTCGCGGATCCGCACGCTCGTGGCCGTCTCGGTCGGATGAAGCGGATTCGCGCTGACATACTGGCCGTTGGCTTGCAGCTGGTGCGCTAGCTCGGTCGACTCCGCGTAGCACGCCTGCCGCTCGGCCTCGCTCAGGGGGGATTTTTCGTCGAGATAGATCAACAGCATGTATTTCATCTTCGCTCCTATCGTCCGGAGGCTTCCTGCAAGCGCTTAATATCGAGCTTCTTCATCTGAAGTAGCGCCTGCATCACCTTGTCGGCTCTCTTCCCGTCCTTGAGCAGCTCGGCAAGAACTTTAGGGACGATCTGCCACGAGAGACCGTACTTGTCTTTCAGCCAGCCGCATTGCTGCGCGTTCTTGTCGCCGCCGTCGGAAAGCTTCTCCCAGTAATAATCCACCTCTTCCTGCGAGGCGCAACCGACCTGAAACGAGATCGCTTCGTTGAACTTGAACACCGGACCGCCGTTGAGCGCCGTGAAGGTCTGCCCATTCAGCTCGAATTCGACCGTCAGAACGGTGCCGGCGGCCATATGGTGAACGTCGTATCCGGCTTCGGTGTAGCGCGAAACGTTGAGAATCTTGGAGTTTTTGAAAATGGATGTGTAAAACTTCACCGCCTCCTCGGCGTTTTTATCGAACCACAGACACGGCGTGATTCTTTGCATAATGTTTCTCCTTCAGTCCTTTTTCCGCGCGCGATTGATGTCGCAGAGCATGTCCGAATGGATGTTCAGACCGATATTGGTCAGGTTGTAAAGATGCTCGCTGGCGACCAGCCAGACGATCTCGCAGATCGCGCGCTCGGAATAATGGCGGGACAAGCGATGGGTTGCAGAAACGTGTCCATGGCACAACCTTACTGTATCTCCCAGACCGGCCTCACCTCGACGCTGGCAAAGCGCGCCGACGGGATCTTCGCGGCGATCTGAACCGCCTCGTCGCGGTCGCCGGCCTCGATGAGGTAATAGCCGCCAAGCTGCTCCTTGGTCTCCGCGAACGGGCCGTCGGTTGTCGCGATCTTGCCGTTTCGCACCTTGACGGTCGTTGCCGTCCGCGCGGGCTGGAGCGCGTTGCTGCCGAGGAAGCGGCCGGATTTTTTGATCTCGGCGGCGAAGGCTAGATACTCGCCGCGCAGTTTGTCGAACTCCGTCTTCGGCAGGTTCTGAATCTCCGCCGTGTCCTGATAGATCAAGCAAAGGTATTTCATCTATGTCCCTCCCTTCACTGCGTAATCGTTGGGCGAAGCCCGAAATCGACAACCGCCGGCCACGCTACAATGTTTTGTGGTCGCTCTCTTTTTTATTCGCCCGGCGCCGCTCGCTTTCCCGGATCATGTCGGTCAAATCGTTGGCCGGTCGAATCTCCCATGGGCCAACTTTCACGCCGGGGTGCTTTGACATCAGCTGGATGGCATGGTTTAAGTCCCGCGCTTCTAGCACCAGGACGCCGCCCAACTGCTCCTTGGTCTCTGCGAACGGGCCGTCGGTGACGAGCACTTTGCCGTTCTTCCATTTAAGCGTCGCTGCGTTGCGCGGGCTCTGGAGCGCCTCGCCGCCGAGGAAGTGCCCGTTTTTGCGCAGCACGTCATCGTAAGTACAGCACTCGTCGACGAGAGCGGTCAGCTCGCTCTGCGACATCTTCTCAAAATTCTTCTCGTCGACATATCCGAGGCAGATGAATTTCATAAGGTCTCCGAAAAACTGCCGCCACTCAGTGAGCGACGCCGATCATCCACAAGACGCCGAAGCGGTCGCTGACCATGCCGAAGAGCGGCGACCAGAACGTCTTTCCGAGCGGCATCTGCACCTGGCCGCCGTCAGACAGCGCCGTGAATTTGCGCTTGGCATCGGCTTCGTTTGCGGCCGGGAGCGAGAGTCCGAAGCCCTGGAAGTCCGTCTTTCCGGTGCAGTGTCCGTCGGAAGCCATCACGTTCGTATCGCCGATGCGGAGATTAACGTGCATGATTTTGTTTTCCGAGCCGGGCGGCAGCATGCCGGGCTGGGGCGGCTCCGGGCTGTCCTTGAAGCGCGTCAGCATCGAGACTTCCGCGCCGAGCGCTTTTTTATAGAAGTCGATCGCCTCTTCGCAGCGGCCGTTGAAAAACAGATACGGTTCGATGTGCATGTTTGTTCTCCTTACTTTTAAATTTTTAATTTGATCAACGTTTTTTAGCGCCGGCCCGTTCTTTCGATCCCACCCGCATCCGCTCTTCTTTCTCGCGCATCTCGGGCGTGAGCGCATCGCCGAAGTCCTCGGCCTCGAAGATCTGGCGGATCTCGATCTCGCAGTCTTCGTTGTGCGGGTTAGGGCAGCGCCTGACCCACTCGATCGCCTCTTCCTTCGACTTCACCTGCCAGATCCAGAAGCCCGCGATCAGCTCTTTGGTCTCGGCAAACGGGCCGTCGATTACGGTCCGTTTGCTGCCGGAAAACCTGACCCGCGCGCCCTTGGAAGTCGGCTGCAGCCCCTCGCCGGCGACCAGCACGCCGGCCTTGGCCAATTCCTCATTGAATTTGCCCATTTCGGTGAGGAGCTGGCGGCTGGGCATGACGCCCGCCTCGGAATCCTTGCTGGCTTTGACTAAAATCATGAATCGCATTGTTCGCCTCCGTGAGATTTTTGCTTTCTATGCACTAGTCGTTCGACGGGGTCCCAAATCGACTCCGAAAACTTTACACCCGCACGTCCCAGACCGGCCTCACTTCGACGCTGCCGAAGCGCGCCGAGGGAATCCGCGCGGCGGTTTGGATCGCCTCGTTCAAGTCTCGGGCCTCGATGAGATAATAGCCGCCGAGTTGCTCCTTCGTCTCGGCGAACGGGCCGTCGGTCGCGACGACGCTTCCGTCCCGGACCCTGACGGTGGCCGCCGTCCGGACAGGCTGCAATCGATTGCTCCCGACCAGCCGTCCCGCTCTTTTGACATCATCCGTAAAATCGACGTACTCGGCGTACATCGCATCGAGGTCGGCCTTCGACCGATTCTGCAGCGCCGACTCGTCTTGGTAGATCAAGCATAAATACTGCATGATGCGCTCCTTTTGATTCGAGATCTGCTTCTACTTGATTGTCGTTCGGCAAAGCGTCAAATCGACAGCGGGATGAAGTTTATTTTAATTCCGCGAGCCGCCGCTCGAGGAAGCGCCGTTCCGGCGTCTGCTGCGTGAGAGCGAGCGCGCGCCTGTACGCTGCCCGCGCTTCGGACGTTCGCCCGAGGCGCCGGCAAAGGTCGGCGCGCGCCGCGTGCGCCAGGTGATAGCTCGACAGCTCGCCGCCGGACATCAGCCCATCGATGAGCGCGAGACCGGCCGCGGGACCGTCGCACATCGCCACGGCCACGGCGCGGTTGAGCTCGACCACCGGCGAGCGCTCGGCGCTCAAAAGCACATCGTAGAGCGCGACGATCCGCGCCCAGTCCGTCGCATCGGCAGTGGGAGAATTGGCGTGGACGGCGGCGATCGCCGCCTGCACCGTATACGGCCCGAAGACGCGCGAAGCGAGTGCGCGCTCGACGAGCGTCGAGCCTTCGGCGATTTGATCGCGATCCCATAACGAGCGGTCCTGCGCATCGAGCAGGACAAGCTCGCCGTCCGCCGTGCTGCGCGCCGCGCGGCGCGACTCGTGCAGCAGCATGAGCGCGAGCAAGCCGATCGCCTCCGGCTCCGGCAGCAGCTCGGTCAAAAGCCGCCCGAGTCGGATCGCTTCGCTCGAAAGATCGTGGCGCGTGACCGCGGTGCCGCTCGACGCCGAGTAGCCCTCGTTGAAGACGAGATAAACGACGCGGAGCACCGCGTCGAGCCGTTCGGCGAGATCGGTGCGCCCGGGCACTTCGTAGGGAATGCGCGCGCTCTTGATCTTCGCTTTGGCGCGCACGATGCGCTGCGCGAGCGTCGGCGCGGGCACGAGAAACGCGCGCCCGATCTCCTCGGTCGTGAGGCTGCAGACTTCGCGCAGCGTCAGTGCTACCTGCGCCTCCGGCGCGAGCGCCGGGTGGCAGCAGGTGAAGATGAGCCGCAGCCGGTCGTCGCCCACGGCTTCGCCGTCGAGCGACGCCGGGTCGCCGTCCTCGGCCGCGAGCCGCTCGTTAATATCGTCGGGCAGCGGCTGCAGGCGCTTGCGCCGCCGGAGAGCATCGAGCGCTTTGAATCGTCCCGTCGAGACGAGCCACGCGCGCGGGTTGTCCGGCACGCCGTCGCGCGGCCACTGCTCCACGGCGGCGCGAAACGCGTCGGCCAGCGCCTCTTCGGCGCGATCGAAATCGCCGAGCAGACGGATCAGCGTCGCGAGCACGCGGCGCGATTCGTCGCGATAAAGCGCGTCGATCGTGTCGCGGATGCCTTCAACAGCAGCCGCCGGATTTTGCCGTTCTGCTTCCATAACATTATCCACGCCCGCAAGAGATTTCGAACAGTGCCATTCAGCCCGCAGCTCCCGCGCTCGCCTCGACCGT
>Ga0075426_10000927_pt1 | contig 20522 bp, 19 predicted proteins | sample SoiMethybrSBSTD5_FD_75304 | JGI IMG/M metagenome (GOLD analysis project Ga0075426, IMG submission 75304) | Bulk soil microbial communities from a Populus tree surrounding site in Tennessee, USA - Soil MetaG P. TD hybrid SBSTD5 | ecosystem: Environmental > Terrestrial > Soil > Tree plantation...
GAGGTCGGCAGGAACGTAGGTCTTCGCCACTCTGCCGCTATTTCCTTAGATGTACTGCTTGGCCCGCGCCTTGGCGAGCCGCATGATGTGCTCGAGCTGCAGATAGTGCTCCAATTCGGAGCCTTCTTCGGCGGTCAACACCCCAGCGCGCTCCTTGGAGAGAAGCTCTGCTACTCGCTCTCGAGTGGCATCCGAGGGTCGGAACGCTACGACAGAGCTCGGGTTGCTGCCTGAAGCGATGAAATCGATGACCTCTTCATACGCTTTGGATAGAGCCACGCCTGGTACCTCCGGCCGGTCGCGACCACCTAACCCTAGTCTACACCTCTCCTCCCCGCCCTCAAGCAGGAAACTTCGCGAGAGTGTGGCCGTATAAGTTCCCGGTGTGCTGCTCGATCCCCGGTACCCATCCGGGGTGCGTGCTAGGGTGCCTCCAGCAGACCACGGAAGGCAGGCAAATCCCTCATGGCCGACGTCTCCGGCAATCCCCGTTTCCGCGTCCAGTCTCCGTTCATCCAGCACGTACGCGCCCGATTTGGACGGCTGGCGGTCTGGCTGCTCGCCGCTTTCGTCCCGCTGTTCATCCTGCGCGGCTGTTTCCTGACCTACGTGCCGCCCGACAAAATCGGGGTGCGCCAGGTCTCCTTCGGCTCCAGCAAGGGCCTGCAGAAGGAGCATGTGCTCCCCGGGTACCGCCGGGAGCTCGCCGGCTTCGAGGCGGTTCACACGTTCCCGCGCGACACTCAGGTCGTCGAGTTCACTAACAACGAGGCGGAGACCGGCGCCGGCCATCGCAAGAATGGGGCGATCAAGGTACCCACCGTGGATGGCTACCCGGTCGACGTCGACGTCACCGTCCTCTACCGCATCAAGGATCCCTTCACCGTCGCCTCGAAGTTCGGCTTCGGCACGGGCTACGAGCAGTCGGTGGTGATCAACTTCACGGATCCGCTGGTCAAGCAGTACCTGGGCGAGCTGCTCGCCGAACAGTTCTACGGCGAGGAAAGGAAGACGCGGGTGGAGGCGCTCAAGAAAGAGCTCGCCAAGCGCTTCGAGCCCAACGGTCTCGCCCTCTACGACGTGCTGGTGCGTCAGTACGACTACCCGCCGACCTTCCAGGCATTGACCGAGCAGAAGAAGATCCAGGACCAGTCGGTCCTCTCCAACCGCGAGCTGGCCAAGCAGGCCGAGGTGCAGACCCGGCTCAACCAGGTGAAGGCCGATGGGCAGAACCTGATCAAGGTGAAGACCGCCGAGTTCCAAGCCCAGATCACCGAGATCAACGCCCGCAAGGACCTCTACGAGCGGCAGAAGCGCGCCGAGGCCGATCTCCTGGTGAAGACCGCGGAGGCCAACGGCACCGAGCTGACCAACCGCGCGCTCGAAGGCGCCGGCTCGGCCAAGCTCCTCCGCCTGCGCCGCGGCCTCGCACTTCTGAACGGGATCAAGGGGCCGATCTACATCAACGAAGATCCCACGGATCTCGGCAAGATCCTGTCGTCCGGGCAGAAGCCATGAGGACGGAAGCCATGCGATCGACCGCGAAGCTCGGCTGTTTCCTCCTGCTCCTCGCCGGCTGTCTCTCCGGCTGCACGCCACACCGCACCGAGGCTACCCAGGTCGGCATCAAGTTCAACAAGCTGACCGGCTCGTATGAGGTCAAAGAGGCGGGCGCGACCTATTTCTTCCCGCCGATCATCAATGACTGGAAGACCTACGACGTCTCGCTGCGCAACCTGGAGATGACCACCTCGGTGACCTCCGGCAGCCGCCGGGAGAAGGATGACCTGCGGTTCAAGACCCGTGACGGCAATGATATCGAGACCGATGTCACCGTCCGCTGGCGGATCGATCCGACGAAGATCGACTTCCTCTGGAAGAAGGTGGCACCGAGCACCGAAGAGGTCGAGGAGCGGCTGGTCCGCCCCTTGGCTCGCGCCTACATCCGCGACATCCTCAACGAGATGCACTCCGAAGATTTCTACAACCCGACGCAGCGCTTCGCGAAGGCCAACAAGGCGACACAGAGCATGGCGGCGCACCTCCAGTCCCAGGGGGTCATCGTCGAAGGCGTCCTGCTCGGCAACTTCTCCTTCAAGGATGAGTACCAGAAGCTGATCAATGCCCGCAAGGAGGCGGAGAAGACCGCCGAGAAGCTGGAGGCCGAGATCCTGGCCACCAAGGCGGGGAACCAGGCGCGGTTGCAGTCGACGGTGGCCGAGCTGGCCGAGCAGCTCACCCAGGCGCAGGGCGGTTTCGATCAGGCCAGGAAGAACGCCGACGCCTACCTCGTGCGCCGCCAGCAGGAGGCGCAGGCGATCCTCGCCGAGAAGACGGCGCAGGCGACCGGCATCCAGAAGGAGCGCGCGGCGCTCAACGGCAGCGCCGGCGACGCCTACGTCAACCTGCAGCTCATCGAGGCGCTCAAGAACAAGGACATCCGGCAGATCCCCAAGCTGCCGAGCGGCAACGTCATCATCGACGGCAACAAGCTCCTCCAGCAGCTCGGCGTCATCCAGTATCGGCAGAACAAGCAGGAGCCGGAGAAGCAGGAGAAGCAGTAGCCATGCTCAACCTCGCCGGCACGTCCTACGACTTCGGCAACGTCCTCTTCGCCGTCCTCCAGGAGTGCGAGCACGTGCGCCGCGGCCTGCTGCTCAACGAGGCCGAGGCGCGGCTTCAGGAGACGGCGCGCGCCAAGCTGGCGCAGATCCGCTTGAGCTATGAGGAGCTGGGCGGCACCCAGCCTTACTGGGAGGCCCTGGAGCGCGAGGTGATGGAGGCCGCGCTGCCGCAGTACATCCCCGCCGCCGTCGAGCAGACGCGCCTGGAGAAGAATTCCTACGACCTCTGGCGGCACGGCGATCCGGCGGCGCGCGCCCTCCTCACCCTGATCGGCCTCATCCTCGGCGGCCTCATCGTCGAGACGCCGTTCATCCCCATCGTGGAGGACACCTTCGCCTTCGCCCTGGCCGCGGCGTTTTTTCTCTATCCGGAGATCAAGCAGCTCTACTACGACCGCCGCCACGCCCGCTTCCTCAACCGGCTCATCCTCCAGGCCGAGAAGTACCAGAAGGACAGCCGGCTGCACTACGCCAGCGAGGCGAGCCTCGAAGCGGAGCTCGGAGCGCTGGAGGGCCGCACGGCGGAACCGGCGCAGACGGCAGGCACGGCGGCCGGGAAGGGGAAGGCGGGGCAGGAAGGTGGCCCGCGTCCGCAGCAGGGCACGAAGAGCCGCGTTTGAGAGGGAGACGCCCGGTCGTTCAGATGGGCATTGCTCTTGCAAAAGAAATATATCTGGAATTTCTAGGATGAGACTATGAAAAAGCCGGACGCGAGCCAGGGCCAGTCGGCATCGGAGCTCATCTCGAAAAAAATCGCCGAGCTCGGGGACTGGCGCGGGGAAACCCTCAGCAGAATGCGCAAGCTCATCAAGGAAGCAGACCCGGACGTCGTCGAGGAGTGGAAGTGGATGGGCACTCCGATTTGGTCGCACGACGGCATCATCTGCACTGGCGAATCCTACAAGAAAGTCGTGAAGCTTACCTTCGCCAAGGGCGCGTCTCTGAAGGATCCGGCCCGTCTCTTCAACTCGAGTCTCGACGGAAACGTACGCCGCGCGATCGACATCCACGAAGGAGAGGAAGTTGACGAGCCCGCCTTCAAGGCGCTCGTTCGCCAAGCGGTCGCCCTCAACAGCTCTGGCAAGTCGAAACCTTCGAAGAAAGTGAAGCCCTAAGGGGTTCCTTCGCTGAGCCGAACGGTAGGGCGTCATGGCCGGGAACTCGGCGGCGCAGGTGTCCACCCGCTTGTAGATCTTGTGGGTGCCGGCCGCGGCGAGGGCCGCGGCGCCGAGGCGAGGTCCCAGCAGGCGGGGAACGAGGGCGGCGCGCGTCCGCAGCAGGGGACGAAGAGCCGGGTGTGAGCGCTAGTTCAGTTCGACTCGTGGCAGGGAGGCTTGGCGCCGGCCAGGATTTTGTCGGCCTTTTGCGCCACAAGGCCATAAGCCCTTCGGGCGTCGTCCTTCACTTTTTCGAGGATTTCGCACCCCAGGTTCGGTTGCCACCCGTCGGGGTGGCGGAGTCGGAGCTCACCGAAAACCAGCAGGGCCTCGAGGTTGAATGCCGGATGGTCCGGCGTAGCAAAGAGTGCTCGCTCGGCCGCTTTGTGGGCGTCGTTAATCCTTCCTTGCGCCTCCGCGATCGAGGCCGCGGTGAGAGCGCTGTGCACTCGTAGCTCGAGAAGCTCACTCGCCTTGGCCTGCTCCTCTGCGCGTTCGCTGTTTTGCCGTGCTGCCGGCAGCTCTTGTTGGGCGAGCTGAATCTTGGCGAGAAGCACCCGGGCGATGGCGGCCTTGTCCAACGCTTTCTGATCTCGGTAATAGCTCAGCGCCTCCAGGGCCGACGCCAGCGCCGCGGCAGGTCGACCTGTCTCGAGCTCGATCGCCGCCAAAGAGAGACTGGTGTCTGCGATCATGCCGAGGTCACCAATGTCCCGGCGCAGCTGCAGAGCCTCCTTGTGCCTTTCCTCGGCGTGGACGAAATCCCCTTGCCACAGGGCGAGATCGCCTTCCGCAGCCAGCGCATCTGCCAAGGTCTTTTTGTCTCCAGCATGGTCGACCAGATCCCGGCAACCTTTTACGTCGAGCCTGGGTGTCTCCGTTTCCAATAGCAGCCGCCAGACTTGAGAGCGATTGCAAAGCCCCATCGCCACGTCCAGATCACGATGAAGCTTGCGGTATGTCTCAATCGCAATTGTGAGGTGGTCGCGCGCCCCATTCAGATCCCCCAGATCCTCCAGGACGAGGCCGAGATTGTTCTCCAGGTCAGCCATGACTTCGGGGTGATCGTCGAAGGCTCCCGCCGACGTCAGCTCGTATAAGGCTATCTCAAAGTTCTTTCGCGCTCTGGCGAGCTGACCCCACGCGTCATAGACAATCCCCAGGTTTTGCTGACTCCTTGCTGCCCTCAGGGGGCCGGCACCCAGTTTGGTGGATTTGTCTCTCGAGGCTTGCTTGAAAGCATTCCACGCGCCCCGAAAATCACCAAGGTCGAGAAGGATGGCTCCTTTGTTGTTGAGGACGTCGGAGAGCAGGACCTCGTTCTCCGCAGTTCGTTTCCCTGCCTCGTCGAGCTCGCCCAATGCTTCCTGAGTGCGGTGGAGGTAGATCAAAGCCAATGCGCGGAGCAGATGGCCCTGTGCTGCGATGAATCTGTGCTTTTCCCCGGCGGCCGCGATAGCCCGCGAGGCTGCTCCGAGCGCGCGTTGAAAATCGCCAGTCTCCTGCGCGGCTCGGGCCTCGATTAAAGCTATTCTTGGCTCGGAGCCTGCAGAGGCTGCCTTCACTGTCGCCAATGCGTCCTGCGGCTTGCCTGCATCAATCTGTGTCTGGGCGAGGTCCATGATGTGCTCTAAGTTTCCCGGGTCCCTACTCAACAGCTCTTGATAACGCCGAAGGGCCTCCTCCCATTTGCCGGCCCCGGCCATGGCCAGGGCCTCGATCTGGAGACGTTCCTGCTGGTCGCCACGGCCGAGAGCGGTCGCTGCTACCTGTCGGGCCTTCCCTCGTTGACCGAGCGCGACGAGGGTCTTCGCGAACCCGATCCGTGCCGCAGGTAGATCACGGGCGCAGAGCGCGAAGTTGAATTCATCTCTCGCATCCGGGATGTCCAACTCCGCCAGAGACGTCGTCGCCGCTCCGAGGTAGCGGTCATATTTCTCCGGACTCTGCTGCGAGCTGGGCGCACAGTCGAACCCCTGGTCTGGGACCTCTATCCCCTTGCGATACCGCCAACTGACCAGGAACGCGGCGAGAGGAAGCACCACGAGGGCGACGCAGAACCGGAGCCGGGGAAATCGGGTTAGACCGGGGAGCCGGACCCATCGCTTGTCGGGTTGGTGGAGAGCGACGCGAGCCGGAGCAGTACTCGGGGCGTTGATCTCCTCGGCCGGCTCGGCAAGGGTGGATCTTTCGAGCTCACGCTGCTCGGATAGCGCTCGCACCTCGTTGCCGGCAGGCCGTTCGACCTCGGCGTGAGGTGGTGCGGCGATCTGTTCGTTGATCTCGAGCGCCAGCTCGCTGAGGACGCTGTCCTTCTCGTGCGCGTTGCCCCCGGAGAGCGCCCGCCCGTCTCTCGGGCGGCACTGTAGCGTCGCCAGCCAGCCGACCTTCATCCAGGGACAAGGCTTGACAATCACCGGAATCACCCGCAAGCCGTCTTTCTGTCGCCGCTCCAAAAGGGTGGGGACCTCCTTCCCAAGGATGAACTTCGAGGTCAAGAAGCTCGCTGTGATCAGGAGCACCGCCACCCGAGCCCGGCTCATAGCCTCCTCGATCTCCGGCAGCCACTCGTCTCCAGCAGTGATCCGGCGGTCATCCCAGACCTCGATCCTCCCCTCTGGCTCCAGCACACGCAGTTGCTCGACGAGACGATCCTTCCACCTCTCGTCGTCATGGCTGTAGCTGATGAAGACCACTGGCCCGCCCATAGAGATTCTCCGGGGAGACCTCTATTCTACCCCGGGACAGGCCATTTGCTGTAGAATCAAAAAAGTACTGTCGACAACATGCCGCGAAAGGGAGGCGTCCATGACCGCGAAACCGCTGATAGCGCTGGGACGAGGGTTGTGTCTTCTACTCCTCGCCGCCGCTCCGGCAGCCGCCGAGATCGGGACCATCGACGCCGTTCCGGCGGCGACGCTTCTTCTGCCCTACTTCGAGGTCGATCTCGGGAACCCAAGCGGCACCACCACGCTGTTCTCGATCAACAACGCCTCGTCCGCGGCCGCCGTGGCCCACGTCACCCTCTGGACCGATGAGTCGATCCCTACGCTCGACTTCGACATCTATTTAACCGGCTACGACGTGCAGACGATCAACCTCCGTGACGTCTTCAACGGCATCCTCCCTGCTACGGCCGACACCGGCGCCGATCCCGGTGACACCATCAGCCCGAAGGGCCCCCTGTCACAGGACATCAACTTCCCCGGCTCCACCGGTCCGTGTGGGAGTGCTGCCACGGTGTATGCCAATCCGGCACTTTCGGCAACCCTGATTGACCACATCCGCAAATCGCACACCGGGCAGCCTTCGGCTCTGTATGGCGGTTGCTCGGGCGCCAACTACGGCGACAATGTCGCCCGCGGCTACGTCACCGTCGACTCAGTGGTTTCTTGCAACCTCTCTTTCCCCAGCGACGCCGGCTACTTCACGACGCTGGCGGACAACCGCAACATCCTCTGGGGCGATTTTGACTACATCATCCCCTCGCAGGACTCGGCGGTCGGCGAAACACTGGTCCACATCGAGGCCTGCTCGACGCCCGTTGTAGGCAATGGCGCCGGCCACTGCCCGTTCTCCTTTGCCGCGGGCAACTACACCTTCTACGGCCGCTACAACTCGGTGGCCGGGCAGGACCAACGCGAGCCGCTGGCGACGACGTTCGTCACCCGTTTTGTCGAGGGCGGCGCCTTTGGCGGCGGCACCGACTTGGTCGTCTGGCGCGACTCCAAGACCCGCCCGGTGGGCGCCAACGGCCCGCACCCCTGCGCGATCAACCCGTCGTGGTTCCCGCTCAACCAAACCAACGTGGTGGCTTTCGACGAAGAGGAGCATCCAACCGTTCTGTGCTTCCAGGGGGACAACGTGTCGCCTCCGATCGGGGGCGCGCAAACCTGTTTCCCACTGGAGACACAAAAGGTAAGTCTGGCGGGCGGCAACTTGATCGGATCGGACCCCACTCCACCAACGCCGTTCGGCTGGATGCTTCTGAACCTCAACCACACGCTCGCCGTGGGCGATCCTTATCCGGGCCGAGCGCAGGCTTGGGTCATGACGCTGATGAGCGGCTCCGCGTCCGCTCAGAAGACACAAGGGCGCTTCAAAGTGGGTTACGGCACAACGGCGACGGATAACGCCGCGAACTGAGTCCGACCCTGCTCGGGCCGAGGCTCAGGCGGGCACCCTGACCGCCCCCACCCGCCGGTGCACCTCCTGCAACGGTCGCACCCCGAGGCCGTCGCGCTGCAGGGCGGCGACGCCTTCGGCGGCGGCCATGGCTCCGGAGAGGGTGGTGATGCAGGGGATGTCGTATTTCAGGGCGGTGCGGCGGATGGCGCCGTCGTCTTCGTGGGAGGCCTTGCCGAGCGGCGTGTTGACCACGAGCGCGATCTCGCCGTTGATCAGGTGGTCGACGACGTGTGGGCGCGCCTCGTGGACTTTGAGCATGGTGCGGACATGGAGGCCGTGACCCTCCAGGAAGGCCGCGGTGCCGGCGGTCGCCGCGAGGTCGAACCCGAGCTCGGCGAGGCGGCGGGCGATGGGTACCAGCGAAGGCTTGTCGCGGTCGTGCACGGAGAGGAACGCGGTGCCGGAGAGCGGCAGCTTGTGGCCCGCTCCCAGCCAGGCCTTGGCGAAGCCGTTGCCGAAGGAGCTGCTCACGCCCATGACCTCGCCGGTCGACTTCATCTCCGGACCCAGCACCGGATCCACCCCGGGGAAGCGGCGGAACGGGAAGACCGGCGCCTTGACGAAGACGCCCGGCACGTCGGGCTCCTCGGTGAAGCCCAACTCGGCGAGAGTCTTCCCCGTCATCGCCTGCACCGCGATCTTCACCAGTTGCACGCCTACCGCCTTGGCGATGAACGGCACGGTGCGCGAGGCCCGCGGGTTGACCTCCAGGACGTAGATCCGCCCGTCCTTGAGGGCGAACTGTACGTTCATGAGGCCCACCACGCCGAGGCGCAAGGCCAGGCGGCGCGAGATGTCGCGCATGATGTCCTGGTCGGCCCGCGAGACGCGGTAGGGGGGCAGCACCGCGGCGGAGTCGCCGGAGTGGATGCCCGCCTCCTCGATGTGCTGGAGGATGCCGGCGATCACCGCCGTCTTGCCGTCCGCCAAGAGGTCGACGTCGAGCTCGAAGGCGTCCTCCAGGAAGCGGTCGAGGAGCACCGGGTGTCCCGGCGAAACGCCTGCCGCCTCTTTCATGTAGCGCAGGAGGGTCGGCTCGTCGTAGCAGACGGCCATCGCCCGCCCACCGAGGACATAGCTCGGCCGCACGACGACGGGGAAGCCGATGCGCTCCGCCACGGCGAGCGCCTCCTCCTCGGAGATCGCCGTGCCGTTCTCCGGCTGCAGGATCCCCTCCTCGGCGAGCAGGGCGCCGAACTGCTTGCGGTCCTCGGCGAGGTCGATGGCCGCCGGGGACGTCCCCCAGATCGGCACTCCCGCCGCGGCCAGCCCGCGGGCCAGCTTCAGGGGGGTTTGCCCGCCGAGCTGCACGATCACTCCCAGCGGCTTTTCGCGCGCGATGACCGCCAGGACGTGCTCCAGGGTGAGCGGCTCGAAGTAGAGGCGGTCGGAGGTGTCGTAATCGGTGGACACCGTCTCGGGATTGCAGTTGACCATCACCGTCTCGTAGCCGGCCTCGCGGAGAGCGAAGGCGGCGTGGACGCAGCAGTAGTCGAACTCGATCCCCTGGCCGATGCGGTTCGGTCCCGAGCCGAGGATGACCACCTTCGGACGGCCGTCCGGCTCGGCCTCGTCCTCCTCGCCGTAGGTGGAGTAGAGGTAGGGCGTCATGGCCGGGAACTCGGCGGCGCAGGTGTCCACCCGCTTGTAGATCTTGTGGATGCCGGCCGTAGCGAGGGCCGCGGCGAGCTCGGGCTCGCGGCAGGCGAGAAGACCGGCGACGCGGGCGTCGGTCAAGCCATAGGACTTGGCCTCGCGCAGGAGCGGCCGCGGCGCCGAGGCGAGGTCCCAGCAGGCGAGCTCGGCCTCCATCTCCACGACCTCCTGGATTTCGCGCACGAACCAGGGATCGATGTGCGACACCGCGGAGAGCTCCTCGACCGTCCAGCCCTGGCGGAGGGCGGCGAAGACCGCGTAGAGGCGCTCCCAGCCGGGCGTCGCGAGCCAGCCGCGCAGGCGCACCGGATCGGACATCTTCTGCTCGCGGGCCGCCACGGTGCCGTCGAGCTCGAGGGCCGACAGCCCCTTCATCAGCGCCTCCTTGAAGGTCGACCCCATGGCCATCACCTCGCCCACCGACTTCATGGACGTGCCGAGGGTGGTGGGAGCGTCGGGGAACTTCTCGAAGGCCCAGCGGGGGATCTTCACCACCGTGTAGTCGAGGGTCGGCTCAAAGGCGGCGTAGGTCTTGCCCGTGATGTCGTTCGCGATCTCGTCGAGGGTGTAGCCGACGGCGAGGAGGGCCGCGATCTTGGCGATCGGGAAGCCGGTCGCCTTGGAGGCGAGGGCGGAGCTGCGCGAGACGCGCGGGTTCATCTCGATGACCACCCGCTCGCCGGTCTTGGGATCGACGGCGAACTGGATGTTCGAGCCGCCAGTGGCCACCCCGACCCGGCGGATGACCTTGAAGGCGTCGTCGCGCATCGCCTGGTACTCGCGGTCGGAGAGCGTCTGCTGCGGCGCGCAGGTGATGGAGTCGCCGGTGTGGACGCCCATGGCGTCCACGTTCTCCACCGAGCAGACGACGATGGCATTGTCCGCCGTGTCGCGCATCACCTCCAGCTCGAACTCCTTCCAGCCGAGGACGGACTGCTCGATGAGCACGCGGCCCGCCGGGCTCGCCTGGATCGCCGCCGCCACCACCTCCTCCAGCTCGTCGCGGTTGTAGGCGACGCCGCCTCCTTCGCCGCCCAGCGTGAAGCTCGGGCGGATGATCACCGGGTAGCCGATGCCCGCGCTGCCTCCGGCCCCGGCCACGATCTCCCGCGCCTCCTCGAGGGTCCCCGCGTAGCCGCTCTGCGGCACCTTGAGGCCCACCTCCTCCATGGCCTGCTTGAAGAGGAGGCGGTCCTCGCCCAGGCGCAGGGCGTCGATGTCGGCGCCCAGCACCTCGACGCCCCAGCGTGCGAGAGCTCCGCGCTCGGCGAGCGCGATGGCCAGGTTGATCCCAGTCTGGCCGCCGACGGTAGGAAGGAGCGCGTCCGGCCGTTCCCGTTCGAGGATCTTCTCCACCACGTCGGGCACCAGCGGCTCGATGTACGTGGCGTCGGAAAACTCCGGATCGGTCATGATCGTCGCCGGGTTCGAGTTGACGAGGATGACCCGGTAGCCCTCGCTCTTCAGGGCGCGGCAGGCCTGGGTGCCGGAGTAGTCGAACTCACAGGCCTGGCCGATGACGATGGGGCCCGACCCGAGGATCAGGATGGAGTGGAGATCGGCGCGCCTGGGCATCCGGGGGAGTCTAGCCGAATCGCCCCTGGCACGAAATCGGCATCAGATTCTGGCGAAAATAGGAGCATCCGATCCATGAACAAAGCCAATGTCGAGCGACTCCACCTTCTCCTCCACCATCACGAAGAGATGCTGGAAGAGAAGAGGATGCACCCGGAGGACTTCTCGCACCAGAACGAGCCGTTCCGGGAGAGCTTCAACCGGGCCGCCCGTTCGGTCGTCGTGCCGGTGCTCGAGCAGATCAAGGACATGCTGGTCGGCAAGGTGGAGTCCGCCTCCATCTTCCACCGCGTCACCGCCGCCGGTCTGCGCATCAAGCTCGACCGCTGGGAGGATTTCGAGCGCTCGCTGCTCTTCTTCGGCGACGATGCGGCGCGGCTGGTGCGCATCACCCACGAGGGGGTGGGCTTCGGCCTGCTGATCCGCAAGATCGAGGTCGCAGAGCTGCAGCCGGAGCTGGTGGAGGAGGAGGCGATGAAGTTCCTGCGCCGCCTGTTCGGCGAGGAACAGCTCCGCCGCCCCCTCGGGGCGTCGCTCGGCGACGGCCGGCGCAACGGCAATGGCAACGGCCGCGCCGCCGAGCAACTGCTGCACCTCTAGGTCCTCAAAACAGGTACGTCAGCCCGACGTTCACCACCGCCTTCTCTTTCTGGTTGCCGTTCAAGTCCTTGAAGACCGGTAGCTGGAAGGAGAGCCGGCCGACGAGGCCGCGTTGGAAGTCCATGCTCAGGCGCGGGCTCACGTAGAGGATGCGGCCGCCGGTGTCGGGGTCGAGACCGTCCTCGCCCGCCAGGTCGCGGCCGGAATCGCGGTAGTCCAGGGTCACCACGCCGTCCAGGGCCTCGGTGACCTTGCGCTCGTAGCCGAAGCTGGCCATCTTGATGTTGCCGTAGCGGTAGCCGAAGTCGTTCGTCCCCGTCCGCCGGTATTGCGCCGAGCCGAAGAGCGACGACGTGTGGGTCAGCAGGTAGACGCTCGACAGCCCGCCGAAAAAGTCGCGCGAGCCGGTGCCGGCCTGGAGGTGCTCGTCGAGGCGGACGCCGCCCTGCCTGAGGTCGTTCCGCCCCCAGTCCGTCTTCACGCCGCCGATCGCCGAGATCCAGGCGCGGCGGCCCAGGCCGCCGGCGAAGGAGGACGACCACAGCCGGAAGAGGGCGTAGAGCTCCGGATCGGAGAGATCGGCGGTGGTCGTCCGCACGCTGCCGGCGGAGGCGGCGCGGAGGAGAGGCGCATCCGCGGCGGCAGCCGCTTCCTCCCCGGCGGGCGAGCGCTGGACGCGCGAGCTGTAGGGAACGCGCGCCACCGCCGTCAGCCGGTCGCCGAAGGTGTACGACACCGCGGTGGTGAACCGGTTCTCGAGCATCGATTCCTGGGCGTCGGCGGCGCCCTGGTCCTTGTCGAAACGCTCCCAGTCGAAGGCGACGCGGACCTTGCCCTCCACGTAGACGTCGGTCCCCAGGGCGTTGAAGGTGGCGTCGCCGCAGCGGCACATGGAGCAGGCGCGCGCCGGCGAGGCGGTCAAGGTCAGCGGCAGGAACAACAGCAGAGCCAGGGCGAGCCCCCGGCAGGGTCCAAAAACAGCTTTCATCGCAGAGCCTCCCAATCGTCAGTCCGTATTCGTTCGGGAATCCGACCCGCGCGATGCGGGCCGGGGACCTCAGACGAGCCGGAGGAGACGCGGGGGAGGGGTGGGAGGAGAGAGATGAAACGCTGTGGGCCGCCGCGCGCCCGCCGGGATCACGCAGCCGGCGACGTCCGGGCCGCCGGGCAGGATCAGCACCGCGAAGGCGCCGGTCCGCTCGGGCAGGGTCTGGGCATTGCGGAATGCGGCGGGGCGTCCCGCGGACCGGGTCAGCGAGCAGACGTCCGAGCTGCCGCTCATGGCACAGTGCCCTGAAGCCGGCGCAGCCGCCGGCCGCACGAAGCAACAGCAGCGCCCGACTTTGCCGCACAAACGGCACCCCGCCCCCTGGGCCGCCGGCAACAGCGCGACGGTCAGGGCGGCGAGAAGCAGGAGCGCGGCGGCGCGGGACCACAGCATGGCCAAGGAATAGTATCATTCATCTTCAGGCGGTGGAGTCCGCCGTCAACCGCGGCTCCGCCCGAGCCGCCAATGACTCCTACCCACATTTGGCCGCGGCGAGGAGGAGTCATGGAACGCTTTCTCTGGATCTGTCTGGGCGGAGCGGTGGGGACCGGCGCCCGCTACCTGCTGTCCGGTTGGCTGGCCGGCTTCTGGGGTCCGGGGCTCCCGATCGGCACACTGGCTGTGAACGTCGTCGGCTCGTTCCTCCTCGGTGTGATCATGCAGGTCGCCCTCACCACAGCGCTCATCTCTCCGGGCCTGCGGCTGTTCCTCACCACCGGCGTGATGGGCGGCTTCACCACCTACTCGACGCTCAACTACGAGACTCTCCGCTTCTTCGAGGAGAACGCTTGGCGGCTGGGCGCCGCCACCTCCTACGTACCGTCGCGACCTGAGGACGAAGAAATGGTGATCAAGAGCTCAGCGAAACCGACGATCCAGCGAGCCACCGCGAGCTACGAAGCGTGGCTCGGCGAGCACGTCACGCTCGTTCCGGAGGACCTGGCGCACAAGCACGACCTGCTGCGCAGCGCGCCGTTTCCGTTCCTGCGCGGCACCTACTACCGCTGGGCCCAGCTCTGGCCGCGCGTGTGCAGCCATTTGAAGGGCGCGCGCGAGGTGCTCGCGGTGGGGGACCTGCACGTCGAGAACTTCGGCACCTGGCGCGACGCTGAAGGCCGCCTCGCCTGGGGGATCAACGACTTCGACGAGACCTGGCGGCTGCCCTACACCCACGACCTCGTCCGCCTCGCCACCAGCGCGCACCTCGCGATCGCGTCCGGCGGACTGGCGGTCCACCCGAAGAAAGGGGACGCCGCCATCCTCGACGGCTACCGGCAGGGGTTGGAGGCTGGCGGCCGGCCGTTCGTCCTCGCCGAGCACTGGGCCGAGCTGCGGCGCCTGGCCGTCGACCGCCTCGCCGATCCGCGGCGGTTCTGGCAGAAGCTCGACGGGCTGGAGACGATGCCGGCCGAGCGCGTGGCGCCGGGCGCCCTGAAAGCCCTCGCGAAGGTGTTGCCCGCCGGGCACGCGGCCCTCCGCTATGCGCACCGGATCGCGGGCGTCGGGAGCCTGGGCAGGCAGCGCTTCGTGGCGCTCGCCGACTGGACCGGCGGCAGGATCGCTCGCGAGGCCAAAGCGATGGCTCCGTCGGCCTGCGTCTGGGCTTCCGGCGCCGCCGGGGACACGGCGAGCCGGTACAGCGAAGTGCTGGCGGGAGCGGTGCGCTGTCCCGATCCCTGGCTCACCGCCCGGCGGCGGTGGATCGTGCGCCGCCTGGCGCCGGACTGCTCGCGGATCGAGCTCGCCGACCTGCCGCGGGAGCAGGATGCCGAGCACCTGCTGCGCGCCATGGGTTGGGAAACGGCCAACGTCCACCTCGGCAGCGCCGGAGCCCAGGAGCTCCTCCGCGACCTCGCCTCTCGCCCCCCGGGCTGGCTGCACGAGTCTGCGCTGCAGATGCTCGCCGTCGTCCAGGCCGACTGGGAGTCCTGGCAGGGCGCTGCACTTCCGCCGCCTGCGTAGCCCGGGGGGGGCATGGGGATTGCACAATTCCCTGGACTGATGACGGGCTCGACGAACAACAGGAGGTGACACCAATGCCCGAGAAGACAACGATCCAGCGCGCTGCTGCGGACAAACGCCTGGGGAAGGCGGCGAGCACGCAGGCCGGCGAATTCGTGCGCGAGGAGATCCACCACATCCGCGAAGGCAAGCACGGGGCGCGATCGGCCAAGCAGGCGATCGCGATCGGCCTTTCCAAGGCGCGGCGTGCCGGCGTCCGGCTGGCGCCGCCGAAGAAGGGGACGGTATCGGAAGAGACCCGCCGCAATGCCGAGCACGCCCTCGAGGCGGGTCAGCATCACAAGACCGGCGTCTCGCGCACCCGCTCGCGGGCGACGACAGGCGCGCTCAAGAAGGAAGGCCATGCGGCCGCTTCGAAGACGGCGCTCTCCCGGCAGGCGCACTCCGCGGCCAGGCAGCGCACCGTCGCCGAACGCAGGGCCGCGGCGCGCAAGGCGGCGCGGACCAAGGGACCGGCCGAGCGGTCGGCCGCGGCCCGCAAGGCGGCGCGCACGCGCGCCGAGCACGAGGCGCATCCTTGAGGGCTCTGATGCCGCATGAGCCAGCCCGCACAGAACGCTGGTCGCCAAAGGTGACCGCCACGAGCGATCCGCTCGATCTGAAGCAGGGTGTGTTTTGCTCGACGATTCGCGCCAGATCGTGCGCTCGCTCAAGCGGTCCGCCGAGCGCAGCCGCCAGTGGAAGAGCGACCCTTCCGGTCGGCGATGTCGATGCTCAGCTTCTATGTGAACCGGTTCCGACATCGCGGCGTGCCGTCCTCGATCGCGCCAAGGACGAGCTGCGCGAACTGTTTAACCGGTACTGAGCGAGACGAAGAGACGCAGACGTCCGTCGGCGTCGCAAGCGGTTCGAGCGACGCTCACACGCGGCGGCGTCTTGATCCTCGCGAACCGAGCGGGCAACCGTGCAATGAGCCGGTCATCAAGTGCCAGGTATGACGCCCCTGCGCGCTCGACGACGGCGAGCGGTGTCCGTGAGACGAGGCGATCTAAGCAATAGGGGGCGAAAAAGACGGAAGCGTCCTCGGCCTCGATGGTCATATCGGCAGGCCGCACGCGGAACGCGACGAGCAGTGGAGAGGTGGTGAGCAAAGCGAGAAATCGACGCCGGTTGATCGCGATCATTGTTTCACCTGGATGTTCGCGGTGAGGTGCCGGATGAGTTGCGGCTCATGTGCGCCAACGGCCTGCTGCAGCGCTTTCCACGGCGCTGGATTGCGCCGTGCCAGATGGCGGGCGGCGAGTAGCATTCCGCGGCGCCGGTACTCGGTCTTTGGTAATTCGCGCGTCCAGAAGCGATCGGCTGTAAGTGTGGAGCTGCGCGCGAGAGCGAGCCGAGCCTGCACCTTGGCAGTCTCGCCGATGGAATGCGCGGCGAGGAGGCGGAGCACCAGACCGGCCTCCGTTTCCGACAGCATTCCGACGTCGGACAAGAGCGTTGCCGCCCACCCAGCCTGCCACGAGGAACCCGTCCGGATACCGGTCGTTAGCACGCTGCCGAGCCACTCGCGGCCGCGGTTCAAAGCCGTCCGATATTTGGCCTGCGATTCTGTTTCCCCGATGAAAGGTGGTCCAAGGACGACGCCCGTAGCACGTTTCGCATTGAGGTCGCGAAGGTGCGGCAAGATGGTCACCGCGTCAAGTGGTGTGTTAGCGCGCACTCGGAAGAGGTCATCGATATCCGCCCGTCGAAGGAAGACTACCTCGTTGTAGTCGCTGCAGTCCTCTTCGTTGATGCTATCACATGACACCGACGCCACAAGCGTTCCCTGCGGCAGCGTGACCAGCGTCTCGTGGACCTCATGGTTCGGTGGCGCGCTGAGAACTACTTCCTCTTTCATCTTGTCGATCGTAGCGCCTATGTCGACACTTCGCCCCACCACGTGCCCCTGCAGGCCACGTGTAGCGAGCTGCGACTCGACGGTCTGCTTCGCCCGCTCGTCGAACACGAAGTACTCGTCCCGGTAGCGGAAGAAGTTGTGCTGCCTTTGTTTCATCGTCTCATCGATAGGCTGGAGATAAAAATTGTAGGCAAAAGAGAATGCGTCGTCGATCGACGGGAGCCCTCTGCCGCCAAGCGCGGCGAGTTCGCGCAGGAAGTTACACTCGTCTGGACGCGCTCCGCACCCCTGTAACGTTGCCACCAAGCGATCCGGCTTCGCCGAGGCATTGAAGGCCACGATGTCAACGAGCTCGAAGGCGCCGGTGGAGGACGCGCGCGCGGCACTGGCGACATTGTCAAAGACGCGTTCAAGCTCCTCCCCGGGAGGATCGAAGATTCTGGCTCCGTCGCGGAGAAAACGGAAGCCGTACACCTTGTCGCGCAGCAATTTCATCGCCACGCGTGGAGCGAACGCGGAGATCACCGCGTGCGCACAAAGGCGCGCGTCGAGTGGCAGGGCGAGCGCCGGCACCGTCGCGCCGTTCGCGCGCGGCAGCAGGAGCACCTCGACGTTGGGGCTTGGGAACGAGTCGCTCCGCCAGAGCGACTTCACGCGCGCGACGACCGAACTCACCTCGTTGAGCTGATCGTTGTAGTAGACGACATCGGGCAGCCAGTCGTCGAACTGATCGTGCTCGAAGAGGGCGCCAGCGATGCGATCGAAAGGGATCTGCTCCTGGGCCGAGTAGCGCGGCACCAGAAGCGTCATGGCGGTTCCTCTGCGCTTTCGTCACGCACCGCCTTCTTGGGATCGAACTGGACGACTTGCTCGATCGCCGCACCCGCGGCCAAAGCAGTGGCGCACTCCAACAGGAAGACTGCAACTGCCGGTCCCGGAACGTGAGCCCAGAGCCATTGCGTCGCTTGGGCGATCATCAAGGCGAGGCCGGCGGCGACGATTATCAGCGCGAGCACCCGCAGCCACCGGACGGTGCGGCGCTTGAGGTGCCAGCGAAGGAGCGCGGCAAAGGCAATGAGCGCGCCGCTGCGCCACTGTTCGTGAGCGATGACCTTCATATCGGTCGCAAGCTCCTGCCGCCGCTGCTCCCAGGCGATGCGGAATGCCTCATCCGTAGCTGCGCGGGCACGAGGATCGATGCTCCAGCCCCCAAAGAGGACGGTGCGGATGCCGGTCGCGCGTGCCTTCGCGTCGGCTGCGGGCAAGATCATCTTCCACGACTCGGCGCGCGATCCCGCTTGGCCGATCGTGTCGCGCGCGATCATCCGTGGGATCCCGGCCGACCTCACGTGGGCGTCGCCCAAGCCACGAAATGCCCTCTCCAGCGCTTCGCTGAACAGCAGTGGCGTTCCGCCAGCGGCACTCCCTGGGTCAGGAGGCGGGTGGATCGCGAGGGCGACGAGTTCTCTGAGGCCGGACTGGCGTCCGTAAGTCGACTGTGCGGGCAGCGCGAAGAGTGCGATTTGACCGCGCTTCATCCGAGGCAGGCCTCCGATCGAGCTGCGGAAGCGCTCCGCGAGGTCAACATCGGCCTGTGAGGACGGAGTCGGACCGCCTGCGATCACGCTCCAGGTGCGCGTGAACCACGTCAGACTCTCGATCGGACGAGACGTGCCTTCGCCTCCCGGCCAGATGTCGAACAGGACGGCTTCGATGAATTCGCCGGGCCTGCCGAACGCTTCCGGATGGAGAAGATCGGCGGAGGTGTAGAAGAAAGAAATGTGTTCGTGCCGGTAGAGCAGGTGCGGCCGTATCACCAACGGCGGCGGTGCGTCGGTGACGTCACGCAGGGACGTGATGTATGGGGCGATGAAAAAAGATGCCGCAAGAGCCACCAGAGGCACAGAGACGAGGAGGCGTGACATCCCAGAATAATTCTACACCTTTGCACGGTGTAGGGTCAATGCGCGCGGTGGGTGGGTGTGGGGGGTAACCCCCAGCGCCGGCGTCAGGCCGCGACGCTGACGCGGGCCGGAGCTTCGGCAGGCCGCCGTTCCAGCCGCGGCATGGCTCCGATCTGGCGGAGCATGCCCATCGCGTCCCAATGGTTCCACGTCTCGGCGATCCTGCCGTCCGCGATGCGGTCGATGCGGATCCCTTCGACGTTGATCGGGCGGTTGCTCGCTTCGATGCCCATCAAGCGGTTGCACTGTGTGCCCTCCATCTGCCAGCGCGTCACCACCCGGTCGCCGTCGGCGAGCTGATCGACGACTTTGACCCGCAGATCAGGGAAGGCAAAACGGAAGGCGCGGAGAAACCGGCGGACGGGCTCGGGACCGCGCGCCCCCGACGGCTCGAACATCTCGAGCTCGTGATTGATCGCGTCGGGAGCCAGCAACACCGGGAGGAGATCGAGCTCACCCTCGTTGAAGACCTTCTCGACCATGAAGCGACACAAGAGTTGGTGGGTCGTGGGGTTGGATGACATCGGGCTCTCCTTGCTGTTCATCGAGTCTTCTGCGTGTTTCGAGACAATAGAGTGTCCGCAGTCCCTGGCAACACACCCATTTGGGTAGGGCGGCGCGTCTTCGAGGGGTAGGCACATCTGCTTGTAGGCCCACCCTAACGGCTGAAGATTACGGAGGCCATTACGGGCAGCGGGCGGTCCCGTGTCAGACATATACTGCGGACTCCCCGTTCAGAGGAGGCTCGATGACCGAGAGACCCGCAACCCCCGACTACCACGCCATGTTGCAGGTCGCCCTCGAGGAGGCCCGGCAGGGTTTGGCGGAGGGCGGCATCCCCATCGGCGCGGCTCTCTTCCACCGCGACGGCCGCCTCCTGGGCCGCGGGCACAACCGGCGCGTGCAGGAGGGCGATCCCTCCGTGCACGGCGAGACCGACGCCTTCCGCAAGGCCGGCCGGCAGCGCCGCTACGGCGACACGATCATGGTCACCACCCTGGCGCCCTGCTGGTACTGCAGCGGCCTGGTCCGCCAGTTCCGCATCGGCACCGTGGTCGTCGGCGAATCGGTCAACTTTCCCGGCGGCATCGACTGGCTGCGCGAAAACGGAGTCGAGGTGATCGATCTCCACTCCGAGGACTGCATCCGCCTGCTGGGCGAGTGGATCGCTGCCCACCCCGAGGTGTGGAACGAGGACATCGGGGAGGATTGAGCGAGACGGCGAGGTCAGTCCGGCGTGCTCTCCGCCAGAATCTTCTCGATGCGCCGATCGGGGATGAGCCACATGACGGCGACGAGGACGTAGATCGCGCAAGAAACCCAAGGATTCACGAAAGCCAGAGAGATCGCCATGGCATAGAACAGCACCGAGATCTTGCCCTTGACGTCGGGGCCGAGCGCCCGCGCCAGCGCTGAATCCTGGCCGTGATGCGCGATCAGGGCGCGGGCCAGGATGTAGTAGGCCACGCCGGCGAACATCAACACCGTGCCGTACACGGCCACCGGCCAGGCGGTGAAGGGGTTTTCGCCCATCCAGTTGGTGACGAAGGGAGTCAGCGACAGCCAGAACAACAGATGCAGGTTGGCCCACAGGATCCGGCCGTTGACGCGCCGCGCCGCCTGCAGCAGGTGGTGGTGATTGTTCCAGTAGATGCCAAGAAAGACAAAGCTGAGAAGATAGCTCAGAAACACCGGGACCAACGGCCGCAGCGCCGTCCAATCGGCGCCATGCGGCGGCCTGATCTCCAGCACCATGATGGTGATGATGATGGCCATGACGCCATCGCTGAACGCTTCCATCCGTCCCTTGCTCATTGGTTCCACTCCTCGCGCAGGAGGGCCCAGCGC
>Ga0075426_10000928_pt1 | contig 20499 bp, 17 predicted proteins | sample SoiMethybrSBSTD5_FD_75304 | JGI IMG/M metagenome (GOLD analysis project Ga0075426, IMG submission 75304) | Bulk soil microbial communities from a Populus tree surrounding site in Tennessee, USA - Soil MetaG P. TD hybrid SBSTD5 | ecosystem: Environmental > Terrestrial > Soil > Tree plantation...
GCCCAAAGCCGCGAGCAGGAGGCGTTTGTTTTTTTCCGCTGAACCTCGATTAGCCATTGCGTTACTTCAGAATCGACACAAACATTCTACATCGGCTGAAAGAATGCCGACATTTCGATCGTCAACATAATTCCGGAGATCCCTTCGCCGCGCGATCGTCTGCTGCTTGCCTTGCCCTCTTGATTCGTAAGGTTGATCGAGTTGATGACCAGAAACTGTTTCTCATGCTCGATCTCGTTGATGAATGCACGCAGGTTCGCATACTGGCCAAGGACTGTGAACCGAAAGCTCACGCTTGGAAAAGCGTTAAGTATTTGGTCAGCTTTCTTGCGGGTCGCGCCGGCGTTTTTATCCTTTTTTCCCCCGAGCTTCTCGGCGTCCGGGGAATTGACGACATTAGCAGCCATATCGATGCCGCTGGTGAGCGCGACATTGTTCTTCTTTGCCAGCGCGTTGATTTCTTTTATTAACTCGATGCGGCCGGACGAAAAATGTTTCAGATGACCGGTCTTGAAAGTCTCCAAACTTTCAAGCGCATCGCGAGCCTGATCGGAAGGACTTTGTTGATCGCCTCCGCTCGACGTTGCAGCGCCAATAATGCTGCGCTGTTGTTCGGCGAGCTCCGCTTCCAAAGATCGCAGCCTTTCCTGTTGGGGCCTGAGCGACGCGAAGTACGCTACAACAAGCCCAGCAAGAATCGCGACTGCCAGCAACGAGGCGATCATCTCCCCCACGGTCAAGCCGAGCGGTATTCGAGCAGTCTTTTTCGAACGCGTCTCGATGCGCGACACGCGTTCGCGAACCTGCGTGCTCACTGCGCATTCCCCCGTCGCGGACTGTAAGTGAGGTTCAAGGTAAACGGCGTCTCGCCGCTGTCGGCGACGGGTTCCTGACCCGCTTCGCCCACAACGAAGAGTCCACCCGACTTCTCGAGATTCAACATCATCTCAGTCATCTCGTTAGCCGTGGTTCCTATGGCTTTGACTTGAACCCTGGCCGATACTTCTTCGGCGGTGTTGAGAATCTCGTCGACCTTGATGCTCATGATCCGCGTGTTTTTTGGAACGTACTCTTCGATGTCACTGATCATTCGATTCCAGGAGAAGACTCTGCGCTGGATCATCTGTCGTGCGGCCGCAAGCTCCGTCGCCTGCTGTTCAGTGACCACGACTTTTGGCGTTTGCTGCTTCTTGAGATCCTGCTCTCGTTTCTTCTCGGCGACCAGTTGCTTTTGTCCCTCGATTCGCTGTTTCGTATCGTCCGCTTTCGCGATCACTCGACTTTTCTCGCTCATGATCCAGAGCAGGGTCCACGCACATACGAGATAGACGATGGCGAGCGTAATCCAGAAGAGACGATGATTGGTGAACGGTCTATTTGAAAGATTGATGTACGTTCGCATTCCGTTCAAGAATAACCGACAACCAATGGCGTTTACCAGCTTTCAAGCCTGGATCGAGGCTGCATTCGCTCCGCGATACCGCACATCCGCATTGATCGGGGCGCAGAAAACTGACTGCTAGCGGGCAACTCCTGTCGAGCGCAAACGCATCTGCTGCAAAGAAGTTCCAGTTGTTGCATCGAGAAACTCGTTTGATGTGGCTGATCCAAGCGGGAGCGAAGCATGAAGACTTGTCCAGTCTGCGACCTCGATCTCGATGATTCGTATTCGTTTTGTCCTGAAGATGGTTCCAGTCTTCAAATTCAAGCGATAAATAAGTCAATCATCGACCCACTGAGTGACCAGACCTATAACGAGCCGCACAGCGTCGTGTTATCCTGTCCAAATTGCGCGGCTGAGTACCCACTGACTTTCTCCGAATGCCCCGTGCACGGCGCGACCCTTACGAAGCAGCCGCGGCCAATAGCTCGAAGTCGAATTGCTGATGTCGTTGCAGTACCGACTGGTAACTCTGCCACAGACACGCAGTTCAAAAGCGAGACCGATTCATCATCAGCCGCAAGTATTCATTCGATCGATTCCCGAAGTGATTCGCACGAGATCGCAGACAACGTTGATTCGACAGACCATATTTCTGAAAACTCGAGCAACGAACAATCGACGAGCAATCGCTTCCCGGACGCTCTCAAAAGCTTTGAGAATGCGACTGACGAGCGGCCCGGCTTTCGAATCGCCGCTATCATCACCGCAATTGCGCTGGCGATATTCGCGATCGCTTCGCTCGTCGGTTTAGCTAGTCATCTATCACGGCGCCCGTCGTCAGTGGCGCAGATCGCAAAGGCCGAAGATGCAAAGCCGCTGCCGTTTGTTGCCACTCCTCAAGAAGCGCAGGACTACACGGACGAACAGCAGCCCCCTTCAGAACCCGCGGCGCCTTCCCAGCCGGCAACCGAGCCGCGAACAGAACGACGCCGCAGTGATGTCAGCGCGCCTTCCAACGACCACACAGTGCACAAGATTACACTCGCGCAAGCTTCGCCGGCTCCGGCTTCAACGACAGCGGCACAACCGCACCAGAGCCCTTCCGCGGTCGCTCCGCCGCCCACACTTCCCCGCGGCAACTCAGGCGGTTTTGATTCAAGGCTTATTCGAGCGCGAAGCTCTAGAACTTCTTCTGGATGTCGCTACGAGTTGACCTTCAGCATGCTAGAACAAGCTGGAAGATCTGCGCAGTGGCAGAGAGTGTTGATCAGCTCGCATTCAGAGAGCGGCATGAACCATACGCAAGCGCTTCCGTTTGTGCATCGACTTGGCGCGGCGGGCGCGCTCACGTTCACGATCGGCGTTGAACTTGCGGGTCATTCGGAACCTGATTGGCGAGGCCGTGTCATTTGCACCGCGCTCGGCTGGGACAATTCAGGCGCCCCGCTTCAATCAAGCTTCGGAGCAAACCTCACGCCCTGACTTTAGTTCTAAACCTTTGCAAGCAATTCACAAAAAGATTCAAGACAGCGTTCGATCAAGGTGGCAGAATTTCGTCTAGACTTTTCAACAGTTCTTTCCCTCGCAGCGCGGGCTGGTCTTTGCGCGTGTTGTTAAGCGAAAGGATCTTTCCGTCGGGGCCGATTAGAAAGGTGGTCGGGTATAAGTGAATTCGCAAGTTACGAATGGCGCCGATGATGCTTTCTCGTTTGGCTTGAGGCCAGGTGATGCCGCTCTTCTCGAGTTGGGGCTTAATCTGCGACACGATTTCAGGACTGTCGGTATTCATTCCAAGTATCTCTAAGCCGCGCGGCTGAAAGCGTCGATAGGCGTTCCTTAGGTAAGGCAATTCCTGGCGACAGGCCGGGCACCACATTCCCCAGAAATCGACCAGCAGGTACTTGCCTCTAAACTCTGAAAGCCTGCGCTTCTTGTTGTTAAAATCCGTGAACTCAAACTCCGGCGCTTCGCCGCCCATTCGCAACTCGATTCTCTTGTAGTCGGACGCTGAATGAGACTTCATCGTGATTTGGTTCTTTTCCAAATCGACTTTCCTGGTCGAGACAAAGGTGTTCCCCACGCGAAACACTACTGCTTCGTCTTCAGTGTCGGCGGCCTCGGGCGAGAACGCGTCCATATCAATCTCTCCATCGCCATCGCAATCTACACCGAGCTTCCCGTTTGTGGGATTTATCCTTTTCGTGCGAGGGTTGTAGGCGTATTGCACAAGCGTTCTCTTTCCCTGAATGTCGACCGAACCGCGCGCGAAAGCGGTGCGTGATTCCAGCATCAGACGATCGCCTTCCTTCATCTCGTCGGTGCGTACGTTCTTGAAGTACTGCACAAAGAGCGGAAAGCTTTGAAACAGGCCTTCCTTAAGCGGCTCATTGATTGTTGCTTGCCAGATGTAAGCGTTGTTGTCTTCATCGCGCGAGAGATTGAAGCGCTCCTTTTCGTCGAACGAATTGTTCATGTCGACATCGACCAGCAAGTAGGGGTCTTCACTTTCCGGCTCGACGAGCAATGCCAGGATCGCAGATTTGTCACTCAGTGCGTGATACAAACGGCCTGCGGTCACAGTAGCGTCAGCATCAGGAGGCTTCGCAATTTTTATTTTAGACAGGTCACGCATCGGTCTGAATACGACCTGCTCCTGGTCGTCGCGATTGACGACCAGTTGCGGCTCGAGCTTGCCGGTGAATTCCTGGTCCGCCGGCTTGGCTCCAGTGATCAATAAAAATCCGGCCACCACTAAGCCGAAGGCAGTTGACGTAGTCGAACTCAAACGGGGATGCAGCGATAGTAGCCCCATAAGTAAGCTCCTTTAAATGACAAGCGAAGAAGGCGCTGAGAATTTCAGCGCGATGAGTAAACGTTACATTAAGGGGAGATCACGTTTCAAATAAAACGATGCTAAAGCTCACTGCTTCTCAAATCTTGACTACAAGCTTGCCCTGATTCGAACCATCAAACAATTTATTTACCGCTCGCGGCGTTTGCTCAAGTCCTTCGACGACATCTACTCGGTATTTGATCTTACCTTCCATCAGCCATCGCCCGAGCTGGGTCATGGCTTCCTGAGCGCGATCCATGTAGTCCGAAACCAGAAAACCCTCCATACGAGCCCGCTTTATGATCAACATCGCCAGATTTGATGGTCCCACGGGCCGTTCGGTCGCGTTGTATTGCGAGATCATCCCGCAAAGCGAAATGCGCGCGCGGAGATTGATCTGGGCAAGCACTGCATCGAGGATCTCACCACCGACGTTCTCGAAGTAAACATCGATGCCATTTGGACACGCCTTCTTCAAAGCCTCGCTGACGTTGTCAGTTTTGTAGTTGATCGCCGCGTCGAATCCAAGCTCGCCGGTCAGCCATCTGCACTTTTCATCCGTGCCCGCGATGCCAACTACATGACAGCCTTTGATCTTGCCGATCTGCCCGACCAGCGAACCTACGGCTCCGGCGGCTCCCGATACCACTAACGTCTCGCCTTCTTTCGGCGCGCCCACGTCAAGCAGGCCATAGTAAGCCGTCAATCCGATGTGACCGAACAACCCCAGGTAAGCCGTCAAAGGGACGCCGGGAATGACGGGCACCTTTGCAAGGCCGAAGCCGTTGCTAACCGCGTATTCCTGCCAGCCGAGCAGACCTGAGACGAGATCGCCTGTCTTAAAGTTTGGGTTGCGCGTCTCTTCTACGACCCCGATGGCGCCGCCTCGCATTACATCACCCAGCTTCACTGCGGGCAGGTAAGTATCCGTCTCATTGGCCCAACCGCGATTCGTTGGATCGAGCGAGATGTATTGGTTGTGAACCAGGAATTGGCCTTCATTCAGCGCGGGGATCGGTTCTTCAGTCCATTTGAAGTCGCTGTCCTTAAAAATGCCAACCGGTCTGGCCGCGAGTCTCCATTGTCGGTTCATTCGCTCTGTCATTTTTCTCTCCGATGCTTGCCTTCCTCTGCGACGCCGTAAGCGTTAACGCTAGTGTATCGAACGCGCCGCATAATAGCACAGTGCCGGCACACCAGAAAAACGATAGACACCAACTCAGGGCGTCTGACGCTCGGGGGCGCCTATTCGTGTGTTGCTAATGCCTACTTACAGACTGCATCAAGTACAGTGAGGGCCATTGAACCTTCGGTAACAGGACCAAAGGGGATTTGTTCGGGAAGAGTCTTACTGCCTAACAGTTTGCCTGATTCATCATAGTCTCGGATTGAGACCTCGCGTTCAGCTTTCCTCCTACAGTCAAACTCTCTCAAGGTCAAAGAATAAGCAAACTTCTCGTAACCCATAATCGGCATTCTATTTAATTTCCTGTTCTGAATGATTGAGTTGATAACCCTTTGACGTTCGTCTTCGGTCTTCGTAATTGGCATCTGTTTAAGCCAGACCCTTATCTTACCTTCAGCAGTTTGCTCGGTGTTCTTAGAATCGTAGTAAGTATCCCATACATGCTTATCGTCTTCTGAAGTGGCCACGTATTTCCATTCGGGCTTTGGCTCAGTTTGAGAACTGACGGAAGATACTCTTGCTAAACTGATCAGAAAGAAAATGAGTATGAGGGAGTAAAGTCTACACAGTATCTTTACGCCGCTAACAGTTCGCCCAAACTCCATATGTGGTTTGTTATACCAGACTCCATGGCTGTCGTCACGTGCACGCGACGCGACGCACCTGTTGACCATTGTTTGGGTGATGGCTTGCAACAAGAGCGTCGCTGCCGGATTATGTGGCAAGTCAGATCGGTTTAGTAATGGAGTATTTCGATGTTCTGTCCTTATTGCGGGACTCCGGAGCAGAATTCGAAAACGTACTGCAGACGTTGCGGTGAATGGCTCGCGGCCCTATCCAGCAAACCTCAACAGCGAATGAAAGTGATGATGGTATTCAATGCCTTGAACTCATTTATGGCGCTGTTTGCAGCAGTCATTCTTTATGGGACTTACTTAGGCACGCCGGAAATAAAATGGTCCGTGTATGTTGGCGCCGCTCTCTGCTCCGTCATTGCTGTGCACCAGATGATCAGTTTCGCCTTTGCGCTTGAGCTAAGGCTGAGGTCGCGGGGAATTGACAAGGATCTGACGCTCGCAACCCACGGCGTAGAAGCTGGATTCGCAGACCAGATCGAAGATCGCGATACAAACCGAATTCTCAGTATGCCAAGTGTCACGGAAGACACAACCGCGATGCTTAAGGACGCACCCCGGCGCGGGACTACCACACCGCAAGACTGAATCAAAAGTGAGTTATGAATAAGAAAGGAATCTACGCCGCGCTGTGCGTTCTCGGCTTTGTTGTTCCTTACTATTTTTTCGTGCGATTCGTCGGTGAGCACGGCCTGGACCTTTCAATGCTCATCAGGCAAGTGTTCGCAACGCCGGCCTCATCTTTCTTTGCCGCGGATGTGATTGTGTCCTCTGTTGTGTTGTGGGTGTTCATTTTTCGAGAGGCCGGCAAACGGTCGATCCGGTTTTGGTGGATTTGCCTCATCGCCAACTTAGCTGTCGGCGTATCGCTCGCCCTGCCGTTGTTTTTGTTGTTACGCGAGATTCAAATTGAGAGTACGAGCGACAAGAAGGAAGCCTGATTGTTGCGCGTTAAGGCAGTCGATCGTAGAAGGAAAGTTTATTTGAGTCACGAAGTGCTAATCTCGCTGCTCACTATCGGCGGAACTCTGCTGCTTGTAGTGACTGGTTTGTTGAACTTTTCGGTTTTCCTGAGGCAGTTGCGCGCTGCTCGCGAACAGCTTGAAACAGCGAGGCGTCAACTTGAAAGCGCAAGACAACAGCCTGAGATTCAATTGGTACAACGGGCGATGGATGAGACTTCCGACCACCTCAGGATTCTCGTACAGAAACCTTACCTGCGGCCGTATTTTTACGACAACAAGATATGGGCTGAGGAAGATACCGCGAGCATCGACGAAGTAAAGGCGCTCGCGGAACTGCTTCTTAATAATTTCGCATCGGCGATCATTCACTCAGCGGCGTTCCCGCAATATCCGGTTCGCAGCGTCGAGCAGACAATTCGATATCACTTGCACAACAGCCCGGCCCTTCGCGATTTCCTGATGGACGGATTCGAGCGATTTCAACTCGCTGGCCTCGCATTGCTTTGCCTCAAGAACGAAACTAAAGAAGAAACAGAAAAAGACTTGCGCGAGTTGATTGCGGCTTCAAAGAATGACGCGCGCGAGCGGGCTCGTCGGGAACGACTGCTCACGCATCTGCAATCAACGGACAAGGTCGACGCACTCGAGCTGGCGAAGTACAGCCTCGAGAGGACGTATCGAGTGGCTCGAACCAATGCAGGTCAAGAATGAAAGTCAGTGTATCCCGCTAAGCGCATGTTGCGCCTAACATTCTGGTTAGAGTAGGAGAGTTACTTGACTGGTATGCACATCGTGCATACAGTGAGATAGTGCGCTTCCAGTTTGACCCTGCAAGGCGACAAGCAATCTTAAGAAGCACCGAGTTTCTTTCGCCGACGCAGAAGGGGTCCTTTACGATCCGCCGCCATCCATCAGCTGAGTCCCGATTCGGAACACGAGGAGCGCTTCGTCGCAGTTGGTATGGATACCATCGGAAGAATTCTGGTAGTGGTTTATACATTGCGCGGTGAAGAAATCCGGCTTATTTCAGCTCGCCGCGCAACGCCAAATGAGGTGAAACAATATGAGGGCTGAATACGACTTTTCAAAAGGCAAACGAGGTGCGTTGATCGCCCAAACGGGCAAGACGCGCATAACCATTTATATCGACAACGCCGTTCTGGATGAGTTCCGCGCCCGCGCGGAGCGAGCGGGCACTGGCTATCAGACTATGATGAACGAAGCACTCAAGGCGTTTCTGGGGGAGAGTGAGCCTCCAGTTACGGAGGCGGTTTTGCGACAAGTCATCAGAGAGGAAATACCGAGGATCTCGCGGCCAACTACGCGCTCAACAGCACAAGCCAAGAAGCGCCGCACGGGATAATCCCTCTATAGTGAGAAATCGCATTGATAAAACACCAGCACACAAACAAACTTATCAACGAAACAAGCCCGTACCTTCTTCAGCATGCGCACAATCCTGTTGACTGGTATCCATGGGGGCCTGAAGCTCTCGAACGTTCCCGCTCGGAAGACAAACCGATTCTTCTTTCAATTGGTTACTCGGCTTGTCACTGGTGCCACGTGATGGAGCACGAGTCTTTCGAGAATGAAGACATCGCGCGATTGATGAACGAGAATTTCATCTGCATAAAGGTCGATCGAGAGGAGCGGCCCGATCTCGATACGATTTACATGAATGCCGTGCAGATGATGACCGGTCACGGCGGTTGGCCGATGACGATGTTTCTCACGCCTGATCTGAAGCCGTTCTACGGTGGGACTTATTATCCGCCAGAAGACCGCCGAGGAATGGCCGGCTTCCCGCGAGTGCTCACCGCGATCGCCGACTCCTACAAGAATCGCAGAGACGAAATCTTCTCGAGCGCCGATGCCATCACCGCGGAAGTGAAGAAAAGCGATCGGTTCACCGCGTCAAACGAGATGTTGACGACCGAAGTGTTGAACTCCGCGTTCTCGGCGCTTGCTCGAAACTTCGATCAAGAGAACGGCGGCTTCGGTGGCGCGCCAAAGTTCCCTCCTTCGATGACCCTGATGTTCCTGCTTCGACATCACAAGCGCACGAACTCGCCTCAGGCGTTGGACATGGTGGAGACGACCCTCAGGAAGATGGCCGGCGGTGGCATGTACGACCATCTCGGCGGAGGATTCGCTCGCTATTCCGTCGACGCGCATTGGCTTGTGCCTCACTTCGAGAAGATGCTCTACGATAACGCGTTGCTAACACGAATTTATTTGTACGCGTATCAACAGACGAAGAATTCGTTTTACAGGCGAATCGCGGAAGAGACTCTCGAATACATCATTCGCGAAATGACCGATCGCAGCGGCGGGTTTTATTCGTCGGAAGACGCGGACAGCGAAGGCGAAGAGGGAAAGTTCTACGTCTGGACCCGCGCTGAAGTGCTGGAGCTTTTGGGTGAAGAAGCCGGCTCAATCTTCTGTGAATACTTCGATGTCACCGAAGAGGGGAACTTCGAGCACGGCAAATCTATCCTCAACACGCCTCGCTCGCTTGAAGAGTTTGCGAATGAAAAAGCCAGCAGCGTCGAGGAACTCAGCAAGACGATCAACGCGGGCAAACGAAAACTCTTCAACGTCCGTGAACGGCGCGTTAGGCCCGGACGCGATGACAAGACGCTGGCTGCGTGGAACGGACTTATGTTGACGGCTTTCGCCGAAGCGGCAAACATCCTCGGGCGAGATGACTACCGGGAAATTGCGGTTCGCAACGCCGAATTCATAACGACGCAGTTGATGAAAGATGGGCGGCTTCTGCGAACTTACAAATCGGGTCGGGCGAAGCTGAACGGCTACCTCGAAGACTACGCGTACGTGATCGAGGGGTTACTTGCGGTTTACGAAGCTACGTTCGAGTTGAAATTCTTTAAGCAGGCTCGCGAGCTTGCCGACACGATGATAGACAAGTTTTGGGACGAACAGGAAGGCGGGTTCTACTTCACTTCATCGGATCACGAAGAGTTGATAACGCGAACGAAGGACTATCTGGATAACGCAACGCCTTCAGGAAATTCAGTGGCGGCCGCGGCGCTTCTCAAGCTTGGGCTGTTGACTCACGAACAAGACTACTCAAATCGCGGGGCGACTATCCTGCGCTCGCTTCACTCGGCGATGAGCCGTTACCCGAGCGCGTTTGGATACATGCTTGGCGCGCTTGATTTTTATTTGTCCGAGCCGAAAGAAATCGCGCTCGTCGGTAAACTTGATTCGCACGAGATCAGATCGTTCGTCGAAGAGATCTATTCGCGTTATCTGCCGAACAAGGTTGTAGCGGCTTCTGAGCCCGGAGATCTCGAATCGGCAGACGCGATTTCTCTGTTGACCGGACGGACTGCGATTGACGTCAAGGCTACGGCGTATGTATGCCGGAACTATGTGTGCCTCGAACCGGCCACGACGATTGAAGACTTCGCCTCCCGCCTCGCCGAGTAATATCCGAATGTTCAGCGTCACCCGTGGTCTATCCTGAGCTCACACTTGCAATCGTCCAACGCGGGACGCCGATGTACACTTCTGCTGAATCTCACGCCTGGTAACTTGACGCACAAGGCGGCTTGACAGTCTCGGTCACTCAGGTTACCGTCTCACCTCTACAGTTGTCGTAATCTGCACCTCAGCGCTCGGTTGATTCCCGGGCTTTCAAGAAAAGGAGAAACCATGAGCACACCAGCAAAGAGCGTCAATGCCTGGATTTTTCTCGAAGAAGATGAGCCGCCGAAGACCAGTTACAAATCACCAAACAGTTGCTACCAGTCGCTGAACAATTATGGCGTTTACAACTCAACGGACATGGTCAGCATCTGCTGGGTCAACACGCTGAAGACCAGTTCTACCACGGTGCCGACGGGTGATGGCTCGACCTACACGGTCCAGCTTCAAACCAGTACGCACCCCGACGGCTCCTCGAACCAGCAATACATGGATTGGCTGATCCAGGATGCGCGTGCCGCGAATCCGAATATTAAGCTTCTGGTCATGCTGGGCTACGGCGCGGATGAGATCACGCAAATCTTCTCCAACGATTCCAGTCAATGGCAACAGGACGCTACGAATTTTGCGAACAATCTTGTAGCTTATCTCCAGAACTACGATCTCGACGGGTTCGATGTTGATTGGGAATCTCCGCTATCCGATTCGGGCACATCGCAGCAGTTTCAGCTACTGTTCACGGCCATTCGAACCGCATTCACGGCCCAAAGCAGATACTACTATCTCGTTCTCTCGCCGGATGAGGTCGGAACCCTCGACGCACAAACCGTGAACGATGCATTCGATTTCGTCAACCTGCAACTGTACGATGGGTTTACCTGCCCGGAGCAGTTTATTAACGCCGGAGTGTCACAAAACCTGCTGGCATACGGCGCAAAGTTCGAGGTCAATAACGGCGTGCCCTATGAGACGGCACAGCAGGCCGCGGCGTTCTGGGTCCCACAGGGACAATGCCGGCAGAACTTGACCTACGACGTAATCACGCAATGGCGGTTGAATTCGAATGACTTCCAATACGAACAAGCCCAGCAGATGATTCTCTATCAACTCGTATATGGCATTCCGGGCACAAGCTTCGACGACACGCCGATCATAGGCGCCGCAGGCAATCCAACGATCTCGCAGATGATCGTGCGTTCGGGCGAGGTGCTGGACGCGATTCAGGCAACGAACAGCGGTTCGTTTCAGGGCAATCCTGTTTCGTACACCCTGTTGCAGCACGGCGGCAACGGAGGCACTGCAAGCAAGGCTTCAATCCCGAGCGCTGATTCGATAGTTGAAGTCTCCGGTTACACCGGCATCTGGTTCGGCTGGAATTGTGTGCTTCAGATCACGATCAAGACTAAAGGAGGAAAAGTCTTCGGTCCTTTCGGGACGATGACCAATGCATCGTCGAAGACTCCGTTCACTTACACGGCGCCTCAAGGACAATCCATCGTTGCGTTCAGCGGTTCCATCGTGAACGTCCCAGTTGCCGGCGGAGGCACGACGTTCATCGTTCAAAGCTTGAACGCGAGCTATGCCTAGTCCGTCCGAGAAGTGCTTGTAAATTGTGTGAGCGCGTATTTGCACGGGGTCGAGAGTTCGTCGCGCGCACAATCACACGTCGGGCTGATTTTATTTTCGCCTACGGTTTTTCAAACCGGCGTCATACTTACGTCTCCGCGATGGTAACCAATCAGACTTAGCGAGCGTTGATTGGCTTGACACTTGCGGAAGCTACGTGATTTTATCCGCACCTATGGAAACCAAATTACTAATCGGAATCGTTCAGTCGGGCGGACCTGCCAGCTCCAACGTCAAGCCGCTTTCTGGTGTGAAAGTCACCGTGTACGAAGCCATGGCAACAGCGACAGAATCGTTACCCATCGGCACTGCGACGACAGATGCTAAAGGTATGTTCGAGATCACGATGGAGCGCGACCAGTCGCAACGCATCTTCTACGCTACCGCGGTTGTGAATGAAAACGTTGAACTCGTGACGATCATCGGCTCGGCGCTTCAGGGTGATAAGCCCGCGTGGATCACGGCTTTGCCTCCTGGCGCAAGGCGTGACGAAGGTGCGAAAGCGTCGTCCAGCTCGACAGGTGAATCGGATGAGCACTCGCCCTGGGATACCGCCTATATCACCATCAATGAGTTGACGACGGTAGCTGCGGCTTTTGCGATGGCGCAGTTCATCGAGAACGGCGCGATCGGAGGTGATGCATTCGGATTGCAGCTCGCTTCGTTGATGTTCGAGAACCTCGTCGATCGGAAGAACGGGGCCTCATCGGAGGTGCTGCTTAGCCCGCCGAACGCGGATCAAACGAACTCGCTGCGTTCTACGCGCTCGCTTGCGAACCTGATCGCAGCATGCGTCCACAACTTTCCGGATGCAGCTACAAAGCTGTTTGAGTACACCACGCCGCCCTACGGCGGCAGCGCGCCAACGAACACGCTTGAAGCAATGTTCAACATCGCGCGCTACCCGGCTAACAATGTGATAGACATCTACAACTTGTCAAAAGCGGCTGAGACCTACTCACCGGCTCTTGGAGCCTTTCCGGATGCGTGGACACTTGCGGTCAAGGTTAACGACTCTGGTGATGACGATTTTCTTTTCGGAGGCCCGGCAAACATCGCCTTCAACAAGAGAGGCTATGCATGGATCACAAACAACGTCGTTCAAGGTACGCCTAACTCGGGACACTTTGCCGTCGTGTTAAAGCCGAACGGCAAGCCGGCAGACGGCACGGCCACCACTCCGTGGGACAATGGGTATGGTCCACCCAAGTCGCCCTTGTTTGGAGGCGGATTGCTGGGTGGGGGCTTTGGCGTGGCGATCGACCGCGCCCTGAGGGTGTGGTTGAGCAACTTCGGCTGGGGTGATGATGTTCCGGAAGAAGGCAGCGTTTCGCTTTTCAACTTTGAGGGCAACATAGAATCCCCTCCCGAAGGCTTCATCGATCACACTCATAAAGTACAAGGCATAGCCGTGGATCAGGAAGATAACGTGTGGCTTGCGAGCAATGAAAAACCACGGATAGTAATTTACCCGGGCGGGGGAATAGAGAAGTCAACCTGGTTGCCGATTGATGAGGGCTTTGGAGCGTTCGGCGTTGCCATCGCCAAGGATGGGGAAAGCGCCTGGGTCACCGCAAGCAAGTCCCTCTACGAGTACACTCAAAGCAATGTCTCCAGATTCCGCTACGACAGTGGGACCGGCCAATTAACCTGCGAGTTTAGCGAGAATTTCGGCCTGGCGCTGAAGGGCCTATCGGTCGACTCGTCCGGATATGTCTGGATACCTTCGGGCGGCGAAGATGCTTTGTATTTGCTTAGCCCGGATGGCGAACATATTGGTGACAAATATTCCGGAGGCGGAATCAACGGCCCCTGGGGCACGGCGATTGACGGCAACGACAACGTTTGGGTAGCCAACTTCGGAAAGATGTTGCCGGGTGACGTTTACGAAACGGCGGCGATCTCTGTCCTCGCGGGAGCCAATAAGGAAACTCGTCCTCCCGACTTCGCGGTCGGGCAGCCGATCTCCCCGTCGTGCGGTTATACGCTGCCTTCAGCCGGAGAGCCGGTGACACTGCACAATGGTGATCCGCTTTATACCAACAAGACCTCTGGGTGCCCGCCCGGTCCGGGTCCCTCATTGACGCCCTTGATGCGCATGACGAGCGTCGTAATCGATCAGGCTGGGAATGTGTGGGCAGTCAATAACTGGAAACCTGACTTCGATGTCGATACGTCTCCGAAGAACAAACAGTGCGGAAACCCGGGAGGCGATGGGATTGTGATCTTTGTGGGACTTGCGAAACCGCCAAAACGATAACGGTGGTGGTTGTTGGCCAACAGTCTGCCCTCGATCGCTTCTCGCAAAGGTGCTTAGATCCGCGAAGTTCGCCAAACACAAACCGCGATTCACTTGGTGACACGGATCTCAAATATCCGCGGCCATAACTTGCCGGTGATGAAGATGCGTTTGTGCTCCGGATCGTAGGCTATTCCGTTGAGCACGTCTTCCCTTCCCGTCTTATCCGACGGTGCGAGGACGCCTTTCAAGTTTAAGAATGAAGTGACGCGTCCTGTTGATGGATCGATGCGGACTATGAAATCGGTCTGCCAAACGTTAGCCCAAACTTCGCCTTCGATGAATTCCAGTTCATTCAATTCGGTGAGCGGCTTTCCGTTCATCGTCACCGCCAGTTTTTTAATCGGCTTGAATGTGTGAGGATCAAGATAAAACAAGTTGCTGCTGCCGTCGCTCAGAATCAGATTGTTGCCATCATAGGTCAGTCCCCAGCCTTCGGTGTCGTACGAAAACTCTTCAAGCTGCCGAAAGGTTTCCAAGTCGTAGACAAATCCCCGATGCGATTTCCAGGTGAGTTGAATCAGTCGGTTTTCTACAAGAGCAAGACCTTCCCCGAAGAGATCAGGCGAGAGTCTAACTTCCTTCAAGACTCGTCCTGATGGAAACTCAAGCCGTCGAAGTTTCGATTGGCCTTCCAAGCCTGTGCTTTCGTAGAGAGCGCTGTCGTGCCACACGAGACCCTGCGTGAACGACGTTGGATCGTGAGGGTAGCTGTTGACGACTTCATAGGAAAGCTGCCGCGCTTGTGATTCGTCGCTGCCGTGACTGCCGGCGTTCGAGGAAGCATCTTGCTGATTCGCGGGACCGGAGCGCAGCAGTAACACGATCACCACAACGCCGACTGCTAGTAAGACAGAAACTACGAGTAATAGCCGAGAGCGCCTTTCAATAGCGTGTGCCGGATGCGATCGCGTTTTGTCCGACTTTTTGGTCATGGTGTTCTGTCTAAGTGCACGGGTGCTCTTGAGCGTGAATACTTCCGTAGCTCTAGTCATTCAGATCCTCAAAGAGCCGCAGTTGGAAAATGACCCGACGCGCAGTTTATACTCGCCGGAGAAGAGACTCTACAAGGTCAAACGGACCCCGCTTTGATACATTTCCTTCCAGGAGCTCAAAACGATGAGAACGACAAGTACCAATGTATTCACTCTGCTGCTTTTTGTTTTCGCATTCCCGGCGATCTGCGCTGCGCAATCATCGTCTGAATCAAAGACGACTGAATCAAAAATCAATGTGACGTTCGATCAGAAGTCGCCCGGCGTCGTAATTGTCGAATCCGGAGGCGAGCGCTTGAGAATCGATACATCGGCGAAGACTGTCGAACATCTGTCGGACGATCAGGCTCCGGCAAGCAAGCAACCGGATAAGGGACCGGTCGATACTGTCGCCACGAAACAGCGAGAGAGCAGCAAGTCTTATGAACCCTACGACTATCACATCGTGAACATTCCAACTCCGAAGGCGGTGCGACGGCACAGTTTGAATTTGTTCTTTACTCATCGATTCCAGGAGCCGATTACAGCGCTCGATAATGAAAAGGCGGATCAGCACATCGCCCGAATCTCCAAAGATCTGCTTGGGTTGGATAGCTCATCAGTTTCGTCGTTTGGTTTGACGTATGGAATAACCGATCGTCTTTATGCAAGCGTGTATCGGTCGCCGCTTTGCCAGCCGGGACTTTGCAAGACGATAGAGCTTGGACTTGGTTATCACCTTCTCGATGAAGCCGGGCGCTCGCCGATCGCGCTGTCGACTTATGCGAGCGTCGAGGGCGATGACAATTTCACCGAGCGTTACACTTTCAACTTTCAAGCGATGATCGGCCGAAGCTTCACCAAATACGTCAATCTGTTTTTCTCACCCGCTGTTCACTTAAACTCGAACGGAGGAGACCGCTTCAAACAGTTTTTGACAAATCAGCCTCTGGTGTCGAGACTGAGACTGGGGGAAAACACCGGGTCGTTTGGATTCGGTTTGAATGCGCGCATCAGGCCGACAACTTCATTGTTGTTTGAATACACGCCGCGAGTCGGGTTCAAGATGGGACAAATCACTCCAGTCTTTGATCCCAGCCTCGGACAGATAACCGCATTCAAAAACAATTCGGAAGCCGAGATCGCATTCGGAATAGAAAAGCGAATTGGCCGTCACGTATTCTCGTTGACGTTCTCGAATACGCAGGCGACAACGACGGCGCGATACAATTCGAGCAATCAGGCTCTGCCGCCAAGCAGATTCAGCATCGGGTTCAATTTGTTCAGGCGGCTCTTGTGATTCGCGCGAGGGTTTTGACTTTTCCAATTTCTTAAACAGAACGGGAGCGCACAAATGTTGAGAGTGAGCTTTGGATTTTTACTGGCATTGTTTCTCTTGCAGACCGCATGCTCAAGAGGCGCAAAGGTGGGAGAAAACAAGAATGCGGGCCGCTTGCAGGAGGCCGCTTCGCAAGCGCCACATCTGCAACCGACAACGAGGGGCGACGTCGAGCGCGCTGCTCTTGAGATCTCGAACGCCAAAGACGCTCTGAAGGCGAACCAATGGCAGGAGGCTTCAGCACGTCTGCAGAATGCAAACAAGGAAGTGAAGGTTGCGATCGGCCGGGGTTCTCAATTTAGCGGTGATTTCCAGGAGTTGTCGTCGGCTATCGATCGCACTATCGCGACCCTGGATCGCCACGACAAAGCTGCCGAATCCCAGCTCAACGAATTGCAAACACGCATTATGGCGCTCAAGGTAAAGACTACTCAGAATTCGTAACCGGCGAAACGCCGTCCTACGCCCAAAGTTTTAGAAGAATCGTAGCGAGCCCGAGGAATGATAACGACCCTCCAACATCGGTGAAGGTAGTTACAAAGACCGTCGAGGAAACGGCCGGATCGATTCCCATCTTTTTGAGCGCGACAGGCACGAGCGTTCCCGCCAAACCTGAAACTACCATATTTATGAGCATTGCCAGTGCGAGCACGAGTCCAATCCAAATGTTTTGTGAAATCAGCAATCCAATCAACGCGGCAACCAGCCCGTTTATGATTCCATTCCCAACATCAACAACAAACTGCTTACCCAGCACCCGAGCAACGCCCGGCAGTTCGCGAAGCGCGAGACCTCTGATGATTACGGTCAAAGTTTGAGTGGCAGCATTGCCACCCATACCCATCGGTATAGTTACAAGCGCGGCCAGATAAGCGTACTTGCCAATCTCAGGTTGAAAGCGACTGATTACATATGCGGGCAGGAACGTTGTAGCCAGGTTAATAAGCAACCACGGCGCTCTGAGCCTCAGAGATCTAAGCGCCGGAGTGCTGATGCGTTCTTCAGCTGTCACACCAGCGAGCGCGAGTAGATCTTCGGCCACCTCGTCTTGCAATACATCGATGACATCATCGACCGTTACAATCCCAACAAGCTTGTCCTCTTCGTCCACGACTGGAATCGCAAGCAGATTGTATTCAGAAACCAATCTTGCAACTTCTTCCTGGTCTGCGTTTGTTCTTACGCTGATGACATCCTGAACCATAATGCGCTTCAACTGGGTCGCCGGATGCGTCGTAAGAAGCTTTCTCAAACTGACGACACCGACCAGATGGTCTCGCTTATCGACCACGTAAACGTAAAACACCATCTCGAATTCTTCGGATCGCTTTTGTAGCGCCGCCACCGCCTCGGAGATCGTCACGTCTTCTTCGAGCGCGAAATAATTTCGCGTCATGATGCGGCCTGCCGTTCTTTCTTCGTGTTCGAGAAGCTCTCGAACATCGGCCGCGGGTTCCGCTTCCATCAATGCCAGAACTTGCGATGCGAGAGGATCCGGCAGACGCGAGGCCAGACTGGTAGCATCGTCGGCGGACATCTCACTCAAGTATTTGGCAATCTGATCGGGCGTGAGCTCGCCCAGAAGCGGGATACTGTCACTGGGCGACATCTCGCTGATCGAGTCGGCAACGTGAGATACATCGGCCTCATCGAGCAGAATGCTGAACGCTTGCGCTCGCTCCGAACCTCGCAATGCCGATAGCAGCCGGGCAACTTCAACCGGGTGCGCCTTGCTGAGCACGCGCGCCAAACGCGAGCGAGCACCTCGATGCAGTAGTTTTCGAACTACCGGCACCGTTATTGCCGAATGCGCCAATTTGTTTTGTGTTTCACTCATAAGCTCACCGTTGAACCTGCGTCGAGACAAACCCGAAGGTAGTTCAGCAAAAGTTCTTCATCATATTGCAGACCCAACGGGTCCGCAACGACTAACCTTCTAAGGAGCCGACTGTCGACTGAAACACTTCAGGAAGGGATCCGAGCGCGATTTAAATCGCGCTGGTGAGAACAGCAGATGAAACGCCCCCGAGGATTTTATTTATCGGCCTGCAGTTTTGGAGAGCTTCGTGTTTTAGGATGGACTCAGCGCTGTGTGGGTTGAGTCTTTCTCAAGGAGGGATTACACATTGAACTATTAAGCAACTAGTCAGTTGAGTGGTTGCGCGCCGGCCGCGTGGATCTTCAGCTCCCCGTCCACGAAGTCGACCTCGAAGCGGTCGCCTTCCTTCCAACGAGTGGTCATCGGAAGCTTCACGTTCTCATCGATCGTCCGCTTCAGGAAACGCGCTCCGTAGGCCGGACTGAAACCTTTTTCGACAAGGTGGATGAGGGCCGCTTCGCTAACGACGAGTTCCTTGCCCTGCCTCTGCATCTGACGTTTGATGATGTCGAGGTAGAGCTCGGCGATCTGCTTCACCTCGTCTTCAGTCAGCGGCGAGAACACAACCAGTTCGTCGATTCGGTTTCGGAACTCAGGTGAGAAGCGATCTTCCGCCGCCTTTATGACCTCGCGCTTGATCTGCTTGATATCCGAACGTGTCTTAGTGCCGAAGCCGAGCGGTTTCATATACTTCTTAAAATTGTCCGAGCCCAGATTCGAAGTCATGATAATGATCGCGTCCGATAGATAGACTTTCTTTCCTCGTCCATCGGTGATCCATCCTTCGTCGAAGGCTTGCAGGAAAAGGTTCAACAGGTAGGGCGAGGCCTTTTCGATCTCATCAAGAAGCAGAACAGTGTAAGGATTGTCGCGCAATCGTTCGGTCAGGATTCCGCCGCGCTCGCTTCCGACGATGCCGCGCGGCATTCCGATCAACTTTTCAATCGCGATCGTTCCATCCTGGTACTCCGACATGTCTATTCGAACCATCTTGTCGTCATCGCCAAACATGAATTCGGCTACCGCTTTCGCAAGCTCCGTCTTTCCCACGCCGGTCGGTCCCAGGAACAGCAGCACTCCATCGGGCTTGTAGAAATTTTCCTTCAGCGGTCCCTTGTTCAATCGCAGCCTTTGAGCGACGGCCTTGATCGCTTCTTTCTGTCCGATCACGCGAGCCGAAAGCGATTTCTCCATGTGCGCGAAACGATCATTAGTATCGCGGAATATCATGTCGCGAGGAATCCGTGACTCCTGGCTTATCACATCGATGATGTGCTCCGAACGAACTTCGGAGGAGTCGATCTGATTTATTTCCACTTTCACCGATGCCGTATCCAGCCAGCCGATGACTTTATCCGGCAAATGAAGGTTGCGCACGTAGCGCGGCGCCATCTCCAGTGCCGTTTCAATAGCCTCATCTGAAATGGTCACGGAATAATTGCGCTCGAGGCGGGGCCGCACGCCGGCAATGATCTTGCGAGTGTCTTCGACCGACGGCTCGTCTACTTTCACGAGACGAAACCTTCGCGCCAGCGCTTCATCTTCGGAGATAAACTCCTTGTACTCACTCATCGTCGTCGCTGCGATAATGCGAATTTCACCTCGCGCAAGCGCTGACTTGAACATGTTCGCGGCGTCAGAACTGGCTCCCAGAGCCGATCCCGCGCCAATAATTGTGTGAGCTTCGTCGATAAACAGGATCAGGTTTTCGCGTTCTTTTACTTCGCTGATGATGCCCTGAATGCGCTCTTCGAACATTCCGCGCAGCATGGTTCCGGCAACAATGCCTGACATTTGAAGCTGAACGACGTGCGCATTGCGTAGACGCTGGGGCAGGATTTCCGGCTCCAGCTCGATTTTGCGAGCGAGACCCTCGATCACCGCAGTCTTTCCTACCCCGGCTTCGCCGACCAACATCGGCGAGTTCGC
>Ga0075426_10000929_pt1 | contig 20484 bp, 20 predicted proteins | sample SoiMethybrSBSTD5_FD_75304 | JGI IMG/M metagenome (GOLD analysis project Ga0075426, IMG submission 75304) | Bulk soil microbial communities from a Populus tree surrounding site in Tennessee, USA - Soil MetaG P. TD hybrid SBSTD5 | ecosystem: Environmental > Terrestrial > Soil > Tree plantation...
GAACTGAGCAATGGCCAGATGCTCGAGGACGTGCGGCTGGCGGTGAACGGCAAGGTTCCGGTGGAGTTCTATAACCGGGTGGGCGGAAATGTACCGTCGGCGGAAGAGATTCATGACGAGTTGCTGTCGCGGCTGGCGGCGTTAGCGTGAGAAGCAGATGGCTAGCTAACCAGGTATGTAGCTTGTTTCGAGGATTTGCCAGGAGCTAGTCAGCCGGGCAGCTAGTCGGCTGGGGAGAGGATTCATGGTGGAGAACGACAAATTGGTGCTCGCCGAACCGGAATATGAGCTGCTCCATTCCCGTTCCGAGGTGTTCTACGACCGCTTCGAGCGCAAGTCGGAACTGAAGCACCAGACGCACTATTGCCCAGGCTGCGGCCACGGCATCGCCCACAAGCTGGTGGCGGAGGCCCTCGAAGACCTGAGCCTGCAGGACCGCACGATTTTCGTCAGCCCGGTGGGCTGTTCCGTATTCGCGTACTACTACTTCGATTTGGGCAACGTGCAGGTAGCGCATGGCCGCGCGCCGGCCGCGGCAACGGGCGTGAAGCGCGCTTGTCCCGACAAGATCGTGATTGCGTACCAGGGCGATGGCGACCTGGCGGCCATCGGCACCGCGGAAATTATCCATGCCGCCAACCGCGGCGAGCACATTGCCGTCTTCTTTGTGAATAACGCCATTTACGGCATGACCGGCGGGCAGATGGCGCCCACCACGCTGGTGGGACAAACCAGTACCACCAGCCCCTGGGGCCGACGCCCTGTAAATGAAGGCTTTCCGCTGCATATGTCGGAGCTGCTGGCCACCCTGGAAGCACCCGCTTACATCGAGCGCGTGGCGCTTTCCGACAACAAACACATCATGGGCGCGCGCCGGGCGGTGCGCCGGGCGCTGGAGTTGCAGCGCGATGGCGCGGGGTTCACCTTTGTCGAGATACTGTCTCCCTGCCCGACCATCTGGAACATGCAGCCGGTGGAGGCGCGGCGCTGGGTGGCGGAGAAGATGATTGCCACGTTTCCGCTGAACGTTTTCCGCGATCGCAAGCCCACTATTCCGGAAGGCAAGAATCCGCCGCAGCGCTCGGTGGCTGAGGTTCTGGGTTTGAAGGAAGCCGGCGGCAAGATTGCGCTTGCGGCACAAGCCGCCGCCATGCCGCAACACCACCTGAAGAAGCTGAGCATCAAGATTGCCGGCTTTGGCGGCCAGGGCGTGCTGCTGCTGGGCCAGTTGCTGGCGGAAATGGGCATGCGCGAAGGCCTGGAGGTCAGTTGGCTGCCCTCCTATGGCCCGGAGATGCGCAGCGGCAGCGCCCATTGCCACGTCTGCCTGGCGCAGGAACGAATCGGCTCGCCGCTGATTTCCCATCCGGACGTGCTCGTTGCCATGAATGAACTTTCGCTGCGCAAGTTCGCGCCACAGGTAGCAGAGAACGGCCTGATCTTCTACAACCGCGAGCAGCTGCCGGACAACTTTGCCGCTCCGCAAGCCCGCGTGCTTTGCCTTCCGGCTACGGAGATCGCGGACCATCTGGGCGCGGGCAAGGTGGCTAATGTGGTGCTGCTGGGCGCGCTGCTGGAAGAAACGGAGTGTCTTTCTTCTGGAACGGCCATGGCGGTTCTGGAAACCAAGGTGCGCAACCCGCAGCTGCTCGAACTGGACCGCCAGGCGCTAGCCGCCGGCCGCCAATTCGTGGACAAGGAGGCGCACCATGACGCTATCAGCCAGCCCGATGGGTTCGCCTACTAACGCACGTGTAACTGGCGAGAAGCGGATTTATCGCAGACCTGCGCCTTACGTCATCACCATAGCTTCGCCGATGAAGCGCCCTTCCCAGAGATAAAACGTCCCGACGCGGCGGAGAACCGCGGCGGCCTCCCCACCGAGGAACACGAAACCAAGTCGTCGGCACTCTCCTGGTGCCAAAGGCGCCTCTAACAATGGCCATCCATCGTAGAAAACAGCATCACTCGATTTCGAGCACGAGCAGGGGCAGCCCCAGCCGGGTTGCACGGTCCACTGCTTGCCGCTACTAGAGGTGGCATACAGGTAGACATCAGCCACAACCTCAGGAGACATACTTCGTAGTGCTTCGGCGCGTGTCTTTCCAGCGCCAAAAGAGGACTTGCGTGACCAAGTGGCGATAAACAGGCGTTACCATTCTTTACAATGCCTGCCCGCCGGGGCAACAAGCGCGGTAAGGCATTTTTTCCCCAGCTGTTCGTAGGAGGTACAATTTCGATGTCCGGTGAAATGGAGGCAAGCCCATGCGGCACCTGATGCTTCCCCTGCTCGCGATTGCTTTCCTATCCCCGTTCGTGTTTGCCGCTCAGAACCAGGAGCCGATCCGAGTGTGTGTCGCTGTGCTGGAGAACCGCTCGCATCAGACAGTGAGTGCGGAATGGCAGCAGAAGGAATTGATCAGGGCGCTCGAGAGGACAAATAAAAGGAAAGAGGTTAAGAAGGGCACGGCAACGCGGATTACGGCGGTTGCGCTCGAGTCCACCAGCGGTCCCGATCCCAAGGCGCAGAAGGAAGACTGCGGCTTCGTGCTTTATACCGAACTGGTGGACGTACAGCCTGTCGGCACGCCCAGGGTTGGCACCACCCCGCCAGGCGCCATCGGCACCAGCGTGACTGTCGGGAAGGTGTACGATTCTGCAGCTCTGCGCCGGCTCCGGCACGACGCAACCGTGAACTATCGAATTATGCGCGGCGGAGATCCGGAGTCGTGGACATCCGGTATTGTCACTGCTGAAGACACTGTTACCGAGGATGCGCTCGTATCCCGGCTAATGGATCAGATCGCTAGCCGCGCCGCCAGCGAGTTGCGTGGACGGCACCCGAGCACGCCGGAATAAACCGGTCATTTGCTGGCTATAACAACCCTTCGTCGCTCGCCATCCGAATTGCCCCTTCTGTACAAACCTGCCCGAGGCGGGGTAGGCTGAATTGCCCCCGTGGCTGCGAGTCCATGCTCGCGAGGTGAGCCTATGGCCTACTGCACCAAATGTGGCGCCAATCTGCCGGATACAGCGCGCTTCTGCCAGGTTTGCGGACAGCCGCAAGCCGCGACGTCCGCGGGCACGGCAGCGCCCGCCCCAGTTTCCGTGGCGCAGGTGAATTCGGGGCTTTCGGAAAACACGGCGGCGCTACTCAGTTACGTGCTTGGCTGGCTGACTGGGATCATCTTCTACCTCATTGACCGTCGGCCCTACGTGCGCTACCACGCGGCGCAGTCCATGGTTACGTTCGGGGGGCTGCACATCTTGCGTGCGGTTATCGCGGTTGTGTTCGGACTCGGCTGGTGGTCCGGCGGAGGATGGCACGGAGGGATCGGAGCGCGCTGGGCTGGCGGGCTGTTCATCCTCTGGGCGCTGGGTATCCTGAGCCTGGTGCTGTGGATTTACTGCATGATCAAGGCGTATCAGGGCGAGCGCTTCAAATTGCCGATTGCCGGCGACATTGCCGAAGGGCTGGCTCGCTAGCAAAAAAAAACCGGCGCAGGGTGCGCCGGTCCAGTTTTGATCGCGTCCTTTGGTTGTTTAGTGCGGCTGAGGCATGTTGCAGAAACCGGAAACTTTTTCCAGATTGCTGACTTGGAATCGCGGCCCACTACCCATGGCCGGCGTTCCCGCCTGAGGCTGCGCGGAGGCCGCCGGCGAATTGGCCGCAGATCCCGAACTGCTGCCCGGCTGACCAGTGTTGGTTTGACCGGCCATGGTCCCCGGCTGGCCAGTGTTGGTTTGACCCGCCATCGCCCCCTGCTGCGCCTGCGTTGCTGCGCCTGGTTGCGAGGTGGCAGTGCCGGTCGAGCCATAAGGCGTTCCACCGCTCGTATTCCCCGCTGCCGTCCCCGGAGTTGAAGAGGCCGCACCGGCTGCGCCGCCGCTGCTTTCTGCGCCCGTGATCTTCACGTCCTGGCCGACATGATCGCCGAGCATGGAACCATCGCCGCTCAACGCGTACACCTGGCCGGATTTGGTGACGAGGCTGTACTGACCGGGGGTGCCGCTCAGGCAGCCTTCAATGGTGGTCTGCGGTCCGGCCGCGGGTTGGGGAGTGGCCCCGGCCTGGTTAGCGGCGCCGGATTGAGTCGCAGCACCTGTCTGTGGAGCGGTTTGCGTGTTGGGAGTAGTCGTTGCGGTGGGATTGGTTCCAGTCTGGCTGTTTCCCGGGTTCTGTCCCGTCGCGGTCCCTGTCTGAGGAGCCGGTGCCGCGCCGCTATTCTGCATAGAGCTGTTTTGAGACGGTGATTGTGTGGGCGTGCCCGACTGACCCGTACCCGCAGTCTGTGCGACTACCCAGACAGCGGAGAGCAGCAGGACAGCCATCAAGAAAGCCGTTTTTCGCATGAGCACCTCCGAGCATCGGCTGGACTTCAGCCCACCTAGTTAGAGATAGAAAGAGGCTGGAATGTTTTCTCGCACCGGCAGCGGCTTGGAGGCGCAGAGACTTAGCTTCTAGTGCGAGGCTTGCGCGCGGAAAAGCGAAACCGGGATTTAGCAGTTTCGACTGCTACGTCGGTAAAGCCGGCGGCCTGAAGGCGAGCCCCCATAGTTTCTGGCGGCACCAACACCATGGTGTCAAAGAGGTGCACGATCGGCATCATCAGGCTCCAGCGGCTGTCGGTGCCGGCAAACACTCCGCCCGGCCGCAGCGCCCGGCACACCTCCGCGAGGATTCGGTCCTGCAACTTCGGCGAAGGCACGTGGTGAAGCATGGTGAATGCAACAGCGCCGGTAAAGGAATTATCCGGAAAGGGGAGGGCGGCGGCATCGCCGTTGACGACGGTGACGTTGCCTTCGCCCAACCTGCGGCGCAGGCCGTCCGCCAGTTTGCAATCGATTTCTATGCAGGTGACGCGCGGGTGCGAGCGCCGGAGGAGGTCCGTGGTCACTCCCGGCCCGGGGCCGATCTCCAGAAGGTTGTCCCCGAGTTCTACTCCAGCCAGGCTCCAGGGCACGATTTGCTCCCTGACCGTGCGCTTCCAGCAATCCGAATTTAGCAGCCAGTGATGCAGAAGATTCATGGCGTGCTCTCACCTTCGACGTTGCTATGTGCGCCGAGAGCCATGCTCTTACGCCAGCGATAAAAGAAGGGAATACCCGCCAGGATGACAGCGAGTCCCAGTGAAGAGCGCACCGGGCGTACCAGCCAGAGGTTTACGGTCAAAGCGACGGCGGCAAGGAAGAAGATGAGCGGGGTCCACGGGTAACCCGTCGCTCGATAGGGCCGCGGCAACTCCGGTTGCTTGCGGCGCAGGCGAATGAGCGCGAGCGCAGCCAGGGCAAAAAAGATCCACACGGCAAAGACAAACAGCGAATACAGCTCCTCAAAAGTGCCGGTGAGGGCCAGCGCCGCCGCCACGGCGCCGAGGAAGATCAGTGCGCCGCTCGGGGTGTGAAACCGGGGATGAATGCGTTCGGTAAAGCCGAAGAAAAGACGGTCGCGGGCCATGGCGTAAGGGATGCGCGCGCCGGTCAACACCACTACGTGAAGCGCACCCAACGCGGAGATGGCCATGGCAACGGTGAGCCAGGCGGCGCCCTGGCGGCCGGCAAAGGACTGCACCACGTCTGAAGCCACGTGCTGCGACAGCGCCAGCTGCGTGAAAGACAAGGTGTGGAAGTACACCACATTGGCCAGCAGGTACAGTGCAGCTACGGTGAGCAGGCCGAAAATGATGGCGCGAGGAATGTTCCGGTGTGGCTGCTCGATTTCTTCGCCGACGTCGCCGAGATCATTAAACCCGTTATAAGCCCACATGGCGGGCACCAGTGCGGTGAGAAAAGCTCCCAGCGTGCCCAGGCCGGCATGCGCGATTATGGGGGAAGCGGCACCGGCGCTGTGCTTTGCAAACGCCAAGCCCAGCACGACGATGAGGACGATGGCGCCGACCTTCAAAGATGTCAGCAATATCTGGATGGCTCCGCCCATACTCACGCTGAGGTAGTTGATGACCGTGACAATCACAACTACCGCAGCCGCCAGTGGTTGGGCGACGGTGAAAGTGAATGCATAAGTTCCCACATGGGTGGTGAACAGGGGGGCGGCGACTCCCGGCAGCAGAAAGCCGAGGAAGCGGACGAAGCCGGCAGCCAGGGTGGCCATCCCAACCGGCCGCTCCAGGAACGAGCTCATCCAGCCGAAGAGAAATCCCCAGAGTGGTCCCAAGCCACGATCCAGGTAAACATAGGGTCCGCCAGCCTTGGGAAACATGGCTCCCAATTCCGCATAGCAAAAGGCGCCGAACAGGACAATCAGCCCACCTACGATCCAGGCGGCAAAGACCAGCGTTGCCGAACCGACCGCCCGGGCCATGTCGCTGGTGACCAGAAAAACACCGGTACCGATGGTGTCGCCGATGACGATGGCGGTGGCCGACCACAGCCCCAATCCGCGCACCAGGCCCGGGGTTTTGATGCTGGCGGTCGGCTTGGAACCCGTGCTGGACATGGAAAGGTGTTGAGAGCCTACTATCGGCGTGAGGGCTGGTCAAACAACCCGGTTTTCACCACGAAAGTCCGTGGCACGGAGAAAATCAATCTTAAAAACAACCAGCGAAGAATTGATGATTGCAAGACCTGCACGCCCGACGATGGGTCGGCAGTACCGGCCGGTCCTGCGCTTTAAGTCGTCCATCGAGAACCGGAAATCATCAATTGCGTTGCCGGTGTGGTGGATTTTTCGTGCTGGCGCTATGATCAAGACCGCATGGCTGCGCAAAAAATAATGCTGGCCGAGTTGCCCTGGGCGGAGGAGTACCGCGTCGGCACGATGGACGATGTGCTCACGCCGGCTCTGGTTATCTATCCCGAAGTTTTGGCTTCGAACCTGGAGCGAACCCTGGCGCTGCTGGATGGCGATCCGACGCGCTGGCGAGTTCACATCAAGACCGCGAAGCTGGGCTACACGCTGCGCCTGCTGGTGAAGCGCGGCATCCGCAATTTTAAGTGTGCGACTACGCTTGAGTTGCTTACCGCCTGTGAATGCGGCGCCGAGGATGTGCTCCTCGCTTATCCTTCGATGGGCGCGAATGCGCGCCGAGTACAGGAGTTGGCCGCCCAATTCCCGCGGGTGCGGGTTTCCGTGCTGGCCGAAAATGACGAGCAGGTGCGGCAATGGCGCGGAGGCCGGGTGGGAGTTTTCCTGGATATCAATCCGGGCATGAACCGCACGGGAATTGAGCAGACTTCCATTCCTGGAATTCTTTCCCTAGCGCGGCTCATTGGCGTTAATGGTCTCGAATTCCGCGGCTTGCATTACTACGATGGCCAGTTGGGCGGGCTCGAGTTCGAAGAGCGCACGCAGGCGGCGCACCGCGGCTATGATCAGCTGCTGAAAGTTGTGGCCGCCCTCGAGCACGCTGGAATACACGTGCCAGAAGTGGTAACGGCCGGTACGCCGAGCTTTCCTGCGTCACTCGCGTACGCCGGTTTCCGCGATCAGCGTTTTGTGCATCGCGTCTCGCCGGGCACCCTTATTTATTGCGATGCCACGTGTCTGGCGCAATTGCCTGCGGAGTACGGCTACCGTCCGGCGGCGCTGGTGGTTGCCCGCGTGGTCAGCCGGCCCAGAGCCGGCATTGTGACCTGCGACGGCGGACACAAGACGGTTTCGGCTGATGCCGGCGTGCCCACCTGTGTGGTGCTCGGCCATCCGGAACTGACGCCGCTTTCGCCCAGCGAAGAGCACTTGCCGTTCGCGGTGGCGGAAGCAGCGCATGGTCCTGAGCCCGGGGAGATTCTGTATCTTCTGCCCCGGCATGTGTGCCCCACGGTCAACAATTTTGATTGCGCTCTGCTGGTGCGCGGCGGGGAGATCGAAACCGTCGAAAAGGTTTCTGCCCGCGGCCGCGAAGCACCGCTCCTGGCGATGTTGGAGAAAGCAGTTCCGCTCAGCCGCTGAGGGCGTTTCACAACAACATTGGTTCCCACGGTGCCTCCGGCGGTGTCGCCCCGAAAGGGGCTGGAAGTAGTGACCCAGGGCTTACCTCTGGCTGAATTCTTCGCCCGTCGGGCTGGCGTTTCTAAATTCTGCATAACCCTTCGGCGTGGCCATTGCTAAATTGAGCTTCGCCCTTGGGGCTGGCGATTAATGCCCGCTACCGACTCGCTTTGCGAGTCCGCTTCCGGCTGCCTGAGCGCCCCTTGCTCGCAGATTTCCTTGCTTGCGGTTTGTAAGCGATGCAGTCAATCTCGATCAACATGCCCGGCATGGCACCCAGGTTGCTGCCAACGGTGGTGCGCACGGGATAGGGATTGGAAAAACGGCGTGCGTACACCGCGTTATAGCGCGGGAACAAGCTGGGATTGTGCAGATGGACGCTAACTTTGACTACGTCCGCCAGTGTGGCGCCGTCCGCCTCGAGGATAGCCTCCAGATTGGTGATGGTCTGCTCCGTCTGCTGCTCGATTGAGTCCCCGACTAGCTTGCCAGAGACGGGGTCAATGGGCCCGGAGCCGGTGACGAAGATGAAGTCGCCTGCGCGCCATCCCTGCGAATACGCGCCCAGCGGAGGAGCGCCGCGTTTGCTCTGGATTACGTATTTGGCCATGCTCTCTGTTCCTTTCACGGCGTGATAAAAGGTTCGCTGTCACGACGGAGCTTGCCGCTCAGCACGCTGGCGGAATCTTTGTCCAGGTACATAGTCGTGTTCTCATGATTGCGCAGAATGGAGGCGGGAACCAGCGGCGTAATTTCGCCTTCCAAACTGGCCTTTACCGCCTGCGCCTTGCGCTGCTCGGGCGCAACTACGACAATTTCCCGCGCTTTTAGGATTTGCCGCACCGACATGGAAATGGCTTGGTGCGGGACCTCCGCAACATTTGCAAACCAGCCCTCGCCTACCTGCTGTCGGCGGCAGGCGTCGTCGAGTTTGACGATCAGGTAGGGCTGTTCGGTTTCAAAATCGGCGGGCGGATCGTTAAATGCCAGATGGCCGTTTTCGCCGATGCCTGCAAAGAGCACGTCCACAGGCGCTGCGGCCAACTCATCTCCTACCCGCCGCGCTACTTGCCCAGGATCCGGCACATCTCCGTCCAGAAAATGAAGCTTACGAATTCCGACTTTCGAGACCAGCCGGTCAAGAAGGAATTTGCGGAAGCTGGCGGCATGCGTGATGGGCAAGCCGACATACTCATCGAGGTGAAAAAGCTCCACGTTTTCCCAGTTAATTCCCGGTGCCGTGGTGAGCGCCTCAAGAAACTCGAACTGCGAGACTCCGGTCGCAGCCACAATTCGAGCTTGACCGCGCTCAGCCAGGGCTCGGCCGATGGCTGCGGCGGCTTGCTGGGCGGCTGCTTGGGCCAGAGAGATCTTGTTCTCGAAAATGTGCAATCGCATCATGGTCCGGTTGCAGGTGGTTCAGTGGGCTAGATACGGCACAAAGCCGCGCGTTCTGGTGCGCAGCCGATACACTGACGTGGTTGCCGTAATGTAGAGCGTGCCGTAATCCTTGTCGCCCCAAGCCAGGTTGGCAGGCTGCTCCGGCAGCACGATGGTCCCCAGGTGGTGCCCCTGGGCATCCCACACCCATATGCCTTTTGGCCCGGTAACGAACAGGTACCCGTGCCGGTCAAAGCGCATGCCGTCGGGCACGCCGTCGTCCGGACCGCCGGGTTCTTCGCCAAAAATGCGGCCGTTGCTTAGGGTGCCGTCCCGGCCAACGTCGTAGACCCGAAGGTTTCTCTTCTCGCTGTCGTCCACGAAAAAGCGTTTGCCATCAGGCGTGAAGGCCAAGCCGTTGGGCTGCAAAAGATCTTTGGTCAGCAACTGCACCGCGCCCTTGCTGTCCAGGCGGTATACGCCCTGGAAAGGAATCTCCTGCTTCTGTCCTTTGGGCAAATCAAGAGTAGGATCGGTGAAGTAGATGGCGCTGTCGGGGCCGATCACAACGTCGTTAGGGCTGTTGAAGCGCTTGCCGTCATAGCGGTCGGCGAGCACGGTGTACTGCGCATCGGGTGTGATGCGGATAATGGCGCGCAGAACGCTGGCACAGTCGAGCAGGCGATGTTCGCGGTCAAAGGTATTGCCGTCAGGATCGCCAAGCAGAATCAGCGGTTCTTTCCTCCCGTCCAGATAAACACGAAAAATCTTATTCAGGGTTTCATCGCTGACGTAGAGGAACCCAGCCGGGTCCCATACCGGGCCTTCGGTGAAGCCGAAGCCGCCGGCAACCTTCGTGAGCTTGGAATTGCGGTCCAGCAATTTCCAGAACTGCGGCGAGTTGGCCTGCAGTTCAAATTTACGAGGCGCGGTTTGGGCGCTCAGCGGGGCGGCGAACGAACAGAGCAGCAGGGCAGCAATGTAAGTTGTTTTCATCGGCGAATAAATAACTGTATCACTCGCGTCGAAAAAGCTGCGTGGCTGAATGCTGATTACTAAGTGCTGGCTGCTGCGGCCATGTGCCGGCAGGGGTCGACCGTGTTGTGACACGTGCATATTGCTTTCATGCGCCGCGAACTTGCGGCAATACGCATCTTCTTTAATTACCAACCCAAGCCGCTGGCCGGGAATCTATGCAAACAGAGGTGATCCGGCCGGCACAGCACCGCGGCTGAAGACCGCCTGCGAGGCAGCGTGACTCTCTGGGCATTGGGTGTCTATTTCCTGGTCCTCCTGTTTGTTATCGGGATAATCCTGCTCGTCTCCTGGCTGCTTGGTTCGCGCCACCGCGAGCCGGCAACCGGCTCTCCCTACGAAGGCGGCATCCTTTCGGAAGGCTCCGCCCGCGTTCGCCTGTCGGCCCGGTTCTACCTGGTGGCCATGTTCTTTGTCGTTTTCGATTTGGAAGCAGTGTTCATTTACTCCTGGGCGGTCGCTGCCAGCGAACTGGGATGGGCAGGGTACTGGGAAGTGGCCATCTTTATCGGCGTGCTGCTGGTGACTCTGGCTTACCTGTGGAAGCTGGGCGCGCTGGACTGGAACCCGCCGCCGTTGCGGCCGCGGCGCAGGTCGCCTCGGGGAATCTGATGCACTGGTCTCTTACTAAACCGGGCGCCACGGAGAGTCTGCGGCAGGTGGAGAACGCTCCGCTGGCGGAAACCGTGCGCCGCAGCCTGGTAATGTCGCGCCTGCAAGACCTGCTGGCTTGGGGGCGCAAGAATTCTATTTGGCCATTCAACTTCGGGCTGTCGTGCTGCTACGTGGAAATGGCCACCAGCCTGACCAGCAAATACGACGTCGCTCGTTTTGGCGCGGAGGTGATTCGCGGCACCCCGCGCGAGGCCGACCTGATGGTGATCGCGGGCACCGTGTTCATCAAGATGGCGCCCATCATCCAGCGACTCTACGAACAGATGATGGAGCCGCGCTGGGTCATCTCCATGGGCTCGTGCGCCAACTCCGGTGGGATGTACGACATCTACAGCGTAGTTCAGGGTGTGGACAAGTTCCTTCCCGTGGATGTGTACGTGCCCGGGTGCCCGCCGCGTCCGGAAGCGTTCATGGAAGGGCTGGTGCTGTTGCAGAAGGCGGTGGGCAGCGAGCGGCGCCCGCTGAGCTGGGCGATTGGGCCGCAGGACGTGGAGCGCGCACCGCTGCCCTCGTTGCGCGACCTCAAACTGGAGCAGAGAAGGAAGGTCACGAACCTCAAAACTCCCGACGAAATCTGAAAGATGCCCCTGGTTGCCAGCACGACAGTACTTGACGAGCTGCAGGAGAAGTTCGGCCTGGCGGCAATCATTCCGCAAGCCACCCGCGATTCCATTCCCACTTTCTGGACGCCGAAGGAAAAGATCCGTGAAGTTATTGGTTTCCTGAAGAACGAAATCGGCCACCCGTACAAGATGCTTTACGACCTGACCGTGATTGACGAGCGGGTGCGCACACATCGCGATGGGCAGCCGGAGAGCAGCTCCACGGTGGTCTACCACCTGCTCTCCTTCGACCGAAACCAGTACATTCGTATCAAGGTTCCGTTAACCGCGGGCCGCCTCTCGCTGCCCACCATCACCAGCATCTTTCCCGCCGCGAACTGGTATGAACGCGAAGCCTGGGACATGTTTGGCGTCGTTTTTGAGGGCCACCCTCACCTGGTGCGGATCCTGATGCCGCGAACTTGGAAGGGGCATCCGCTGCGCAAGGATCATCCCGCGCGTGCCACTGAAATGGGCCCGTATCAGCTCGATGAAAAAAAGGAAGAGCGGGAGCAGGAGGCGCTTCAGTTCAAGCCGGAGGAATGGGGCATGCGGACCAGCCACGGCGGCGCTGACTACATGTTCCTCAATGTGGGCCCACAGCATCCAGGGACTCACGGCGTGTTGCGCATCATCCTGCAGCTGGATGGCGAGCAGATTGTGGACGCGGTGCCGGATATCGGATACCACCATCGCGGCGCCGAGAAGATGGGCGAGCGCCAGACCTGGCACACCTACATCCCTTACACGGACCGAGTGGATTACCTCAGCGGCGTGATCAACAACTTCGCCTACCTGACCGCGGTGGAGAAGCTGGCCGGCATCCAGGTGCCGCCGCGCGCGCAGGTGATCCGGGTGATGATGGCGGAGTTGTACCGCATCATCAGCCACCTGGTGTGGTACGGCACCTTCGCCCAGGACGTGGGCCAGCTCTCGCCGGTGTTCTACACCTTCAATGACCGCGAGCGCGCGCTAGGCATCGTGGAGGCGGTGTGCGGAGCCCGGATGCATCCCAACTGGTTCCGCATCGGCGGCGTGGCCCAGGATTTGCCGACCGGCTGGGAACAGATGTTCCGCGACTTCATCGCCTACCTTCCGTCCAAGTTGCGAGAGTACGACCGCGAAATCATGGCGAACCGCATCTTCAAGGGGCGCACCGTGGGCGTGGGCGTGATCACCAAAGACGAGGCTATCGAATGGGGCGTCACCGGGCCCAACCTGCGCGCCACCGGCCTGGACTGGGACTTCCGCAGAAAGCAGCCATATTCGGTTTACGACCAGTTTCAGTTCGACATTCCCACCGCCCAGGGCGGCGACTGCTATGCCCGCGCCCAGGTGCGTGTGGAAGAGATGCGCCAGAGCCTTCGCATCGTCGAGCAGTGCGTGAATAACATGCCGGAGGGTCCGTACAAATCCGACAACCCGCTGGCCACGCCGCCCAACAAAAACTACACCATGCACGACATTGAGACGCTCATCACTCATTTCCTGAGCGTGAGCTGGGGCCCGGTGGTCCCGCCGGGAGAAGCGCTGGGCGCCATCGAGGCCAGCAAGGGCAACAACGGCTATTACCTGGTGAGCGACGGCGGTACTAATTCCTACAGAACACGAATCAGAACACCGTCGTTTCCCCACCTGCAGATCCTGCCGCGCACCTGCCGCGGGCTGATCGTTTCCGACTTGCTGGCCATTCTGGGGAGTTTTGATTACGTGCTGGCTGACGTGGACCGATGAAGGAGGAGAAAGACTTGCCGCTGAGCGCTGAAGAACGAAGAGAGATTGAGGCCGAGTTCCCGCGCTACCCCACCAGGCGCGCCGTCTGCATTGATGCCATGAAGATCGTGCAGCGCCATCGCGGTTGGGTATCAGACGAGAGCCTGGAGGATATCGCCGAACTGCTGGAAATGTCACTTGATGAACTGGATGGCGTAGCCACCTTTTACAACCTGCTGTTCCGGAAGCCAGTAGGCCGGCACGTGGTGCTGCTGTGCGACAGCGTGAGCTGCTGGATCATGGGCTACGACCGGCTGCGCGAGCGCCTGTGCAGCAAGCTGGGCGCGCGCCTGGGCGAGACTACGGCCGACGGGCGCTTTACGCTGCTGCCGATCGTCTGCCTGGGCACCTGCGACCACGCGCCCGCCATGATGGTGGATGAAGACCTGCACCGCGACCTTGATCCCGAAAAAGCCGAAGAGGCGCTGGAGAACTACAAGTAGCGTGGAGAAACCGCTCACCCAACACGTTCGTCCCGATGGAGAGATGCTGGACCTCCGCGCCTATGAGGCAGCGGGCGGCTACCAGGGCATGCGCCGGGTGCTGCGCATGGACCCCCGCGAGGTTCAACAACTGGTGAAGGATTCCACTCTGCGCGGCCGCGGCGGCGCCGGATTTCCCACCGGCATGAAGTGGAGCTTCGTGCCCATGGGGCCGGATGCGCCCCGCCCCAAGTACCTGATCTGCAATGCCGACGAGATGGAACCTGGCACGTTCAAGGACCGCCTGCTGCTGGAGGCTACACCCCATCAATTGATCGAAGGCATGAGCATCGCCGCCTGGGCCATTCAGGCGGAGGTGGCCTACATTTTTTTGCGCGGTGAGTACGTCGAGTCGGCGAGGAGGCTGCAAAAAGCGCTGGCGGAGGCCTGCGAGGCGCGCTATCTCGGTAGAAACATCTTTGGCTCAGGCTACAGCCTGGAAATGCACCTGCACACCAGCGCCGGCCGTTACATGTGCGGCGAGGAAACCGGGCTGCTTAACGCGCTGGAAGGCAAGCGCGCCAACCCGCGCACCAAGCCGCCCTTCCCGCAGGTGTCCGGGCTGTTCGGCAAGCCCAGCATCGTGCAGAACGTGGAAACACTGTGCAACTTGCCCCACATCGTCAATAACGGCACGGAATGGTTCAAGAAGCTGAGCCGCACCGCCGATGGCGGCACCAAGCTTTACGGCGCCAGCGGCAAAGTTAAGCGCCCCGGCTTGTGGGAACTGCCCATGGGCACCACCGTGCGCGAGCTGCTGGAAGAGCACGCCGGCGGCATGCGCGAGGGCTTCCGCTTCCGCGGGCTGCTGCCCGGCGGGGCTTCCACCGATTTCCTGACCGAGGAACACCTCGACGTGCCCATGGATTTCACCGCGGTGCAGAAGGCCGGCAGCCGCATGGGTACCGGCACCATGATCGTGCTCGACGACAAGACTTGTCCCGTGGGCATGGTCTGGAACCTGGAAAAGTTTTTCGCGCAAGAATCGTGCGGCTGGTGCACGCCCTGCTGGAGCGGTTTGAACTGGACGGAGCGCACGCTGCGCGCCCTGGAGGAAGGAAGGGGTCGGGGAGGGGACCTGGAAAAGCTGGCGTACCAGACCTGGTTCAACGCTCCCGGAAACACATTTTGCGCTTTGGCGCCGGGAGCGGCTGAACCGCTGCAGAGCGCGCTCAAGTATTTTCGCGAAGATTTTGAGCGCCACATACGCGAAAAACGCTGTCCCTGGAAATAGGCATGGCCACGGTTTACATAGATAACAAGCCGTACACGGCTGACCCGGCGCAGAACATGCTGTTCACCTCGCTGACGCTGGGCTTCAACCTGCCCTATTTCTGCTGGCATCCGGCCATGGGGTCCGTGGGGGCCTGCCGGCAATGCGCGGTCAAGCAGTTCCGGGATGAGAACGACACCCGAGGCAAGCTGGTGATGGCCTGCATGACGCCTGCCGCCGAGGGTACCCGCATCGCGATCCACGATCCCGATGCCATCAAATTCCGCGCCGGTGTGATCGAAGGGCTGATGACCAACCACCCGCACGACTGCCCGGTGTGCGACGAAGGCGGCGAGTGCCACCTGCAGGATATGACCGTGATGACCGGGCATGACTACCGCCGCTATCCTTACGACAAGCGCACCTTCCGCAACCAGTACCTGGGACCGTTCGTCAATCAGGAGATGAATCGCTGCATCCAGTGTTACCGCTGCGTGCGCTTCTACCGCGAGTACGCGGGCGGACGTGATTTCAATTCATTCGTTCTGCGCGACCTGGTTTTCTTTGGCCGCCACAAGGATGGGGTGCTGGAGAACGAGTTCAGCGGCAACCTGGTGGAGGTTTGCCCCACGGGCGTCTTCACCGACGCGACCCTGAAGCACCACTACACGCGCAAGTGGGACCTGCAGTTTGCGCCCTCCATCTGCACCCATTGCGGGCTGGGCTGCAATACCAGCCCGGGCGAGCGCTATGGCATGCTCCGCCGCGTCGTGAACCGCTACAACGGCGAGGTGAATGGCTATTTTCTCTGCGACCGCGGACGCTACGGTTACGAGTTCGTAAATAGTCCCCAGCGCATCCGCCAGCCGCTTTTGCGCAGGGAAGGGGTGGCTCAACCGGTCAGCCGGGCGGAGGCTTTGCGGGCGGCGCGCGAATTCCTCGCCGGAAAGCAGAACGTGATCGGCATCGGTTCTCCTCGGGCGTCGCTGGAGGCCAATTTCGCCCTCCAGACGCTGGTTGGGCCGGAACATTTCTTTGCCGGGGTAGCGGAGGATGAATACCGGCTGCTCACGAAGATGATCCAGGTTCTGCGGAGCACGCCCGCGCGCACGCCGTCGCTGCGCGAAATCGAGCAATGCGATGCGGTGCTGGTTTTGGGCGAAGACCCCACCAATTTTGCTCCGCGCCTGGCGCTCGCCCTGCGGCAGTCGGCGCGGCAGCAGCCTTTTGCCGCCACCGACAAGATGAGGATTCCGCGTTGGCTCGACCATGCGGTGCGCGAGGCGGTGCAGGACGACAAGGGCCCGCTGTTTATTGCCTCAACGCATGCCACCCGTTTGGACGATATCGCTACGCGTGTATTCCGGGGGGCGCCGGATGATATTGCCCGTCTCGGATTCGCCGTAGCCCGCGCCCTCGATCAAGGCGCCCCCGCCACCAATTTGTCCGGCCAGGCGGTCGCACTGGCAACGCAAATTGCCCAAGCGCTTAAGAATGCACAGCGGCCCTTGGTGGTTGCCGGCGGCGGGCTGAACAGCGAATCACTGATCGAAGCGGCCGGCAATGTGGCGCGGGCGCTGGACGTCGCCGGCAAAGACGCACGCCTGAGCTTTACCGTGCCCGAGTGCAACAGCATGGGACTGGCGCTGATGGGCGTCGCTCCGCTCAGCGCAGCTTTTGCTGCGGTGAAGGATGCGGATGCTGTGATTGTTCTGGAGAACGACCTCGGCCGGCAGGTGCCGCAACCCGTCGTGCGCGAGTTTTTTGAGCGCGCGTTTCACCTGATCGCTCTTGATTGCCTTTCCAATTCAACCACCGAGCGTGCCGAACTTGTGCTGCCCGCGGGCACCTTCGCGGAATCCGACGGCACGCTGGTCAGCAGTGAAGGCCGCGCCCAGCGGTTCTTTCAGGTTTTCGTCCCTCCTGGCGGCATTCAGGAGAGCTGGCGCTGGCTGCGCGATCTCGGCGCTCTCTGCGAGAACTCAGAGATAGCCGGATGGAAGGAACTCGACGACATAATTGTTGCGTTCTCCAATGCCATTCCTGCGTTGGCCGGCATTCAGAATGCGGCGCCGTTTTCCGGCCTGCGCCTGGCGGGCGAGAAGGTGCCGCGCGAGCCCCATCGCTACAGCGGGCGCACCGCCATGCACGCCAATATCAACGTGAGCGAACCCAAGCCGCCGGATGATCCTGATTCCCCGCTCTCGTTTTCTATGGAAGGATTTCCCGACCAGCCACCCTCGGCCCTGATCCCGTTCTTCTGGAAGCCTGGTTGGAATTCCATCCAGTCCACGAATTTCTATCAGAAGGAAATCGCAGGCCCTCTACGCGGGGGCGACCCCGGTGCGCGGCTGATCGAGTCCGGAGCTTCAGACGGATCCGGCTATTTCACCCGCGTTCCCCAGGCGTTTGCCCCGCGCGAAGGAGAGTGGCTGGTCGTTCCCGCCTACCACATCTTTGGCAGTGATGAGCAGAGCCTGCACTCTGCAGCCATTGCTGAGTTGGCGCCCAAGCCCCACGTCGCTATGAACCCGGAAGATGCCGTGCTCCTGGCTCTCCGGCCGGAGTCCTTGGCGGAGGTGAAAGTGGATGGCAGCAGCTACCGAGTTCAGGTGCGCCTCCGCCCCGACATGCCCAAGGGGGTTGCCGCTCTGCTTGTGGGCGTGCCGCCGGTGGTGGGCGTCCACCTGCCCGCCTGGGGCACGCTGCAGCCGGCACAATTACCCGTGGAAGGAGGGCCGGAGCGCACCGCATGATTAGCCCCTATCCAGCCGTAACCCTCATAGCGGTGCTGTTTGGCGCGCTGACAATCGCCGGCGGCCTGGTGTGGGCGGAACGCCGCCTACTGGCGCTATGGCAGGATCGCTACGGCCCTAACCGGGTTGGCCCCTTCGGCCTGATGCAGACTCTGGCCGACATGGTCAAGCTGTTCTTTAAAGAAGACTGGGTGCCGCCCTTTGCCGACAAGTGGATCTTCATCATGGCTCCGGCCATCGTGATGTTTACCGTGCTGATGTCCTTTGTGGTGGTGCCCTTCGCCCCCGGCATCATCATCAGTGACTTGAACATCGCGGTGCTCTTCTTCCTCGGCATGTCATCGCTGGGGGTTTACAGCATCGTGCTGGCGGGCTGGGCCTCGGACAACAAGTATGCGCTGTTGGGAGGCATGCGGGCCGCCGCGCAAATGCTCAGCTACGAAGTATTCATGGGCTTGTCTGTCATGGGCACGGTGCTGCTGGCCGGCTCCTTCGACCTGGTGGACATCGTCAACGCGCAGCGCCACATGTGGTTCGTGGTGCCGCAGTTTCTGGGCTTTGTGCTGTTCATGATTGCCGGCATTGCGGAAACGCGGCGCCTGCCCTTTGATCTGCCGGAATCAGAAAGCGAACTTGTAGCCGGCTTCCACTCCGAATACTCCGGCATGAAGTTCGGCATGTTTTTTGTGGGCGAGTACATCGGCATCCTGCTGGTTTCGTCCATGATTACGGTGCTTTTTTTGGGCGGCTGGCGGGGGCCGGTGCTCCCGCCGATCGTCTGGTACTTCATGAAGACATGTTTCTTTTTGGTTTTTTTCATTCTGCTGCGCGCCGCGCTGCCCCGGCCCCGCTTCGACCAGCTGATGGCCTGGGGATGGAAGCTCATGCTGCCCCTAGCTCTGGCCAACCTGCTGGTCACGGGCGCGGTCAAGCTGGCGTTTTTTCACTGAGGTGCTTATGTGCGCGAAGGGGAACCTTAATTCATGCTGAGCATAGTTCGAACCTTGTGGGACATTTTCCTGCACGCTTTTCGCAGGCGCGTGACCATTCAATATCCCGAGCAGAAGGCCTATCTTTCGGCTCGCTACCGCGGTCGCATCATCCTCTCCCGCGATCCCGAAGGCGGCGAGCGCTGCGTGGCCTGCTACCTGTGCGCGGTCGCCTGCCCGGTGGATTGCATCGCCCTGCAGGCGACGGAAGATTCCACCGGCCGCCGTTATCCGGAGTTCTTCCGCATCAATTTTTCGCGCTGCATCTTCTGCGGCTACTGCGAGGAGGCTTGCCCAACCTATGCCATCCAATTGACGCCGGACATAGAAATGGGCGAATACAGCCGTCAGAACATGGTTTATGAAAAGGAACACCTGCTGATCAGCGGCCCCGGCAAGTACCCGGACTATAACTTCTGGCGAGTGGCCGGAGTCAAAATCGGCGGCAAAGACAAGGGCCAAGGCGAGCGCGAAGCTCCGCCTACTGACCTGCGCAGCTTGCTGCCCTAGGGCGCGCCTGTGTACCTGCTGTTCTACATCTCGGGGGCGGTTGCTATTTTGGCCACGGTGATGACCATCACCCGGCTGAACGCCGTTCACGCCCTGCTGTACTTCGTTGTGTCGCTGCTCTCGATAGCGGTCATCTTCTACATTCTGGGCGCGCCCTTTATCGCCGCCCTGGAAGTGATCATCTATGCCGGCGCCATCATGGTGTTGTTCATCTTCGTGGTCATGATGCTCAACCTGGGCGAGCGCGCGGTGGAAATGGAAGGCAAGTGGCTGAGCCCGGGCATGTGGATCGGCCCGGAAATTCTGGCTGCCATTCTGATCGCCGAGGTCGTGTACCTGCTGTCGCGGCAGCCGGTGGAAGTGCACGCCATCCAGTATGTCGAACCACGCGAGGTGGCCCTGGCCCTGTTTGGCCCTTATCTGATTGGCGTGGAATTGGCTTCCATGCTGCTGCTGGGTGCCTTGGTGGGCGCCTATCACCTGGGCTATCGCAAGCCCAAAGCTTTGGAGAATCCGGATGCTGACAATACCGATGCAACACGGGCTGCTGCTGGCGGGGATCTTGTTCGCGCTGGGCACGATCGGCCTGCTGGTGCGGCGTAACCTCGTCTTCACGCTCATGTCCATTGAGATCATGCTCAATGCCGCCGGCCTGGCGTTCATTGCGGCGGGCGCGCATTGGGTGCAAGCGGACGGCCAGGTGATGTTCCTTTTTATTCTGGCCATGGCGGCATCGGAGGTGTCGGTCGGCCTGGCGCTGCTCTTGCGCCTCTATCACCAGCACGGCGCGCTCGATACAGATAGCGCCAGCGAGATGAGAGGGTAGCGTGCTCGAACTCACCGGCGTCATTCCGGCGATTCCGTTCTTCAGCTTCGTGCTGTTGGCCGTCTTCGGCACGCGGATGGCGCGCCGTGTTGTGTCGGTCGTCGGTGTGGGCTCGATCGCTGCGAGTGCCCTTGTCTCCGGGATGGTCACCGCCAGTTTTATTTCCACTCCCCCAGCCGGCTGGTCGTATCACGAGGTGATTTGGCAATGGATGAGCGTTTCCGGATTTCAGGCCGACATCGGCTTCTACCTGGACGCGCTCTCGGTGGTGATGGTTCTGGTGATCACCTTCGTC
>Ga0075426_10000934_pt1 | contig 20452 bp, 13 predicted proteins | sample SoiMethybrSBSTD5_FD_75304 | JGI IMG/M metagenome (GOLD analysis project Ga0075426, IMG submission 75304) | Bulk soil microbial communities from a Populus tree surrounding site in Tennessee, USA - Soil MetaG P. TD hybrid SBSTD5 | ecosystem: Environmental > Terrestrial > Soil > Tree plantation...
CGATAACGACATTTCGCGGCGTAGTTAGTCAGCAGATCGAAACCGGCGGAAATGAAATCGATGAACTGAAACTCCGCCACCGGCCGCATGCCCATCAACGCCGCGCCGCACGCTGCACCAACAATCGCGGCTTCCGAAATCGGCGTGTCGATCACTCGCTCTTTGCCAAACTCCTGAAGCAGACCGTCAGTGACCTTGAACGCGCCGCCGTAAGCACCGACGTCTTCGCCGATCACGAATACCGACGGATCGCGCTCCATCTCTTCCCAGATTCCCTGGCGAATGGCCTCGACCATCGTGGCCTGGCCGCCCCGTTCGGGACGAGCGGACTTGTGTTCCTTCTTTACTGTGGTTGACATCAGTTTAATTGCGCCACGGATTTACACGGACAACACGGATCAGGAAAGCAGCAGGACTGCTCGGAGTCGGGTTGACCTTGTCTGGTCCGCATTTGTCCGTGTCCATCTGTGGCTAGTCCAGTATTCTCGGCCGAAAGGCGGGCCGCACGATGCTGTTGTCGAAAACGTTGTACGCGGCCTGCTCGGGTTCGGGCAGGGGCGACGACTCGGCCCAGGCACAGTCTTCGTCGATTTCGCGCATCACGGCGGCAGTGATCTCGTCGAGTTGCTCTTTGGCAACACCCGTCTGCAAAAGGTACTTTTCAAACCGATCGACGGGATCGTTGTTCTTCTCCCACCACTCGATCTCGCCGGCCGCGACGTAACGTTGATCGTCGTGCTCGGCGTGGCCTTTGCGGCGATACGTCTTTGCTTCGATCAGCACCGCGCCGTTACCGCGACGCGCGTAATCAGCCGCGAGCCTCGTTGCTTCGTAACACGCAATGACGTCGTTGCCGTCAACGATGTAAGCCGGTATGCCGTAGCCCGCGGCTTTCTCTGCCAGATCTTTGACTGCGGTTTGCAAACTGGTCGGCGTCGAATATGCGTACTGGTTGTGTTCGGCGACGACGATCAGCGGCAATTTTTGTACGGCCGCGAAGTTCAAACCTTCGTGAAATGCGCCCGTGCTCATGCCACCGTCGCCGATGTAAGCGACCGCGACTAACTTCTTGTTCTGGAACCGCGCGCCGAGCAAAATGCCGGTCATCACCGGAATCATGTCGCCGAGATGCGAGATCGGACCAATGAAGCCCTTGTCCATGTCGCCGAAGTGAATGTTGAGATCTCTGCCGCCGGATGGTCCCCACGCCTTCGCCATGTACTGCGCGAAGATCTCGCGCGGCTTGATGCCCTTGACGAGCACTGCGCCGAGATCGCGAATCAGCGGCGTGATGAAATCGTGCGGTTGCAACGCGTAGGCGGTGCCGACAGCGGTTGCTTCCTGGCCCAACGAACGAAACACGCCGCCAACGACTTTCGTCTGGCGATACAGATTGACGAGGCGTTCTTCGACGAGGCGCGTGAGCTTCAGATAGCGATAGAGTTCGAGTAGTTGTTCCGGTTTGAGCGTCGTTTCGCTCGTACACGTAAGCGGCTCGCCATTCGTCGACTTACGTGGGCCATACTTGGTGCTGATACGCATTTGAAAACGCGACCGCGGTGTACGGCGACGGCGACGCTTGTCACGCGTGGCGTCCCTGGTTTCGGTTTTGTTGGGCTCCATAAACTAAATATGCACGGCGAGATCGTGAACGCCTTCGGCTGCTTCCATTACGGCTTCGGAAACAGTCGGATGCGCATGCATCGTGCGGCCGAGTTCGTCGGCCGTTGATTCGAGCTGCATCGCCACGCAGGCTTCCGCGATCAGTTCAGTCGCGTGTGCACCAATGATGTGCACGCCGAGAATTTCGTCGTACTTCTTGTCGGCGACGATCTTCGCGAAGCCTTCTTCTTCGCCGATGATGCGCGCCTTCCCCGAAGCTGAGAACGGAAAACGACCGACCTTCACGTCGTAGCCCTGCTCTTTCGCTTTCGCTTCCGTCAGACCGACCGAACCGATTTCCGGATCGCAATAAGTGCAGTTTGGGACCAGCCGCAGATTGACCGGACGCACATCTTTTCGCCCGGCGAGATGTTCTACCGCGACGATACCTTCTTTTGACGCGAGGTGCGCGAGCAGCGGCGTTGGCACGACGTCGCCAATCGCATAGACACCTTTCTCCGCAGTCTGCTGATACTCGTCAACCTGAATGAAGCCGCGATCGACTTTGATCTTCGTCCCTTCAAGCCCCAGGCCCTGCGTATAAGGCATGCGCCCGACGGCGACCAACAACATCTCGGCTTCAAGCGCAACGTCTTCGCCTTTACTGTTCTTGCCAGTGACTTTGACGCCTGCCGGAGTCTTTTCCATCTTCTCGAGCTTCGTACCAACCAGCGACTTGATGCCGCGTTTACGAAAACTGCGCTCAAGCTCTTTGGAGACTTCCTCATCCTCAACGGGCACTATGCTCGGCATAAGCTCAACGATCGTGGTGTCCGCGCCGAAACGCGAATACACGGACGCAAACTCAACGCCTACGGCGCCGCAGCCCATCACGATCAGTGACTTCGGCACGTCTTTCAATTCGAGAATGTGATCGCTATTGACGACCGTCTTGCCGTCCGTTTCAAAACCCGGAATCGGCCGTACGACGGAACCGGTCGCGATAATGATGTTCTTCGTCTGAATCGTCTGTGTTTTGCCTTCGGCATCGGTCACTTCAACTCGGCCCGGCAACGCGAGCTTGCCGGTGCCTTTGAAGACAGTGACCTTGTTCTTCTTCATCAGGTACTCGATGCCCTTCGAGTTCTTCAGCACGACTTTCTCTTTGCGCTTTTGGACGTCGGCAAACGCGAGCTGAATCCCCGAAGCCTGCACGCCGAAATCCGCCGCATGCTTCGTCTGCTCGAAGATGTGTGCGGACATCAACATCGCTTTCGCCGGAATGCACCCGCGCAGCGTACACGTACCGCCCAAGCGGGTATCCTTCTCGACGATTGCAGCTTTGAGTCCTAACTGACCGGCTCGAATTGCCGCTACATAACCGCCCGGACCGCTGCCAATAATCGTTACGTCAAACTGTTCGTTGGCCAATTTATTCGGAATCCCCTCTTAGACCAGTGATGGGTGTTAAAAGACCGGGCATTATAATCATTTCAGTAAACCACACACAAAAGGACCGGATCATGAAGCATTCTGAAGGTTTTCTAAACATCGTTAACGACGCCAAGAGCCGCGTTCGTGAGATAAGCGTAGCCGACACTCAGCAACGAATGAGCGCCGACAACGACGTAAAACTGATCGACGTTCGTGAAGACAACGAGTGGAACGACGCACACGCCGGGGGCTCGATCCACCTCGGCAAAGGCATCATCGAACGCGATATCGAAACAGCCGTGCCGGACAAAGACACTGAGCTGATTCTCTATTGCGGCGGCGGTTATCGCTCGGCGCTCGCTGCGGACGCACTTCAGAAAATGGGTTACACGAACGTTTTATCGATGGCCGGCGGTTGGAAAGCGTGGAAGGAAAGTGGCGGGAAAATAGAAAAAGCCACGGACGACACGGATTCAAAGTGAAATCCGCGTAGTCCGTGGCTGAAAACGGACCCTAAAACTCGAACCGAGCCGCGAACTGGATTTGCCGCTCACGGAACAACGTGCTGTCAGCACCCGTCACGTTGAAGAACGGATTGGTGCCCACGCCGTTGAACGTCAACGTCGATCCGGAGAGGTTATAAAGCGTGCCGTTGACGGTCGTGACCTGGGTGCGGTTAAAGACGTTAAAGCCCTCAGCCAGCACTTCGACTTTCATTTGCTCAGTCAGACTGAAGCGACGTGAAAGCCGCGCGTCAACGTACCAAATATTCGGTTGCTTGAAGAAGTTGCGCGGAAACTGCGCAAACCTCGTCGAACCACCTGAACCATTCGCACCGCCACCCGGCGTTTGGTTGGAAGCGAAACCGAACGACCGCGGATCGATGCTACCGCTGATGTTGCCGGTAACTCGCTGTCCGGAGAACGCGTTTAGAATCGGGGCAATGGTCCAACCGTTGAAGATGTGCTTCGCAGCGCCATCCTTGAACGGAGTTGGGTTGTAAACAACGCTCGCCACAAACTTCTGCCGTCGATCGAAAGCGGACAGCGCATCTTCTGCGGGTTGATCGAAAGCGTTGAAAGGCAGGTTGTTTGCCGTGAAGGTAGTCGAGCTCTGACCATTGTCGGAAGCTCGCGACAGCGTGTAGTTGGTCTGGAATTGCAGTCCGGCCGTCAGACGACGATTGGCCTGCAACACCAACGCGTGGTACTTCGAAAACACGTTGCTGCGGATCGCGGTAAGTTGCGCAAACCGCGTATCCGGACGCGAGCCGGTAAACAGCGGCGTCAAATACGTCTGACCGCCCGCCGGACCGCCAACGACGCTCATTGCAACCGTGCGTGTTGGTTGCGGTAGGTTGGTGTCGACGAAGTTTGGTAACGAGTTGCCATAGCTGCCGAGGTAGGACGCGGAGACGACCGTGTTTCGCGCGATCTCTCGTTCGAAGATGAAGTCCCACTGATGAATCTGCGGCAGTTGGAAATCCGAATCGAAGAACTGCACTGCACCTACTGGCGGATTCGAGGCCGAGATAAGATTCGGATAGATCGGCAAGAACGTACAATCATCAGCGCCGATTGCCGGACTCGCGCCCGTGCAAGCGAACGGCAAGTTGCTGGCGCTCGTGGTGAACTGTCGTTGACCTTTATCGATGCCGACGCCCGTGTTGACGAGGGCGTTGTAGACCGTTGAGTTGATCACGCGACCGTAATAGATACCCCAGCCGCCGCGAAGACTCATCTTGCCATCACCGCTCAGGTCGTAGGCGAAACCAACGCGCGGACCGAAGTTGTTTTTGTCGCTCACCTTATTACTGGTTTGCGGCAGCAGCGGATTCGGATTCACCGGATCCGGGTTGCGCTGGTATTCGTAACGCAATCCGAGATTCAAGGTCAGTCTCGGAGTCGCACGCCAGTCGTCCTGCACGAAGTAGTTGAGATCGGTCGTCTTCATGTTCAGGCCGAGGACGCCGAAGCCCTGGTTGAAGTTGCCGGCGTAGCACTTGCCGGCTTTGCGGAACACGGTTGGCGTCGCCGCGCTGACCGGACTGACGCAGCGTCCCAATGGGCTTGCGCTACTGGACAATGCGCGGATCGCACCGCTTGTCTGAAAGTTAACGTAGTCGACGATGAAGTCCGGCAGACCAGTGGTCGCGCCGGTGTAATTAAACTCGCCACCCGAGAAACGCAGGTTGTTGATGATGTCTTTAACGAAGTTAATGTCGCCGCCGAATTTCCAGGTGTGATTACCGGCGGACAGCGTAACTGTGTCCGCAAACTGCCAACGTCGTTCATCCGGAAACGCCGCACGCTCGAGAAACTCGGGCATGCCGAACGAGAACGTAGTCGTGCCGACGAGAATCGTTTGCGGCGATCGTCCACCAACGGCCGTTGTCGGCTCGCCGGGCGCGGGCGGCTGACTAAACTGAAACTCGTTGTCGCGGCCCCACTGCATACGAAACTCGTTTAGCAGCATTGGCGTGACGGTCGAGGCGAGCTTGACGTTGACGGAGTCGATTTGCACGAAGTCGTTACCGAAGTTATCGATCGCGCGAGTGTTCGTGGCTTGCGTCTGAATGCCGGCCGGAGAGACCCAACGCAACCGGTTGTAACTGGCGGTCAACGTGTTCTTGTCGTTGATTACCCAGTCGACCTTCGGCAGAAAAAGCTTTTGATCGCCCGTCCTCGGAACTGGTCCGGAAATGCTCGCGAGAAAATTGAGCGTGTTGTCGATCTGCGAGTTGGTCAGGCCGCGATTGATTAGGGCCGTGCGGTTCGCCGAAGTCAGGTTCAGGAAGCCGTTCTGGCCAAAGATCGACAAGCCCGGGAAATTGCGCTTCTGCTGATCGTAGCTGAAAAAGAAGAACGCTTTGTCTTTGACGATTGGCCCACCGATCGTGCCGCCGAACTGGTGGCGCACGTCCTCCGGTTTGTAACCAACCGGCGTGAACACTCCGTTAACAAGAGCCTGGCGAAATGCGAGCGGGTTGCGTGCTCCCCACTTGTTGTTGCGCTGGTAGTAGAACGCGCCGCCGTGAAAGTCGTTCGTGCCGCTCTTGGTGATCGCGTTGACCACACCGCCGGCTGAACGGCCGTACTCCGCCGAATAACTCGAAGTGTTGACCTGGAACTCGCGAATCGCCGCCTGGCTGATCGAGTAACTGATGCGCGTGCGGCCGCGTTCCTCGGCGAAGAATGCCTGGTTGTTGTCGCCGCCGTCGATCGTGTTGTTGTTCAGCAGACCGGAGATGCCGCGGAAGCTGATCAAACCAAACGTGCCATCAGGTACAGCACCGGGCGTCAATAATGCAAAGTTGGACCAACGGCGGCCGTTGATAGGCAGCTCGTTGATCGAAGTTTGGTTGATATTGCTGGAAAAGTCTTGCTGCGTGGTGTTGATGACCGGCGCCTCAGCGCTGACGTCAACCGTGCCGGTCACCGGTCCGACCGAGAGCGCAACTTCGAGTGGCGTCTCGCGACCGACTTCCACGATCACGTTTTCCTGAGTCAGCGGACTAAAGCCGGATGAATTGACCGTGACGGAGTAGCGACCCGGTTGCAGGTTGGCGACTTTGAAACGTCCGGTGTCATCGGTGGTCGCCGAATCTTCCTTGTTCGTCTCGGTGTTCTTAACGGTCACCGAAGCGCCGGGCACAACCTCCTTGTTTGGATTGGAAACTACGCCGCCGATTGCCCCAGTGGTCGTTGACTGCGCAAAGGCAACAGCGCAGAGCACAACGATCAGCAGGCCTGCAAACGAAAATTTTGTGATTTTCGACATCGTGGGGAACTCCTTACTGAACAGGTTGCCGATTGAAGGGTTAAGCGTTGTAAGAACGCTGACTTCTATCACGCTCCGTCTGCTTTAGCAAGATTTAGATTAGCGGCTGGCGATTAAATCTTTGTAAAAGAAAAGCGGGTGAACACGGAGTAGATCCGTATTCACCCGCGGCATGCGTTTTAGCTGTTACTAAAACTCGAAACGAACCGCCAACTGAATCTGACGTTCGCGGAAGAAAAAGCCGTTCGAAAGGTTACTCGGTGTGCCGAACGTCGGGTCGAAAGTAGCAATCACGTTCGAGCCCGAAGCAGACAACACATACATTCGGTTATTCACATCGGTCACCTGCGTACGGTTGAAGATGTTGAAACCTTCAGCCAGGAATTCGATCTTCGAGCCCTCCGTCACTCTGAAGCGACGGGAGACGCGCAAGTCGACGTACTTGATCGACGGCGTGTGGAACGCGTTGTTTGGTGCTAGACCAAAACGCAGCGATCCGTTTGAACCGTTGATACCACTCGCCTGGCCCGTACCAAACGTGTTCGCCGTCGCGACAGCCGCGGGCGGCGTGAAGGAGTTAGTTACTGCCGTGTAGCGGAATCCTGAATACATGTTGACGATCGGTGCAATCGTCCAACCGTTCAGGATCGCTTTGCCGGCGTCGCTAAGCCCGGTGAAGTTCGTGTTGTAAACCACGCTCGCGACGAACTTATGACGCCGGTCGAATGGCGAGAGACCATTGTCCCCCGAAGGATTCAAGGGATCGAACAGCGCTGAGAAGCTCGGAGTAAACGTGGCCGAACTCTGCGAGCCGCCGTTGTCTTGCGCTCTCGACAACGTGTAGCTCGTCTGGAATTGCAAGCCGTGCGTCAGACGACGATTCGCTTGCAATACCAGCGCGTGATATTTCGTCGAGATGCTGTCGCGGATCTCGAGAATGTTGCCGAAGCTGCCATTGGGTCTCGCGCTGCCAGTCGCGGGAGCTTTGTAATACGGAAACACCCACGTTTGGCCTGCGAATGGTCCATCAACAATGCTCACGCGTCCTTGTGCCGTTGCCGGACTAAGGTTTGTATCGACGAAGGTGTCCAGGTGCTGTCCGTAGCTAAAGAGATAGCTGGCGGAGACGACCGTGTTGCGCGCGATTTCGCGTTCCACGATTACGTCGCCCTGATGGATCAACGGATTTTGAAATCCATCGCGGAAGTAATTGATGCCTGCAGTTCCCGCAGGTGCCGAAGTCAGAATATTCGGAAATAGTGGGGCTGTCGGGTTGCCGGTTATGTCGTTCGCATGCGACGCGCCACCACAGAGCGCCGAGCTGCAATTCGCAGGCACGGAGCTGACCGCCTGACCGGTTGATAGTCCGGTGTTGATGAGCGAGTTGATGATGATCGTGCCGTTAACGCGGCCGTAGTAGATGCCATAACCGCCGCGAAGACTCGTCTTGCCATCGCCGGTTGCATCGTAAGCAAAACCGATGCGTGGTCCAAAGTTGTTCTTGTCACTCGGCTGGTTTGCCGTCTGCGGCAGGGCCGAGTTTACGAGAAATGGTTTCGGAAACTGTTCGTAGTCCCAGCGCAAACCGAGGTTCAATGTCAGCCGCGGTGAAACGCGCCAATCATCCTGAGCGAAGAACGCCCAATCGATGGTTCTCTCTTCAAAACGCGGTTGGCCGAAACCCTGCTGATAGTTGCTGGTGTAGCACTTTCCGGCGACACGTGTATTTGCCGTGTTTGGCGTCGGCAGGCTTGAATTTTGAACGGTCGTGGCGCAGCGGCCAATCAGGGAGTTTATATTCCCCACGGCAGCGGTAACTCCAGCCGCTCGCAGCGCACCGCCCGTCACCCAGTTTGTGTAGTCAACGATGAAGTCGTTGATGTTGCTGTAGGTGTAGGAGCCCGCGCCGGTGAACAGGTTGTCATCAACGTCACGAACGCGATTGATGTCGGTACCAAACTTAAACGTGTGGTTCCCGCTCGTGTAGGTGATCGAATCGGCAAACTGAAAGCGCCGTTCATCTGGAAGAGCTTTGCGATCAAGCGACGTGGCCTTACCGATCGTCACGCCGTTGGTCAACGTAATCTGCGGCGAGAAGCCGTTAGCCGTTGTCGGCTGACCTGCCAACGGCGTCTGAGCGAACTGCGAATCCAGTTCGTCGGCCCACTGGAAACGAAACTCGTTGAGCAACTTGCTCGTGAGAGTTGAAGCAAGACGCAGGTTCAGCGAATCGATCTCTACGAAGTCGTCGCCGAAACCGGTGCGGTCGCGGGTTACGGTTGCACCAGTCTGAACGCCCGCCGGCGATTTCCAACGAAGCCGGTTGTAGGTCGCGCTGAACTGGTGCTTCGAATTGATCTGCCAATCGATCTTCGGCAGGTACAGTCGCTGATCTCCACGACGCGGCACTTCGCCGGTCTGGTCGTTAAGGAACTGCAACGCCGCATCGATCTGCGGGGTCGTTACTCCTCGTGCCAGCAGCGTGGTGCGGCTAGCTGTGTTGAGATAGCCGGGCGTACTGAAGATTGAGACACCCGGGAAGTTACGTCGCTGCTCGTCATAGCTGAAGAAGAAGAACAGCTTGTCTTTAACGATTGGGCCACCGATGGTGCCGCCAAACTGGTAGCGTACATCCTTCGGTTTCAGGGCCTCGCGAGTCGAGACTCCGTTCACCAAACGACTGATGAACGAACTCGGGTTGCGCGCACCCCACTTGTTGTTGCGATCGTAGAAGAACGCCGAACCGTGAAAGTCGTTGGTGCCCGACTTCGTGATGGCGTTGATCACGCCGCCGGCCGAACGTCCGTATTCAGCCGAGAAGTTTGAAGTGTTGACCTGAAATTCGCGAATCGCGGCCTGGCTGATCGAGTACGCGCTGCGCGTGCGGCCTCTCTCTTCCGAGAAGAATGCCTGGTTGTTGTCGCCACCATCGACGGTGCTGTTGTTCAGCAAGCCGCTGATGCCGCGAAAACTGATCAGACCGAAGTTGCCGTCGGGAACGGCGCCCGGAGTAAGAATCGCGAAGTTGGACCAACGACGTCCATTGACGGGGAGTTCGTTAATAGAAGTTTGGTTGATGTTGGTGGAGAAGTCCTGCTGGGTCGTGTTGATGACGGGCGCCTCAGCGCTGACATCCACCGTACCGGTTACCGGACCGACACTGAGCGAGACTTCGAGACTCGTTTCGCGTCCGATTTCGACCACGACGTTCTCAGACGTGCTCGGGCTGAATCCCGATGAGTTGACGGCGACGCTGTAGTTTCCAGGTTGCAGGTTCGCAACCTTGAAACGTCCCGTGTCGTCGGTGGTGGCCGTATCTTCTCTATTCGTGCCAATGTTTTTAACGATCACTGAGGCGCCTGAGACGACTTCCTTATTGGGATTCGTCACCACGCCACCAATTGAGCCGGTGGTGGTCGACTGCGCAAAGGCTACTGCGCTAAAAGCGAACACCAACAGGCCTACAAACAAGAGCCTTGCAGTTTTGCACATATACAGGGGAACTCCTTCAGTCAATGAGTTGACGGTTGAACGCATTCGAGCAAATTTAAGATGGATGTGTGAAAGCTAACCCTGAATGGATTTTAGCGTTCAGCGAAAATTCGCAAACTTTGTGCCGGATCAGGTTTGGCGGAGAAAGCTCGGACAAAGGCGATTTGTCCCCGGCCAGCGCCGCCAGACACACTCAAGAATTTGGATTTATTGGAAAAGTTGGACAGACGCAATCGCCTGTCTTTACACACGCTCGACGATCATCGCGATGCCCTGACCCCCGCCGATGCACGCCGTCGCCAAACCATAACGACCATTGCGACGGTGCAGTTCATGCAACAGAGTCAAAACGAGTCGCGTGCCCGTCGCCCCTAAAGGATGACCTAACGATATTGCGCCACCGTTAACATTCGTGCGCGAACGATCGAGTCCGAGTTCTTTTTCGACTGCGAGATATTGCGCCGCGAACGCTTCGTTTACTTCAATGAGATCGATGTCGTTGAGCGTGAGGTTCGCTTTTGCGAGTGCCGCACGCGTTGCAGGCACCGGACCGATGCCCATGATCTCCGGCTCAACACCAGCATAAGCCCAACTGACAATGCGTCCCATCGGCCTCAGATCTCGTCGCTTCACAAACTCTTCATTCGCAATCACCAACGCGGCAGCGCCATCGACGATTCCTGATGCGTTTCCCGCCGTCACGAATCCATCGGCCGCAAATGCGGGTTTGAGTTTCGCCAGACCTTCAAGCGTTGTTTCCGGTCGCGGGTGATCGTCTTTATCAACGAGCTGACTTCCCTTGCGCGTCTTCACTTCAACAGGAACGATCTCTTCCGCCAGGAGTCCGGCTTCTATCGCGCGCTTCGCTTCCTGTTGCGAACGCAACGCGTACTTATCCTGCTCCTCGCGCGAGATCTCAAACTTGCGCGCAAGGTTCTCAGCCGTGCCGGCCATCGGTGTATTGCAGTAAGTGTCGAGCAACGCCACCATCAAACTGTCTTCGAGTTTTCCCTGTCCCAGGGCAAAGCCCGAGCGAGCGCCACGAATGACGTGCGGCGCCTGCGACATCGATTCCATTCCGCCAACAAGACATGATTGCGCTTCACCGAGTTGCAGCATGTGGGCGCCGGAAATGATCGACTGAATGCCGCTGCCGCAAAGTCGATTAACAGTCAACGCCGGACGATCGAAAGGAACGCCGGCTTTCAGGGCCACGTGACGCGCGCCATAAATCGCGTCACCCGAAGTTTGCAAAGCATTTCCGATGACCGTGTGATCTATTTCTTCAGGCTTTACGCGCGTGGCTTCGAGTGCTCCGCGCGCGGCCACCACACCCAGGTCGATCGCCGAAATATCCTTCAAGGCACCGACATATTCACCCATTGGCGTCCGCTTGCCACCCAGTATGAAAACTTCTGTAGACATCTCTCCTAATCCTTTGTTTAAAATACCGCCCGTATGAAAACCCTGAAGCCTAACAAACGGAAACTTGCCGGTCAAATTGGTCCTCTCCGCAGGCTTCTCGCCCTCGCAATTCTGACGTTTGTCAGTCTCACACTCATCCCCAGGACGCGCGCACAAAAAGTGGAGAGTAAGGATCGTGACCGCGGTCAGACCATGTTGACGCGCCTTAAAGACGAGCTGAAAAAGAACTACTATGATCCGAATTTCCGCGGCATGGATTCCGCGGCATGGATCTCGACGCTCGCTTCGCGGCTGCATCCGCGAAAATCAAGGAAGCCGCGTCGGTGGGGCAGATACTTGGCATCATCGCGCAGGTGCTGATTGAGCTCGACGACTCACACACGTTCTTTCTTCCGCCACAACACCAGACCAGAGTCGATTACGGTTGGACCATGCAGATGATCGGCGATCATTGCTTTGTTAACTCAGTCGACAAAGATAGCGACGCCGAAGCAAAGGGAGTGAAGATCGGCGACGAGGTTATAGAAGCGGGAGGTTACAAACTCGGCCGCGATAACCTTTGGAAGTTCCTTTACCTATATGACGTGCTCCGGCCGCAGCCGCTCATCCGGGCTACCCTTCGCAGTCCGGGCGGAGAACCACGCGAACTGGAACTGGTCGCCAAGCAAACCACCGCCAAGAAGATCATCGATCTCACGAATTACAACGAGTGGCAGGACATAGTGAGAGAAGATGAACGAAGAGAGGATCGCGAGCGCGATCGTTTTAAGTCGTTCGGGGACCAACTGCTTATCTGGAAGATGAACAATTTCGATCTCGAGGACTACCAGGTCGACGACACAATCGGCAAAGCCAAGAAGTACAAAGCGTTGATTATCGATCTGCGGGGTAACAGCGGTGGCTGGATAACGACGATGACGCGCCTCGTCGCGAATCTCGTCGACCACGATGTGAAGGTCGCCGACAGCAAGGAGCGCAAACAAACCAAGCCGCTCATGGCGAAGTCACGCGGCGACAAAGTATTCGCCGGCAAGCTGACCCTTTTAGTTGATAGCGACTCCGCATCGGCGTCCGAACTACTGGCGCGAACCATTCAACTCGAAAAGCGCGGCGTGGTCATGGGCGATCAAACTGCGGGCGCGGTGATGACTTCGCGTCGCTACGGCTACGATTCCGGACTCGACGTCGTCATCTTTTTCGGCGCCAGCATCACCATCGCGGACATGATCATGCCGGACGGAAACAGTCTCGAGCATCACGGCGTCGTTCCGGATGAGGTTCGTCTCCCGACCGCTGAAGATCTCGCGGCCGGCAGAGACGTGGTCATGTCGTACGCCGCATCATTGCACGGCGTCACGCTCGACCCACTCGAAGCCGGCAAGCTGTTTGACTTTCAACGCAAGCAGTTTCAGTAACGCATCAACCCATCCGCTACCGCGTGGTCGTACTGACCGCTTGGAACCGCATGTAATGCTACTTACGGTCCGATACAGTCAGTACCACCACGCGGTAGCGGGTGGGTTTCTGCCTTAGCTGATGTGAAAGCGACGTTCCTGAAGATAGCGGTGAAGTAGTTCTTCGAGAAAACCTTCGTAAGTAAACGTGGCGAGATCGTAAGCAGGACGGAGCTTGAAAAGTATCGGCAGCGCAACGCGCCAGGCCATCCATTGGCGCGGCACATCCGCCAGATCCCAACGCCGCCGAAGAAAAGTCTCCACAACTTGAATTTCAGCGTCGGTCAAACTGTTCAAACTGGCGGTGAAGAGCACCGGCTTAAACGAACGGCGCAACGCCGGATCGCTAACCGGACTCGCAAACACTTGCGCAAACGGCGGCGCTTCCGCTTCACGTTCACGCACGACCACCGTTCCTGCGACCATGTCGCCGACTCGCTGATCCCGATTCGTCACAAACACGGAGATCAAACCGATCGAGTAAAACGGCACGGGCATCATGTCGAGCGTGCGAATGAGATTGCGCACCGATGCTTCCCAAAACGTGATCGGGCGGCCGTCTTCGCGAAGCACGCGCAGCTTCATCCAGCGCTTGCCGGGCGTTTGCCCGCTCCAAATCCATTCGAAGAATGCGAAGTAACCGGTGAATACTAAGAAGGCGAGGAGAATCATCGCGGCGAGTACCCACTTGGGTGCACTGGCGAGGCGGTTCTCCCAACTCGCAACGTTCGCCACGATCAATCCGGAAATTGCGACCAGTAGCACAGCGAGCAGTTGAATCGTGTGATCGATCGCGCACGCCAGAAAACGGTTACCGATCGACGCGAGCGCGAAGTGCAGCGGCACGCGCTCCGGCGTTTCGATGATTAAAACTTCTTCCGTTGCTACGTTCGCTGACATGCCGGTTTCATCCGTGCTCGTCCGCGTTAGTCCGCGGCTCCTCTGACTCTCACAAACCGCCTCTTCCCAACCTGAAGAAGAAGCGCTCGCTCTGTGCTGAGATCAAGGTCCGCCTGCGGCGCTCTCTCACCATCAATGTAAACCCCACCCTGCTCGATCAACCGTCGCGCTTCCGCCATCGACGGCGCGAGTTGCAGCTCAACCAGCAACCGCGGCAACTTCCATGGTCCAGCCGAAACCGTTCGTTCCTCAACGTCCTCCGGCGCCTGCTTGTTGCGGAACATCAGGTTGAACTGCTCTTCCGCCGCGCGTGCTTCGGCTTCGGAATGGAGGTCGGCAACGATTCGCTTCGCTAAGTCAGCTTTCGTGTCGCGCGGATTGCGCTCGCTGCGCTTTAACGCTTCGATCTCCGGCAACGAAAGATCAGTGCAGAGCTCGTAGTAGCGCCACATCAGCTCATCCGAGATCGACATCACCTTCCCAAACATTTCCTGCGGCGGTTCGTTGATCCCGATGTAATTGCCCAAACTCTTCGACATCTTCTGCACGCCGTCTGTGCCTTCGAGCAGCGGCGTGATCATCGCGACCTGCGACTCCTGTCCGTACTCGCGTTGCAGGTTGCGGCCCATCAGCAAGTTGAACTTCTGGTCCGTGCCGCCGAGTTCGACGTCTGCTTCCAACGCTACTGAGTCGTAAGCCATCACGAGCGGATACATCACTTCGTGCAACGCGAGCGGACGATTCGTTTCGAGTCGTTGTTGAAAATCGTCACGCTCGAGAATTTGCCTGACGGTTACGTGCGATGCGAGTCGCAGAAAACCAGCCGAGCCGAGCGTGTCCATCCAACGCGAGTTGAAGTCGATGACGGTCTTTCTGGGATCGAGCAGTTTGAAAATCTGTTGCTTGTACGTTTCGGCGTTGGCGTTGATCTCGTCGCGCGTGAGTTGTGGCCGTGTCGCGCTCTTGCCGGACGGATCGCCGATCATGCCGGTGAAGTCGCCGATCAGGAAGATCGCGATGTGGCCCAATTCCTGAAACGCGCGCAACTTGCGGATCGCGACCGCGTGGCCCAGATGAATATCGGGAGCGGTCGGATCGGCGCCGAGTTTAATGCGCAGCGGGTTGCCCGTTTGCGCAGACTTTTCCAACTTCGCGCGCAGCTCCGCTTCGCGAATGACCTCGACAGTTCCTTTGCCGAGATAAGCGAGTTGTTCGTCAATCGTCATCACAGTCATTGTCGCGCGATAGAGTAGCTGATCTGTTCGACGGTGCGCTATCCTCAGAAATATGGTTACCGAATCGCCGACAGTGCTTATTCGCCATCCTTCAACACCGCTGGAGAACTGCCGGCTTGCGTTCATCGGTTGCGGCGCGATGGCCGAAGCGATGATCGCCGGACTCCTGCGCAAGAAACTGATCAGTCCTGAAAATATCGTCGGTAGTCATCCGCGACAGTCGCGACGCGAAGAGCTGCACGTGAAGTATGGCATCGAGATGCTCGAGCAGAACCGCGAAGCCGCACTCGCCGTCGCTCCCGACGAGACGCAAACCACTTCGCTCGTGGTTATCGCAGTGAAGCCGCAGCGCCTGCCGAAAGTGCTCTCGGAGTTGAAAGGTTCGATTCATCCTGACCAAGTCCTCGTTTCGATCGTCGCGGGCGCGAAGATGCAAACAATCACCGACGAACTGCTGCACGCCACAGTCGTACGCGCGATGCCCAACACTCCCGCGCAGATTGGCGAAGGCGTGACGGCGTGGACCGCGAGTCCCGCCGCCGTGGGAGAGAGACAGGAAACGTACGTACGCGCGTTGTTTGAAGCGCTCGGCAAGACTGTGCGCGTCGAGAATGAGCGACAGATCGACATGGCGACCGCTTTGAGTGCAACTGGTCCAACCTACATCTTCCTCGTCATGGAAGCTTTGATCGACGCGGGCGTACACATGGGGTTCTCGCGACACGTCGCGGAAGAGCTGGTCCATCAGACGATGCTCGGTGCGGTGTTATTTGCGCGCGAGTCGCACAAGCATCCCGCGGAGTTGCGCAACATGGTTACGTCGCCCGGGGGAACATCGGCGGAAGCGATTTATCAGATGGAAAAAGGCAGCTTGCGAACGGTGTTATCGAAAGCGGTGTGGGCCGCGTTTCAGCGCGCTGAGTCGTTGGGCGGAAAACGGACCACGGATTAAACGGACAAGACGGACTTCACAGCCTCTGCGTAAAGTTGGTGTTCTTGCTCGAGGATGCGTGCGGAGAGTGTATTGACGGTGTCACCTTCAAGCACAGGAACGACCCGTTGCGCGATGATTGGACCACCGTCGAGTGTTTCGTCTACAAAATGGACCGTGCAACCGCTGAACTTCACACCGTGTTCGAGCGCCTGTCGTTGCGCGTCGAGACCGGGAAACGAGGGCAACAGGCTGGGATGAATGTTGAGAATGCGATGTCGAAACGCCTCAATGAAGCACGGCGACAGCAAACGCATATAACCAGCGAGACAAATCAAATCCACACGCCGCTCGCGAAGCATTTCAACAATCTCTTTCTCATGGTCCTCGCGCTTGCGGCCTTTGCGCTCAATGGCCAGCGACTCGATGCCACGTTCGCTCGCTAGCCCGAGACCCGCCGCGTCAGCTTTGTCGCTAATTACAACAACGATCTCCGCGTTTGGAATTTTTCCGGCGCGCACCGCATCGTGCAACGCGATCATGTTTGAGCCGCGGCCGGAGATCAAAACGGCAATTCTCTTCTTCGACCCCGTCAGATTAACCTTCGTCAGATCAACACCTCACGATCGCCCGTGATCACCTTACCGATCTCGTAGCACTCCTCTTCCCGCTCACGAAAATGGGTTTTGATGACGCCTGCGTCACTCGGCGAAGCAACAATCACCATCCCCACACCCATGTTGAAGGTGCGATACATCTCCGGCTGCGAAACATTGCCGAGCTGCTGAAGCAGTGCAAAGATCGGCAACACCGGCCACGAACCTTTCTCGATCTTCGCCGACGTGCCTTCAGGAAGAATGCGCGGAATGTTGTCGGTGAGTCCGCCGCCGGTGATGTGGGCCAGGCCTTTGATCAGGTTTTTGTCGAGCAAGCCTTCGAGCGGCCGCAGGTAACTGACGTGCGGCGCCAGTAACGCTTCGCCTGCCGTCTTGCCCAACTCCGGCAACTGCGTGATCGGTTCGTATTCAGCGACGTCAAAAAACAACTTCCGCGCGAGCGAGTAACCGTTTGTGTGTAGACCTGCTGACGGCAACGCGAGCAAGGCGTCGCCCGGCATGATCGTCTTCCCGTCGATAATCTTTGCTCGATCGACGACGCCGACGATGAACCCGGCGATGTCATACTCACCTTCGCCATAAAACCCGGGCATCTCCGCGGTTTCACCGCCTAACAACACACAACCATTCTCACGACAACCATTCGCGACGCCTTCAACTACACTCGCCACCACTTCCGGCGACAACTTCCCGGTCGCGACGTAATCGAGAAAGAACAACGGCCGCGCGCCCTGCACGAGAATGTCGTTAACGCAGTGGTTCACAAGATCGCGTCCGACCGTGTTGTGAATGCCCATCGCAAACGCGATCTTCAGCTTTGTCCCGACACCGTCAGCGGAAGCGACGAGCACTGGCTGCGCCATGTTCGGAAACGCACCGTCGAACATGCCGCCGAAGCTGCCGATTTCAGACAGCGTGCGCTCGTTGAACGTTCGGCGCGCGAGCTCTTTGATGCGATCGGTCGCGCGTGTCGCGGCATCGATATCGACTCCGGCGTCGCTATAGGAAATCGGTTTTGTCATTCGGCTGTCTTCTTGGGTTTTGGCGGACGCGGCGGCGGGCCAAAGTCGCCGTACGCGATGAAACCGGATCGCGTTGAGTCGTCTTTCTGCGCCGTGCGTCCGGCCCACGCATCTTCTGTCGGTTCTTTTGCAGTCTTTACCACGATGTCGCTCGCGCCACCGCGCGTCGTGATCGTGATCTCTCCGTGCAGGTCCGTGCGATACAGCTTCACGTTCGCGGCTTTTAAGCGATCGAGCACGACCTGCGACGGATGTCCGTAACGATTCCACGCGCCACACGACACGATCGCGATCTCCGGGTTCACGCGTTTCAGAAAATCCGCTGACGAAGCATACTTCGATCCGTGATGACCGATCTTTAGGACGCGCGCCGTTAGGTCCAAATCTTTCGTCAACAAACGATGCTCCGTTTGTTCTTCGGCATCGCCCGCCAGCAACATGGAAAACTTGCCGTAGTCCAAACGCACTACGATCGAGTTTGCGTTTGGCTCGTTGCCGCCGGTCTTCATCTGTTCTCTGGTGAAGAACGGTTCGGACGGCGCGAGCACGGTTAGTAGCGCGCCACCGCCGAGATCGTACTTCGTGCCGGGCTTGGCGGTTTCGTAGTGCGCGTTACTTGCGCTGACGGCAGCTTTGTAGTCGTCGTAAAACTTCGTTAGTGAAGGTGGACTCTTGGCGGAAGGTTTTTTAACCACGGATTTGACGGATTTAGGCGCAGGTGGCAGCAGACTCGCGGGGATGTTTGGTCCCTGGCCGTTGTCGATGACGTGCAGCACTTTCACGGCTTTGAAAACTTCAGCGCTGCCGCCGATGTGATCCGGGTGTGGATGTGTCGCGATGAAATAGTCGAGCTGCTGAACGTTGTTGCGCTTCAGCGCGTCAACAACGGCTTTGCCTTTCGTCGTATCGCCGGCGTCGATCAGCACTGTCTTGCCGGCGGGCGACGTGATCAGTATCGAGTCGCCGTTAACTGGGCCAACGTCGAGCACGCGCACGGTCAGCTCACCACCTGAAGCGGGCGGCGGCTGATTGCGCAACCATGGCCGCACGAACTTCCAGTAGGCAGCGCCCGCGGCGACGACAATCAGAAACAGCACTGCAATCGCGCAACCGCAACCTCGAGTAGTTCGTCCCACTCACAACCTCTCAACAGATCTCGAATGCACGTTCACAGCAGCAGAATCCGTGTAGTCTGTGGCTTAGCTTTCCGCGATCACAGACTCGTGCTCGCGTTCCCACATCGTTTCGGCGTCACGCGTGATACGCGTCGGATACTGCCCGTTCCAACACGCCACGCACGACGAATCGGGGCTCACGCCGGTGGCGGCGATCATTCCTTCCAGCGACAAGTAACCAAGCGAGTCGGCTTCGATGAACTTCCGAATCTCTTCAACCGACATATTCGCCGCGATCAACTCCGACTTGTTAGGCGTGTCGACGCCGTAATAACACGGACTGGTCGTCGGCGGACAACTAATCCGCACGTGAATTTCTTTCGCGCCCGCCTCGCGGACCATGCGCACGATCTTCTTCGAGGTCGTCCCGCGCACGATCGAATCGTCGATCAAAACGATCCGTTTCCCCTGAATCAGATCGCGGACCGGATTCAACTTAATGCGCACGCCAAAAGACCTAATCGACTGCTGCGGCTCGATAAACGTACGCCCGACGTAGTGGTTGCGCACCAGGCCAAACCGAAAACTCAAACCGCTTTCCGCCGCATAGCCAATCGACGCAGCCACACCCGAATCGGGCACCGGTACGACGATGTCGGCGTCCGCGGGCTGCTCCACCGCGAGCCGTCGTCCCATCTTGTGACGCGACTCATTAATCGAACGTCCGTAGACCAATGAATCAGGCCGCGCGAAATAGACGTGCTCAAACAAACACATCGAGTGCTTCTGCTGCGGTAGGGGATGCGACGAACGCAGACCTTCGCTATCGATCACGATCATCTCGCCGGGTTCGACGTCGCGCACGTATTGCGCGTCGATCAGATCGAAGGCGCACGTTTCCGACGCGATTACCCACGCATCGTTGAGCCGGCCCAACGCCAGCGGTCGAAAGCCGCGCGGATCGCGAATCGCGATCAGCTCCGTCGGCGTCAGGAACAACATCGAAAACGCGCCTTCGGTTTCAGACAGCACTTCCGGAATCGCTTCGCGCACGGACTTGCGCGAACGCGCGACGCCGTGCAGCACGACTTCCGTATCTGAAGTTGACGAAAAGATCGCGCCCTCGCGTTCGAGACGTAGTTTTTCTTCACGCGCGAACGGCAGGTTCCCGTTGTGACAAACTGCGATCTGCCCGTGTTGGCAGGTCACTAGAAAAGGTTGCGCTTCGTTAATCGAAACGTCGCCCGCGGTTGAGTAACGTACGTGCCCGATTGCGCTCGGACCACGCAGCCGATCGAGAGTCGATTGATCGAACGCTTCCGAGACGTGTCCCATCTTACGTTCGAGGCGCAGCTCAGAGCCGTCGGAGGCGACGATGCCGCACGACTCCTGGCCGCGATGCTGCAACGCGTACAATCCCAGATAGGTCAGTCGCGCAGCTTCGG
>Ga0075426_10000935_pt1 | contig 20449 bp, 18 predicted proteins | sample SoiMethybrSBSTD5_FD_75304 | JGI IMG/M metagenome (GOLD analysis project Ga0075426, IMG submission 75304) | Bulk soil microbial communities from a Populus tree surrounding site in Tennessee, USA - Soil MetaG P. TD hybrid SBSTD5 | ecosystem: Environmental > Terrestrial > Soil > Tree plantation...
GCCGCCCACACCCATCTGTTCGGTTACAGCCATAGCCGCGAACTGGCGGGCCGCCCGCTGGCCGATCTTTTGCCCGAGCATTATCCCTGCACCAACGGGGTGGCGGAAAGGCCGATTCTCGATTGTGGTTTCCCCGCGTGTCAGTTTCGCGGGCGGCGCAAGGACAATTCTTACTTGCAGATGGAAAGTTCCTGCCGGGAGTTCCGGGCAGGCATGCGTCGCCTGCTGGTCATTACGACGCGTGATATCAGCCAGGGGGAGCGGCGGCGGGTGTCGCGCGAAGGCGAGGCCCGATTCCGCGCCATCTTCGAAGCAGCCGCTATCGGCATCGGCCATTTCACGCTCGACGGCAAAATCGCGGAGAGCAACCACGCCCTGGAACAAATGCTGGGCTATAGCCATGAACAACTGCAGGGCATGCCCATTGCCTGCATCACCCATCCGGACGACCGGGCCGAGGATGCCCGGCTGTTCTCGGAAATGGCCGCGGGCCACCGCGACCGCTATCAATTGGACAAACGCTATGTGCGCCCGGATGGAACGGTCGTTTGGGCGCGGCTGAACGTCTCCCTGGTGCGCGGTCCCGGCGGCGAGCCCCAGTTCGCCATCAAGATGGTGGAAGACATCACCGAGCGTAAGCGCGCCGAGGGGGCGCTGCGCGAGTCGCAAAAAATGGAAGCGGTGGGACGGTTGGTGGCTGGCCTGGCGCACGACTTCGCCAATTTGCTGACCGGCATCGGCATTCTATCCGACCTGCTGGTGGCGGAACTGGGCGCGCACCCCGGGGCTCAACGCGCGCGGGAAATCCAGTTGGCCAGCGAACACGGCTGCGCCCTGATTCGCAAGCTGCTGTTTGTGGCCCGGCAGCACGTGAGTGACAGCAGAGTGCTTTCCCTGCAGACGGTGGTGGAAGACATGCGCGACCTGCTGGCGAAACTGGTGGAGGAGAGCACACAGCTGGCCATCAGCAGCGCTCCGGGATTGGGGTATGTGAAGGCGGACCCGGCAGAGATGCAGCAGGTCATCCTCAATCTGGTGCTTAACGCCCGCGATGCCGTGGCGCAGGGCGGGAGCGTCAGCCTGGAGTTGAGCAATTGCGCCTTGGATGGTGCGGCCGCTTCCGTTGCCGGCTTGCCGCCCGGCGACTACGTCATGCTGGAGGTGGCCGATAACGGGTGTGGCATGGACGAAAACACGCGCACCCACCTCTTCGAAGCCTTCTTCACCACCAAGCAGCCGGGGCAGGGAACGGGATTGGGACTGGCCACCGTAAAAGCGATTGTGACCCAGGCCCATGGAGACATCCTGGTCGAGAGCGCGCCAGGCCAGGGCACGCGGATGCGCGTGCTGTTGCCGCGGGTGCAAAGCGAGCTGGAGTGGCGCGGGTCGGAAGCGCACACCGAGCCTTCCCTCGAGGGCCGGGAAACCGTTCTGCTGGTGGAAGATGATGAGCGGGTGCGCGCCTCCATCGAGCAAGTGCTTACGCAATGCGGCTACCAGTTGCTGGCGGCTGCCAATGGAGATGAAGCTTTGCGCCTCGCCCAGCCGCACACCGGGCCCATCCACCTTTTGCTGGTGGATATGGTGATGCCGGGGAAGAACGGCCGGGAAGTCGTGGAACAGATTAGTCCTCTGCACCCCCAAGCCAAGGTGCTGTTCATTTCCGGCTATGGGCCGCGGAGTGAGCGAGAGATACCGGACAACAGGATATTTCGCAAGCCCTTTACCGGGGGAGCTCTGGCGCGCAAGGTTCGGGAACTGCTGGACGCGAGCCAGCGTCCAGAGGAACCGCGCGGGGTGAAGAGCGGCAAGAAGAGAAGCGGGAAACCTAGCCCAAGGAGGAAATCATGCTGACAGCGGAAGCAGCCGCACCAGCGCCAGCGCAGATCGAGAAAGCTAATTTTCTCAATCTGCTGATCGTGGACGATGAGCGCTCCATTCGCGAGGCCTGCCGGGAAGTGGGGCAAATCCTGGGGTTCAACACCTTTGTGGCCGATTCCGCGGAACACGCCTACCGGGTGATGGATGCGCAGCCCGTGGACGTGGTGCTGCTCGACTTGCGCCTGCCCGGAGCGGGTGGCCTGGAGGCGCTGCACCACATCAAGAGCCAGCGCCCGGATGCCGTGGTGGTAGTGGTGACCGGCTATGGGACGGTGCAATCGGCGGTTCAGGCCATGAAGGACGGCGCTTACGATTATGTAAGCAAGCCCTTCAGCCTGGATGAATTGAAGCTGCTGCTGGAGCGCGTCAGCACGCACCTGAAGCTGAAGAGCGAGAACCGCATGTTGCGGGAAAAGATCAAGTCCAAGCAGGGCTTCGGCAACATCGTTGGGCGGGCGCCGGAGATGGAAAAGATCTATCGCATCATTTCCAAGGCCGCGCACAGCACGCACCCAGTGCTGATCCTGGGAGAGAGCGGCACGGGGAAGGAACTGGTGGCCCGCACCGTCCATTTTTCCGGCCCGCTACGCGACCGCCCCTTCATTCCCGTGGACTGCGGCTCGCTGGTGCCAACTCTCATTGAAAGCGAACTGTTCGGGTACGTGAAAGGAGCCTTCACCGGTGCGCAGCATTCCAAAGAAGGCTTGCTGGCCATTGCCGATGGGGGAACCGTGTTCTTGGATGAAATTGCGGAACTGTCCGTGGACTTGCAGGCCAAGTTGCTGCGCGCTATCCAGGAAAAGGAAATCCGCGCCGTGGGCAGTACCCGGAACACGCCCATCCATGTGCGCATCCTGGCGGCCACCAACCGCGACCTGGAGCACGCCGTGGCCCAGGGAACTTTCCGCCGCGACCTCTACTTCCGCCTGAATGTGCTCACTCTGCGCATCCCGCCCTTGCGGGAGCGGCGGCAGGACATTCCCCTGCTGGCCAATTTTTTCCTGGAGCGGCTCTCGCGGGACAGCGGCATATCGCGGATTTTGAGCGACGACGCTTTGAAGCTGATGCTGGCCTACGACTGGCCGGGCAACGTGCGCGAACTGGAGAACTGCCTGGAGCGGGCCTGCGCCCTCAGTTCGGGCCCGGTGCTGTATGTCTTCGACCTGCCCAGTCCCATCCGCAGCGCGCAACAGCCACCCGCCAGCAGCGATGCCAAGGACAAGATCATTCCCATGCTGGAGATGGAGAAGCGGACCATCCTTGGCACCATCGAGCAACTGAACGGCGACAAGTTAATGGCGGCCAAACTTTTGGGTATTGGAAAAACTACTCTATACCGCAAGCTCAAGGAATACGCTTCCCAGGAATGAGCGGAAGCTGGCGATGCTGTTCCACAATGGGAAATACGGTACGGTGCGGTTCGTTAACTCCTGTATTTCCATGCGGTGAGGAGTTGGCGAGGCACGTGCAAGGACAGGGGCATGATACTGCTGATTACCTCTTCGCCGCGGGCTAAGGAATGTGCCGCGGTGATTCAAGAAGCGATGGGTGAAGCTACAGGGTGCGCCGAGAGCATGCGCGCCGCCAGCAAGCTGCTGCGCAGTGGTGAGTATTCCGCGCTGGTGGTTGATCAATACCTGGTGGAATGCGATCCCCTTGGCACCGAGGTGCTGCTGCAGCATGCCGGGGCCGCTATCCCTGTTTACGTGAATCTGGCCATCAGTGGCAGCGAGCGGGTCGTGCGGGAACTGAAGCAAGCGGCGCGGCGCAACTTGAAAGCGCGAGAAGCAGCCCACCGGGAGGCGGAGCTTGTCCTGCGCAACGAACTGAAGGATAGCGTCACCGCGCTGCTGCTATCTTGTGAGCTGGCTTTGGGTGTGCCCCAGGTCCCGCCGGCGGCGCAGGCCAAGATGCGCTCCGCCTGCGAACTGGCCAAGACTATCCGGTCGCGCCTGGAATTGGAGGAACCTGCGAGTGTAATCAGGGGCGATGGCGGAACCAAGTCCTGAAGCCGTGCCCCATGGCTCTGGGAGCCATCGCCTCCGTGATTCGCGTTCACAAGTAGGCGGCCTTGCGCCTGGAGCTAGATTATTCCGCCGCTTCGCGGCTGGGTCCCGTACGTATACGACGACGGGCCTCCTTCACACGCAGGCATTTGGCGGCTGGGGCTGTCTGCTAGAATTAGCAGTTCTTCCGCAGCATGCGCCATCTCCGCATCTCCGCCATCTCCTATCTCAATACCGCTCCTTTAATGTGGGACTTCGATCACGGCGGGGCAGCCAAAGACTTCGACATCTTCTATAGCGTGCCGTCCTCCTGCGCGGCGGCGCTGCGCGAGGGGACAGGCGATATCGGCATCATTCCTGCCATCGCCTACAACAGCATTCCAGACCTGGTAATCATCCCCCAGGTGGCCATCGCTGCCCGCGGCCCGGTACGCTCCATCCTGCTGATCAGCAAAGTGCCTCTGCAAGACGTGCGCACCATCGCCACCGACAATTCCTCCATGACCTCGGTGGCGCTGACGCGGGTGCTGTTCGAGAAATGGTGGGGAGGAGGACGGCAATTCCGTTCTCTCCCGCCGGAGCTCCCGGCCATGCTGCGGGAGTGCGACGCCGCGCTGATTATCGGAGATCCGGCGCTGAAAGTGAACCGCTCGCGATACCAGGTCCTTGACTTGGCGGAAGAATGGCGGCGGCTCTCGGGCAAATCCTTCGTATTTGCCTTCTGGGCGGTGCGCCAGGCGGCGCTAGCCGAGATGCACCCGGGGCTGGATTTGGCATCGATTTTTCAGGGCTCGCGCGACCACGGACTGCAACCAGCGGCTCTGGAGAAGATTGCCGGAGAGTGGTCGGCGCGGCTGCAGCTAGCGCCCGCCGAGGTGAAGGACTACCTGACCAGGAATATCTATTACCAGCTTGACCCAGATTGTCTGCAGGGCATGGAATTGTTCTTCCGCTATGCCGCCGAATGCGGAGCGGTCGAGCAGCTTCGTCCCGTCACCTTCTTGCAGCCTACGGCCGCCCAGGGCCGTCTTCTCCGGGCCTAAGCCGTCATTGCACCGCTTCTGAGTATCTCCCCGGCCGAATGGCGCTTCTAAAGCTTGTAGCTAGTGACTTGTAGCGAGTAGCTCGCCAGGTACGGTGGCCCCACGCCCCTCATGCGCAACCTGTTCATAACAGTTCTCCTGGTCAATCCCGTCTGGACGTGGCTACACCGGCTGGGCGGCCCAGGACTGATCCTGCTGGGCTTGGCGGACAATTCCCTGGTCCCTCTGCCCGGCAGCGTGGACGCTCTCGTGATCCTGCTTTCGGCGCACCAGCGGGCGTGGTGGCCCTATTACGCCTTCATGGCTACTGTGGGCGGGGTGCTGGGCGGGTATATAACCTACCGCCTCGCGGAAAAGGGCGGCGAGGAGACGCTGGAAAAGAAGTTCGGCAAGCAGCGGGCGGAAAAGGTTTATAAGCGATTCGAAAAACGCGGCTTCATAACGGTAGTGATCGGGTCAATTCTGCCCCCTCCCTTTCCCATTGTTCCCTTTCTGATGGCGGCGGGCGTGCTGCAATACCCGCGCAAAAAGTTCCTGGCCGCCCTGAGCGCCGGGCGTGGCGCACGCTACTTTGCGGTGGCTTGGGTCGGCCATACCTATGGCGATGCGATCATCGGATGGCTTTCGCAGTACTACAAACCCGTGCTGTATGGGCTGATTGGACTGGCCGTGCTCGGCGCGATCGCGGCCCTGGTCTATTTCAAGTGGTACCGGCCCAAGGTGCAGCGGCAGGAGAAGCAGCGGGGTGAAAAAGTGGAAGAGTTCCCGGTACCGGGAAAGCGGCGGAAGAGGTCAGGGCGGAAGCGGGCGTAGAGCAGCAGCATTCAGCAACCAGCCCCTGAGCGCCGGCTGCATTACAATAGTTCGTGGCCAATCCGCCCATGTCCTTCACCAAAGCGCAAGCGCTGGAGATGTTCAACTCGCCTGACCTGATCGGGATCGGCATGGAAGCCGATGCCGTACGGCGCAAGCTGCACCCCGAGAGCGTGGTTACCTACATTATTGACCGCAACATTAATTACACCAACTTCTGCACCGAGTACTGCACCTTCTGCGCGTTTTATCGCCCGCTGAAAGGGCCCAAAGCCAAGGAAGGGTACATCCTGGATTTTGACACCATCTACGAAAAGATCCGGGAGACGGTGGAGTTGGGGGGCACGGGCGTGCTGATGCAGGGCGGGCTTCATCCCGACCTGAAGATTGACTGGCATGAGCAGATGTTGCGCGGCATCAAGCAGCGCTTTCCCCGGGTGCACCTGCACTGCTATTCGGCTTCCGAGGTGATCGCGATTGCGGAATACAGCGGGCTGACGATTCGCGACACTATCTGCCGCCTGCGGGATGCGGGATTGGATTCGATTCCCGGCGGCGGCGCCGAAATTCTGGATGACGAAGTGCGCTACAAGATCGCCCGCCTGAAGTGCCTGACCGAGGACTGGTTGAACGTGCACCGCACCGCGCACCAACTCGGCATGCGCACCACCGCCACCATGATGTTCGGGTGCGGGGAAAAATACGAACACCGGGTCAACCATCTGCAGCGGCTTTACGAACTGCAGGAGGAGACCGGCGGGTTCACGGCGTTTATTCCCTGGAGCTTCCAGCCGGCCAACACGGCGCTGGGCGGGCGGCACTGGGATGAGGCAACGTCCGTCGAATATCTGAAGACGCTGGCGATCTCGCGGCTCTACCTTTCTAATTTCCTCAACGTGCAATCCAGCTGGGTCACGCAGGGTCTGAAGGTGTGCCAGCTGGGTCTGCGCTTTGGCGGCAACGATGTTGGCTCGGTGATGCTGGAGGAGAACGTGGTGAAGGCCGCCGGGGTGAACAACTGCACCACCGAGGAGGAACTGCGGCGCATTATCCGCGACGCCGGCTTCCGGCCTGCCCAGCGCGACACGCTCTACCGCACGTATTTCCTGAATTAGGAAATCCATTCCCGTCATCCGCGAAACCCTGGTTGCGGTGTTCCAAAAATGGGGTACAATGCGCTCGCCGAGGTAGTTTCCCCATGCGGCGCTCTTCGCTTCCCGGTTTTTTTCGTTCTTCTGCTTGCTTCGTTGCTGCTGGCGCAGCAATCGCCCGGGAGAGTATCAGGTGTACGCGTGGCAGGACATTGACTCCTATGCTTTTCTCGACCCGGATTTCATGCGCGGCTACGAGGGTCGCGGGCAGGACCTGAAAGCCGAGGCTAGTGGCCGCTATACTCTTGTCCTGCCTGCACTTGACGCTCAACCTCCGGAGCCTTAGAGCGGCCGCGATTTCCTGCCCGGCATCTTACTCAGGTAAAATAAATGGTTTATCTGTTGTCCAGCCGCGTTTCCGGGGGAGTGACTCTCAGTGCTTTCTAGTTTCCTGTTCGGGTTGTTCCTTGCGCCCCACGGACTGACGAACTACGTCCGCACTCATCTGCTGGACACGACGTTCAAGGGCCTGTACCAGGCCAATGCCTTTGACCTGGCCCTGCTGATTCCTTACTTCATCGTGCTGATCTGGCTGGCTTCGTACGGCATCCACCGTTACACCCTGGTCTACCTTTATTACAAGCACCGCAAGGAGCGGCCAGAGGGACCGCCGGGATATTTTGCCGAGCTGCCGCGCGTGACCGTGCAGCTGCCCATCTACAACGAGCAGTTTGTGGTGGAGCGGCTGGTGGACAGCGTGTGCCGGCTGGATTACCCCAAAGACAGGCTCGACATCCAGCTGCTGGACGACTCGACCGATGAAACTAAGGGCGTGGCCCGGGCATTGGTGGAGCGCTATGCGGCCATGGGCTATCCGATTAGCTACCACCACCGCACGAACCGGGAGGGCTTCAAAGCGGGCGCGCTGCGCGAAGGCCTGAAGACGGCGAAGGGCGAGTTCGTGGCGATTTTCGACGCCGACTTCGTGCCGCCAGCGGACTTCCTGATGCGGGTGATCCACCACTTCACCGAAACCAAGGTGGGCATGGTGCAGGGGCGGTGGTCGCACATCAACCGCAATTATTCTTTCCTGACCAACGTGGAAGCCATCCTGCTCGACGGCCACTTCATTCTTGAGCACGGTGCGCGCTCGCGCTCCAACGTATTTTTTAACTTCAACGGCACGGCGGGCATGTGGCGTCGGCAGGCCATCGACGAGGCCGGCGGCTGGCAGCACGACACGCTTACCGAAGATACCGACCTTTCCTACCGCGCGCAGCTCAAGGGCTGGAAGTTCGTTTACCTGGAAGACGTGGAGTGCCCCGCGGAGTTGCCGGTGGAGATGACCGCCTTCAAGACGCAGCAGGCGCGCTGGGCCAAGGGCCTGATCCAGACCGCAAAAAAAATTCTGCCGCAGGTAATGAGAAGCAAGCAGCCCTGGCGGGTGAAGCTGGAGGCCTGGTATCACCTGACCGCCAACATCAGCTATCCGCTGATGATCGCGCTCTCGGTGCTGCTGCTGCCCGCCATGATCATCCGCTTCTACCAAGGCTGGTTTCAGATGCTGTATATAGACCTGCCGCTGTTTTTGGCGTCGAGCTTCTCGATTTCCAGCTTCTATCTGGTGTCGCAGAGAGTGCTTTACCCTAAGAGCTGGTATCGCTGCCTGGTGTATCTGCCGTTTCTGATGGCACTCGGCATTGGGCTGACGGTTACCAACTCGCGGGCGGTGCTGGAAGCGCTGTTCGGAAAGCAATCGGCATTTGCGCGCACGCCCAAGTACCGCATCGAATCGAAAGCCGATAGAGCGCGCTCCCGTACCTACCGCCGGCGGCTGGGCTGGGTGCCGTGGGTTGAGCTGCTGATCGGCACCTATTTTGTGCTGACGGTGTACTACGCCGTGGAGAACGAAAACTTTGTGACTGTGCCATTCCTGCTGCTGTTTGTCATCGGATACTGGTACACGGGATTGATGTCGCTGTTCCAGGGCATCTTCTTGCGCTTCAGCTTCAGCAGCGAGCCGCAACACGCAAAACCCTACCCAGTCGGCGTATGAAAAACACAATCTGGCTATGCCTCGCAGGCCTGTTCTTCGCCGGCGCTCTCGCTCACGGCACGAGCGCCGACCCTCATTCCAGATGGTCGGGCGTAATTATCTACAGCAGCTGCGGCGCCGACGAGGCTTTTGCGGAATCGCCTGAATGCCTGAAAAAGGTGCCGGGGGCGAAGCTGTCGCTGTACGACGACACCAACCGGGTGGTTTACAGCCTGGAGCCGCAGCAACGAGTTACGAGCCGTGTGGGCGACATTGTGACCGTCCGCGGCAAGCTGCTCGAAAGCGACACCATTCAGGTGGCTTCGGTCGAGCCGCTGTCTATTGGAATGGCAGCCGGGCAAAAGGCGCCCGCGTTCTCTGCTCCCGACCAGTTTGGCCGAACGCAAACCCTGGAGACACTGAAAGGGAAGAACGGCACCGTACTGCTGTTTTTTCGTTCCGCCGACTGGTGACCGTTCTGCAAAGGGCAGCTGGTCGAGCTGCAAAATGCAATCCCGCGATTCGAGAAGCAGGGAGTCAAACTGGCCGCCATCAGCTATGATTCGCCGGCGATCCTGAAGTATTTTGCCGACCAGCATAAGGTCAGCTATCCCCTGCTCGCCGATCCTGACTCCACAGTCATCCGTTCTTATGGCGTGCTCAACTCAGAAGCCACGGGCATGCAGAAGGGATTTGCGCGTCCCGGGTATTTCTTCATAGATACGAAGGGGGTGATCCGGGAGAAGTTTTTTGACCCGAAATACCGCGACCGGCTGACGGGAAACGGCTTGATTGGCAAGCTTTTCCCCGAACTGGGGCAGGAAGTGACAGATAAAATCGAGGCTCCGCATTTGCAGCTGGCGCTGGAACAATCGGACCGTAGTGGGGTTCCGGGAACTCGCCTGACCCTGGTGGCGGAGGTGCGCCTGCCAGCCGATGTGCATGTGTATGCGCCCGGCACTGCAGGGTACAAGCCGATCCATCTTGCGTTAGATCCGGTACCGGGTGTGGAACCCCGGGCGGCCTCTTATCCCCAGGCCAAAATTCTTTACCTGCCGGCGATCAAGGAGCGTGTGCCCGTGTACGAGGGAACCTTCCGCATTAGCCAGGATGTGGAGATAAACTCCGGATCCGCATTCGCCGGTTCGCTGGGCAAGGAGGGAAAAACCATTGCGGTCACGGGGAAGCTGCAATACCAGGCTTGCGACAAAACTACCTGTTTTTTCCCCACATCGGTGCCGGTGAGGTGGCAAGTGCAGGTTTTCCCCCTGGACCATTCCCGGGCGCCGGTGGAAATCCGCCACAAATAAAGGCGCTCCACCCTCTCGTTGAAATTGCAGGAGAACAAGCCTATTCAGACACGCTGGGCTTCGCCGCGCATCCATGCGGATAACGTCCCAGCAGTTTCAGGATGTAGCCGTGCAGGCGATGGAACCATGGCGTGGTGGGAAGAAACATATAGGGGCAATAACCTTCAACCAGACCGATGCCCTCAAGGCGGCAAAGGTCGGCGGCGCCTTTGCTGACTGCACCCTGGCCCCCACCACGATGCATCCAGACCCGGTGAACGCCAGCTTCCGCACAATCGCGCACCACGCTTTCGGTGTCTCGCGCCGCAGTCATGATGAGTGCGCCCTCAACCGGTGGATCTATCTCCTGTACGTGGCTGAAACAGCGCCGGCTCTCTAATTCATCGGCGGCCGGATTTACAGGCACCATGTCGTAGCCCCTCGCGCACATGTCGCGAAAAAGCATGCGGCTGAAATCCTTCGGGTCACGTGACAGGCCGATGAGGGCGATGCGCCGCTGCCCTAGGAATTCACGAATTTCATCAAGAGTTGTGGGCATGGGAGTAGACCTCCGCCGGAAAGTGATTCATAACATTAAAAATGCTCAGCGCACATGCTGGCAGTGATTGAGGTCACCGGTCAAAGTGCGCTTAATCTCCATCCTGAGTTGGCTGTCCGCATCACCGACCCCTCGCTCTGGGTTCTGATATCCTGTGCCGTACGAAACGGTGATAATTATGAGCTCGCAGCAGATTGTTACCCGCCCTCTTCCGGCTCGTTCTCAGGCCTTGGGACGCAACTTTGCCCTGGTGGTGGGCGCCAGCCTTTTTGTGGCGCTGTGCGCGCACATCACGGTGCCGCTGCCGTTCACCCCGGTGCCGCTGACACTGCAGAATTTCGCCGTGCTGCTGGTCGGGCTGGTGCTGGGCAGCCGGCGAGGATTCGCCGCGCTCGCGCTATATCTGGCCCAAGGCGCCATGGGATTGCCGTTCTTCAATCCCACCGGCCCCGGCGGAATTGCGCAATTGCTGGGACCCACTGGCGGGTACCTGATCGCCTACCCGCTGGTAGCGTTTGTGGCAGGATGGATTTGGGAGCGCAGCAGCCGCGGCTTCGCACGCGCGCTGGTGGCGTCGCTAGCGGCGGAGATCGTGCTCTTCGCGAGCGGCATTTCCTGGCTGATGCTGATCGTCCATGTACCGTTCCTGCAGGCAGCGGTTTTCGGCCTTTATCCCTTCCTCTTCGCTGAGGTCATCAAGGTAATGGCTGCTGCCGGCTCGGCCAGCCGCTTTCGCCGCACTTTCCTGGTGAAGCGGTGAATCCTGGCACCCCATCGCGCATGGCGGACCCGGAGAGTCAAACCGGCATCCGGGAGATCACGGTAGCCCACAGCCCCGATTCCGACGACGCCTTCATGTTCTACGGGCTGGCCACCAATAAGGTGCGTGTTCCCGGGCTGCGCTTCACGCACACGCTTTGCGATATTGAAACGCTGAACCGGAAGGCCCACGAAGAGGTGTACGACCTGACCGCTATTTCCTTCGCTGCCTACCCTTATATCCAGGAGAACTATGCCCTGCTCTCCTCCGGCGGCAGCGTGGGCGAGGGCTACGGTCCCATGATCGTGGCCACGCGGCCGTTCTCGCACAGCGAGGTCAAGAATATCAAGGTTGCGGTTCCGGGAACGCTGACCACCGCGTACCTCGCCCTGCAACTGTTCGCGCCCGGCATTGAAACCGCGGTGGTGCCATTCGACCAAATTATTCCGCAGGTCGCAGAGGGCAAGTACGAAGCCGGCCTGATCATCCACGAAGGCCAGCTCACCTATTCCAAAAGCGGGCTGCAGAAGGTTGTGGATTTGGGCCAGTGGTGGCTGCACATGACCGGGCTGCCCCTGCCTCTGGGTGGCAACGCCATTCGGCGCAGCCTGGGGGCGGAGACCATTGCCGGCGTAGCCAAGGCGCTGCGCGGCAGCATTCAGTACGCGCTCGACCACCGCGAAGAGGCGCTGGAGTATGCCAAACAGTTCGGGCGCGACCTGGATTCGCAGCTCGCCGACAAGTTTGTGGGGATGTACGTGAACGAGCGCACGCTGGATTATGGCGAGGACGGCCGCGAAGCAGTGCGCCGCCTGCTCGACATGGGCCACCATGCCGGCATCATTCCTCATCCTGCCAAGGTGGACTTCGCGGCCTAGCCAGGCCGCCTGTGAAGCGCGCGGAACGCCCGCCTGACGGCCGACGAGCCGCGGCGCTACCACATATCTGTAGCAAATCCTGCCTAGTTCATCTCGCCCATGCCGTGCATCTGGCCGTCAATTTTGCAGAGCGAGGGCTTCTCCGTATTGTCAATGCGATGCCGTACCGGGGGAAGGGTGCGCAGGTACGCGTAGATGGCCTTCAAATCCTGGTCGCTCAGGCCGTTGAAAGCCCAGGTCGGCATCATGACGTTGAGCTTGCGCCCTTTTACCGAAGCGGTGCGCATTACACGCACAAACAGGGCTTCATCGTAATAGGAAATGCCGGACGGATCAGGGGTGATATTGGCGCTGGCGACGGGGTGACCGCTGTCGTCGAAGATGTTGCCGCCGGCCATGCTCATGCCGGCAATTGGCTGGCCGTGGCTGTCGCGGGGGGTGTGGCAGTCGCCGCAGACTCCCACGGCAGTAACCAGGTATTTGCCGTAGGCGACGGGATTAGCCGAGTCCGGTGCGGCAACGGTGGTGACCGGCTGAGGCGCGCTGTTGATCAGCCGGGAGACGGGAAAGGGCAAGTGAGTCTTGCCGGGGTCGTGGTGCGCCGGCGGTTGCGAGCGCAAATAGACGATCACCGAAGCCAGGTCCTCGTCCGACATGTGGCGGAAACTCTTGTACGGCATCATGGGAAAGAGCGCCCGACCATCGCGGCTAATGCCCTCGCGGATCGCGCGCGCCAGTTCGTCGTCGGTCCAGTTGCCGATGCCGGTCTCCGGGTCAGGGGTAATGTTCGGCGCCACCACCCGGAAGTCGCCCTGGTCGGCCATGACCCGTCCGGCGCCCTTGGCCTCGAGGAACTGGGGCGTGTCGCGGTCCTTGGCATCAAAGGCGGTGTGGCAGCCGTAGCATAACGAGATGTGCTCCACCAGGTATTCGCCACGTTTCAAGCGCGCAGGCGTGGGTTCGAAATGGCGTGCAGTAAGGGCTCGCTTCTGCGGGCCGATGAACGGGCGCCAGCCCACAGTGAACGTAATTCCTACGGCCACAAGCAGCAGCAGAACGACGCAGGCGTATCCAGCAAAACGGACGAGGCTCCGTCCAGACATGGCTCTTCTCCGTGGCGGGGAACTGTGAACGGCAGGGTACCCCAGAGGTTTGGCCAGTTTTTTACCTGAATCTGCCGGACGGGTCAATAGCACTGACACTAGCCCACCAACCTCCCGAGCCCTGGGCCGGTGCCCGAGCCTAGACCTTCAAGCGCGAGGAATCGGCCTCGGGAGGAAGGCCGCTCTGGGCGGTGGTGCCGCTCTGGCCCTGATCGGAGGCTTTAACCGCGGCTTCGGCAGCCTGGAATCCGATCTTGGAGTGGGTGCCGTCGCAGAACGGCTTGTTAACGGAGCCCCCGCAGCGGCAGAGAGAGAAGGCCAGCTTGCCTTCCTTCATCCGGGCGGAAAGGTCGTAGGCGTTGCCGTCCGCGTCCACCACTTCAATGCTGCCCGGGGCGGCCTCCACGCGAAAAGGTCCATTTCTACGCACTGTAATCTTGACGTCAGCCATGTAGCCTCCAGAGCGGATTGGATTGCCTAGACTAAAGGAAGCAATGAGTACTTAGCAATTAGCCCTTGGCCAACGATGGTTCGTGCCGCTCCGAAATCGCCAGGGACCAAATGCTGAGCGCCAAATGCTGACCGCTACTTCTTGAACGCCACGTTCACCAGCAGCTTGTCGCCTTCAATGTCCACGACATTACAGAAGGTGCGGTCGCGGCGGCGGCTGAAGTCCAGGCCCACACGGCTCTTGCCCACGCGCAGATTGCGGATGTGCAGGTGGTCGAGCCAGTCGGGCAGCGCGGGATTTACGATGTTCAGCTCCTTGCGCGGGGCGCTGGGGCGAATGCCCAGCACCGAGGACAGGATCAGCAGTAGCGCGCCTGACGCCCAGGCCTGCGGAGAGCAGGAAACCGGGTAGTGCACCGGCTCATCATTTTCCCGCCGCTGCACGCCGCAGAACAGCTCGGGCAGGCGGTAGTCGCGGAAATTGAGCGCCGCCTGGAACATCGCGGTCAAAATCCGTAGCACGGGGCGGCGGAATTCGTTGAGCGCCATGCCGTGAGCGATAAGCGAATTGTCGTGCGGCCACACCGACCCCCGGTGATAGCTAAGCGGGTTGAAGACGCGCTCCGAGCTGGCCAGCGTGCGCCAGCCCCAGCCCGTGAACATGTCCTCGTGCATCAGCCGGTTCACCACAGCGCGGGCGCGGTCGCGGGTCAACACGCGGGTGAACAGCAGTTGGCCGGCGTTCGAGGAGATCACCTCCAGCGGCCGCTTTTTGTCGTCGAGCGCCATGGCATAATAGCCGGGCTCTGCCATCCAAAACGCCTTCTCCAGGCGCTTGGCCAAATCGGCAGCCTCTTTGCGCAGGCGCTCAGCGCGGCCCGTGTCGCCGAAGGCGCGCAGCAGAGAAGCCATGCGATACTTGGCCTCGTACACATACCCTTGCACTTCAACCAGGGCGAGAGGCGGGCGGGCCACCGTGCCGTCGGGACGCATGTTGGCGTCCCAGGAATCCTTCCAGCCCTGGTTGACCAGCCCTTTGGGCGAGCGGCGGAGGAATTCCACGAAACCATCGCCGTCGAGATCGCCGTAGCGGTCAATCCAGTCCAGAGCCCGATAGGCGGCGGGAAGCAACTCGCGCATGAGTTCGTCGTCGGCTGTCCAGTTGTACGTTTCGCTGAGCAGGATAAGAAACAGCGGGGTAGCATCCACGGAGCCATAGTACGGTCCGAAGGGCATCTCGCCGCTGCGTGTCATCTCGCCGTCGCGCAACTCGTGCAAGATCTTGCCGGGCTCCTCATCTCGCCAGTCGTTGTACTCGGTGCCCTGATAGCGGGCCAGCACGCGCAGCGTGTCCATAGCCAGCTGCGGGTTCAGGGATAGCGCCTGGTAAGAGGCGATGATGGAGTCGCGCCCGAAAATGGTGGCGAACCAGGGAATGCCTGCGCCGATGGTGCACTGGTCGCCTTCCGGAATCTGCAGGGCGTGGAAATCCCCGATGGCCGTTTGCAGCGCGGCATCGAACACTCCGTGGCTGCTGCTGAAGATGGTCGATAGGCTCTGCCACTCGGAGTAGGTTTCGCGCCTGCGCTTCAGATTCGCGGCGAAGTCGTAATTGCTGGAAACCGACCGCCGGCCCTCGACCACGGGCGTGACCGTTACCTCTATGTGAAACCGCTTCAGCGGCGGAAGCTTCAGGTCCCAGCGTGCGGTGCGTTCGCCAATGTGGGCTGGGGCCGGCTGCATGGCGACTACGGTGTAGCGCAGGATGCCGTCCAAACCGCGGTAGTAGAAGGAAAGTCGGTCACGCTCAACCACGGGGCGGTAGTACTGGCCGTGCGCCGAACGAGGGCAGCCCCGCACCTGGAAGACGTCCACGAAGTCAGCCTCAAAGCAGAGCTCGATGAACATATCCACTGGCGCCAGGTTGAAGTTCTCGAAAGTGAAACGGTCGAAGAAAACATCATTGCCCAACAGCTGCTCGCGCCGGATGTGGATGGTGTTTTCCGGCAAGTCGAAAGAATCGCGCAGCGTGATGTTGCCGGTGGTCAGCTCGATCTGCGAAACAAAAGTGTTCTCCGTGCTGGAGGAGAGCACCACCGCGCGGTGCCCACCAACCTTCAGCTCCAGGTAGCTGAGAAAGCGGGTATCGTCGTGGAAGAAGCCTACGTCCGGCGCGCCGGCCGGCGTGATGTCGCCCGCCACCGTAGTAGACAGGAAGGTTTTGCCCTCAATCAGGGTGAGATTGTTGACCTTGCGCGGCTCCAGGGTCTGGAACGCGATCCGTGGTTCCACGTAAGGCGAGGGAATTTCGATCAACTCCGCTTGCGGAATCGAAGTTCGCGTGCTCATGCCACCGCGCGATGCCCCTCAACCAGGGCGGAGATTTGGGCCCTTTCACCCGCCGTCAAAATGCTCTGGTACAGCTTAGCGTAACGCGCCGCCATATGCTCCAGCGAAAAGTGCTGGGCCACACACTGGCGTACCCTGGCGGGGGCCAGGTCTTCGCACACGGCGCGGGCGCGGCCTGCCATTTCGTCCAGCGAGCGGCAGATGAATCCATTCACGCCGTCCTCGATGACCTCGCGCACCGATCCCCCGGGCAACGCCAGCACCGGGGTGCCGCAGGCCATGGCTTCCAGCATGACCAGGCCAAAAGGCTCGTCCCACTGGATGGGAAAAAGCATAGCCTGGGCATGGCCCAGCAACTCGTTTTTGGCCGCCAAATCAGCTTCGCCCAGGTACTCGATGAACTTTCCGTCCACATGCGGCTTAATTTGCGCTTCGAAGTAGTCACGAAACATGGGCTGGACTTCGCCGGCAATCTTTAATGGCAGGCCCGCCTTCTTCGCCACCTGGATGGCGAGATGAGGGCCCTTGATGGGCGCAATGCGGCCGAGAAACGCCAGGTAATCCTGCTTTCGCTCACGACATTGGTACTGCGAAATATCAATGCCGTGATGAATGGTCTGCAGGTGAGGCATGGTTTCCTGAACCCGCTGAAAATCGCTGATGGTGACGTAATGGACTTCGGGAAAATAGCTGTAGAACTCGCTCAATTCCGGTATGTGGGGATGGTGCAGCGTGGAAACGAAAGGACGGTTGATGAATCGCGAGCAGACCAGGCCGGGTGCGTTATTGATATGAATAATATCGCAGGTACGAGACGCGTCCTTGATGGCCCAGGTGGTGTGGTTCAGGTCTTTGAGGTTGTCGTAGACTTCGCCCTTGATTGGCCACTGCGCCTTGGGAAAGAGCCAGCGGGTTTCCGCATCCACGGTGGATTCCCCATTGGCATAGACCACAACGTCCACTCCCGAATTCCGCAGCCCCGCAGCCAATTGTGCGATGAACAATTCGGTGCCGCCATAGCGCGGGGGCGGGACACTTATAAAGGGTGGAGCGACTATCGCTACTCTCACTAAATACGCCTCCTACTGAGTATGGTGGCTTGCAGGTGGAAGAGGAGAGGGGTGTTGGCCCCTGCATAGATGGATGCCGGGAGAGCTTAGGGAGTTTTCCTCAGGCCCGCTCAGGTGTCGCGAGCGAAGCTGGTTTGGGGAAATCCGCTCCGGTTCTACACCGCAATCGCAGGCTGCTGGAGAGAAGGGAGCGACCGCAGCCTGGCCGTGCTGACGTATTGCTCAAACTGTTCCGCCCGGCGTTCAGCCGTGTGCTCAGCCAGCACGCGTTCCTGGGCGAGGCGGCCAATGCGCCGCAACTCGGCTTCGTCCGTCCCCGCCAGGTAGCTGACTACATCGTCGGCACCGGCAGGGACCAGGATTTCTTTTCCGGGCACAAAGAACGAGTCCAGTCCGGGCCAGTTGTCGGAAACCATGGTGGCGGCACAGGCCGCCGCTTCGAACAGCCGCACTGAAGGCGAGTAACCGGCCTGCACCATGGCCCTGCGCGTGACGTTCAGTGTGAGCCGGGAAGAACTGTAGAAACGGGCGTGCCAGCGCGGGTTGAGGTGGCGAATGCGGCGTACGTTGGCCGGCCAGCGCAACTCTCGCGGGTACTGCGGCCCCGCCAGGAGGAAGCGGTGCCGCGGCAATTGCCGGGCCGGCGCGCAGAACAGTTCTTCGATCTTGGGCTGGCGATCGGGCGCATAGGTGCCCATGTAGCTCATATCTGACTGGTAGCGCTTGTGCACTGGCCATGCGCGATATTCTTCCGCGTCCACCGAGCAGTAGAGCGGAACCGCACGCTGGGCTCCGAAATCCTTTTCTAATTCCCGCAGCATCGGACCGCCGGTGAAGCTGAGATACAAGTCGAAGCCGGGAATCTGACGGCCTTGCAGGTAATCGGTGGCGCCGGAGTCGCGCAGTTGCGCTACCGTCACCGGAGTGTCTATGTCATAGAACGCTTTGACCGGAGCTGGCGATTCCAGCACCTCGTCAATGGCGCGGATGCCATCGGGAAAATACGAGCCCACCATGGCCACATCGCAATCCTTCAATTCGCGGCGCGCCCGGGACAGAATTGTGTCCCAGTTCTGGAATACTCGCATTTCGCAGAATGGCGGGTCGGGCAGGTCGCGATTGGACGCGTACCATTCCAGATCCTTTTCGAAGAAGACAACCTCATGGCCGCGAGCATGCAGCGAGCCCACCAGCGAGCGGAACGTCGTGGCGTGACCGTTTCCCCACGCGGAAGTGATCGAAAGGCCGAAAATGACGATCTTCAATTTCGTTCCTCCGTATCAGGCGGCCGCTGTGACCTGTGGTTCGGAAACCGTGCTCTCCGGCTGGGAGCGCAGGAGGGCGTCCACCTGCCGGGCGCGCAGCGCATAAGTGTGATCGCGGAGAGCACGCTCCCGCATGGCAGCGCCGATCTGCATGGACTGAGTTTTATCCATCGAGCGCAGCAACTGCACGACTGCTTCGGCGGACGAGGCCAGCAGGATCTCGTTTTTGGGCTGGAAGAAAGTTTCCACCCCGCTCCAGGAGTCGGTGATGACGCAGGCGCCCGCCCCCGCTGCCTCGAAGACGCGGGTGGGGGGAGAGAATCCCACCGCCGCCATGGAGTCGCGATTGATGTTCAGCACCATGCGCGCGGAGCAGTTCACGCGATTATGGTCGCCGGTTCCTACGTGGCCGATCCAGCGCAGGTTGCGCGGCAGGGCTTTGCCGGACCAGCCTTCTCCGCCAAGAATAAAGTTCATTTCCGGGGCCAACTGGGCCGCGCGCAGGAAGAACTCCTCCACCCGCCGCTCGCGGTCCGGCAGGCGGTGTCCGACAAAAGCCAGGTCGCAGCGCAGATCAGGGTCAGGCGCAACGGGGTGATGAGTGTCCGGATCCACCGCGTTGTAAATGGGGTAGCAGTTGCGCGCGCCCAAGTGCCGATAATGCGCCTCCACCGGCGGACCGCCGCCATAGGTGAAGATGTAGTCGTATTGCGGAATCAATCCTAGGAAGGGGTCTTCCGGGTTGGCTTCCACCCGCGCCAGCGTGGCGGGTGCATCCACGTCCCAGAAAGCAGCCCGAGTGCCGCAGCAGCGGCAGCGCAGGACTTCTCGCTCCAGCAACTCATCCTCGGCGCCCACGCCGCTGTGTTTAATCGCCAGGTCGGCATCGCAGGCTCGCGCCAGCATGCGGCTGAGATCGCGCGGGGTGGAGTAAACCACCACCTCGGCGTAATCAATGTCGCCGGTATCGCGATTCTTCTGGCGATCGTAGATGTCGGGTTCGGCGAAAATGATGTCGTGCCCAAGCGCATGCAGGTTCTTGTAGATGCCGCGGTAATAGGTGGCGGCTCCGTTCCAGTAGGACGAAGTCAGGCTGGACCCGAAGACGAAGATTTTCATTTTCCCAGTTCCTCGCAAATCTCCAACAATTGCTGGGCACGATGAGCACAGGTATGCCGCGCCTGGATGGTTTCGAGCCCGCTGGCTGCCATTTGCCGCTGCGCGGCGGGGTCGGAAATGATGTGTTTCAGTTCCGCCGCCATCGCCTGTCCATCGCGCACGCACACGTAATCCTCTCCGGGACGGAACAGGCCTTCGACGTCCGTCCAGGGGGCGCACACCAGCGGAATGCCGCAGGCCAGCGCCTCAAATACACGGATCGTGGGCACCCCGCTCAAGCCGTTCGCATATTGCCGCCGAGGCACATGCATTGTGACCCGGCTCTCGGCGTAAGCGCGTGGAGCGCGCAGGTTGGGCAGGTAGCCGCGAAACTCGATGCCGGAGGAGGCCAGCTTCTGGCGGCCTTTTTCTGGGTACCGCACCCCGTGCACAGCTATCTTGTGCCCGCACAAAGCTGCCGAGGGCCCAATCAAGAATTCCTGCAACTCCTGGCTGCGCTCTTCGTCGCCCCAGTTTCCCACCCAGATCACGTCGGTGTCTTTTTTCGCTTCGACAGGGTGGAAATTACTGGTGTCGGCCGCCTCATGGAAGGTCCACGCTTTCTGCACGCCAAAACCTTCGCGATAAATGCGGCGAATAGCCTCGCCAAAGGCCAGCACCCCGTCGAACTCGCTCAAAGGCATTCGCAACATTTCCTTGGGATTGCTGTAGGCGCGGTGGTGGGTATCATGGAACAGC
>Ga0075426_10000937_pt1 | contig 20444 bp, 23 predicted proteins | sample SoiMethybrSBSTD5_FD_75304 | JGI IMG/M metagenome (GOLD analysis project Ga0075426, IMG submission 75304) | Bulk soil microbial communities from a Populus tree surrounding site in Tennessee, USA - Soil MetaG P. TD hybrid SBSTD5 | ecosystem: Environmental > Terrestrial > Soil > Tree plantation...
GAAAGCGCGCCTGCTTGTCGCCGATGGTGTGCCGCTCTTCGAGCACTGCGCCGAGTTGTGCCATGCCGACCTCTGATATATCAGAAATATATTGCCATTGTCCGCCCGGCCGCGGCGCTTTTCAAGCCTCCGCGGTGACCGTGGCGCGCGTGAACGACTGGATCATGTCCATCAGCCGGTCGGTGGCCCGGGCGGCGGCGTCCTCGTCCGCCTTGGCGATGGCGCGGGCGATGTCGGCGTGCAGCTTCGCCGTCTCCGGCATGTCGGCCGCCTGCTTGTAGTGCTGGTACCAGAAGCGCCGGGAGAGCGAGGCCATGAGCCGCATGGCACCCGCGGCGAACTCGTTCTTCGCTGCCGCGACGCATAACTCGTTGAACTCGCGGTCGACGCGCATGAAGGCCTTGTCGTCGTTCTTTTTCGCGCTGCGCTCGAAGAGCTGCGCGATCTCCGTCATGCGCGCGCGCTCCTGCGGCGTCGCGCGCCGCGCGGCGCAGCGTGCCACGAGCCGCTCGACCTCGCGTCGCGCCTCGAGGAGGCGCATCTGCGTCTTCACGTTGATCGCCGAGACGATGACCCCGCGCCGCGGCAGGATCTGCACCAGGCCCTCGCGCGCGAGACGCTGCAGCGCCTCGCGGATCGGCGTGCGGCCGATGCCGAGGCGCTTGGACAGCATGCCCTCCGACACCGCGCTGCCCGGCGGCAGCTCGAGCGTGACGATCCGCTCCTCGAGATCGACGTACGCCCGGTCGGTGAGCGTGTTGCCGTTCGCTACATGTGCCTTCGCTTTTCGACCAGGCGCAGGAATTTTTCGTACTCCTTGTCGTCGACGCCGTAGCTGTGATCGTCGTCCGGAAAGCGGCCGCTCCTCACCTCCTCGGCATACGCCTTCAGCCCGGCGACGGCGACCTCCGTCAGATTGCTGTAGCGCTTCGTGAATTTGGGCTTGAAGTCGGTGAACACGCCCAGCAAATCGTAGGAGAGCAAGATTTGCCCATCCGTGCCATTACCCGCGCCGATACCGATGGTCGGGATGTCGAGCTGCTTGGAAATGACCGCCGCGATCTTTGCCGGCACGGCCTCGAACTCGAGCATGAAGCAGCCGGCGTCCTGGATGGCGAGCGCGTCCTCCAGGATCTTCAGCGCCGTATCCGCCGTGCGGCCCTGGATCTTGAAGCCGCCGAAGTTGGCAATCGTGTGCGGCGTGAGGCCGATGTGGGAGGCGGTCGGAATGCCGGCGTCGACGAGCGCTTTCAGGATATGGGCCTGCGACTTGCCCCCTTGCGGCTTCACCGCGTCGCAGAGCGCTTCCTGCATGAAGCGCGTCGCATTGGCGAGCGCGCGATCCACGGTGTGGTAGCTCTGGTAAGGCATGCAGCCGAGCACGAAAGTATTCGGCGCGCCGCGCCGCACCGCCTGCGAGTGCAGCACCATCATGTCCATCGAGGCGGGGATGGTGTTCGGATGCCCGTGCGCCGTCATCGCCAGGCTGTCGCCGACCACGGCGACGTCGACGCCCGCGGCCTCCGCCCATTTCGCCGAGGTGTAGTCGAGCACCGACGTATAGACCATCTTCTCGCCGGTCTTCTTCGAATCGCGAATTTCGCTGATGCTGCGCTTCTTGCGCTGCGCTGCTGCGGCGTCGGCCACGGCTTTCTCCCCGCTTGTGATATGCGGCTCGTATGTTACATTTCGCGCACGAGGAGGAGGAGATATGAACCGGAGCATCGTCGCAGTGCTGGGCGCGGCCGCGCTCGGCGTTTCGCTCGCCGCGCAAGCGCAGGACGTCGTCAAGCTCGGCCAGATCGAGGCGCAGACCGGCACGCTCGCCACCTACGGCTGGATGGGCTACCAGGGCGCGAAGCTCGCCATCGACGAGATCAATCGCAAGGGTGGCTTCAAGGTCGGAGCGAAAACCTACAAGCTCGAGCTCGTGTCGCAGGACACGCGCGGCAACCCGCAGGAAGCGCTCATCCAGCTGAAGGGCCTGCTCGAGCAGCAGAAGGTGAAGTACGTCTTCGGCCCCTTCCTCACCAACGTCTTCAACGGCATCGAGCCCTACGCGACGCAGAACAACGGCAAATTCCTGATGATGGGCGGCGCGACGGCGATTCACGCCATGCTCGGCAAGCCGAACCACGAATATCTCATCCGTACGTGGAACTGGGACGCGGGCGAGAGCGGCTTCGGCCAGCTGATGGTCGACTACCTGAAGAAGCAGGGCGCGAAGAAGACGGCGATGCTCTTCCAGAACGACGCCTTCGGCAAAGTCGCGGTCGACATCTATTCGCCGATCTTCCAGAAGGCGGGCATCGACCTGCAGATCGAGCTCTTCGAGCCGGGGACGAAGGACTACTCCGCCCCGCTCGCGAAGCTCGCCGCAGGAAAACCGGACTTCCTGTTTCCGGGCTACACCGACGCTGTGCTCTACGACATCGTGCGCCAGGCGACGGAGACCGGACTCTTCAAGCGCTTTTTCCTCGTGCGCGGATCGATGGGACCGGGGCTCAAGAACAAGGATTTGATCGACGACTACATCGCCTACCTGCCGAAGTACTTCGAGGACGCGGAGAAGAAGGAGCCGAAGGTGAAGGAGTTCGTAGCCGCCTATAAGCAGTACTACAAGACGAACGACTTCCCGTACGACCAGGCGCCGCTCTGCTCGTCGTCCTGCTACGACCACGTCTACATGCTCGTGCAGGCGATGCAGAAGGCGGGCACCGTGGACGACGTGGCGAAGGTGAAGCAGGCGCTCCTCTCGGAGAACTACCGCGGCCTGTGGAACATCCGCTTCGATCACACCGGCGAGGCCGTGTTCGACTTCGACGTGCTCCACATGCACAAGGGCGGCAACATCACCGCCACGCGCGTCAATCCGCATTAAGTGACGCAGCTTATCGCCGGTCAGCTCCTCAACGGAGCGATCGTCGGCACGCTGTATGGGATCGTCGCTCTCGGCGTTACCCTGACGTTCGGCATCACCGGCATCGTGAACTTCGCCTTGGGCGTGTTCATGATGTTCGGTGCGTACGCAGCCTGGTATTTCTCCGATACGCTCGGCCTGCCCTACCCGCTCGCCGTGCTCGCCGCGGTCGCGGTCACCGCGGCTGCGGGCCTCGTCGCGGACCAGGCGCTCTTTCGCTTCACGCGCAATAACCTCGTCAACGGCCTCCTGGTCTCGCTCGGGCTCATCGCCGTGCTCGAGGCCTGCGCGCTCCTCGTCTTCACTTCCACGCCGAAAGAGCTGCATCGCGTGCTTCCCGGCATCGTCATGGTCGCGGGGCTCGTGCTGCCGAAGATGAAGCTCGTCGTGTTCGCCCTCCTCCTCGTGGTGATCTTCGCCACCTACGCGGCGCTCACGCGCACGTGGACCGGGCGCGCGGCATACGCGTATGCGCAGAACCCGGAAGCGGCAGCGCTGATGGGGGTCGCGACTTCGCGCTTGCAGACGGGCGTCGTCGTGTATTCATGCGGGCTCGCCGGGCTCGGCGGCGCGCTCTACGCGAGCCTCTACTCGCTCGAGCCGACGCTCGGCAGCCTCTTCATCCTGAAGGCGATAGAAGCGGCGATCCTCGCCGGCATCGGCAGCGTGACCGGCGCGCTCCTCGGCGGCGTGATCCTTGGCGTGACGGAGGGCGTCGGCTCCATCTACCTGCCGCTCGCCTTCCGTGATGCCTATGGGCTCGTCTTTCTGGTGGTCATCCTGCTCTTCAAGCCGGCCGGGCTCTTCGCCGGACGGCGATGACGCGCCTCGCCGGCACGCTCGTCATCGCGGCGCTGCTGGCGGCGCTGCCGCTCGCGACGCAGAGCGATTTCGTGCTCACCATCCTGGTGTTCGCCTTTCTCCAGGGCATGGTCGCGGTGAGCTTCAACCTGGTTTTTGGCTACGCCGGCCAGCTCTCGATGTTCCATGCCGCGGCGTTCGGCATCGCGGCGTACGCGACGCATCTCTTCATGCAGCATCTCGGGGTCGGCTACTGGGGCGGCGTGCTGCTCGGCGCGACGCTGGTGGCGGCGATCTCGGTGGTGGTGGGCGCGATCTGCTTCCGCTTTCGCCTGCGCGAGTTCTACTTCGCGGTCGTGACGCTCGCTTTCTCCGAGATGGCGCGCCTCACGGTGCTCAACTGGAACAGCATGACGAACGGCAGCCTCGGCATCAACCTGCAGGAGAAGGCGACGCTGTGGATCCCGGGCATGGGCGTGACGCGCATCGAGAGCACCGTCGGCTGGTACTACCTCGCGCTCGCCGCGCTCGGCCTCACGCTGCTCGCGTGCTGGCGCCTGGTGCACTCCTGGATGGGGCGTGCCTTCGCCGCCATCCGCCTGAACGACGAGCTCGGCGACACCCTGGGCATCAACGTCTTTCGCTACAAGCTCGTCGCCTTCGTCGCGGGCAGCGTGATGGCCGCGTTCGCCGGCAGCCTGTACGCCTACTTTCTCGGCTCGCTCGAGCCCGGCTATCTCTCCATCGACCAGTCGCTCGGCATCATCGCCATGGTGCTCCTCGGCGGCCGCAGCGCCGTCGCCGCGCCGGTCGTCGGCGCGCTCGTGCTCACGGCGCTGCCGCACCTCATCAATTTCTCGGCCGAGGTGCGCTCGATGGTTTATGGCGCGATCCTCATCTTCACCATCCTCGTGATGCCGCAGGGCATCTACGGCACGTTCGCCCAGCTCCTGCGCCGCCGCCATGCTTGAGGTGCGCGCGCTCACCAAGCGCTTCGGCGGACTGACCGCCGTCTCCGAAGTATCGTTCGCGATCGCGAAAGGCGAGATCGTCGGCATCTTCGGGCCGAACGGCTCGGGCAAGACGACGCTCCTCAATCTCATCGCGGGGCTCGCGCGCCCGAGCACCGGCGAAATCGTGTGGAAGGGCACCGATATCGCCGGCTGGCAGGCGCACGAGATCGCGGCTACCGGCCTGGTGAAAACGTTCCAGAACCCGCAATTGTTTTCCGAGCTCACCGCGCTCGAGCATCTCCTCATCGCCGGGCATCTCGCGCTCAAGCGCCGCATGGGCTGGCGGCGCCTCGCGACGCTGTTCGGGCGCGAGCAAATATCGGTAGACGAGCGTGCGCGCGCCGTGCTCGCGCTCTGCCGGCTGGAATCGGCGCGCGAGGCGCGCGCGGCCGAGCTCTCGTACGGCGAGGAGAAGATGCTGGGCGTCGCCATGGGGCTCATGTGCGATCCGGAGCTCCTGCTGCTGGATGAGCCGGCGTCGGGGCTTGGCGCGGAGGAGATCGAAAGCCTGGAGAACGTGCTGCGCGACTTGAAGCGCGAGGGCATGACGCTCTGCGTGATCGACCACAAGGTCGGCTTCCTGCGCAAGCTCGCCGACCGGGCGATCAGCCTGCACCACGGCGCGAAGATCGCGGAGGGCACGCCTGAGGAAGTGCTTTCCAACCCGGATGTCGTCACCGCTTACCTCGGTCGCGCGCATGCTGCAATTTGAAGCGGTCAGCGTGCATTACGGAAAAAACCGCGTGTTGACGGAGGTGAGCGTTGCAATCGGCGCCGGCGAGATCGTCGCGCTGGTCGGCGCCAACGCCGCCGGCAAGACAACGACGCTGCGCACGGCGCTCGGGCTCAAGGCGCCGACTTCCGGACGCGTGCGCTTCGACGACGAGGACATCACGCGCGCCTCGACCCCGGAGCGCGTGCGCCGGCGCCTTGTGCTCGTGCCGGAGGGACGGCAGGTCTTCGTGAAGTTCACCGTCGCAGAGAACCTGCTCATGGGCGGCTACCGCCGCGGCGACCGCGGCGACATGCAGGCGGACTTCGAGCGCATCTACGCCATGTTCCCGCGCCTCGCCGAGCGGCGCCGGCAACTCGCCGGCTCCCTTTCCGGCGGCGAGCAGCAGATCCTCGCCATCGGCCGCGGACTGATGGCGCAGCCGCGCTGTCTCTTGCTCGATGAGCCGACGCTGGGGCTGGCGCCGATCCTGGTCGAGGAGATCGCGGCCACGGTGCGCCGGCTCGCGGCCGACGGCGTCACCATCCTCCTCGCCGAGCAGAACGCGGCCATGGCGCTCTCATGCGCGCACCGCGCCTACGTGCTCGAGTCGGGCCGCATCTCGCTCGAAGGCGACGCGCGCACGCTGCAGCAGAGCGAAATCGTGCGGCGCCTGTACTTAGGACATTGAGAAAAGCCTAAGCCGCGCCTTGGACAGCCGCTGGGCGGATCGCCTGGTTAACGACGTCCACGATACGCTCGCGCGAGTCGTTCTTCACCAACCAGTCGACGATGCGCCCGCGCGTGCGCTCCGGGAGCGGCGCACGGTCGGTGCCGAGGCTCGCGAGCAGCACGACCCTCGTGTCGTGCAGCCGCGCCTTCATCTCGTCGACGAGCGCGAGCGCATCGCCGGCGTCGGGAAGCCGTGTGTTGAGCAGCCAGCAGCCGTAGCGCCAGCGGTCGAGGAGCACGCGCGAGTCGCGCGCGCTCGGCACGGAGTCGACGCGGTAGCCGGCCTTGTCGAGCACCATGGCGAGGTACTCCGCCGCCACGGCGTCGTCCTCGGTGATGAGCACGCGCACGGGCCCGTCGGCATCGCGCTCGGCCGCCATCAGCACCGGCAGCTGGAAGAAAAACGTCGTGCCGCCGCCCTGGCGATCCTCGAAGCCGATCTCGCCCTGCATGAGCTCGACGAGGCGCTTGGAGATGGCGAGCCCGAGCCCCGAGCCGCCCTTGATGCGCGCATCGGCGGAATGCGCCTGCGCGAAGCGGCCGAAGATGCGGCTGCGAAACGCGAGCGGGATTCCCGGTCCGCGGTCGGCGACAGCCACGCGCACGGCCGCTTCGCGGCGCGTGACGATGACGTCGACCGAGCCGTTGGGCGGCGAGAACTTGGCGGCGTTCGAGAGCAGGTTGGTCACCACCTGCATCAGGCGCTTGCGGTCGGCACGCACCATGACGCGTGGCACTTCGCGCGCGAGCACGAGCTTCACGGAGAAGCGGTCGGCGAAGCCCTGGTTGAGCGCGAGCGCCTCGCGCAGCAGCTCGTCGAGCGCGACCGGCTCGGGGGTGAGCGACATGCGACCCGACTCGATCTTCTCGATGTCGAGCACTTCGTTGATGAGGTCGAGCAGGCGCTTGCTGTTCTTTTCGGCGATCTCGACCAGGTCGTCCTGGTCCTTGGGCAGATTGCCGAGCACGCCGCTACGCAGAAGCTGCAGCGAGCCGAGGATCGAGGTGAGCGGGGTGCGCAGCTCGTGGCTGAGCGTCGAGGTAAATTCGCTGCGCACGCGCTCCGAGGCGCGCTGCTGGGTGATGTCGCGTCCGTGCAGGACAACGCTCGTGACCTTGCCCTGCTCGTCGAGGAGCGGCGTCAGCGTCCATTCGCATGAGAGGGCCAAGCCGTCGCGGCGCAGGCACGATTCCACCACCAGGTCCTCCGCGTTTCCCGCGGCGATGAAATCGCGCCACCATTGCTCGACGCGCGCCACGTTGTCGCCGCCGAGAAGCATCGTGACGACGTTGCGCCCGACCATCTCCGCGGCCGCCCAGCCGAAGAGGTTCTCGGCCGCGGGATTCATCTCGACGATCGTGCCGCGCGCATCGGTCTCGAGCACTGCGATCGGCGCGCGCTCGGAGAAGAGCGCGAGCTTCCTGCCGTAGGCCTGCACCTCGCGGTGCGCCTCGAGCAGGCCGTCGAGCTGCTCGCCAAGCTGCGTCTGGATGTCGGCGTTGTCGTCGGAGAGGCGCCGATAGGCATTGCGCACGCCGTAGGCATTCGCGAACACGCGCGAGAGCTCGAACGCGGTCGCGACGGCCGCGACGTAGAAGAGCGGCACCACCGCGCCGAAGAAGCGGAAGAACGCCGTGCCGTGCGCGAAGAGCACCACGTTGAAGGGCAGCACCACGGCGGCGGCATAGAGGGCGTAGATCGGCCAGACCGTGGAAAAAAGCGGCAGGCCGCCCGCCGTGACGAGCGCCACGAGGAACGCGATCAGCACTTGCTCGCTCTGCGCGCCGGGAAAGAACACGGCAGCGGCGAAGCCCCAGCTCGCGCCGAGCGCCGCCGCGGCGAAGGCCGCGCGCCGAATCCAGAGTGCCGGCGAATCCTTCGCGCTGCTCGAGCGCCGATACACGAGGGCGAGCGCGGCGAACGCGCCGGCGCATACGACGACGAACGCCTGCCACATCAGCACTAGCTCGAGCGGGCGCAGCGGCCAGAGATACGCGCTCAACAGCGCGCTCAGCGCGAGCGCGGCGGCCGCGCCGGGTAGCGCGCGCCGGTAAATGAAATCGCAACGCTCGCGGTCCACCTCCGGCGCGGCCGGAGGCGCCGGCTGTCCCGGGGAGAGGTTAGCAGCGTCGAGCATGAGGTAGTGTAATCTTAACGACCAAGGGGAATTTCGCTTGAGAAAGACCGTTCCGGTGACCGAACTCAAGCTCGGCATGTACGTGGCGGAGCTCGATCGCCCGTGGACCGACACGCCGTTCAAGTTTCAGGGCTTCGTCCTCGAGAAGCCCGAGCAAATTGAAATTTTGCAAAAACACTGCAAGGTCGTGTTCGTCGACCCCGACCGCAGCGAGGTGCTCGCGAACCTGCCCGAGGGCGGCATGCTGGCGATGAAGAGCGCGGTGGACCTCTCGCGCACGAAAGTCGCGAAGTACAGCGAGCAGGCGCCGCTCGAGGAGGAGTTCGGCGCCGCGGTGCGCCGGCATGGCGCGGGTGAAGCGGCGCTGAGCGAGGCGGTGTTCGCGCCGCTCAAGGCGGGCGGCACGCTCGATGCGCATCGGGTGAGCGAAGCGGTGAACGGGCTCACCGAGAGCGTGCTGCGCAATCCCGACGCGATGCTGCTCTTCACCCAGCTCAAGAGCAAAGGCGATTACACGCAGTCGCATGCGCTCGACTGCTCGGTCTACATGACAGTGTTCGGCCGCTTTCTCGAGATGTCGCCGGAGGACATCGCGCTCCTCGGCCACGTCGGCCTGCTGCAGGACGTGGGCAAAGTGCGCCTGCCCACCGCGCTGCTCGAGAAGCGCGAGCGCCTCACGGAGGATGAAATCGCGGCCCTGAGGAAGCACGTCGAGCACTCGGCGGACATCCTGCGCGACACGCCGCAGCTGCCGAGCGCGCTTGGCGAGCTCGCGACGCTGCATCACGAGCGCCACGACGGCAGCGGCTATCCGCGCAAGCTCCTCGGCAAGGAGATCGGCCTCATCGGCTCGATCGCCGCCATCGTCGACACCTTTGCCGCGCTCACCGCGCGGCGGCCGTACGCCGATGCGCTCGCGCCCTCCACGGCGCTCAGCATCCTGTACAAGCACCGCGGCACGCTGCTCGACGGCTTCCTCGTCGAGCAGTTCATCCGCTGCATCGGCATCTTCCCGCTCGGCAGCGTGGTCGAGTTGAACAGCGGCGAGACCGGCATCGTCATCGCGCAGAACCTGGCCAAGCGCCTGCAGCCGCGCATCATGGTGATCCGCGACGCCGCCGGCCAGCCGCTCAAGCCGCAGAAGCTCCTCGACCTCTCGCGCTCGCCGACGAGCCCGAACGGCGAGCCTTACCGCATCAAGCGCACCCTGGAATACGGTCGCGTGCCGGTGGCGGCAGAAACGCTCTTCGCGTAGCAGCGGCCTCGCGCCTGCCACGACACTACGGCGGCCGAAATATTGCTGACGATGTCGACATTCATCGCGCCCTTCCTCTGCGTAAAGAATGCCGCGTCAGGCGGAGCCAGTGACGGATTCACGTGACGCGCTCGCCGTTCGTCCGCTCCCGTGCCCCGCTGGCCCGCCGACTTGCAAACCTTTTCTCCAGTGAAATAAGCGGCGCGCAAAACGACGTATCGCGTGGTACGCCGTCGCCGTTACTTTAGAAGCGATGTCCGAAGAACAAGATAAATACGCGCCGCGCCTGCCCGAGTCCGAGGCCTACCGGGAAATGCTGGCGCTCGCGCTCGAGCAGCTGCACGGAGACACGCACGACCTTTGCCGGCGTCTCTGGATCTCCACTAAGGAGCTCGAGGCGTATCTCTCGGGCGCCCAGACGGTTCCGTTCGCCGTTTTCGCCGGTGCGCTGGATATCGTGCTCGACGGCATGAACAACGGGCGCTCGTAAGGATTTCCACTACAAAAAACGCGCATCAGATCAAGCCGGTACAATCTTTCCCAATGTCCGAGCGGTTCCTTGCCAGCGCCTCTCAATCCTCTCGCGAGGGACTGCACATATCGCGGCCGCTGCGGGTCATGGTGGTCGATGATCACCCCGATACGGTGCTCACGCTGCTCGCGCTGCTGCGCGACGAAGGCTGCGAAGCGAAGGGATTCGGCAGCGGCCGCGAGGCGCTGCGGGCGCTCCAGGAATTCGACCCCGACGTCGTCATCTCGGATGTCGCCATGCCGTCCGTGAACGGCTGGGACCTCGCCCGCGAAGTGCGCCAGGCCATGGGCCGGTTGCGGCCCCTCCTCATCGCCATCACCGGCCAGTACACGAAGAACACGGACAAGCTGCTCGCGGACATCGCCGGATTCAACCACTACCTCACCAAGCCCTGCGATCCCAAGGCGCTGCTCGCGCTCCTCGCGCCGCTCAGGTCGCCGAACTAGGCGTTCGTTTTGCTGCGCGCACGCGCAGGGTAAGTCGTCGGGCATAGACTTACGTTTCCAGAGCGAGGAGACGTTTCCATGACCGACCGCCGCCAGTTCCTGACCAGCATCGTGGCCGCCGGCGCCGCAGCCGCCGCAACGCCCGCACGCAGTGCCGACGAAGAAACCACCGCGCCAAAGGCGCCGTCCGCGCTGCCGCCGAACGAATACGTCGCCGCCGCCGAGACGCAGGTGCCGAGCGAGATCCCGCCGAATCGCATCGGCGGCAAGCCGGGCTCGGACTTCATGGTCGACGTCATCAAGACGCTCAACATCAAGTACTGCCCGGCGAACTGCGCCTCGAGCTACCGCGGCATCCACGAGTCGCTCATCAACTACGGCGGCAACAAGATGCCGGAGTTCCTCACCTGCATGCACGAGGAATCCGCCGCCGGGATGGCGCACGGCTACTTCAAGGCTTCCGGCAAGCCGCTGATGACGCTTTGCCACGGCACGGTCGGCCTGCAGCACGCGACGATGGGAATCTACAACGCCTGGTGCGACCGTGTGCCGATGATCGTGATCGGCGGTAACGACATGGACGCCGCGCACCGGCCGCCGGGCGTGCCGACCTTCCATTCGGCGCAGGACATCAACGCGATCGTGCGCGACTTCACCAAGTGGGACGACACGCCGACGTCCCTGCAGGCCTTCGCGCAGTCGATGGTGCGCGCCTACAAGATCGCGACGACGCCGCCCTTCGGCCCGGTGATGATCTCGCTCGACGCGGGCATGCAGCAGGAGCCGATCCATCCGCACGGCAGCGAGAAGCTCTACATCCCGCGCTTCGTGCCGAGCTCGCCGCCCGCGGGAGACAGCGGCGCGGTGAAGGAAGCGGCGCGCCTTCTTGCCGGCGCCGAGAATCCCGTGATCGTCGCCGACCGCATGGCGCACTCGCAGGACGGCATCAAGCTCCTCGTGCAGCTTGCCGAGAGCCTGAATGCGCGCGTCGTCGACATCGGCAGCCGCACCAATTTCCCCAAGACGCATTACTTGAGCACCTCGCCCGCAGCGATCTCGGGCGCCGACGTCATCCTGGGCCTCGAGCTCGCCGACTTCTGGGGCGTGGTGAACAGCTACACCGACAACGGCGAGAACGGCATCGGCGAAAACCACGCGCGCATCAAGCCGACCACCAAGCTGATCAGCATCAACTCGTCGGATCTCATCACGAAGTCGAACTACCAGGACTTTCAGCGCTTCCAGACGATCGACGTCTCGATGCCGGCCGACGCGCAAGCGACACTGCCCGCGCTCATCGAGGCGGTGAAGTCCGCCATTCCCGCCGCGAAGCGCAGTGGGATCGCGAGCCGCGGCGACGCGGCAAAGAAGGCGCACGCCGATGGCGAGGGCCGCACGAAGCAGGCTGCGGCGCTCGCCTGGGACGCGAGCCCGATCAGCACGGCTCGCCTTTGCATCGAGACGTACAACGCGGTGAAGGAGACCGACTGGTCGATCGTTTCCCAATCGGGCAACGTGAGCAACTGGCTGAACCGCCTGTGGCCGATCGAGAAGCATCACCACTGGCTCGGCCGCTCGGGCGGCTACGGCGTCGGCTACGGGGCGCCGGCATCGGTTGGCGCCGCGCTCGCCAACAAGGATCTCGGCCGCTTCTCGGTCAACATCCAGTCCGACGGCGATCTGATGTACGCGCCAGGCGTGCTGTGGACTGCCGCGCACCACAAGATCGCGCAGCTCGCGGTCATGCACAACAACCGCGGCTACCACCAGGAAGTGATGCACGTGCAGCGCATGGCGAACTTCCGCAACCGCAAATCGAACAACGGCCCGGATGCCGGCCCCGTCGGCACGCGCATCGAGAACCCGGACATGGACTACGCGAAGCTCGCGCAGTCGATGGGCTGGTGGTCGAAGGGCCCGATCAAGAATCCCGCCGAGCTCGGACCGGCGCTGCGCGAAGCGGTGAAGGTCGTGCTCGCCGGCCAGCCCGCGCTGCTCGACGTCTGGACGCAACCCCGCTGAGGCGCGCGCCCATGCGAACGACCATCCTCGCCACAGCACTCGCGCTCGCCCTGCCCTTCGCTGCTCAAGCGGCCGATCCGCAGAAGGGAAGGATCGCCTTCGAGAAGAACGGCTGCTGGCAATGCCACGGCTACGCCGGCCAGGGCGGCGCGGCGGGCAAGACGCTGGCGCCCAAGCCGATGCCCTTTGAGGCGTTCAATGTCTTCGTGCGCAACTCCAACGGTCCGATGCCGCCTTATCCGAAGGACATCTTGTCGGACGCCGATCTCGCGGACATTCACGCGTATCTGTCGTCGATTCCGGCGCCTAGAGACTACAAGAGCATTCCACTGCTTAACCAATAGCCACGAAACGCCTCGGCGCATGAGCTGACCTGCGTTCCGAATAGCGATCCCTAAGGCCCTCTTCCGACCGGTAACATGAGCGTCGGGAGGGGGTCCCGATGTATGTGAAGTCCGACTGGCGCGCGGCGCTGGCGCGAACAAGAAATCCGAGCTCTACTCCTCTATATGGTCCAGCTGCGATGAGCTACACGGCGGCATGGACGCGAGCCAATACAAGGACTGCCTGGAATACATCGTCGTCCACGAGATGGTGCATCAATTAGAACGGAAGCACGGCAAGAGATTCGTGGCACTCATGGATCAGTTCATGCCACGCTGGCAGTTTGTTCGAGACAAACTTAACCGATTACCCGTTCGCCACGAGGATTGGGATTACTGACGCCGATAGCTCAGGCGAATGGTAAAACCGGGATTACGCGCGCGACACTACCGAGCCGAGGGGCCTTGGTCTGATGCGATCTTGGCACGCGCTTTTCGTACTGTGTCGTTTTGGCGTTCCGTAGCTTTCTTCAGCACTTCGGTATAGATCTTCTTCTTCTCCGCGGATGACGCCTTGCGAATGAAATCGGAGAACCGCGAGGATGTGCGCGCTTTCCTTGAAAAGATGGCGCGAAGAAGCCGTTCCATTACCACACTCTAGAGGCTTTTGAGGATTCGTTCAACGTCCGCCCGGGTGTACTTCTCGGGTATGTGATTGTCGATCCGGTCGACGCCCGCCTGATACATGCGGTTTGAGTTGTCATTATTCTTCAACAGTAGATCAACGCTGATCGCCTTTCCGAACTCCACCTTCAGGCGATTCACGACGTCTCTGGCTGCGAAATACTGCTCGATAAACTGGTCTGTCGGGATGCGGCGACCCTCCGCGGCTTCCCGCGCCTGCACGAAATCCCATGCGAGGCGAGGTTCTTGATAGACGTATAGAAGCTGTACTGTCCGACCGCGACCCAATGACCGTTCAATGTTCTTCCGCGCCCGGTCATAGTTGGAGAGCGTGCCGTCGAGTAAGAAGCTTTGACTATTCTCAAGGGCCATGTCGTGAATCTTTTCGACGAGCACGGACACGGCTGGCTGGAACAGGTAGGCGTTCGCGCCACCATAGCCGGGACACTCATTCCTTAGCTCATCAGGGTCGATCCGTATTACCGGGGTGCCCAGCTTTTCGATGAGTTCGATCGAAGCCTCGGTCTTTCCTGCACCTGGCGAGCCCGCCATAAAAACCGACACCGGATGTTCTTCCGGCGCATAGACCTTCGGATCTGTTAAGCGGCGAGCTATTCGTCTGCGGTTTGCCTTGGCGAAAGCCAAAGCGTGCTCCTGGATTTGCCGCTCCGCATCGCTCAGCGTCATAAGCGCGTGCAGCATACCAATGGACGTGGCGACGGTCCCATTACAAGTTCGATGGAAGATGAGGCAGGCAAAAGGCCCGCCCTCCACGGATCGAAGCGCAAGGCCGGCAGAGTTGAAGGTGATGCCGGTTAGAATTGGTTCGCCCGCGGCCCTTCTAAGGCGCAGTTGCTTTCTCCATTCGTAATGGCTGAACCTCCTTCCAAAATCCCATCCGAGCGTCTCCGAGATAATGCGCCCGACGTTGCCGCCGCGTTCAAAGCAATGCGTGCGGCGATCGATAAAGCCGGGCCGCTCGATTACGCGACGCGCGAATACCTCATGCTCACGGCCTTTGCGATCGCCGGCTACGAGGAGTCGTTTCGCATCCATGCGGAGCGCGCGGTGAAGCGCGGGCTATCGAAGGCAGCGATGCAGCAGGCGGTGCTCGTGCCGTTCGGCGCGACGACCGCAATGCTGCCGGTCGTGCGGGCGCTGGATTGGATCGACGACGCCTTTGCTAAGTACGCGCCTGAGATCCATAAGGTAACGGCGCCGGATGGCGTGGTGATTGGCGCGGCACGTTCGGGCGATGGGCCGCCGCTTCTTCTCGTCCATGGCGCGAGTTCCGAGCGCTCGCGCTGGCGCGCGGTCATGCCGGCGGTCGGCACGCGTTTCACGGTCTTTGCGATGGATCGCCGGGGGCGCGGCGCGAGCACCGATGCGAAGGAGTACAACCTGGAGCGCGAGGTCGCCGATGTCGCCGCGATGGTGGATTCCATCGGCGATCCGGTCGACGTGCTTGCGCATTCGTATGGCGCGATCTGCGCGCTCGAGGCGACGCGCGTTACGCGCAATATGCGACGGCTCGTGCTGTACGAGCCGCCGATTCTCGTCGAGGGGACAGCCGAGGACGCGGCGCTCTTCGAGGGGACCATCGCCGAGATCGAAGGTCGCCTCGCGCGCGATGAGCGCGCGGGGGCGCTGGAAAGCTTCTTCACGCGCAATCTGCGCATGTCGGAGGCCGAGATCGCCCGAGTGCGTACGCAGCCGAGCTGGCCTGCGCGCCTTGCGCTTGCGCACACGTTGCCCCGCGAGCTGCGCGAGGCGCGCCGCTATCGATTCGACGCGGCGCGTTTCCGTGACTACAGGATTCCGACGCTTCTCATGCTCGGCGGTGACAGCCCGCCGCGCCACCAGCAGGCGAGCCGGCTGCTACAGTCCGCGCTCGCCGGTAGCAAACTTGCCGTGCTAGCCGGACACAAGCACGTCGCCATGGATACGGGCACCGATGTCTTCACCGCCACGGTGCTCGACTTTTTCGCTCGCAACTAGGAAGCGCACGATCATGGAAGCCAAGGTCAAGCGCACGAAATCGGCGCAGATCCGCGCCCAGCTCAAGCACCCGGTGATCGATGCCGACGGTCACACGATCGAATATGGCCCGGCGTATTTCGAGTTTCTGAAGCAGGTCGGTGGGGCGCAGCTCGCCGCGCGCTATCGCGAGAAGCTCGACGCCGGCGGCTGGTATCGCATGAGTCCCGAGGAGCGGCTGAAGAAGCGCGTGACGCGTCCGACGTCGTGGGGCTTGCCGACGAAGAACACGCTCGACCGTGCGACGGCGATGCTGCCGCGCCTTTTCCGCAGCCGCATGGATGACTTCGGCCTGGATTTCTCGATCGTCTACTCGACGCTTGCGCTGGTGCTGATCCGCGAGGAGGACGAGGAGCTGCGTCGCGCGACCTGCCGCGCGCTGAACACGATGTTCGCGGACATCTTCGCCGACCAGAAGGACCGCATGACGCCGGTCGCGGTCATCCCGTCGCACACGCCGGAGGAAGCGATCGCCGAGCTCGAGCACGCGGTGAACAACCTCGGCTTCAAGGCGGTGATGGTGAACAGCAACGTGCGCCGGCCGATCCCCTTCGTCGCCGAGCGCGCGCCGGACGCGGCGGCCTTTGCGACTTGGATGGATCCGCTGTGCATGGACGGCCCCTACAACTACGACCCGGTGTGGGCGAAGTGCCTGGAGCTGAAAGTGGCGGTGACCACACATTCGCCAAGCACCGGCTGGGGCAGCCGCGTCGTCACCAATCACTACATCTACAACCATGTGGGCAGCTTCGCCGCGGCCGGCGAGGCGTTCGCCAAGGCGGTGATCCTCGGCGGCGTGACGCGCCGCTTCCCAAAGCTCAACTTCGCGTTCCTCGAAGGCGGCGTCGGCTGGGCGAGCGAGCTTTATGCGGGCCTGATGAGCCACTGCGGCAAGCGCAATCCGCAGGGCATCGGCAACTACGATCCGGCGAACATCGACCTGGAAAAGCTGGCGGACCTCTTTGCCGAGTACGGCGGCCGCCTGGCGAAGGGCCGACCCGATCCGAAGGATCCGAACTTCGTGCGCTGGCCCGGCGGCTGGCACTGGAGCAACGACCAGCTCATCGCGCACGAGCTCGACAACCTCGGCATCAAGAGCGCCGAGGATCTGCGGCGCCTCTTCGAGACCAATTTCTATTTTGGGTGCGAAGCCGATGACCCATTGGTCGCGGTCGGCTTCGACGCACGCCTGAACCCCTACGGCGCGAGGCTCAAGGCCGTCTTCAGCTCCGACATCGGCCACTGGGATGTGACCGACATGGAAGAGGTGCTGGAGGAAGCGCACGAGCTCGTGGAGCACGGGCTGATCGATGAGAGCCAATTCCGGCAGTTCGTGTTCGCCAATCCAGCGACGCTGCACGCCGGCATGAATCCCGACTTCTTCAAAGGCACCGTGGTCGAGCGCGACGTCGCGGCGCTGCTGCGCGTGGCATGAAACGCCGCCGGTTCATCCAGCTGCCGCTCGCCCTGGCGGGCACGGCAGCGCTGCGGCCGGCGCTTGCGCAGGATGCCTTTCCGTCGCAGACGGTCCGCATTATCGTCGCGACGACGCCTGGCACGGTGATGGACATCAGCGCGCGGCTCGTGGCGAAGCAGCTCGAGCCGCAGTGGAAGCAGTCGATCGTCGTCATCAACCAGCCGGGCGCCGGCGGCGCGATCGGCACGGACGCGGTGGCGAAGGCGAAACCCGACGGGCACACGCTGCTCATCGCGCACGAAGGCATCCTCGCCATCCAGCCGCTCATCCACAAGGAGACGGCGCCGCGGTCCGATGTCCGGGCGGTCTGCCCGCTGACCGAGATCGACCTCCTGCTGATCGTGAACCGCGCGAGCGGCATCCGCACGCTGCAGGAGTTCATCGCGCAGGCGAAGAGCCGGCGCATGACCTACGCGTCCGCCGGCGTCGGCACGCCGGTGCATCTGCGCATGGAGATGATCAAGCAGCGCCTCGGCATCCCGCTCGTGCACGTACCTTACAAATCGACGGCCGCGGGACTGACTGATCTCGTCGGCAAACAGGTCGACTGCATGCTGATCGCCATCGGCCCGGCGATGCCGTACCTGGCGGAACAATTGAATGTGATCGCGACGACGGGTGCGAAGCGAAGCACTTTGCTCCCCGACGTGCCGACGCTGGCCGAGAGCTATCCAAACTTCAGCTTCACTACGTGGTTCGGAGTCTTTGCGCCGGCGGAAACGCCGGACGACATCGTCGAGATCGCCAGCCGGGACATCACCGCCGCGATTCAGGCGCCGGCAGTGAAGGACACGCTGCTCAAGCAAGGCATCATCCCGACCGGAGGCAGGCCCGCCCAGCTCACGGCGATCGTGCAGAAAGACTTCAGCGACTACGCGCGAGTCATCAGGACCGGCCACATCGACTTGTCGATGTCGGAGCTGCGCGCGCTTGGTTGACGGCGCAAAACCGACCAAGTAGCGCGCCGTGACCGTCCGCACGGTCGAGTTCGACCTCGACGAGCCGATGATCAGGCTCGCACACCGCACCTACGTCCGGAAGACCGTCGGCCTCTCCCTCTGGCGCTACTTCGGCGCGCTCGTGCCGTTCGTGATCATCGGCGGCATCTTCCTCGTCGGTCCCGGCAACTGGTTTTACGCCGGCGCCACCGTCCTCGGCGTCGGCTTCGCTTTTTGGCTCGGAACCGGCATCGGCATCTATCGCCTCTACCACCGCAAGGTCGCCGCCACGAAGGAGCAGCTCGGCCGCCTGCCGCGGCCGCACTTCCGTTTTCAGTTCAGCGAAGAGGGCGTCGCGACAAAGACCGAGCTGAGCTCAGGTCAGCTCGCGTGGAAGGCGTTCCGCGAGTTGTATCGGACGCCGGACGTCTGGCTGCTGTTCATCACCAAGACGCGGTACGTCATTTTTCCGGCCGCCAGGGTCCCCATCGAGGTTCAGGACTTCATCGTCAAGAAATGCAGTGAGCACAAGATACCGGTTACTCCTGCATCCTACGGAGAGGCGGGCCGGTCTTAGCGCCGGCTTGCCTCGAACCGCTTACCGGTTATGCGTCTCATAGGCTCGGCCCATGCCGTACCCGACCATGGCCCCGCCGAGCGTGCCGACCGTGCCGCCGTTGCTCACCGCCGCGCCAAGCGCGGCGCCGGATGCCGTGCCGATGGTCTCGGCCTTGCTGGCGCAGCCGGAGACGCCCACTAGTGTTGCGATTACCGCGATTCCGATGCTGGACTTGATCATTGCCTGCCCCCGTAAAGAGATTAAGAAAAACGACAGACGTATTTAAGCAATGATCGCCGGCCCCTTGGGGCTCAGGTTGTTACGGCCGGTAACGACCCTCGGCATTTGGTAGATGTACCAAAAGGGGGTCTTCACAATTGCGCGCCGCCTTGCCCCGGAGAATTCACGCTTCAGCCCGGCGCGCCGCAGGCTGTCGGGTGCGGGCGACGATTCAGCGTTAACAAATCGACACGATTTCCGCCCGGCGCGGCGGCCCCGCCGTTCGTTTACCTCGGCTCGTAATCGTCCGAGACGGTGATCATGCGGCCGATGTACGGCTCGATGCGGTCGTCGCTCATGTACTGACGCACGCGGCGCAGGCGGTCTTCGCTTTCACTCCTAGCGGCTTCGAGCGCGGCGATCGGCCGGCGGGCGATCGCCGCGCCGAGGATCATGGCGAGAAGGCCGAGCACGGCGAAGGCGAGCTCGGCGTTCACTCCGGCGAGGAGCCAGCTGAACTTGTAGAGCGGCGGATGTCTCGTCGCTTGCTCGAGCCAGGCGGTCGAGAGCTGCGGCACGAGATGCGGCACGCGCGCGCCGGGCAGGAGCGACTGGCAGACGAAGAAAAGTACCGTGGCGAGGCCGGCGAGCACCACGCCAAATCCGAGCAGCCAGACGGCCTTCGCTCTGCGTACGAGCCATGCATTCATTTGCGTCTCCGGTGAGGCATCGGCAGGAGAACAGGATGCCGCCGGCGCGGGAACACCGGTCGCTTCGCCCGCTAGGTCGGGCGGACTACGGTCGGCTGCGAACTTTTCGCTAACGCGCCGGCAGGTATGGCGCGACGAGCGGGCTCATCGGCGGGAAGGTCGTCGTGCCGGCACTCGCGCTCGCCACAGATGCGTAGTAGCCGCCCGACTGCGGCGTGAGCACGTTCTGCACCATCGCCCGGAGCTGGTCGGCCGATGCGTAGGCGTTCCCCGTGGTTGCGATGAGGTGCTGCTGGGCGAGCGCAACCTTGAGAAGCGCCTCGCGAGGCGGCATGCCGGAGAGCAGCGACTGGATCTGGGGCGGAAGCTGCGCGAAGGCGGCCTCATCCGGCGAAGGCGTGCGCAGATCGGGCTCGAGCTGCGCGCGCACCTGGGCGCGTCCGGCCTGCGGCAGCACGCCGCGCATCTGCGTGCGGCCGGTAGGCGTATCGAGCTCGCCGCCGATGAGTGCCGTGCCGATCTGCGCGGGCGTGGGCTGCGCGATGCCGAGAAGCTGAAGGTTCTCGCGCGCTTGCTCGAGCACCGCGGCCGCGCTTGCGGCATCGAGCCTGACCGGCGCGCTGATGGTCGTGACGCGCCTGAAGCCGCCCGCGGCGGGCCCGGCGAGCTGCGCAGGCCTGCCCTCGGTGAGCCCGACGACCAGACTGTAGAAATTCTGGGGCGAGCCCGCGAACGCCACGAGCTGCGGCGCCGCCTGCAGCACGGTCTGAACGGCATCCTGCGCCTGAGCTGCGTTTGCGAGCCCTAGGAGCACTGCGAGAGCGAAGCGCGTCATGTGCGTCTCCTGATCAGTCTTGCCGTGAAGCAAGTGTAGCCTTCATTCGCGCAACGGTACGTCGAGTTGCACCTGCGAGATCGTGGTTAGC
>Ga0075426_10000938_pt1 | contig 20418 bp, 30 predicted proteins | sample SoiMethybrSBSTD5_FD_75304 | JGI IMG/M metagenome (GOLD analysis project Ga0075426, IMG submission 75304) | Bulk soil microbial communities from a Populus tree surrounding site in Tennessee, USA - Soil MetaG P. TD hybrid SBSTD5 | ecosystem: Environmental > Terrestrial > Soil > Tree plantation...
CGGCGGCGAGCGGAATGATGAGCGTGATCGGGCCCGACGGATAAGCCTGCGGCGCCGCCGGCGCGGCGAAAGCGACGAGCGCAAAGACTAGGCAGGCACGGGTGAGCTTCTCTATCATTGCGGTCCTCCTCGACCGATCGTAACCCAACTGCCATGACCGCTCCCGTCGTCAACATCTCGCCCAACAACCCGGTCTTCGACCTGCCGATCTACGTCGCGCGCGACGAAGGCCTCTTCGCCAAGGCCGGCATCGACGTGCGCTTTCAGGCGAAATATTCGCAGCGCAATCTGTCGGACGCCGATCCGTTCCAGCGCCTGAAGGAAGCGCTCTTCGAGCAGGGCAAGGCGGATGTCTACAACCTGTGCGAGTGGGCCGGCATCGATCGCAGCGAGAAGAGCGCGCGCGGCGCGCAGGTGCTCGCGCTAAGGCCCGCCGTGGGCGCGCAGGCAATCATCAGCTTCGACAAGCGCTTGCAGGAGCCGCGCGATCTCGCCGGCGTGCCGATCGGCATCAACGAGCGCACCGGCTCCCATTACACGACGCTGCAAAGCCTCGAAGGCGTGCTCGCGCGCGCCGAGATCGCGGTCGAGCACGTCGGCGTTCCCGAGCGCCGCTACCAGGCGCTGAAGGAAGGCTCGAGCCGCGCCGCGGCCGTGATGGAGCCCTTCATCAGCCTCGGCCTCAAGGAAGGCGCGCACATCGTCGACCTCACCTTCTACCGCGGCGCCGAGGTGATCGCGCCGCATCTCACGACCGAGCAGCGCAGCGCGTACCTCGACGCGATCAACGAGGCCGCCGACCGCATCATGGCCGACTTCGGCAAATACAAGCATTACGTCACCGAGCAGACCAGGGGGGCGCTCGCGCCGCACGAGATGTCGAGCCACTTCGTGCGCTACACGCACTACATGGTCTACGAGCCGCGGCGCTTCCAGCAGGTCTACGAGTGGATGCGCTCCTGGGGACTCGCCTCCGGCGACGCCGACCACGCGCGGGTCGTAGCGACCCTGTAATTCGGAGACGGAGCCCGAACCTATTGGTTCGCTTTTAGGTCTTCGTCGAGAAACTGCTGCACCGCCTGGAAGAGCTGCATGCGGTTCTTCTCCATGATGACGGTGTGCGTGCCTTCGCCGATCTGCACGTAGCGCTTGTACGGAGCGTTCGTCAGCTTCTCGAAGTACGCGTACAGCATGTAGCTCGGCAAATCGTGGTCCCACTCGGCGTGCGCGAGGAAGGTCGGCACGCGGATGTCGCCCGGATCGTAGAGCGGCTTGCCGGCGGACCAGTACTCGCGACCGTCCTGGATCACGCCGTTCGGTGCGCGCAGCACCGGCGGTGATTGCTTGGCGCCGACTGGATCGGTCGCGAACGTTGCGTCGGCCCAGGCCTCGTACCAGCCGGCGGGAATCAGCGTCGCTTTCTTTTCCTCGGGAACGCCGGTGAGCCAGCGCGCCTTTGCGTCGGCCTTCGTCACCATGCGATAAGCGCCCAGCGTGCCGCCCTTGTCGGTGAGCGAGGGCGCATTGCGCACCCAGCCCGGCGCATAGAGGACCAGCTTGTTGACCTTGTCGTTGTTCTGCGCGGTGTACCAACCCATGATCGTCGTACCCCACGACCAGCCAAGCAGGTTCACCTTCCCGACGCCGCGGCGCTTGCGGATGAATTCCACCGCGCTCGCGACGTCCTTCACCGCCGTTTCCGTGCGCACGATAGGCGCATTCTCGTGCGCGGGCCGATCCATCTCCGGCGGGCGCGTGGAGTTTCCGTAGCCGCGCACATCGACGAGGTAGACGTCGTAGCCGTGCTGCGCGACGTAATCCATCCACGAGAGGCCGTTGAGCCGCAGGTCAAAGGCGGTCTCGGCCGGATAGGTCGCGCCGTGCACATAAAGCAGGATTTTCTCGGGCGAAAACTTGCGCATGCCCTCCGGGTGCTTGTTGCGCACGTAAAGGCTGATGCCGGCATCGGCCGCCGGCACCATGAACTCCTCCATCACGATCTTGGCATCCATCGCGCGCGCGCCATTCACAAGGCACAAGGTGAGAAAAAGGCTGCACCAGCGCATCGTCGTCTCCTCCCCAGGAAAAGCTTAAGGCACTATACGCTCGGCTACCACTCAACAACCCACGGGAGACCGACATGCCACGTGCCCCTCTGATCGCGATCGTCCTCGGCCTGCTCGCGCTACCGGCGCACGCGCAGCTCATCACGCATCGCGATCTGAGCTATGCGATGGCCCTCACCGTCGCCACTGCTGCCCTCGATTCGTGCAAGGGGCGCGGCTATCCGGTGTCGGTGGTGGTCGTCGATCGCGGCGGCGACACCATGGTGGCGCTGAAGGCGGACGGTGCCGGGCCGCACACGATGGAGAACGCGCGGCGCAAGGCCTACACCGCGCGCACGTTCAGGATGACGACGCAGCAGTTCATCGACGAGATGAAGACTCGTCCCACGCGCCGCGAGCAGACCACGCTTCCCGGCGTGATCGCCATCAACGGCGGCGTGCCGATCAAGGTCGGCTCCGACACGATCGGCGGCGTCGGGCTCTCCGGATCGCCCGGCGTCGACGAGGAATGCGTCAATGCCGGCCTGGAAAAGATAAAGCAGTACCTGCAATAAAAAAGCGGGCCTTTCGGCCCGCTTTTGGCTTCACTTCACTCAACTACGGGGCTTAGTCGGCTTCCTTACCGCCGCCGCCCTTGTGCTCGCTTTGTTTCGCGCGCGCATTGTCGCGGCCCTGCTTGCCGTGCTCGCCGGCCGCCTGGTCGGCGCGGTCTAGGCCGCGCAGCTTGTGATCGTCGCGATCGCGATCGCCGTCGCGGTCACGGTCGGTCGCGCCGGCAGCCGCCGAGCTTGTGCCCGAGGACTTCGTCGTGTCGCTCGACTGCGAGGAGCTGCTCGTGCCGCCGCTCGCGCTTGGCGTGCTCGCCGACGATGAAGAGCTCGGCGCGCTCGCGCTGCCCGAGGTCGAGCCGCTTGTGCTCGACTGGCCGGATGCGCTACCGCTGGTCGACGGCGAGGTGCTGCTGCTCGTCGACGGCGCGGTGCCGCCCGCGGCGCTGCCCGAGGTCGTGCCCGAGCTGGTAGTCGAGCCTGACGCGCTGCCCGAGCCGGACGATTGGCTCGTCTGCGCGCCCTGCGTCATGGTCGACGACGGGTTGGTGCTCGTCGCGTTCTGGTTGGCCGAAGCCGAGCCAGTCGAGACGCTGCTGTCCCCGGTGCCGAGGTTCACGCCCGCGCCCACGTTCGCGCCCGCGTTCACGTCGGTGTTACTGATACCGACGTTCGCGTCGACGCCCACGTTCGGATTGACGTTCACGCCGCCCGAGGGAGCGGTTGTCGAGCTACTCGGCTGCGAGCTGGACTGGCTCGAGGCCGAGCTCTGGTCCGTCGTCGTCGAGGACGACTGGGCGAGCGCCGGGCCGAACGCGCCCATGACGGCCGCCGCTGTAATACTTACCGCGAGATGCTTGACTCTCATGGTTCTCCTTTCAAGCTAGATGGTGCAAGCAGATGCCGCAAGGGCTGTGCCGCACCTTAAGCGCTCGTAGGTAAATCCCCCACAGCTACAATCCGCCCATGAGCGACGCGAAGCGCCCGCACGACATGGGTGGCGAAGAGGGCGGCCCGATCGACACGGTCGATCACGGCATGAAGTTCTGGGAAAAGCAGGCGAACGCGTTGCGCAACACGCTCACGAGCCGTAAGCTCGTGCGCCTCGACGAGCTGCGCCGCGCAGCCGAGGACCTCGGCGCGCGCTACTACGAGCTCGAATATTTCGAGCGCACGACCGAAGCGCTGCGCAGCGTGCTGATCGAGCACGGCTTCTTCACGCCGGAGGAGCTCGCGCGCAAGATCGCGGACGTGCGGCGCCGCTATGACGCTGCCTAGCGCGTACACCGAGGCCCCGGTGCGCCGCTTCGCCCGCGGCGATCGCGTGCGCGTGAAGCAGACACATCCGCCCGGCCACCGCCGCACGCCGTATTACATCCGCGGCAAGCCGGGCGTGATCGAGCGCGTCTGCGGCGCCTTCGCCAATCCCGAGGAGCTCGCCTACGGCTTCGACGGCGAGCCGAAGCGCGTTCTCTACCGCGTGCGCTTTCGCCAGCGCGACGTGTGGCCGCATTACACGGGCCCGCAGAGCGATTACCTGGAGCTGGAAATCTATGAGCACTGGCTGGAGGCTGCATGAAGCATCACGACCATTCACATGACCGAAGCTTTGACGAAGGCGCGCCGTCCGAGTACGAGATCATGAGCCGCGCGATCCAGGAGCTCCTCGAGGAGAAAGGCGTCATCACCTCCGAGCAGGTGCGCCAGCGCATGGAGCAGTTCGACGCCGATTTCCCCTACCGCGGGCCGCGCGTGATCGCGCACGCGTGGGTGGATGCCGCGTTCAGGGCGCGCCTGCTCGAGGACGGCAAGCGCGCCTGCGCGGAGTTCGGCGTCGATCTCGAGGCCGATCGCCTGATCGCCGTGGAGAACACGCCGGACGTGCACAACGTGATCGTGTGCACGCTGTGCTCGTGCTATCCGCGCGCGCTCCTCGGCATGCCGCCCAGCTGGTACAAGAGCGAGAACTACCGCCGGCGCGTCGTGCGCGAGCCGCGCGCCGTGCTGCGCGAATTCGGCACCGTGATCGCCGAGCAGGTGAGCGTGCGCGTGCACGACTCGAATGCCGACATGCGCTACGTCGTCGTGCCGATGCGCCCGGCGGGCACCGAAGGCTGGAGCGAAGAGCGCCTCGCCGGCATCATCACGCGCGATGCGCTCGTCGGCGTGACGCTGCCGAAGGCTTGAAAAACTTACCGGCCGGCGCAGGAACGCGCTTTGCAATCGGCGCCCGTATGGGAATGGTGATCGTTGGACTCGTGAGTGACGTGCACCAGGCGCGCGGCCTCATCCGCGCGCTGGACGACGCCGGCTTCAGCGGCGAGGACATCGACATGAGCGGCGGCGTGCTCGCCGACCTCATCGCGCGCGGCGTGCCCACCGAAGAGGCGCATGCTTTCGCCGAAGGCGTGCGCCGCGGCGGCGCGATCGTCTGTGTACGCACCGATGACGTCGAGGAAGCGGCGGAAGCGGCGCACATCATGAGCGAGCACGGCGTGCTCGACATCGACGCCTGCCGGCGCGGCTGGAGCACGCAGCCCGACGTGCGAACGGAGCACTACGCGGCCGCTTTGGGCGAGTATCCGAGCGCGCCCGGCCGCGTCTATCCCGATGCGCGCACGCGCTACAGCGGCCCGGAGCGCCGCCGCGGCGACGAGCCCTACCCGGGCTTCAATCGCCGCGCAGCGTCATGACGGCGATCTTGCGCGCCCGGAAGTAAGGCAACACGACGCGCACCGGCTCGCCGCCCGCCTCGTGCACCGAGATGTAGCGCGGCTCGGCGCCGCGTGTCGGCAGGTCGAATGCGGTCCACGCGCCGCCCGCCGGGTCGTAGCGCATCACGCGATCGGCACCCCAGAGGTTGGTCCACGCGCGGTGCTTCGAATCGACGTGCACGTGATAGGGCTGCATGCGGCCCGGGAGCGGCACGTAGCTTACTTCGCGCGTACGCGTGTCGATGCGCGCGAGGCTCGCACCCCAGGAGTTGCCGACCCATAGCACGTCCGCGTTCTTGTCCGTGCCCATGCGCCGCGGGCCCTGCGCATACGGCGGCGGATTGTTGAAGTCGGGCTGGCTGTACGTTTTGTAGAAATCTCGCTCGGACGCCGGCAGGCGATCCCATGCGCTTTTCACCGGCGCGAGCTTGATCTCCGAGACTTTTCCGCTCGCCCCGTCGGCGACGCCGATGATGTCGTGGATCATGACTGCCCAGTAGCCGTTGCCCGCGCGATCGGCGGCCGCGCCGTACGTGATGCCGGTGCCGGTCGGCAGCTTGAAGCTCGGCGTCTTGTAACCGCTCCATTGCTGTGTCTGCGGATCGAAGCGCAGCACGCCGTCGGGCGCGGACACCCAGATACGGCCCTTGCCGTCGTAGTCGACGGTCGTCGCGCCGCCGGTGGGCGAAAGGTCCTCCGGCGGGATGAAGACATCGATCTTCTCCGTGCGTGGATCGACGCGGCCCAGGCCGCCGCGTCCCGGATTGATGTTGAACCAGATCATGCCGTCCGGCGTGCGCGTCATGCCGTGGCTTTGCGCGGCGAGCCCGTTCTTCGCCGGGATGAGGAAGAGCTTCACTTCGCCGGTGCGCGTATCGACGCGACCGAGCGAGGTGCGCTTGTTCGGGATGTTGCACGTAAACCAGACATGGCCCGCATCGTCGAGCCAGGCGTCGTGCACGCCCCAGCCGGGAATCATCACCGACGGCGTGCCGAGCGACCAGTCGGTGCCATCGTTCTGCACGAAGTTCGCGGGCAGGCCGGCGTCAGGATCGAGCGGCAGGTCGTATTCGCGAATCTCCACGCGCGCCGCTTCGCCGCTCGGGCGCGCGGGCAGCTTCACCTTCGCCGCGCTCTGCGGCCCGCGCGCGCGGGCGAGATAGGCGGCGAGCTCCTTCTGGTGATGCTCGAGGATGCCGGAGGGCTTGCGGTCGTTGGCGACATACGAGCCGTAGACATTCGCGTTCTTCATGAGCTCGATGATCGCGTTCCAGCCCGCCTCGTCGAAACGGTGCTGCAGCGGATAGCTCGCCGTGTGGCAGCTCGTGCAGTCGTTGCGCACGAGCTGCTTCATGCGCTTGTCGTGTTCGCTCGCTTCCGGCAGCGCGTCGAGCGCGACGTTGCCCGGCAGCTGCCGGAACGTCTGCTCGGCATCGGTGTTCGGCACGAGCTTGAGATCGATCTTCCGTTGCGCCGAGAGATCGGTACTGGTGCGCGCGGGCTGATAACCAAGCGCCTGCGCCCAAACACGATATTTGCCGGCGGGCAGCGGTGAGAACGCATAGTTGCCGGCCTTATCGGTGTAGACACTCGTGGTGATCGTGCTGCCCTCGGCTTTTGCCGACACCGTCACGCCGGCGAGCTTGCCGCCGGTTGCGGAAAGCACGGAGCCGCTCAGTCCGTTGTCTGCGTGCGCGAAGCTCGGTGCGAGCAGGAGCAGAAATAAAAATCGCATATGTGCCTCCGCTACTCGGGACTTGGAATGGTCTTGATGTAGGCGACGATGGCGTCGATCTCGGCCGGCTTGAAGTGATACCGGAAGCCCGGCATCTTCGCGCTGCCGTTGGCGATGAAGGCGTGCAGCGCCTCGTCCTTGCCGCCGAGCGACCCGCGCGAGAGCACCGGGCCGTACTGCACGCTCGTCATCTGCGGCTTGGTATGGCAGACGCGGCACGACTGGTTGAAAAGCCGCATGCCGAGGAGCTGGCGGTCGTTCAGGTACTCCTGCGCCGCGGCCGGAAGTGCAAGGAACGCCAGGGCGAAAAGAATCGGTGCCTGACACCGATTGAGCATGGTGCCTCCTTACGTGCCGAGCGATCCTATACTGCGGGCGTGCCGGAAGAAACCATGGAATCGCTCGCCGCCCTCGGCGCCGCGGTCGCAAGCCTGCTGAAAGATCGCAGCCACACCATCGCCGTAGCCGAGTCGGCCGCCGGCGGCCTGATCAGCGCCGCCCTCCTCGCCGTGCCGGGTGCGTCCGCCTATTACCTCGGCGGCGGCGTGATTTACACGCGCGCCGCGCGCGAATGGCTCCTCGGCATCACGCCCGCCGACATGGCGAAGCTTCGGCCCGCGAGCGAGCCCTATGCGCGGCTCGTGGCGCAGCGCGTGCGCGAGGAGCTCGGCGCGACATGGGGCGTGTGCGAAACCGGCGCGAGCGGGCCGAGCGGCAACCGCTACGGCGATGCGCCGGGGCACGCCTGCTTCGCGGTGAGCGGACCGGTCGATGCGGCGATTACGCTCGAGACAGGAAGCGGTGATCGGCAAGCCAACATGTGGCGCTTCGCGAAGGGCGCGCTCGAGCTCCTCGCCGCGTGCGTAGGCAAAAGCTAAAGGCCGGAAAAGAAAGCGATGATCTCGCCGGCGAGCGCCCGCGGCTCCTCGAGCGCGGCGAAATGCCCGCCGCGCGGCATGACGCTCCAGCGCTTGAGATGCGTGTAGGTCTTCGCCGCCAATGAGCGCGGCGGCCGCAGGATCTCCTTCGGAAACTCGGCATAGCCGGTCGGCACGCTCACCGTCTCGAACGGCCACGGCCGGTGCAGTCGCGCGTAATAGGGCCAGAAGGACGAGCCGATCGCGCCGGTGAACCAGTAGAGCGAGACGTTGGCGAGGAGATCGTCGCGCCGGATGCCGCCGTCGCTCCAGGTATGGAACTTCTCCGCGATCCACGCGGCGAGGCCGGCCGGCGAATCGGTGAGCCCGTAGGCGAGCGTCTGCGGCTTCGTGCCCTGGATCGCCTGGTAGCCGGTCTCCTCTTTCAGCCAGTGCTTCAACTGCTCGACATAGGCGTGCTCTTGCGCCGTAGCGGCGGCGAGCTTCGGGTCGCGGCGCACGGCGAGGAGGTTGAGATGCAGGCCGATCACGCGCTCCGGATAGCGCGCGGCGAGGCGCGAGCCGATGAACGATCCCCAGTCGCCACCCTGCACGCCGAAGCGCTCGTAGCCGAGCTCGGTCATCAGCTCGGCGAAGCACTCGGCGATCTCTTCCGTGCCGAAGCGCGGTTGTCCCGGCTTGAAGGAAAGCGTATATCCCGGGAGCGATGGCGCCACCACGGTGAAATGCTCGGTGAGTAGCGGGATGAGCTCGAGGAATTCCACGATGGAGCCCGGCCAGCCATGCGAGAGCAGCAGCGGCATGGCGCTCGCGCTGCGCCCGGGTTCGTGGATGAAGTGCAGCTCGACGCCGTGCACCGAAGCGGTGAATTGCCGCAAGCCGTTGATGCGCGCTTCCTGCGCGCGCCAGTCGAAGTCCCGTTGCCAGTAGGTCGCGAGCTCGCGCAGGTACGCGGCGCTCGTTCCGGTAGACCAGGGCTCGAGCGGCGGCTCGTCCGCAAAGCGTGTGCGCGCAAGCCGCTCACGCAAGTCAGTGAGCGCTGCTTCCGGAATGCGGAGAGTAAAAGGACGGATCGGTAATTTTGCCGCTAAAGCGCGCGGTGCGCCTTGACGTGTCATGTGGCGCGCGCGAGCATCGTTCGCTCATGCCACGGGCGCAGCAATTCATCTGCAAGAACTGCAAGGCGCTATCGAACGTGCAAACTTTCGAGCAGACCCGCGACGGCGCCTTCTACTGCCGCTGCGACAATTGCGGCGCGAAGAACAAGGTCGTGCACACCGGCGCCTCGCCGAGCCAGCCGGGGCTGCTACCCGTGATCGGCGTGATCCAGTAGCGCGGCGAGATTCTCCAGCCGCGCTTTCAGGTCCTTGGCATCGAGAAAGACGTGCAGCGCGCGCGTGCGCGCGACGCACGGGGGGAGCTCGCTGAAAAGCAGCCAGGCGTTGTCTTCGACCTGTTTCAGCTTCTGCAGGAGGTCCGCATTCTGCACGCAAGCCAACGTAGCAGAACGCCGCTCCGGCCGCAGTCACTGCGGCCGGAAAATCCGCGTCACGGATTCACGACAGTTTCGGGCGCGAGGCCCGAAATCAAACGCTTAGCCGCGCCGCGCCGCCATCATGAGAAGCGCGCCCATGACGACGCCGACACCGAAGCCGATGCCCACCGCCATCCACGGGTTCTGCTGCACTTGTTCGTCGGCGTAGCGGCTGTACTCGCGCGCGCGGTCGCTCAAGCCTTCCATCATGTCGTTCAGCTGGCGCTTGGCGGAGGCCAGCGTATCGTCGGTCTCCTGCTCCGCGAAGTCGCGGATATCATTCGCGGTGCTGCCATATTGGGACTGCGGCTCGTTCGGCGTCATGGTTCCTCCTGTCGAGAGTGTGTTCGCTAGAGCAAAGAGCATGCCGTCGCAGGCGATCGCGACGGTGCGCTGCGCGCTGCGCGGCGTCGGCTTCATGTTCGGCGAGCGCAAGATGCTGCTGCTCGCGGCGGCGACGCTCGCCGTGCTCGCGGCCGGCGCCCATTTCGCGCTCGCGGCGCTGGAATGGTGCGCGCTCGTCTTCGCCATCACGCTCGTCTGGGTGGCCGAAGGCCTCAATACGGCACTCGAGCGGCTCACCGACCTCGTCTCGCCCGGATTTCACCCGCTCGCCGGCCAGGCGAAGGACATCGCCGCGGGCGCGGCGCTGATCGCCGTCGCGGGCGCGATTGCGATCGGGGTCGTGATCTTCGGGCCGCGCCTGGTCTAACATCCCGCTTTCTTAGCGGAGGAAGCCCCAATGATCGATCTCTACGCGGCCGGCACGTCGAACGGCATGCGCGCGCGCATCGCGCTCGAGGAGTGCGGCCTGAAGTACAACTGGCATCCCATCGACCTCACCAAGGGCGAGCACAAGACGCCGCAGTACCTGGCGCTGAACCCGATGGGCCAGATTCCGGTGATGGTCGACAACGAGGGGCCGGGGGGCAAGAAAATCACCATGGCGCAGTCGAGCGCGATCATGATGTATTGCGCCGAGAAAGCCGGGAAATACATTCCAAAGGATGGCGCGAAGAAGGCGGCCATGCTCGAGGCCTACATGAGCGCATCGACCGACATCACGCCGATGTTCGGCGCCGTCAACGCCTGCGTGCGCGCGAAAGACCCGCAGCCGCACGCCGCCTCGGCCGACATGTTCAAGCAGCGGCTCAAGGGCTACTTCAAGGTCTGGGACGATCTCCTCGCGAAGCGCAAGTACGCGGGCGGCGACGAGCTGAGCATCGCCGACTTCTCGCTCTACGCGGGCTACTGGCGCACCAAAGGCGCCTTCCCCGAGCTCCTCACCGGCCTCACCCACCTCGAGCGCTGGGGCGGCGAAATCGGCGCGCGTCCGGCGATCCAGCGCGCGCTCAAGATCTAATTCGGGATCTAATTCGGGGTCAGAGCCCTAATTATTTCGTGAAACGCGTGCAGCGCGGCCTCGGCACCTTCGGCATGCTCGTCATCGTCGTGCTCGCGGTGGTCGCGGGCTACTACGCCTACAAGGGCGTGATGGCGCCCGACGAGCCGCCGAGCTGCAAGGCCGCGCTCAACCAGTGCATCGCGAAATGCCGCAGAACGACCAGCGAAGCACCGGCCGCGCAGGCATGCCAGGAAAGTTGCGAGCGCGATTTCGCCGCTTGCGATAGCAAGCGCTAAGAACTAATCAGACTCGTCGGGCGCACCGCCGCTCGCGACGATGTCTTGCTGGCGCACCTTGTCGACATTGAAGCGCTCGACCTTGCCGCGGATGGTGTTCAGCAGATCGTCGAGCTGCGGCGGCTCCTTCATGAAGCGCAGCGGGTTCGAGCGCGCGACGACGAAAGACTTGAGATAGGGGCTGACGAAGCCCTTCGCCTTCAGCTTCTTCACCACCTCGTTCACGCGCTCGTCGAGCTCAAGCACCTTCTCGGCGACCTTCTCGTGCTCGCGCAGCGCCTTCGGCAGCTTGTCGCCCGAGAATTCGGTGAGGCGGCGCACGAAAGCGTTGTAGACGCCTCCGCTGAAGCGCGCGTTCTTCTCGTAGCAAAGCCCCATCGTCACGAAGGACGCTTCCTCCAGGTAATAGGAGACGTCCTTCTCGGTCTTCTCCGGGCTCTCGTCCATCAGATTGCGGAAGATGCGGATCACCTCGAGCGACTTGTCGCGCAGGTTGTGCGCCTTCTCGGTGTTGAGCGCGAGGATCTGCCAGGCGATCTCGCGCTTGGGCACGACGAGCGCCGTGATCGCTTTCGCGCCGAGGCGGCGCATCGCTTCGAGGCGGTGGCGGCCGTTCGGCGTCCAGAAGCCTTTCTCCGGCGCCGTCACCGCGATGATCGGATCGAGGAACATGCCGGTGCGATCGAGCACGTCGGCGAGCCGGCGGTGATGGACCTGCGAAAGATCGCGCTGAAACGGCGTCGGCTCGACCGCGTCGATCGGCAGCACCGCGGCGATCACGGGCTGCTTTCCGAGCGGATCGCTGTAGCAACCGAGAACGAAGCCGCCTTCGTTCTCGATGCGCATCTTCACCGCATTCGCTTCTCCGGCGAGCGTATCGAGACGACATTCGCCCGCCGTGATGCCGCGCGAATGTGCTTTCGCCTTGCGCGGACGACGACGCGCGGGCGCGCGCTTAAGCGCGCTTCTCGAGGCCAGTTTGGCGGCTGCCATGTGGTATAAACGGGATCATGAGCATACCCATGTTGGAACGGAAACGCTTCATGGTGGGCAAGTACGAGATCATCGCGCAGCCCATACCCAATTCGGCGCACATGCTTCGCTACAACGTGTTCGTCGACGGCAACCGGATCGGCGCGCTGCTCTCGATGCCGACCGAGTCCGACTGCAGGTTCCTCGAAAACCCGCCGCCCGTGCCGCCGCTCAAGATCTTCCGCGTGACGCACCGGCCCGGCCGGCCTAAGAAAAACCCGGCCAGCTAGTTCATTTCTCGGGCGGCAGCGGAATCTTCGGCGCCCAGCCGAGCCACTCCTTCTTCGGCTCGCCGTAGAGGAAGAACACCGTCCCGGACTTGGCGCGCCGCGTTCCCGGCGGCGTCGCGAACTCGATGCCGCCGGTGATGAAGGCGCGCAGCGACTCGAACTGCACGTCCAGGCCCTTGAGCACGCCGCCTTTGACGTTGAGGCCGCTCACGTCCCAGAACGACGAGCCTTCGCGCACCAGCGCCGCGAAGCGCGGATAGATGACGACATGCACGTCGGCCGAGAGCGCATTCGGCGCGAGGTCGATCTTCTGCACCACGCCAACTTCCACGCCGCGGTAGTACACCGGCGCATCGGCGCGCATCTTCGGGTGCTCGCCGCGCAGGATGATGTGCAGCCCGCCCTCGATCATCGTCGACGGTGGATTGTCGAGGCCGACGAATTCGCGCTGCGCCGGCGCGTCGGGCTTGCCCGGCAGGACGTTGACCTCAGGCCCGGAGAGCACGGTGCTCAGGCCGCTCACCTGCCCGAAGCCCACGCGCGGCTTCACGATCCAGAACTGGCTCCCCTCGCGCGCGATGGCGGCGCCCGAGCGCGTAAGGCGTATGCGCACGAGCGCGTGCTTCTCGTCCTTCGCCAGAGACACGCCGCTCACCTCGCCCACCTGCACGCCGCGATAGCGCAGCGGCGTCTGTCCGACGCGCAGGCCGCCGCCTTCGCTGAAGCTCACCGTGATCTCGGGACCGTAGTCCTGCATGCGATGCAAGACGAGATACGCGGCGACGGCGAGCGCCATCACCGGCACCATCCAGATCAGCCGGAAGAAGCGCCGGCGGCGAACGCGTGCCTTGGGCAGCTCTTCGCCGGTCATTGACGATTCCAGATCAACTTGGTGTCGAAGCTCTGCGAGGCGAGCATGGTCAGCACCACCACGCAGGTGAACGCGATGAGCCCGGGCCCCGGAATGACCTCTCCCAGGTCGCCGAGCTTCACCAGCGCGACGAGGATCGCGAGCAGGAAGACATCGAGCATCGCCCACGGTCCGATGGCGTCGATGAACTTGAAGATATGCGTGCGACCGCGCAGCCGTCGCCCGCGGCCCCACTTGACGCTCGCCACGAGAAAGAGAAGGCCGAGGAGCTTCATCAGCGGGATGACGATGCTCGCGAGGAACACGATCGCGGCGACGAAGTATTCGTTGTACTGGATGAGGCTCACCACGCCGTCCCACACCGTGTTCTCGGAGTACGCGCCGTAGAGGTTCATCTTCAGGATCGGATAGATGTTCGCCGGCACGTAGAGCACGAGCGCGGCGAGCGTCAGGGCGAGCGTGGCATCGGGGCTCGTCGCCGGGCGCGAGGTGATGGTGTCGCCGCAACGGATGCACTCGGCGCTCGTCCCGGGGGAGAGCTCCTCCACGCGCTGGGAGAGCCCGCAGGTGTCGCAGGCAAGGACGGCATCGGCCATAGGCTTTTCGACCGTGTCGCGCGGCAGGGGGTTCCTGCTCTATATTGCGCCGTCTTCCAAGGGAGGCTCCATGCTGAGAGTGCTCGCCGTTGCCGCGACCTTGCTACTGGGGGGCTGCGGCTATAACAGCCTGCAATCGTCGGACGAACAGGTGAAGGCCGCCTGGTCCGAAGTGCTGAACCAATACCAGCGCCGCGCCGACCTGATCCCGAACCTGGTGAACACGGTGAAGGGCTTCGCCGCGCAGGAGCAGCAAGTGCTGCTCGGCGTCACCCAGGCGCGCGCCCGGGCCACCTCGATCAACGCCACGCCGGAGCTCGTCAACGACCCGGCCGCGTTCCAGCAGTTCGTCCAGGCGCAGCGCGAAGTCACCGGCGCGCTCTCGCGGCTCCTGGCGGTGGCGGAGAACTACCCGCAGCTCAAGTCCGACCAGAACTTCCGCGACCTGCAGGCGCAGCTCGAGGGCACCGAGAACCGCATCGCGGTCGCACGCCAGCGCTACATCAAGGCCGTGCAGGATTTCAATACCCTCGTGCGCCAGTTCCCGGCGAACCTCACCGCGATGATGTTCGGCTACAAGCCGAAGCCCCAGTTCAACGTCGAGGATGAGAAGGCGATCGCCAAGCCGCCGAGCGTCGATTTCGGCACCAAGAAATGATGTTGCTTCGCCCCCGCGCGGCGGGGGGCTTGCGCTTTTTTGTGGCGCTCGCGCTCGGGCTCATCGTTTCGCTGCTCGCCTGGGCGGTGGACGTGCCGCCGCTCAAGGCGCGCGTCACGGATCTCACCGGCACGCTGAACGGCCAGCAGCGCGCGGCGCTCGAGCAGACGCTCGCCGAGTTCGAGGCGCGCAAGGGGGCGCAGATCGCCGTTCTGATGGTGCCGACGACGCAGCCGGAGACGATCGACCAGTACGCCGTGCGCGTCGAGGAGGCATGGAAGCTCGGACGCAAGGGCATCGATGACAGCGCGCTCCTCGTCATCGCGAAGGACGACCGGAAGCTGCGCATCGAGGTGGGCTACGGCTTCGAGGGCGTGCTGCCCGACGCGATCGCGAAGCGCATCATCGACAACGACATCGTGCCGCGCTTTCGCGACGGCGACTTCTACGGCGGCGTGCGTGCCGGCGTCGACCGCATCATGCGCGTGGTCGAGGGCGAGAAGCTGCCGCCGCCCGCGGCGCATGGCCCGGCTCGCTCCCGTAGCTTCAACCCGCAGTGGCTCTTCGCCCTCTTCTTCTTCGTCGTGATCGGCGGCAGCGTACTGCGCGCGGTGTTTGGCCGCTTCGTCGGCTCGGGCATCGTCGGCGGCGTCGCCGGGCTTGTCGGTTGGCTGCTGATCGGCTCGCTCGCGATCGGCGTGATCGCAGCCTTGATCGGTTTCCTGCTTACGCTCTTCAACGACAACCGGTCCTGGTCGGGCGGTGGCTACGGCGGCTCGAGCTGGGGCGGCGGCGGTTTCTCGAGCGGCGGCGGCTTCTCGGGTGGCGGTGGCGGATTCAGCGGTGGCGGCGGCAGCTCGGGCGGCGGCGGCGCGAGCGGGAGCTGGTGATGCGGCTATCGCGCCTCCTCAAGCATCTCTTCATCCCGAGCTGGGTCGCGCACCGCGCCTTTCCGCCGCCGACGCTGCGCAAGATCGAGCAGGCGATCCAGGCCTCGGAGCGCTCGCACGCGGGCGAGCTGCGCTTCGTCGTCGAGGCGTCGCTGCCGCTGCACTACGTCGCGCGCAAGCGCTCGTCGCGCCGCCGCGCGGAGGATCTTTTCGCCGCGCTCAAGGTATGGGATACCGAGCACAACACGGGCGTGCTCGTCTACGTGCAGCTCCTCAGCCGGCACATCGAGATCGTCGCCGATCGCGGCATCGCGAAGCGCGTGCCGCAGGGCGAATGGGAAGGCGTGTGCCGCGCCATGGAGCGCGCGTTCAAGGCGGGCGAGTACGAGCGTGGTGCGCTGGAGGCGATCGAGGCGGTGACGGGCATCCTCGCCCGCGAGTTTCCCGCCCGCGGTGGCCGCGAGAACGAGCTGCCCGATAAACCGGTGGTGCTATGAAATACGAGCTGTATTACTGGCCCTCGATCCAGGGGCGCGGCGAATTCGTGCGCCTTGCGCTCGAGGACGCGGGCGCCGATTACGTCGACGTCGCGCGCCGCCCGAAAGGCATGCGCGCCATGATGCATCTCATGGAAAGCCGCTCGCTCAAGCGGCCGCCCTTCGCACCGCCGTTCCTGCGCTCGGGGGAGCTTGTCATCGCGCAGACGGCGCTCATCCTGCACTATCTCGGCCCGCGCCTCGGCCTCGCGCCAAAAGCCGAAGCCGCGCGGCTGTGGCTGCACGAGCAGCAGCTCACCATCAGCGACTGGCTCGTCGAGGTGCACGATACGCACCATCCCATCGGCAGCGGGCTCTACTACGAAGACCAGAAGCCCGAGGCGCGCCGCCGCGCCGCGGATTTCCGCGAGGAGCGGCTGCCGAAGTTCATGGAGTATTTCGAGCGCCTCGAGCGCGGGCGGACCCTCACCTACGTCGACCTTTCGCTCTTCCAGATGGTCGAGGGCCTGCGCTATGCCTTCCCGCGCGCAATGCGAGCGCTCGAGCCGAAGTATCCCAAGCTCGTCGCACTCCACGATCGCGTGAGGGAGCGCCCTCGGCTCGAGGCCTATCTCTCCTCGAAGCGCCGCATCCCGTTCAATGCGCAGGGCATCTTCCGCCATTACGCCGAGCTCGACGCGTAACTGCGAAACGACGGGTGACGAAATGTTCGTCTGACCCCATTTTCGGGGGTTCATGACTTCGGCCGTCTCGTTTCCGGCGCTGCGCCGCCCGGTGTTCCGCGCCTATTTCATCGGCGCGGCCTCGGCGATGATGGCCGACTCGATCGAGCACGTCATCAGCTACTGGATGATGTACCAGAAGTTCGCCTCTCCCGCGCTCGCCGGGTTCGCGGTGATCTCGCACTGGGTGCCGTTCCTTCTTTTCTCCATCTGGTCGGGTGCCGCCGCCGATCGCCACGACCCGCGGCGCATCATCCAGCTCGGCATGTTCATCTTCATGAGCGTGTCGATCGCCTGGGGCGTGCTTTTTTTGAGCGACGCGCTGCAGATGTGGCACGCGGGCGTGCTGCTCGTCATACACGGCCTCGCCGGCGTGCTCTGGGGCCCGGCGGCGCAGGTCTTCATCCACGACATCGTCGAGGAGCCGGAGCTGCACAGCGCGATCCGCCTGACGGCGACCGCGCGCTGGCTCGGCCTGCTGATGGGGCCGGCCGTGGGCGGCGTGATCCTCCTCGCGCTCGGCCCCGCCTGGGGCATTCTCTTCAATGCGCTGATCTATGTACCGTTCATCTTCTGGCTGTGGAAGGCGCCTTACCGGCGCAAGCGCCTTCCCGCCGCGCGCCGCGTGCGCGCGCTCGCCGATGTCGTCGCAACCTGGCGCGCCGTGGCGAACAACCGGGTCATCACTTCGATGACGATCCTCGCGGGCGGCGCCTCGCTCATCGTCGGCAACGCCTATCAGGCGCAGATGCCCGGGTTCGCGCACGATCTCGGCCACGGCGAAGGCGGTCTCACCTACAGCATGCTCTTCGGCGCCGATGCCGCGGGCGCGCTGATCGGCGGCCTCGTGCTCGAGAGCCGCGGCTTGCTGCCGCCGCGGCCGCGCAGCGCTTTTCTCCTCGCGCTCGGCTGGTGCATCGCCATCGGCGCCTTCGCGACGACGCGCTCCTATCCGGTCGCGCTGGCGCTCCTTGTCGTCGCCGGCTTCCTCGAGCTTTCGTTCTTCGCCATGACGCAGACGCTCGTGCAGATGCACGCCCCCGACGAGGTGCGAGGGCGGGTGATCGGGCTCTTCGCGATGTCGGCGATGGGGCTGCGCGCGTTCAGCGGCGTGACCGTCGGCCTCGCCGGCAGCCTGATCGGCATACACTTGTCGCTCGCGCTCAGCGCCGCCGTGCTTCTCACGATCATCGTCGTCATGCTATGGACCATGGTGCCCAGCCGATGAAAGAGGCGAAGTTCTTCCTCGTCGTGCGCTTCTGGATCGCCCCGGGCGGCGAGCCGCCGGTGATGCGCTGGCTCGAAGGCGGGCACATGGCCGAGGTGCTGCGCGAGCCCGGCTTCCTCTGGGTACGGCGCCTGCGCATCCCCGAGCCCGACGCGAGCGGCTGGAGCGCGCACGCGATGATCTACGGCATCGACTCGCGCGCATCCTATGAGCGCTACATGGCGAACCAGACGCTGCATGCGCGCTTTTCGCGCGAGCGCGAGCCGTTCGCGGCGAAGCTGCGCATCGAGCGCTTCGCGGGCGACGTGGACTTCGCGCTATGAAGCTCGACTGGAACGTCGGCCTCGTCGCGCACCTCGGCATCGAATTCGTCGAGGTCACGCCCGAGCGCGTGCTCGCGCGCCTCGCGGTGCGCGACGAGCTCCTCACGACGACCGGCACGGTGCATGGCGGCACGCTCATGGCATTCGCCGACACGATCGGCGCCGCCGGCACGGTCGCGAATCTGAGCGCCGAGCAGCGCACCGCCACGCTCGAGTCGAAGACCAACTTCATCGCCGCGTGCCGCTCCGGGACCATCCAGGCCGAGGCGCGCCCGATCCACAAGGGCAAGCGCACGCACGTCTGGGAGACGCGTATCACGGACGAGAACGGCAAGCTGCTTTCCATCACCACGCAAACGCAGATGATCCTGTGATCGACGTGCAAGGCCACCGCGGCGCACGCGGCTACCTGCCGGAGAACACGCTACCGTCCTTCGCGCGGGCGCTCGAGATCGGCGTGAGCACGCTCGAGCTCGATGTCGGCGTGACACGCGACGGCGTCGTCGTGATCCACCACGACCGCGGCCTCAATCCGGACATCGCGCGCGATGCCGATGGGCAATGGGTGCGTAAACAGGTTCCAATCCAAGCGCTCACGTATGCCGAGCTGCAGCGCTACGATGTGGGACGGCTGCGCCCGGGCAGCAGCTACGCGCGGCATTTTCCGCAGCAGCAGCCCTTGGACGGGACGCGCATCCCGCGGCTCGCCGAGCTTTTTTCTCTGACAAAGAACCACGCCACCATTCGCTTCAACATCGAGCCGAAAATGGACGCGGACGCGCCAAATGAGACGCTGCCGGCCGAGCCGTTCGCGCGCGCGCTGATCGCCGAGGTGCGCAAGGCGGGGATGCAGCAGCGCACGACCGTGCAGGCATTCCACTGGCCGGCGCTCAAGGTCGTCGAGCGCGAGGCGCCGGAGATGGCGACCGTGTACTGCACCGAGGGCGCGGGCTCCGACCCGGCGCGTGTGCGCGAGGCGGGCGGCAAGATCTGGTCGCCCGACTTCGAGCAGGTCACGCCGGCGAAACTGGCGCAGGCGCGCCAATGGGGAATGAAGATCACGGTGTGGACGGTGAACGAGCCCGCCGACATCGCGCGCATGATCGACATGGGCGTCGACGGCATGGCGAGCGATTATCCCGACCGCGTGCTCGAACAACTGAAAGGCAAACGATGAGCCGACTGCTCGCAATTTTCTTGGGCTGCGCGCTCGCGCTGCAGGCAGGCGCGCAGGCGTATCCGACGAAGCCGATCAAGCTCGTCGTCGGCTACCCGCCGGGCGGCTCCGGCGACTTCACGACGCGCATGGCGGCGGACGAGCTCACGAAAGAGCTCGGCGTAGCGATCGTGGTGGAGAACAAGCCCGGCGCGGGCGGCAACATCGCGCACGACTACGTCGCGCATTCGGCGCCCGACGGGTACACGGTGCTCAACGCCGGCCACATGGCGCTGAACCGTGCGCTGTACAAGAATCTCAGCTACGACCCCGACAAGGATTTCATCCCGGTCACACGCATCGCCACGGGGCCGACCGTGATCTGCGTGAACAACAATGTGCCGGTCAAGGACCTGCGCGAGCTGATCGCGTACGCCAAGGCGAACCCGGGCAAGCTCTTCAACGCATCCGCCGGCTACGCTTCGGCCCCGCACCTTGCGTCGGTGCTCTTCGAAGCGGTCGCCGGCGTGAAATTCACCCACGTGCAGTTCAAGGGCGGCGGACCGGCGACGCAATCGCTGCTCGCGGGCGACACGCAGGTCAACTTCGCCACCGCGCCCACCGTGATGGGCTTCGTGCGCGCGGGCCGCGTGCGCGCCCTCGCGGTCACTATCCCACATGCCTCACCGGCGGTTCCGGGCGTGCCGGGCGCGGAAGAGGCCGGCTTGCCGGGCTACGAATACACGTTCTGGTTCGGTCTTTACCTGCCCGCCGGCACGCCGGCGAGCATCGTCGAGCGGCTGCATGGCGCGATGGTGAAGGGCCTCGCCAAGCCCGACGTGCGCGGCAAGATCGCGCTCCAAGGCATGGACGCCACGCCCTCGCCGACTCCGGCGGCGTTCGCCGCGGACATCAGGCGCGAAGCGCCGGGGCTCGAGAAGCTTGTGCACGACTCCGGCGCGAAGGTGGAATAAGGCCGCCCCGCCGTGCCTCCTGTCACGCAGTGGCTGCTGATCGCGAACGTCGCGGTCTATCTCGCCTCGGGCATGTTGCCGGTGGAGGAATTCGCGCTCTGGCCGCCCGGGTCGTTCGAATCGCG
>Ga0075426_10000940_pt1 | contig 20402 bp, 16 predicted proteins | sample SoiMethybrSBSTD5_FD_75304 | JGI IMG/M metagenome (GOLD analysis project Ga0075426, IMG submission 75304) | Bulk soil microbial communities from a Populus tree surrounding site in Tennessee, USA - Soil MetaG P. TD hybrid SBSTD5 | ecosystem: Environmental > Terrestrial > Soil > Tree plantation...
ACGAGGCATAGTGAGAGAAAGTCCGGATACCTTGTGGCGCGCTGCACCTCCCGGGCAAGCATCCGACGGAAGTCCGGCTCTTCCAGGATGATCGGGACCTCTGGTGCTTGTTCGGACATGATCACTGCGGGGCAGCGTATCCTAAGGTGATGCGGAACGCTACCCAGCCGAGCGCAATGGCCGTCCTGGCAACACTAGTGCTGGCGATCGTCGCCGGTCCAGTCCGGGCCGCGACGCTCGAGATCGGGCCGGAGGGGGATCTCTGCGAGCAACTGCGACAGGTAGAGCCGGGCGACGAAGTCGTGCTCCAGCCCGGCGAGTACCGGGCCGGGTGTGTCATACGCCGTGGAGGCCTGCCGCACGCTCCAGTGGTCATCCGAGGGGCCGACCCAGACCAGCCTCCGCGGCTGACGCATCCCGGGCTCGTCAACGTGCTCGAGATCCGGGCGAGCGACGTGGTGATGCGCGATCTCGCCTTCGGTCCGACGGTGGCCGATGCGGATGGGATACGGATCTTCGGAGGCGAACGGATTACGGTGGAGCATTGTCGTTTCAAGCAGATGGGCGGCATCGCGGTGGTCGCCAATCATACGAGCGTGCGCAGCCTGACCGTACGCGACAACGTCATTGCCCAATCCGGTGCCACCGCTATGTACTTCGGTTGCCACGACGGGAGCAGTTGCACGGTCACCGGTCTGGTGGTGGAAGGTAATCGCATCCGGGGGGTAGCCGCGCCCAACCCTGAGATCGGCTACGGGATCGAGGTGAAGCTCAATTCAAACGGGGTAATCCGGGACAACATCATCTCCGAGACGAAGGGACCCGGCATCATGGTCTATGGCTCCCGTGACCTCGCCAGCGTGAGCGTCGTCGAGCGCAACTTCGTCCGGGGCTCTCGGACCTCGTCCGGAATCGTGATCGGAGGCGGACCGGTGTTGGTCCGGAATAATATCTCGGGCTGGAACGCCGAGGGCGGGATCGGACTCGAGAACTATGGGCGCCGGGGCCTGCTGCGCGGCATCGCGATCACCCACAATACCGTCTACGGCAACGGGGAGGGAGGCATCACGGTGCCCGCGTCCGGGCTGCTGGACGCTTCGCTGCAGAACAATGCCGCTCAGACCCGGGGCGGGACGCCGGCCTTCCCAGCGGCTCGGGTCGGTCTTCGCCCGGCTGGGAACCTCGATTGCACCTGGCTTCAGTGCTTCAACGATCCCGAGAAGCTGGACTTTTCGCCTGCCGCTGGATCGCTCCTCCGGCCGGTTGATGGACCTCGGGGCCAGGACAGAGCGCTGCGGGATGATTTCTTCGGCACTCCCCGGGGCGTGCCTGCAGCGATCGGTGCGGTCGAGCACGCGATCCACCCGAACAAGCTCGATGACCTTCGGTAGGAGACGCTCGTCTACCCTGCAACCGTTGCATCCTCGATCCAGTCACGGCTAAGCATGCGATTCTCCTGATCGGACTGCCGAGGTAGCACCCGAAATACGCCGCGATCCACGCATATTCGACGCCGGCCGTGAACCGGGTTGCCCAATCACGTGAAGGAAGTTCTCTTCGTGGGGCGATATCGGTTCAATTAAATCAACAGCTTAGGCGTCATCGGGCTCTTTCCGCTGGCACTGGGCTTGCTCCCCAGGGGCCCTAGGGTCAACCGGAGACATGTCCCCCGTCGCCAGGAGGGAGGAGGAAGCATGCGCGTTCTCGTAACAGGGCACAACGGCTACATCGGATCGGTCATGGTCCCGGAACTGCTGGCTGCGGGCCATGAGGTGATCGGCCTGGACACCTTCTTCTTCGAGGACTGCACGCTCGGCCACGACGGGGAAAGCGTTCCGGCCATTCGGAAGGATATCCGCGACCTCGAAATCGGCAGCCTTCGAGGACTGGACGCCGTCATCCACCTCGCTGCCCTCTGCAACGATCCACTCGGCGACCTGCACGCCGAGTGGACCTACGAGATCAATCACCGGGCCTCCATCCAGCTTGCGCTGCTCGCCCGAGAGGCCGGTGTCAGCCGCTTCCTGTACGCCTCGTCCTGTAGCATGTACGGCGCCGCCGCGAGCGACGACATGCTCACCGAGGAGGCCCCGCTCCGGCCACTGACTGCGTACGCGACCTCAAAGGCGCGGACTGAGGAGGATCTTAGCGCGCTCGCGAATACTTCCTTCAGCCCGGTGTACATGCGCAATGCCACCGCCTACGGCCTCTCACCGCGACTGCGGGCCGACGTGGTGCTCAACAACCTCGTCTGCTGGGCCCACACCACCGGTCGCGTCCGTATCATGAGCGATGGCACGCCGTGGCGTCCAGTCGTGCACGTGCAGGACATTGCGCGAGCCTTCGCCACCGCCCTCGTCGCGCCCCGCGGCGCCATTCACGACCAGGCCTTCAACGTGGGGGCCACCGCCGAGAACTACCAGGTTCGCGAGTTAGCGGAAATCGTTCGTGGTACCGTCGCCGGCTGCACTATCGACTACGCGGTCGGGGCCGGCCCGGATCCGCGCAGCTATCGTGTCGACTTCAGTAAGCTGACCCGTACGTTCCCCGATCTCAAGCCGCGCTGGAATGCCTCGTTCGGAGCGAAGGACCTATACGCGGCGCTGCAGGAGGCCGAGGTCACCTTGGCGGATTTCCAGGGCCGCAAGTTCATCCGCCTCTCGCAGATCAAGTACTTGCTCGACTCGGACCGGCTCGACGCATCACTACGCTGGGTCCGTCACGCGGAGTAGCGCACCTCTCATGGCCAACTGCCGCTTCTGCCAGACCGCGCTGCGGCGCACGTTCGTGGATCTCGGCATGTCACCACTCTGCGAGAGCTTCCTCACTCGCGAGCAGCTGAACCAGATGGAACCCTTCTTCCCTCTTCACGCCTACGTGTGCGAAGGGTGCTTCCTCGTTCAAGTGGAAGAGTATGTTGGCCCCGAGCGCATCTTCAGTGAATACGCCTACTTCTCGTCGTATTCGCGCGCATGGCTCGCGCACGCTCAGTCTTACACCGACATGATCGTCTCGCGACTTGGCCTGGATCACACGAGCCAGGTGATCGAGCTCGGGAGCAACGACGGCTACCTTCTTCAGTACTTCATGGCCCGCGGCATCCCGGTCCTGGGAGTGGAGCCGGCGGCCAACGTGGCGGCCGCCGCCATCGCTAAGGGGGTGCCGAGCACCGTGCGTCTGTTCGGTCTCGAGACCGCGCACGAGCTGCTTGCGGAGGGCCATCATCCGGAGCTCATCGTCGGCAACAACGTGCTGGCTCAGGTGGCCGATATCAACGGCTTCGTGGCCGGCATGAAGAAGCTCCTGAAGCCGGGCGGCGTCATCACGATGGAGTTCCCCCATCTACTGCGGCTGATGGACGAGAACCAATTCGATACGATCTACCACGAGCACTTCTCCTACTTCTCGCTGATGAGCACCGAGCGGATCTTCGCAGCCCATGGACTGACCCTGTTCGACGTCGAAGAGCTGTGGACCCATGGAGGCTCCCTGCGGATCTACGCGCGGCACCAGGAGGACGAGGCGCGACCGGTCGGGCCGCGGGTGGGGGCGCTGCTGGCCCGTGAGAAGGCGGTCGGCCTGGATCGTCCTGACCGGTACAGCGCCTTCGCCGAGCAGGTCCGGGAAACCAAGAGGCGCCTGCTGGAGTTCCTGATCGGCGCTAAGCGCCAGGGCAGGTCCATCGTGGGCTACGGTGCGCCCGGAAAGGGAAATACGCTGCTCAACTACTGCGGCATCCGGACAGATTTCCTCGACTACACGGTCGATCGGAACCCCTACAAGCACGGGCGATTCACGCCGGGCACCCACATCCCCATCCACCCGCCCGAGAAGATCCTCGAGACTCGCCCGGACTACGTGCTGATCCTGCCGTGGAACTTGAAGGACGAGATCATGGAGCAGATGGCTGCGGTGCAGACGTGGGGAGGCCAGTTCGTGGTGCCGATCCCGGACGTGAAGGTATACCCGTGACCGGGCCGCGAGAAAGGCAGACACCGGCATGAAGGTCGTTCTGTTCTGCGGAGGCCTGGGCACGCGGTTGCGGGAGTACTCCGAGAGCATTCCCAAGCCGATGGTCAACATCGGCTACCGCCCGATCATCTGGCACGTGATGAAGTACTACGCCCACTTCGGGCACACCGACTTCATCCTCTGCCTGGGGTATCGGGGTGACGTGATCAAGCAATACTTCCTCAACTACGAGGAGTGCCTCTCGAACGACTTCCAGCTGTCGAAGGGGGGCCGGGAGGTGCAACTCTACAGCCGGGACATCGACCAGTGGAACATCACCTTCGTGGATACCGGCCACTACGCCCCGATCGGCCAGCGCCTCAAGGCGGTGGAACGGTACCTCGACGACGAGGAGGTCTTCCTGGCCAACTACTCCGACGGGCTCTCGGATCTGCCCTTACCCGAGTATCTCGACAACTTCTACCGCACCGACGCGGTGGGCAGCTTCGTCTGCGTCCGACCCAGCCAGAGCTTCCACATCGTCAGCCTGGCCGAGAGCAACGTGGTCAAGGACATCCGGCACGTCGATCAGGCCGACCTCTGGATCAATGGCGGATTTTTCGCCTTCAAGCGTGAGATCTTCGACTATGTGGGAGACGGAGAGGACCTCGTCGCGGAGCCGTTCCAGCGCCTGATCGCGAAAGGCGGGCTCGCGGCCTACAAGCACACCGGCTTCTGGGCCTGCATGGACACGTTCAAGGACAAGCAGCGGCTCGACGAGATGAACGCTCAGGGCGATTGCCCCTGGGAGGTGTGGCGGACGGATCCGCCGCGGCCGGCAGATGCGATACCGAATGGCGGTCACGAGGATGCTCGGCGCATCCTGCGTGGAGACCGCGTGGGCGGCTGATGCACGCTCCGGTCCGGACGGGCAGAGTGTCATGCTGAGGCTCGAGTTCGAGCCCCGCGAAGAGCCGCTCGCGGTGCTATGCCTGGGCGCCCACGCCGACGATCTCGAGATCGGCTGCGGCGGGACCGTCCTCACTCTGGCCGAGAGTGGCCGACCCCTCGCCGTCACCTGGGTCGTCTGGAGCGCCGAAGGGATCCGGCAGCGGGAGGCGCGCGACAGCGCGGACGTCTTCCTGGCCCAGGCGAAGACGAAGGTCGTCGAGGTGAAGACTTTCCGAGACGGATTCTTCCCGTCCCAGGGCGACAGAATCAAGGAAGAATTCGAGGCGCTCAAGCGACGCGTCTCGCCGGACGTGATCTTTACCCACTACCGAAACGATCTCCATCAGGATCACCGCTTGATCTCGGATCTGACCTGGAACACGTTTCGCCACAACCTCGTCCTCGAGTACGAGATTCCGAAGTACGACGGCGATCTCGGATCCCCGAACATATTCGTAGAGCTGCGCGAGTCCGTGGCCCGTCGCAAGGTGGACGGGATCGTCAGCGCGTTCCCGTCGCAGACCGACAAGCACTGGTTCTCGACGGAGGTCTTTCTGGCCCTGCTCCGCCTCCGGGGCATGGAATGCGCGGCGCCCGAGCGGTACGCGGAGGGATTCTACGGACGGAAGACTGTGCTGTCGTTGGGAACGACGGCATGAGTCGGCCTCCCGTCACCATCGGCCTCCCGGTCTACAACGGGGAGAAGTTCCTGCGGCAGGCCCTCGATTCCCTCCTCGGCCAGACCATGGGCGACTTCGAGCTGATCATCTGCGACAACGCCTCCAGCGACGCCACCGGGGAGATCTGCCGGGCCTACGCGCGAGCCGACCGGCGCGTCCGCTACTATCGGAACGCGACCAACATCGGCGCGCCCCGGAACTTCAATCGCACCTTCGCGCTCGCGGACACGAAATATTTCAAGTGGTCGACCGCCGACGATCTTTGGGGCCCGGAGTTCCTCGAGCTGGCGCTCGCGGTGATGGAACGCGACCCGGACGTGGCGCTCTGCTACGCGAAGACCACGATCGTGGCGGAGGACGGCAGCCCGATCGAGCCCTATGAAGACCGCCTGCATCTCACGGAGCCGGGCGCCCGGCAGCGTTTCACGCGCCTCCTGCGCACGATCGGGCTGTGCCACCAGCACCAGGGCGTGATCCGGAGCGACCGCCTGCGGCGGACTCCGTTACTCATGGACCACATGGGCTCGGACCTGAACTTGCTCGCCGAGCTGGCGCTCCACGGGAAGTTCCACGAGCTGCCGCAACGCCTCTTCTTCCGTCGGTTCCACGAGAATTCGTCGAGCTGGGCCCGCGATGACGTGGCCCATCAACTCGCCTTCTACGACCCGACCGGAGCCTGCGGAATCGTCCTCCACGGGTGGCGCAGGTACGCGGCCTACTTCGGCGCGATCCGGCGCGCGTCGATCCCTTCAGGGGACAAGGCCGCCTTGTACCGGTGCGTGGTCCATCGGATGCTGTGGGACCGCCGACGACTCGTCGCGGAGCTGGCCCTGAAGGCCCGCGTGGTCGCGCAGGGTGCCCAGATCCGCCGGGCGACATTGGACCGGGTCGAGTCGAACCCCTAGATGCCGGTGACCACCCGCACCTCGGACCCGGGCGCCCACGCGGGCCACTGCCGATCCTGCCACGCACCCGGCCTCGAGCGAGTGCTGGACCTCGGCTCCCAGCCGGTGGCCGACCGGCTGGTGGGCCCCGGTGCCCCCGTGGGCGCCGAAGCGCGGTACCCGCTCGCGCTCGACCTCTGCCGGGCGTGCGCGCTTCTCCAGCTCGCCGGATTTCCCGGGGAAGACGGCGTGGACGGGCACGTGCACGGCAGCGCGGTCTCGACCACGATCGCCGAGCACGACGCCGAGTGGGCCGACGAGATGGTGGCCCGGCTCGCCCTCAAGCCCGGCCAGGTCGCCCTCGAGGTCGACGGGGGAGGGCAGGGCGTGGCGGCGGCCCTCGCCCGTCGGGGCATGGCGGTGATCGCACCCGCCCATGTATCCGGGCGGGGCGCGGACCTCGTGGTCGCCAACCATAGCCTCGCTCATGCCTCGGACCTCGATCGAGCCGTTGCGGACCTCGTCGCCCCTCTGAAACCGGGTGGCACGGTGGCCGTCGAGTTCCATCACGCCGCTCGCCTCCTGACCGAGACCCAGTTCGATCTGATCTGCCACCCGCATCGAACGTATCTATCGGCCGCCGCCCTCGTGCAGGCGTTCGCCCGACATGGGCTTACGGCCGTCGACGCGGCCGAGATCCCCGTGCATGGCGGATCGGTGCGGATGTATGCCAGGCGCGGCGCCGGGCCGGTCGGCGCCTCCGTGGATCGCGTCGTGGCCGCGGAGCAGGCCGTCGGCCTTGGGGACACCCCCTCGCGCCTCCGGCTGGCCGAGCAGGTGGAGACCGCCTCGACGCGCATCCGGGGCTTCCTTCAGCAGGCCCGGGCCGAAGGGCGGACCGTGCTCGGCTATGGCGCACCGTCCCGGGCAAGCACGCTACTCAATCACTGCGGTGTGACCGCCGACCTTCTCCCGGCCACTGTCGACCGGTCGACCCTCAAGCAGGGACGAGCACTGCCCGGATGCCGGGTGCCGATTCACGCGCCGGCCTTCCTGACCGAGGTCAAGCCTGACTACGTCCTCATCCTGGCCTGGCCCCTCGCCGAGGAAATCGTCGAGCAGATGTCCGACGTCCGCTCTTGGGGCGGTCGCTTTGTGATCCCGCTCCCAGATGTCAAGGTCTTGCCGTAAACCGCGGCTAACGTACTGGAGAGAACTGCGAGCATGAGCCAGAAAACGACTGTCGCCGTCCTGGGGACCGGGATGGCCGGCTGCGGGGCGATCCACCGGCTCTCCGGCGAGGGCCTCGAGCCGGTCGTCTTCGACAAGGCGGCCTACTTCGGCGGCCATACCGCCTCCTTCGCACACGAGGGCGGCTACGTGTTCGATGAGGGCGGGCACGTCTCCTTCACGAAGAACGAACGACTCAAGGAGCTCTTCGCCCGCAACGTAGGCGGGGAGTTCGAGACGGTCCACGCCTATATCAACAATTACTGGCACGGCCATTGGATCAAGCACCCGCCTCAGTGCAACCTTCACGGTCTCCCGCCCGCGCTCGTGGCGCGGATCATCGGCGACTTCGTCGAGGCTCAGCACGCGCCACCTGTCGAGATCCGCAACTATCGCGACTGGCTGCTCAGCACATATGGCAAGACGTTCGCCGAGACGTTCCCCCTCGTGTACGGGCGGCGGTACCACACGACCACCGCCGACAACATGACCACGGATTGGCTCGGGCCGCGGATGTACCGGCCCAGCTTGCACGAGGTGCTGATGGGGGCACTCAGCGTCGAGACGCCCGATGTCCACTATGTGACCGAATTCCGGTATCCGTCGCGCGGAGGGTTCGTCTCGTACATTCGCCCGTTTGCCAACGCCGGGGATGTCCGGCTCGGCCATCAGCTCGTTCGTCTTGATCCGCGTGAGCGACGGCTGACCTTCAGCAACGGCGCGGTCGTCGCCTACGAGCAGCTGGTCTCCTCGATTCCGTTGCCCACCCTCGTGCCCCTGATTCAGGGCGCGCCGGCCGACGTCCGTGCGGCGGCCGACCGTCTGGCTTGCACCACGTGCGTCATCGTCAACGTCGCGGTCGCCCGCCCGGACCTCTCCGATGCCCACATTACCTACTTCTACGATGAGGACATGTTCTTCACCCGGGTGAACTTCCCGCATCTGCTGTCGCCCCACAACGTCCCGGCTGGCGTGAGCGCCGTGCAGGCGGAGTGCTACTATTCGAAGAAGTATCGGCCCCTCGACCGGACCCCCGAAGACTGCATCGCCCCCGTGGTAGCGGACCTGCGTCGGTGCGGCCTCCTGCGCGAGGACGATCAGATCGTCTTCACCAACGCGCACGTGAACGACTACGCGAATATCATCTTCGATCAGGAGTATCCGGCCGCCCTGGCGACCGTGCACGGGTACCTCGACGACGTGGGGGTGCTCTACTGCGGCCGGTACGGGGACTGGCGACATCTCTGGACCGACGAGGCCTTCGAGAGCGGCGAACGGGCCGCGCAGCGGGCGCTCGACCAGCTGGGGGCGGCCGTCCGCTGACCGGATGACGCGTCCCTTCCGCTTCATCGTCTCCATGCCGCGCCTGGCCGACGGCGTTGCGGCCTGGCAATCCGCGCTTCGGCGAATCGAGGACCTCGGGTACTCGACGGTTGCTATCTCGGACCACTTCACCCAGGGCTGGGCCATGGAGCCGCTCGTGACGTTGGCCGCCGCCGCGGCGGAGACCGAACGGGTGCGCCTGCTCACCCTGGTCCTCGGGAACGACTACCGGCACCCGGTTCTGGTCCACAAGGCGGCCGCCACCATCGACGTCATCTCGGGCGGACGCCTGGAGCTCGGGCTGGGGGCGGGGTGGCTGCGCGCGGAATACGAAGCGGCTGGACTGGCCTATGATGGGCCCAAGACTCGTCGGGAGCGGCTCGAGGAGTCCGTGGCGGTGATCAAGGGCCTGTTCGGCCCTGATCCCCTCGATTTTACGGGGGCGCACTACCGAATCGCCGCACTCGACGGGCTCCCCAAGCCGGTGCAGAAGCCGCACCCGCCGATCGCGATCGGGGGCGGCGGCCCGCGGATGCTCGAGCTCGCCGGCCGGGTCGCGGACATCGTGGGAGTCTACGCGACTCTCGCGCGAGGGTCGCATGACGTGCATCAGGTGGTCGACATGAGTCCGGACAGCGTCGCGGCAAAAGTCGAATGGGTGCGAACGGGGGCGCGCGCGGCGGGTCGCGACCCGGCCGACGTCGAGCTCGAGCTCAGTTTGCTCCGCTGTCGCGTGGTCGCGTCCGCGCGCGAGACCCAGGAAGTACTCGACCGAACCGCGACCGCATGGAGGGTATCCCCAACGACGGTCGCCGCGTCGCCCGCCGTGCTCGTCGGCCAACTCGACCAGTGTGTCGACCGGCTCCTCGAGTGCCGGGAGCGCTACGGGGTCAGCTATATCCATGTCGGCACCGACATCGAGAACGCGGCTCCCCTCGTCGCTCGCCTCGCCGGGCGCTGAGCGACCATGACCGCGTACCAACGCAGCTTCGTCAAGACGGTGCTCATCGCCGCGGTCGCCGGCCTGTCCGTCATCGTCGTCAGTCAGCTGATCGTCCCCAGCCGGTTCCCCGGTCTGAGGGCCGTCATCGATGCGATCGGCTGGCTGATCGGCGCGTTCTTCGAGGCCGTGGCGCTGGGCGGGGTGATCGCCCTCTATCGAGATCATGAGGAACGAAAGGGGCGCACCGATCTCTTCCTCCGTGCCAACGAGGCACACTCCGAACTGGCCTCGACGCTCGAGCGTCCCGCGTTCGGCATCCGGGTTCGCCGCCGGGTGAGGAGTCTCGCCCGCGGCCGGTGGGTTCTGGTGGGCGACCAGGTCGAGATACGGACGCTCGAGGAGATCCAGAAGACACTCGATGCGGACGGCTGCCTGGACGGCCTCCCGTTCATGCCCGAGATGGCCAGGTTCTGCGGGCAACGCGGGTCCGTCTTCCGGTGCGTCGACAAGATCTACGATTACGGTCGGAGCAAGACGTTGCGGCGCCTCCGGAACGTCGTGCTCCTCGAGGGTCTTCGGTGTGACGGACGCGCCCACGGCGGCTGCCAGGCGTCGTGCTATCTGCTGTGGAAGACCGCCTGGTTCAAGGACGCGACGGGCGAGCCCCTCTCGCAGCCCGGTCGCGTGCGCCCGATGATGTCCGCGGTCGGCGGAGCGCCCGAGCACGAGGGGTCGACGAAGCCGCCTCGGTATACGTGTCAGTACACCCAGCTGGCCGCGGCCTCTGAGCCCATGAGTCCGTGGGACATCCGCCAGGACCTGCGGCCGCTCCTGGCCGGCAACGTGACCCTTCGGGCTTTCTCGGTGGCGGTCCTGACCCGTCTATTCAACGAGGTGCAAGAGGCGCGACACGGCACGGGCTATCCGGCACCGTGGCGAGGTCCTCTCGCGAGAGCCCCTCGTGTGGCCCACGGCGTGGCTCCGGGCGACCGCGTCCGGGTCCTCCGGCGGGACGAGATTGCCGCCACCCTGGACGCGCGGGGTCGCAACCGCGGTCTGCGGTTTGATGACGACATGGTCAAGCGCTGCGGACTGTCCTATCGCGTGTTGAGGCGGGTCGAGCGACTCATCGACGACGCCACTGGCCAGATGCTGGAGATGAAAGCCCCCTGTATCCTGTTGGACGGAGCGGACGCATCAGGCGAATTTCTCCGACTCCTAGCGCAGCACGAGTATCCCTTTTGGCGGGAGGTCTGGCTTAGCCCAGACGTGAGTGCCGTCACGGGTCCAGTGGACGTCACTCCCCCGCCAAACGGTCCTGGCACCGCGGAGGCGAGACGAGTCGGATGACAACGACACCTCGGGTGAGCGTTGTGATCCCGGTCTACAACTACGATCAGTATCTCCCCGAATGTATCGAGAGTGTCCTGACGCAGACCTACGAGCACTGGGAGCTCGTGGTCGTCGACAACTGTAGCACCGACCGATCGGGAGCCATCGCCGAGCAGTACGCACGGAAGGATGCGCGCATCCGGGTGCACCACAACACCGAGTTCGTAGACACCTACCGAAACCACAATGTCGCGTGCCGGCAGATCGCGGCGGACAGCACGTACTGCAAGCTGCTGTGCGCCGATGACTGGATGTTCCCGGAGTGTCTGGAGCGGATGGTTCAGGTCGCCGAGGCGCATCCGACGATCGGCATCGTTGGCGCCTATCGAATCGACGGGGACGAGGTCGGCTGTGACGGTCTCCCGTATCCGACACCCTTCATCTCCGGGCGAGAGCTGGGTCGGCTGACCCTCTTGGGTACGGTCGGGGTGTTCGGGTCTGGCAGCTCGGTGCTGTACCGTTCGGAGTGTGTCCGGGCACGGAGTGAGATGTACGACGAGGCGGACAACCACGCCGATATGGCGGCCTGCCTGGACATCCTGCGCACGTGGGACTTCGGCTTCGTCCATCAGGTCTTGACGTACACGCGCCGGCACCCGGTGGCCAATACGACCTACGCCGAGATCATGAACACGTATATCGCCGGGGAGCTTCGCCATCTGCTCCGCTATGGCCCCGACTACCTGACACCGGAGGAATACACCGAGTGCTGGGAGCGGACCATCACCCGGTACTATCGCTTCCTGGCCAAGAGCCTCACGCAACCGCGAGTGGCCGACGTGTGGGCCTACCATCGAGCCGCGCTACGCGAGGCGGGCTATCCGCTGGAGTGGGGGCGAATGCTCAAGGCGGTCCTGCCCTACTGGGGATACGCCCTCACTCATCCACAGCAGGTGCTGGGCCTCGCCGTCCGATTGCTCGGCCGGGCCGGTCAGGTGGGCTAGGGCGTGGCGGCCCCCAGTGTGTTGCCATCCACGCCACGGCAAGTTCTGTTCATCGAGAATAGCGTTGGCCTCTCCGGCTCGACCGTGAGCCTCACGACGCTCCTGAACCATCTGGATCGGAGTGTCTTCGCGCCGCACGTCGTCGTCTCCCGACCGGAGCAGGCGACATACCTGCGGCAGCAACTCCGGGAGCCCACCGACGTGGCTCTGATCAGGCCGAGCGGTGGACTGAAAGGCGCCCGGTGGCTCCGCCGTTTGCTCGGCCCATCCGGAATCCACGTCCGTGGCCTCCGGCGCTTGGTCTGGCAAGCTGCGGGTCTCCTCGATATGCTGCTCGTCACTCTGCCCTATTCGCTCCGTTTGCGGCGGTTTGCGCGCGGCCGTGGGATCAGCCTGATCCATCACAACAATGGCTTCGACATCGGCGCCGTGTTCCTCAGCGCGATGCTGGGCGCTCCCCTCGTGGCCTACCAGCGCGGTGACGAGTGGAACTCGCTCGCCGTTCGCTGGCTGGCCACGCGGGTCAGCCGCTTCATTGCCAACTCGATGTCCACGCGGCGCAGCCTAGCCGCCATCGGCATCCCTCCCGACCGCGTCCGAGTCATCTACCCGCCGGTCGACCTCGAACGCTTCACCGCCAACCGGCCAGCCGAAGAGGTCCGGGAGAGCTTGGGCCTGCCGGCGGGCAGGCCCTGCTTTGGCATGATCGGGATGCTCCTGCCGTGGAAGGGCCACTCGGTATTCCTGCGCGCCGCCGCGCGCGTACTCGAGCGTTTCCCGCATGCACGTGCGGTAGTCGTGGGTGGACCCCCGTCCGGAGGCGAGGCCTATGCGAGCGAACTACGCGACCTCGCAAGGGAACTCGGCATCGGCGACCGCGTCATCTTCAGCGGCTTCCGATCCGACGTGGCCGATGTCTTGTCGGTGCTCGACGTCGTCGTACATGCGTCGATCGAGCCGGAGCCGTTCGGACGCGTCATCGTGGAGGCCATGGTCATGCGTCGGCCGGTCGTCGCGACTCGTGCGGGCGGGCCGACCGAGATCATCGAGGATGGTCAGACCGGCCTCCTTGTGACCCCGGGGGACATTGAGCACCTCGCCGCCGCCGTCATCGATCTCCTGGTGCACCCGGAGCGGGCTGCCGAGCTCGCCACCCGCGGACACCGGGACGTGATCCGGCGGTTCGCGGCGACGACGAATGCGCGGCTCGTCCAGGAGGTGTACGACGAGGTCCTCCGGGCGCGTGATACGCGGACAAGCGGGCCAGCGCCGGTCACCTCGAACCCCGGACCCAAGCATGTCTTGTTCGTGGCCTTTCACTTCCCGCCCGAGGCGAGCAGCAGCGGAGTCCTGCGGACCTTGAAGTATGTCCGGTATCTCGGGGTCCATGGCTGGCGGGTGACGGTGCTCACGCTCGACCGGCGCGCCTACGACGTACAGGACGCGAGCCTCGAGCAACAGGTCCCTCCGGAGGTCCGCGTGCTTCGGACCCCCTTTCTGGACCTCAAGCGCACGCTGTCGATCCGCGGGGTCTATCCCGGAAGCTTGGCCGTGCCCGATCGCTGGATCGGCTGGCGGCCGTGGGCAATCCGGGCGGGACGGCAGCTGATGCGGACGGATCCGGTGGATCTCGTCTACTCGACGAGCCCCCACGCCACCGCGCACATCGTCGCGATGGGGCTCGTGGGCCGCCACGGCCCGCCGTGGGTCGCGGATTTTCGCGATCCGTGGTACGAGGAGCCGCCGGAGGCGGGAACGCCTCGGATCATCCACTGGGCGGGGCGACACCTGGAACGCCGCGTCGTCCACCGCGCCTCGCGGGTGGTCGCGAGCACCGAGCGGTTGCGACACGCGCTCGCGTCACGCTACCGGGATGAGCCGCCCGGAAAGTTCTGTGCAATCCCGAACGGATACGACGAGGCGGATTTCGCCCGCATGCCACAGAAAGCCGGAGATCGCGGAGACGATCTGCTGATCGTTCACGTGGGTAGTCTCAACCCGGTGTTCCGGGACCCGCGCCCGTTGTTCGCGGCGGTTCGAGAGGCGGCGGTCCGAGGGCTCATCGACATCTCGAACATGCGCTTCCGTTTTCTGGGCGGAGGGGACTTCGGGGGATCGCCCGAGATGCGACGAGCGTTGGACGCGGCGGGCCTGGCCGGCCGGGTCGAGTTTCTCCCGCGCGTGGACTACGAGCACGCGCTTGCGGAGCAGGCGAACGCCCGGCTCCTCCTGTTGCTGCAGGCGTCGTCGGATACCGCGGATCTCGTCCCGGCCAAGCTATACGAATACCTCCGAGCTGGACGCCCAGTCCTCGCGCTGGTGGGGTCTGGAGCCACCGCCGAGCTGATGCAGGAGACCGCAGGGGGATGGGTCGTGGACCCCGGCTCGCCCGAGGCGCTCTGCGAGGCGGTGAGTGTCGCCTACCGGGCGTGGGTGACCGGAACCCTCGAGGCCATGGCCGCCGACCCCGGCTCTCTGAAGCGGTTCACGCGGGAGCGGCTCGCCGGGGAGCTCGCCGCTCAGTTCGACGCCCTGGCGAGGCCGAGAATGGTCAGCCCGTGAGAACGACCCTGGTGGGTCACGCCAGTCTGCTCGTCGAGGCCGGAGGGGTCCGCATCTTGTCGGACCCTTGGTGGAAGGGCCCCTGCTTCGGGGCACAGTGGTGGCTGTATCCGGCTCCCTTTCTCGAGGCCGTCCACGCGCGTCCGATCGACTACCTGTACGTCTCCCACGGCCATCACGACCATTTCCATCCGCCAACCTTGCGGACCTTCCCAGCCGGAACCCGGGTTCTCGTGGCAAAGGGACTGGGCCTCGTGCGGCCGCTCGAGGAGATGGGCCTGGATCCGATTGAGCTGAGTGACGACGAGCGCCGTGAGCTGGCGCCCGGCTTCACTTGCCAGATCATGCGGACCGACGGCGACGATTCGCTCATGGTGCTCTCCGATGGGCGGGAAACCGGGATCAACGTCAACGACGCCCTGCATTCATCCCCGCGCTCGGTACAGCTGGAGTTCGCCAAGCGTCTCCGCGACGCCCATGGGGCGATCGACTGGGTGTTCTGCGGCTACGGAGTCGCTTCGCACTTCCCGAATTGCTACGTGATCCCGGGCAAGGATCGCGAGGCGACCGCGGCCGCGCGCCAGAGACACTTCAATCGCGCGTGGGCGGACGTGATCAACGATCTCTCTCCACGCCTGGGCCTGCCGTTCGCGGCCGATTTCGTCTTTCTCGAGGAGGATCTGTTCTGGGCCAACGAGCCCACCCATAACAACGAGCGCCCGACCGCGGCGTTCCGCCGCGCGTATCCCGCCTCGACCACCCAGGTGATCGACGCCACCGCGGGCTTCGTCATCGAGAGTGGGGCCCCGCTGGTGGAGAAGTTGCACGCGCCGCTCCACAGCGCGGAGCTGCGCCGGGTCTTCGGCGACTCGATCCGGCGCGTGAACCGAGAAGCGACGTTCGATCGCACCGATCTCGGCCGGGTGGTGTCGCTACTCCGGGATAACGTGCGGACGGGACACGCCTATTTCTCGTCGTTTCACGGAGACTACCGGTTCCTGATCCGACTCCGACAGAGCGGTCCCGGCATCGAGATTGACAAGCGCGGAGCGCAGATCTCGATCGACTTGCTGGATCCAGTCCAGTCCAGGGCACGCCGCTACGATCTCGTCTTCACGACCCGACTGGCCTACTTGCTATCGAGCTTGACGACGGAGTACGGGCACGAGACGCTCTTCGTCGGCTCGGGAGGCGTCTTCGAGTATGCGCATGCGTCGGCCACGCGCCGCGATCTGCACCGGGAGCTGACCGCGATGGTCAAGCCCGGGAGCGATGCGCTCAAGCCCCGGCCGGGAGGATGGCGCGCGTGGCTATCCGGGCTCAAGCGGCGTGCGCGCCAGCTCCGAGGGGAACGAGGGAACGATCTCTATGATCTGCACGCCTGGACCGTGTTCTCGCGGTGAACGGCCGCCCACCGGTCTCATGACGGGGCGGCGCCGAGTCTGGGTTCTCGGTATCGCCCTGCTCCTGGCCGGCAGCGGCTCGAGTGCGGTCTTGTCGAGCGCCGCCTCCCAGACGCCCACGGCGAGTACGAGGGGGCCGGCCGGCCTCTCGGACCTGCCGGCCAATATGTTCGTCGCGCTCGAGCTGCCGGGTCTCGGCCAGGGCATTCCGGGGCATGGCATGAAGCATGTGACCTGGGCGTACAACCCCATCAACAAGCGGCTCTACGCCGTCGGTGGAGACTACGCGGGGGAGGCCTACCAGCAGTCGTACCGCCAGGAAGTCTGGTCGTTGTCTCTCGCCGAGCGATGGGTGAAGCGAGAGGTGCCGGCCGCCGGGTGGCGACTCGAGTATCCGTACTGCGGCCCGGCCGACCAGATCCAGCCCAAGCATCCCGATTTCGTCGGATGGATGTGGGACGCCAAACGTAGCCTCTTCTGGATGATGCCTGGGACCATGGTGGCGAGCAACGATACCTGCCCGGGCGAGACGGTGGACTCGAAGAGCGATCCCGGGTTTCCTCTGGGCAAGGTCATGACGTTCGACCCTGGCACGCGGACCTGGACCGATCAGACCCCCAACGGCTACACCGCCGGGCCGGATATCGGCGAGACGTGGATGAGTGTCTACGATCCGGTTCGGGACGAGATTGTCCGCTTCGGATTCAACGGCGGGACCGGGGGCGTGGCCAACATCCTAGACGTGTCCGCGAAGAGGTGGAGGGTGGTGCCCCTCGGGCTGGGCGGGCAGGGCCGCGAGATCCGCCTCAACAAGGAGTATCTCGCTCCGGATCTCGCCAATCGGCAGATCTACGCCATCGACGGGCTCGCCGGGCGACTGTACCGCTGGAGCATGGATCGCCGCACTCTGGCCGACCTCGGGCCGGTGCCCGGGGGCAGTCTCGGGAGCGAGAACATCACCCATCCGGTCTGGAACAGCGTCAGCCGGGTGCTGCTCTGGTACCGAGCAGAGAATGAGCCGTTTCACATCTATCATCCGGATCGTAAACAGTGGGAATCGGTGCCCGTGGTGACCAACCCACCCGGGCTGCGACTCCGAGCGCGTGCGGCCGTGTTTGATCCCGACGAGAACGTATTGATGCTGCTGGGCGGCCTGGAGCCGGGGAATCCCTACCTGTTCCTCTATCGATACGCCCCGATGGGTCAGTAGCAGACGCGTCGGGCTCTACTCCTCGCGCCAGTTCCAGCACGGCTCGAGGTGCGCCTGCCGGAAGACCAGCTCCATGAGCGGGTGGAGATACCAGAGCGCACGGATCTGCGCCGAGCGGCTCCACTCCGACATGCGAAGGACTAGGCGCCCCTTCGGTGTCAACAGCTCCCGGAGAAGATGCATGCGGTCACGAGCCCTCATCTCGTCCCGCATCGGAGCGTAGCAGCTGAGCGCGCGAGTGTCCTCGAGATCCGGCGAGCCGGGCGGCACGCTTTCCGGAATGTCGCGGTTCCCGGGATACTTGTAGAGCTGCGGCCAGAACTCCCGCAGGCAGGCCCGTTGAAACTTCGTGGCGTGCTTGTCTACCGAGGTGAAGTCGAGCAGGAGCCGGAGATAGTCGAGGTCCAGGTAGGGGCAGACCGGCACGTGTCCCGGCGGCAGGAGCTGCTGCGACCACGGCGCGATCGCCCGCCGCTGCCGGAGCAGCAGAAAGGCCAGCTCGCTGAGATTCTGCCTCGGCAGGAACGGCCTCACGTAGCTCTTCACGGTCTCGCGGAGATCGTCGACGCTCGGCCAGATCCCGGGGTTCAGGATCGAATCGAAAGTGTCGCGGATACTGTGTTCCGCGATCGCATCCAACTCGAGCTCGGGGGAGCGGTCCTCGATCGCGAGCCCGACGTGAACGCTCCAGCCCACCGGATCGCCGAGTATGTCGCCCCCGATTCCGTCGAAGAAGACGTTCGGGCCCGCCGGGAGGGCCTTCATCACGCTCATGGCCCAGGAATGCTCGCGGGTCTCCGCGTCCACGAGGACCCGCCGGGCGACGTCGGCGGCGACATACTGCTGGTAGCTCCCAGCCTCGACAATCTGGTGCGAGAATCCGAAATCGCGGGACATCTCGGAGGCGAAACGTGCGTCGAGCTCCCGGTGATTCTTTTGGTAGGTCCGGCAGGTGATCGCCTGGAAGGCGACCCGCTTCTTCATCAGGATCGCGAGCATGCGCCGGCTGTCGAACCCGCTGCTGAGAGGCAGCGCGACCCCGCCGCCGGGTTGGAGCTCGAGGCACCGCCCCACCGCCTGCTCCAGGGCTTCCTCCACCTCGGCTACCGCGGCAGGTCCCACCGCCCGGGTGCCCCCCGGCAAACGCTGGAAGTCGAACCACGCCCAGACCTTCTCTCCTTCACGGGATACGGAGAGGGCGTGCCCGGCCGGCAGCCGCTTCACTCCAGGGCAAAGGCTGCGGTCGCCGACGATCCACGACGTCTGTACCAGCGACCGCCAGGCCACGAGGTCCGGGCTGTCCGCTTCGGTCAACAGAAATCGGGAGTTGGTGGCGAAGACGGTTGCCTCGCCCAGGCGACGATAGTAGAGCGGCCCCATCCCGAGTACGTCAGTCAGCAGGGTGAGGGTCAGGCCTCCTGCCCCGATCACCGCGGCAGAAAAGACCCCGTTATGCTCGGAGCGCAACTCCCGATCCCAGTATTGCAGGATGTCCGCGCTGGATGCGTACGAGTGCAACCGCGGAACGACGTAGCCGCGGAACGCGGCGCCCGAGCCGTTCTCCCCCCCGTGCACGAGCCCGGTCCCCGTGGGATGGACCGGCGAGGCGGCGCTGGCGAGCAGCCAGTTCGGCCCGCTGCGGGACACGTAGGGCACGGAGGGGGCACCCACCCACTCGACCTGGATGCGGCGGCGCGGATGCCAGACCCCGAGGAAGAAATTGTCGCATTCGCCGGACGGACCCTGACCGGGCCAGCGAAATCGAATCCGAAGCTCGGGGAAGCTACGGGCGTCGCTGTCGAGAACCGCGCCGGCGCGCGACATCGTCGGGAGCTCGTCTCTGCCGCAACTAGGTCGCACTGGGACCGGCTGGCCCTCGTGCGGTCGGTTCGGCATACGTCACGTGCTGGATCGCCGGAGGGAGAAGCTCAGGGAAGCGATGGCGCCGACAGATGTAGTCCGCTCGATTGCTGCTCGTCATGAGAATCGGATAGAGCTTCTGCTTTGCATTCGTCGTGAGCACGACCTCGCCGCACTGGATGCGGGAGTCCGCGCCGGCGAAGGGGCGGAAGCAGAGGGTGGTCTCGGTCGCACGCTGGGTCATGTGGATGCCCGTGATCAGCGGCTCCAGCAGCCGCTCCGACGCGTCGATCACGGCCTGATACTTTCGGGTGCGCTCGACCGCCTCGGCGGGGTCGCAGATGCGCCCCAGGAAGCGCTCCACGTTGTCGTGCTGCTTGCGGGTGACCTCGCTCGGTCCGGGGTGAGTCGCGCCTTGCGCCTGCACGCGCTCGAAGTCGTCCACCGAGAAGTGCTCCGACTCCACCAGAATGTCGATCACGTCATCGAAGCGCAGCTCCCGGATCAGGCCCCGAAAGCGGTCGCAGTAGGCGAGGGTGCTGGTGAGCGGGATATCGTTGATCAAGAGCGCGCACATGTTGTCGATGACCAGGGAGAACTTTACCCCAGGGGGGTGAAACCGGGTAGCCCTCGCGGCGAAGGTCGAGATCTGGCTCAGGACGAGGAGCTCGGCCAGGCCGACGTCGAAGCACAGGTCATCGTGGCCGGGCTGCGTGCTCGCATGGTAGCCGCCTCCCAGGTCGTAGAAGAAATGGATAGGCGTCGCGCGACGCTGGGCTTCGGCCACCGCCCCCAGGACGCCCGCCCGGTAGGGCGCGACCCGCGTCTTGCTCAGGTAGCAGAATTCACGGTTGGTCAGCACGTCGAAGACCCGCTCGGGCACCTGCGCGGCCTCGGCGCCATCCGGCGGGGTGCGGTCGGTCGCGCCATGAAGGCTTGAGATCACGGCCTCAAGATACTTTCTCAGCAGCGGAACTTCGCCCAGCTCCTCCGCCAGCTCCACGCCTGCCTCCGACACGTTGCGATCTAACATTGGGCTCCTATCTCGTTGATCTCAGGCTGGAGAGTG
>Ga0075426_10000941_pt1 | contig 20401 bp, 19 predicted proteins | sample SoiMethybrSBSTD5_FD_75304 | JGI IMG/M metagenome (GOLD analysis project Ga0075426, IMG submission 75304) | Bulk soil microbial communities from a Populus tree surrounding site in Tennessee, USA - Soil MetaG P. TD hybrid SBSTD5 | ecosystem: Environmental > Terrestrial > Soil > Tree plantation...
TCCGGCTCCGACACCACGCCCGTCATCAGCCGTCCGCTGTACGGCGTGACGACGACCGCGAGGCGATCGGGATCGCGGATGCCCTGGCCGCGCAGGAACACGCCGTCGACAATCGAATACATGGCGGTCGTGATCGCGACGCCGGCGGCGACCGACAGGATCGCGAACGCCGTGAACAGCGGCGTCGCGGCCAGCCTCCTGAGCGCGAGCCGGATGTCGGTACCCACCGACGCCGAGCGTAGCACGGCGGTTGTGGGGTTTAATCCGGGGGCTTCGCCCCGGACCCCGTACTCGCTGTCTCGCTCGGCGCGCGCGGCGAGTTCTCTCCTGAGAACATCGCGGCGCCAAGCCGATCGTCGACCGCGAGCCGCCCACATTGTCGCTATCGCTTCGTACAATTGTGCCTGCGACTTCCAAGACAAACGAAAGGCGCATTCCTCGACACTGGCTTCAGAACGCCGAACGCGTCCGGGTTCGCTGGTGGCGTCTGCGGTCGCGGTCGTTGCCGCACCCGGCGTCTTGATGGTGAGGCTGGAGCCGGAGTCTGTACTGCTGAAAGCGAACGTGAGGAAACGCTCGTCGCTTGGTGGCCCTTGGTGACGCGGTTCTGAATCGTCCAGCGCGGCCTGACGGTAGCTAAAGCCCTGAAAGAACGTCAGTTGGGGAGTTCGCCTTTCAGCATGTCGCGCAAGTTATTGATTGAATTGGCTTTATGGGCGTGGCTCCTCAGGCTGGATTCGAACCAGCAACCCTCCGGTTAACAGGCGCAAAACGCCGATTTTGCCGCGCGTTGCGAGTGATTGCCAGAAGTCGGCGGATCGCGAATTCGACCCGATAAAAGTGAGTCCGATCGACGATCAGAAGAAATCTTCTGATGCCTCCGTTTGCCGCTCTAAACCGCGTTTGGGTGTCAGCAAAGGGCAAGGAAAGGGCAACGCGAAATCCGGGTAAACACTGGAGGGTTACTGGCATAGAACGTCAGCGACGCTAGGTACGACCCACGGCGTGCTTAATCCTCGGGGCGGCCGTCATCGCCACGATACCATCGGCCGTTTTCGAGCTGGTACTTCAGCGCGCGCAGGGTCTTCCGCTTGAGATTTCTCCCTTGAACACGAATGAGCTCCGGTAGGTACTCAGTACGACATAGCGCGGCGTCCCAGATCTGCACGTTACTGACGGCCGCGTCTGCGAGAGCCTGAGCCTCTTCTTTCGTGAAGGACGAAAAGTGCCCTAAGAGAGGGCGCATCTTTGCCTCTGCATCACGGAACGACTTCGCAGCGCCGGCAATTCGTATCAGGGCCGGCAAGATCTTTCTCGGCATTCTCGTCACAAGCGGTTCCACGAGAAGTTCACGCGTGATGGTTCCGTCAGCGATGAAGCGGCTTTGCACCGAAGACATGAATCCAAACGGGGTTGTTCCGTCGATCGATAGAGGTGCGATCACAACGTCTGGACGCGAAGCCATAAAGCCGGACTCTTGTGGTGCCCACTGAGACTCGAGAAAGCTCTTGCTGAGAAGCGGCACAAAAAGATCGCAGCGTCGAAGCTCATCCAGTATCCGTTCGCGCCATGCCTCAGAAACCTTGAGATCCTCATGCGCAAGAAACGCTTCGATGCCGATCTCCGCGAGCACGTTCTTCGCCTGAGCACCGTACTTTCGATCAACGTGCGAATACGAAATGAAGGCACGGACGTCGGCCGGCGCGTCTGACGCCCTAATCGTCGGCGGGTTCGCCTTCTGATTCGTACCGCCAAGTCGGGTCGGCTTTAAGGTCATCTGGATCTAGCACAAGAGATTGGGTTCGTTCGTAATCTAGCAAAGGGCGGCCGAGTAGCGTGACCCGCCCCCCTTTCTTTTTGGGCCAATAGACTCCGTACGGCGTGGCATTCAAGTGTCTGTAAACCTTGACAACTTGCGGCGGCCCACCGATTCGGGGATCTACGCGTTCTCGGATCATGTCTCTGAGTACTTCGAACGGCTCCATATCGAAACCGCCGGTAGTCAACTTGCCCTTTCCTTTCAGCAAAGCCACCAGCCGCCGCTTCGCTTCATCGACGCAATCTCCGACGATCGCGAAGAGTCGCTTGCCCTTCACTCCAGGCCAAGGCTTCGCCGGTCGAAACGTGAACTTCTTAAGGTGGGCATCGAAATGGATGGTCCAAAGAACGAACCGATGATGCTTCCAAGAGTAGCCTCCAAGAAGGAAATACGCGTCGGGCCGTTCAGGGTCCGTTTGGCCGACCGGCAAGTCGTCGATCTGCGAGCACATGTCGTTCATCACGCGAAGAAGATGACCCTTCAAGTCTGTGAGGTCCTGCGCACGGTTGAGAGACCTGCGGTGAAACTCAACGGCGGATCTGATCTGGAGCAAGAGCGGGTAGGCGTACATGGTGCCGCCCGCGAAGCAGATTGCAGCATCGCCCCGAGGCAGAGGAAACGTCTTGGGACAGCAATCCCAGGCACACCCGAACCGTAGGCGACTGTCGGTTGCGATCACGAGTTCTTCGACGTCGCGGATCCGCCTAATCCAGGCTACGGCCAGAGTCATGTCGCGACACTTTCCGCTGGGTCCATACCTCCCTCTCTTCGCTTGCGATATTACAATAGTTGTAATATTATTGCAATGGAGATCAAGCCGATGGCAACGTCCTGGTTGAAAGCGCTTAGGGGACACAAGGGCTGGACGCAAGAAGCGACGGCACAAAAACTGGGGGTATCGCAACCGTACCTGTCTTTGCTCGAGCAAGGACGTCGGCCATTGACGAAGCGTCTTCTATCAAAGCTCCAGCGGCATTTCGATGTACCGGCAACCGAGCTGCCGGTAGAAGCGCCGAGACCCAACGTTGGGGCGCAGCAAGTCGCCGAAGCGCTTGGAGCGCTTGGGTACCCTGGATTCGCGTATCTAAGGCGCGGAACACGCTGGCATCCCGCACAGGTGCTGTTGGCGGCATTGCAGCAGTCCAATCTGGAGGCACGCCTTGCCGAAGCGCTTCCATGGGTGGTCCTGCACTATCCGAAGTTGAATTGGGATTGGCTGCTGGAGCGAGCGAAGGTGAATGACGTACAGAACCGATTGGGATTCGTCGTGACGCTCACGCGACAACTCGCAGAGCAACACGGCGATCACACAACCGCCGCAAGGCTGTCGGGATTCGAACAACAACTTGAACGTGCACGTCTAGCGAAAGACGACACGCTGGGCCGCGAATCAATGACTGCCGCCGAGCGCCGATGGTTGCACGACAAACGCTCCCCTGAAGCGCAGCATTGGAATCTCTTGACCGATCTCGTCCCGGAACATCTGCCGTATGCCTCCTGAGCTGCTGCAGCCGTGGAGTGGGTTCCTGACCGACCTTGATGGAATGATCGCAGCCGATGTGGCGCTTCATTGCCTGGGAGGTTTCGTCGTTACCGCCTGTTATGGGTTACCGAGACCAACGGGGGATCTGGACATCTTGCTTGTTCTTCCATCCGAGTCACAAGCGACGCTTGTCGCACTCGCAGGTCGCCATTCGGACCTGCATCAGAAGCACGGGGTATACCTCGACGTCGTGACGGTGGCAACATACCCGGACAACTACGAGCAACGCCTAGTCGAAGTATTCCCTGGCACATGGCGACACATCCGCCTGTTCGCACTCGACCCGTACGACCTCGTACTCGCGAAGCTCGAACGTAATCTCCAGCGCGATCGTGATGACTTCGCGTACTTGGCGGAGACTGTTCCTCTTGATCTAACGATCTTGAAAAACCGCTACAACGAAGAGATGCGCGTCTATCTGGGCAGACCAGAACGAGAGGACGTGACCCTTCAGCTTTGGATCGACATCGTCGAGGAGCGTCGGAAGTCATGAGAACGGCTCGGCGCCAGTCCTCACATGGGCTTTGTGTTGTAAGCAGCTGTACTGCACTGCCTTCCGAATTAGTTTCGTGCATGCGCGGCGCGCGGAGGATTCCAGATGTCAACAAGGTGGTACGACCGCGGGGCTGACGCGTTCGCGCGAGTGGTGGATGGTCTCCCACGTGGATACGTGTGTCCGCTTTGTTTGCGACTCTTCACGCCCGATCGAATCAATGAACTCACTGTCGACCACGTGCCCGCCGAACAAATGGGCGGCAATCGATTGATCCTGACTTGTCGGCGGTGCAACAGCGAATCGGGAGCCTTCCTGCAAGGCGAAATGCGCAAACAGGAAAACCCGGTGGCGGCGCTACGGGGCGAACTCGATCAGCCACACCCCGTGCGAATGACGCTGTCGACTGGCGCCACAATCCACGCTGAGCTCTCTGGCCAGCCTGGCTCTGGATACAGGCTAAATGTCATCGAGGCAGCCGACTCTGAAGCCGCGCGTGAGGCGTTCAAAGAGGACATGGGCCGCATGACAGCGGACGGCTCCAACGATTGGTCGTTAAATCTGGATTTCTATCGGGACCGACATCACCCTGTCGCCGCTCGAGTTGGCTGGCTCCGCGAGGCCTTTCTCGTGGGGTTTGCGGTCCTCGGATATCGGTACATCCTCGATGCGGCTTTGAGCAGAGTCCGGGAGCAACTGGCGCAGCCACGCGAGGAGTTGATCACGTCGTACCAGATTGTGTCACCGGAGAAGCCGCCGGACCAAAAGGCGTTCTTGATGATCACCGAACCCGAGTGGCTTCGATCCGTCGCTGTCCAATTCGGCCGGCGAATCGTATTCCTGCCTCGGATCGGCGATCCAGGGATCTATGATCGTCTCTCGGAACGGCGTCGAATCAGCAGTGGGGACCGCCTCGACGAAGTGCATGCCGAGGGCGGGACGGTTGACGCGTGGCCGCGAGAGCCGCTGTTCCTCATGGACTTTCAGCTGCCGAGCCCGGTCTTTCGGGTACTGACGTCGACGACGCCCTTGACGCCAGGCCGCGACGTTTAGCCGTTCCTGTTTGCCGGAGAAATCGGGTCGCTTCATACACAATGGAACACCTACCAGAGAACGGTCCTCGAACGGCCGTTCCCGATCTCGGCGGCGATCGGCTCGAGTTGCTGGCATGGCTTCGCCGCAATGCGCCATCCCTGGCGGAGCTGTACGAGGGGGCTGTGACCATGCTCATGACGAATCCTCCTGGTCACGTGCGATTGATTGCTCATGCTGTGCGTGAGATTCGAAACGGGCTTCCTGAGGCAGTCTCGGGACCGAAAGCAGGCGGCCGGCTGGACTATACGAGTCGCGTCGACGGCATCCTTGAGGCTTGGGTACAGGCGGGCCTTATGCCGGTTGAGTTAACGCTTGCCGATCTTCCTACGCCGGACACCACAATGGCCGTCTCGACGACGGCGGCCAAGCCCGTTCTCGAGCTGCTTCGCGATCACCAAATGGCGCGCGAGAGACCGATCGAAGCCGCGCGTCGCCTCTTCGTGGGAGTAGCGCCAGAAAACCAAGAGCATGCCGATGCGCTGCAGCCCATCATCCAGCAGTGGTTGAAAGTGACTAAGTGGTTCGTGGCGCGCGCTCACGACAATGGGCGCTGCGACGCAGACTGCCCTCGTGACGAACTTAAACGGCAGTTTGGCCTTTTCGAAAAAACATTGATGGCCGTTGTTCGCGGGTTCTATACCGCGGTTAGTGAACTTGATGAAATCCTGGAAGACGCCAACTCCTGAGCAAGTCGATTCCGCGTTGGCCTTGCTCGGTCGAGCTGGCCAGTACCGGTACTTCTTCGACCAATTGCAGAATCCATTGTGGCTGCTGCCGCTAAAGGCCAAAGGTATCTTCTCGGCGCCACCGAAAGCTATCCACAACGCTAAGGAAGGAACCGTCCAGTACCAGCCCTGGGCAGCCTCGCGCTTTCTGGTTCGGATGTCCGAACTCCCAGAAGCTTACGATGCAGTTCTGGATGTCGCGCTGTCGATTCCGGACACGGACGACGTCCTGGTCCATCTCGACCTGCTCCGCATTGCCGTGAATTTGCCGCCAGCGTCGGCAGCGAAGCTGGCCCGCCGTGCGCCTGACTGGCTTCGCTCGAGGGCATTACTCACTGGCGACAGGGCGGCGGCGGCATTGATCACGCACCTCGCGAATGGTGGCGAGACCGCACGCGCACTTGAACTCACCAAGACGCTATTCGAGATTCTCCCCTCGGCACCTAGCCCCGCTGGCGAGTCATGGCCGCGTGATGTGCGGACGCGGCTCGACCGCGGAATGTACGACGAATTGATCAAAGAGGTCTCTAGGCCGCTCGTCGACTCCGCGGGACTTGACGCCTTGAGAACCTTCTGCTCGCTCTTGAACGCAGCCGTAGCGGCCTCTCGGTCCGCTGAAGACGACGAAGAAGTCGAGGACTATTCATTTGTCTGGCGGCCTGCCATCGCGCAGCAGGGACAAAGCGGCATCGATGATGTTCGGCATTCACTCGTGAATGTCGTTCGAGACTGTGCGCTGCAGTTGTGCAGTCGTGTCGACCTGGCAGATGTCAGAGTCCTTGAAACTCTAACGAGCCACCGTTTTCGAATCTTTGTGAGGATCGCGCTATTCGTGCTTCACGAGAACCCGTCGTTACCGGCGATCGAAGCCATCCTGGCCGATCGTAACAACTTCGACGAAGTCGGTTTCAGAAGGGAGTACGTTTTACTACTTCGCGATTTCTTTCCTCAGTTGTCCAAGACCGCGCGAGAACAGATCGTCAGCTGGATCGTCAACGGTCCGACAATCGAAGGACTGGATGAGGCGGACCGAAGACGGTGGCGACTTGAGAGATTGGCCCCGCTTTCAGGATTGCTTCCTGCAGGCGAGCAAGCGTTACTCGATCAACTCGTTCTCGAGTTCGGGAAGCCCGAATCGCCAGACGTCGTGCAATCCCACTTCGCCGTGTGGACAGGGCCGAGAAGTCCGAAGACCGCCGATGAGTTGGCTGCCATGAGCGACGACGACCTTATTCATTTCCTTAAGGAGTGGAAGCCGCCCGCGGAGGTCATGGCAGATTCAGCCGAGGGATTAGGTCGCACGCTTTCGGCTGCTGTCGTTGCTAAACCGGACCGGTTTGCGACGATGGCGGTTCGACTACAGGAAGTCCAGCCGACTTTTGTACGAGCGGCACTTCAAGGATTCCACGACGCAGTGCGCCAGGGACGGCCCTTTCAATGGGATCGTCCGTTGGAGCTCTCTGCGTGGGTCCTGCAACAACCGTACGACTACAACAAGGAGCGTCGAGCGCGGCCCTTCGAATCCGATCCCGGTTGGACTTGGACGCGTGCCGCCGTGGCTTCGTTGTTGGACACAGGTGTCGAACAAAAGGGCACGCTCATACCGATCGCACATCGATCTACCGTTTGGGAACTGCTCGCTCAGTTGGCAGAAGACGACGACCCGGACCCAGCGCACGAGGCGGAATACGGGGGGTCGAACATGGATCCCGCGACACTGTCTCTCAATACGACTCGTGGCCGTGCTTTCCACGGTGTCATTCGATACGCATTGTGGATTCAGCGAGACCGTGATGACGGCGAGAACTTTAGCTTCGCGGATGCGCCAGAAGTCAAAGGCCTGCTCGAACGACATCTTGATACAACCACAGATCCTTCGCTCGCCATCCGATCGGTTTACGGCCAATGGTTTCCGTGGCTGGTGCTGTTGGATACTGAATGGGCTGCGAATCACACCGGGAGAATCTTTCCCGCTGGGGACGAAGATAGACAGTATTGGCGAGCTGCATGGACCACGTATCTCAGCTTCAATCCGCCATACAACAACGTCGTCACCGTTCTCAGGGATCAGTACATAACGGCAGTAGACAGAATCGACAACTCTCTATCCGAATCCAACGATAAAGAAGAAGCGGCACGACGACTGGCCGAGCATCTTGTAGTCCTGTACGGTAGAGGCGTTCTTGAACCTGGCAACTTATTGGAGACATTCTTCAATCGTGCACCAGCTTGGCTGCGGGCGGCAGCAGTCAGCCATGTCGGTTGGAGCATGGAACAAGGCGGGGACATTCCGGCCGAAGTAGTCACACGGTTTCAAACGCTTTGGGAGCAGCGCCGTGCGCGAGGCGAAGCGGACCCTGTCGCATTCAAAGACGAATTGGCTGCGTTCGGGTCGTGGACTTTGTCCGATCTCTTTCCGGTTCAGTGGGTGCTAACAGAACTCGAGCGTGTCGTTCGGCTTGTGCGCGACATCGATCGCGACCACATGGTAATGGAGCGATTGGCGAAGTTGGCCGACGCTTGGCCCATCGAGACGACTCGAATCGCTCATCTCTTGGTCGAGTGCGACGCAGGTTGGGGTGCGAGCGGATGGGAGACGGAGTTGGGAGTTATCCTCCGCGCTGCTTTGGCTAGCAACAATGCCGAGGCGCAGCAGGCAGCGACTGGTTTGGTTGACCTGCTGGGCAGGAAAGGGTTCTTGTCTTTTCGTGAGCTGTTGAAATAAGCCAGCTGACATCGACGACGAGAGAGTCAGCGATTAATTACTCCATCCACAGCGGCATTCTCGAACTGGCGGAAACCATCAACAACGCCAACGCGGACCGTTGCCACGAAGTCTGGCAGCCGAACAGATGGAGCCCCGTCGATCGCCACCATTGCGTATTCCTTTTCAGATCCTTGATGGATTTCGGCGTAGAAGAGAGGGAATTCCGTCTGGTGACTAATCTTGTCGCGCAACGCCCGTCCTCGCTCTTTGCCGCAGAGAATGGATAGCCAGCTCTGCGAAGATCCGCGCAACGTCGTGATCGCGTGGCGCAAGCTTGCGGGACCGGACTCTTGAACGACCTTAGTCAGGTCGTTAAAGCTATCAAACCGACCCCTTGGAAATGGCTTCGGCAACAGCAAACCAAAGGCTCGTGCCCCAATGTCCAACGCCGAGCGTGCGAATAGAACAAATGCTTCAAGGTGATATCTCACGCGCACTGCCTCGTCACCAAGTAACACTGGAGCCTCTTTAATAGTGCTGCTCCAAAAATCCTGTTCGGCTTCTAGGGCCCACTCGGATGCTTGCCACATGAGGCACAGCTTCCCACACGACTGCGCTAGTTTCCTTTTGGCCAGCTCTCTTTCGGATGCAGAGCCGGAGGCACGATCAAGCAGCTGGTAGAGCTCCATGCCTGGCAAATCTGAGAGTGCCTTAGCGAGCGCGGTACCGCCGTACACAACGTCAAGGCTCATTCTGTCAACTGGACTCAGTTAAGACCCATCCTCGATCGAGATCCTCAGGACTATCGAATGCGAGCAGACGCCGGCCGAGTAGTCCCTTACGACGGGCTATCCCCGGCCGGCGCCTGACGCATCCACACCTGGACGGAACCCAAGCACTAAATGGGTCCTCGGCGCGCGGATCCGGAATCCAACGCGACGGATTGGCCATATCGCGTCCACGTGCCGTAATCACCTGGCGGTGCCTCGGGGGTCTGGAATCGTGCCAGACACTGCAGTGAGCCCACCTGTGAACAACCGCTGCCTTTCGTGGCGGGCAGTCAGTGAATTGCTCAGCAGTGCGAACCGCCTATCGAAAATTGATGATATGCCTGAAATGGCATACACTGCAAGCGGTATATAACAGCAGTCGGGCTCGACCGCGCCAAATCACAGGACGGACTCCGCGATGGCAAAAAAACGAACGTCTAAAAAGCGCCGTGTTGAAGGAACGTCGGTGCCCACGGCAGCGGAGCTTGCCAAACGAATCCGTCAAGTCATAAAGCGGCGTCATCTCACACAAGTCGCTGCGGCGGCCTTGATGGGAATCGACCAGCCGAAGGTCTCGGCTCTGCTCAACGGCCGACTGGCCAACTTTTCGAGCGAGCGATTGATGCGTCTATTGACGGCCCTAGGAGAGGACGTTGAAATCACACTGGCTGCGCGAAATCCGAACCGCGATCGTGGCGAAATCCGTGTCTCTCGAGGAGAAGAAACAACTCGCCGTACGGTAAGCCCTGCCACTGTTCGATTCGATGACATGCGCCAGGCGCGAATTCATCGACGCCTTGGACTCGTCGGAGAGGGTCCCCAAGCGTTCTACCGCGATGCTGTGCGGCTGTTAGGCGGACCAATCGTTGAGAGTACGAGTCATCTCGTGGGCCACCTCCTAAGGGAAATCGAGAGCGCTTTGCGCGACGTCCTGGAACCAGTCACCCACTACGAAGGACAAATCAAGAAGAAGGCCCAAGGCGTCCACGAACAAGAAGTTCAGATCATTCTGCGGGACCTGGGGATAGGCGAGGCTGAGGGCCCCGGAGCGCTGTGGCTGGAGATCGCCCGACGCGGCTTGCACGGGCTTGCCCACCGGCGCTCACTCGATAGACCGCGTCCCTTCGACGATCAGTTTCGTGAGCTTTGGGACGAGGTCGAAAGCATCTTGGACATTGTGCTCGAACGCTTCGAATCGCGTTTCTTGGATTTGCACGAAGAAGCCGATCGGCTTCTCAAAAAGCCGACACCATCGGAGGCGGACCTAAAGTACCTGCGCGACTACCTTCCGAACAATCCCGTTACGCGCTTCTACTTCTTCGGCAACCTCCAATATCTCGGTTGGTTGCAGCCACTCGCCGACAGCGGCTTCTTCTCCGATCCGCCCGCAGCGACTCGTGACGAGGCAGCAGGTACGATCGGGTTTCCCCAGTGGCCGATCGCAACCTACCTCGATCGAATGGCAGCTTATCCCGCAGCACAAAGCGGCGTCGTAAAGATTCTATTGACCGTTCCGGACACTGACAACGTCAGCGTCCACACCGCTCTAGCCGATGTCGTTCTCAAGTTGCCGGCATCACAGGCGACACGCTTGGTTGACCGGATCGCGACCTGGGTGAGTTTGTCCAGCTTTGGACTCCTCCCTGAAAAAGCCGGCGAGATAGCCATGCGTCTTGCGGCTGCAAACCGCAAAGCAAAGGCATTCTCCTTGCTGCGCAGCGTGCTCGATCCAGCTCGAATCCAGAAGAACCCCGCGGCAACACGCGAGTCTCTCGAGGGCTATGCGTACGGTCAGGTCTTAGAAAAACACCTGCCAGAATTCGTCGCCCGCTGGCCGACTGAGACGTTGTCACTCTTGTGCCATCTTCTAGACGACGCCATCAAGGCCGACGAAGAGGACTCACTTGGATATCGTGATTCGTACGTATGGAGACGTTCGATTAAGGCCGCACGCCCGTGGCGGCAACATGAGATCCTCGACATGCTTGTGGACGCTGTCCGGGATACCGTAGTTGGGATCGCCGGCAAGGATCTCGGTCAAGTCCCCCGCCTGCTAGAGACATTGGAGACTTGGTCACCTCCGATATTCAGGCGAATCGCTCTATATCTGCTCGCGACATTTCCACAGGCTGCGCCTGAGGCGGTAGAAAGGCATCTTCGAAGACGCGAGCTCTTCGATGGCTGGACTCGAGAGCAAGAGTACATCCAACTGCTCAGTGCGGGATTCCGTCAACTATCAGATGAAACGAAAACTCAAATCCTCAACTGGATCGATGCTGGTCCGAATCCGGAATACTTCGAAGGCCGGACTGAGGACCAGATTCATGCCATCAAGCGCAACTGGCAGCGATTACGCCTCAAAGCATTAAAGGGCGGGCTTCCGGAGGCTTGGGAGGCACGTCTGCAAGATCTCCTCGTCGGCGAAGGCGAAGCACCTGAACTGGACGATGATGATGAGGGTGGCTGGATAGGGCCGACCGCACCGCGCTCGCCAGAGCAATTGAAGGCTCTTGCGATCGAGGAACTCGTCGAGTTTCTTCATACTTGGAAACCCAAGCCGGGCTGGCGTGAATCCTCGCCCGAGGGTCTGGGAAGATCGCTAACGACTGTAGTCTCTGAAACGCCCGACCGAATTGCCCCACAAGCACGGCTGTTTCGGGGGCTTGAACCGACCTATGTACGGGCAGTGATTCTTGGCCTGAAGGAGGCGTTGAAACAGTCGCGTGGCTTCGCGTGGCCTCAGGTGCTAGACCTCTGTGACTGGGTTGTCTCTCAACCGCGCGTCGATGAAAGGCAACGCAGAGACGACGAACGTGATCCGGGGTGGTCATGGACACGCAGTGCCATTGCGTCTCTGATTGCTGCCGGCGTTGACAGCGACTCAAATCAAATACCGTTCGACTTGCGGCGCAAAGTCTGGAGCGTCCTCGAACCCATCACCTGGGATCCAGATCCAGATCTGTCACGCGAGGCAAAAGATTCAGGTGACGACGCGTTCCAGGTCGCAATCAATTCAGTTCGCGGCGAAGCGATGATCGCCGTGGTTCGCTACGCGGTCTGGGTCGAGGAAACCAGCCGTGCTCAGGCGTCACCGCAATCGGGCATGAAATCGATGCCTGAGGTTGCGAGGAATCTAGCCGAACATCTTGACGTTGTTCGAGAGCCTTCTGCCGCCGTTCGATCTGTATTTGGCGAAGCATTCCCAACGCTCCATTGGATCGATTCAGCCTGGGCAGAGAATCATGTCGCGATCATTTTCCCGGCTGAACAAGAGAACACACTTTTGCGGTCCGCGGCCTGGAGCACGTACCTGCGGTTTCGGATGCCGTACGACGCGCTGTTTCCGCTTCTCTCTCACCTCTACGAGGAGGCGGTCGAGGCTCTCAATCCTGTTGAAGGCAAGAAGGCTGATCTCGATTCGGTTGACAGCCATCTTGGAATGCACGTCATGAGCTTCTATTGGCGTGGCGTACTAGGTGCCGACGCGCTTGCTCGTCGGCTCTTTATCCGAGGCGGTACTGCACATCGGCGTGCCGCGCTCGAATTTATTGGCCGGAGCCTGATGAATACCGAAGACGATATTCCTCCGCTAGTAATCGCACGACTGCAATCGCTATGGGAATGGTGGTTCGGCGAAGCGACGAAGGGCCCGGATGTGGCGCCAGAACTTGAGACGTTTGGGTGGTGGCTTGCCTCTGAGCAGTTTCCTCTAAAATGGGCATTGAAACAGGCTTCGCGAGTGCTTGACATCGGCCGAAGTCTGGAACCCGATCATCTCGTCGTGAAGTACCTTGCGACACTCGTGCAAAAGCGCCCCTTCGACTCGGCTCAAATTCTCCACGGTCTTTGGGAGAACGTTAGCGATCAATGGACGATTTATGGCTGGCGGAAGGACGCTCGCGCCGTGTTAGATGCGGTCCTCAAATCTGGCGATCCGAAGGCTGTCCAAATCGCACGTGAGATCATTAACAAACTAGCTGCTCGTGGCCACTCTGAATTTCGAGACCTACTGCAGGCTCAGTAGCGGGACGAGAACGGATTCGAAACGTTGGGCTCCGTATCTGACTTGGCGGGCAGGAGCGACCCTCGGCGCGGGTCACGCGCCGGGACGCCGAAGGCGTCACGCAGGGGGTCGCTCCTGCCCGCTCTCCGTTTCGTCGAGCAGCTCGCGGGCGGCGAAAAGCGCCGCCTGAGGGCCGCGTATTCGTTGTTCGTCGTGAATCGTGAGGGGCCAGGTTCGCTTTTCGAGGTTGGCCCCGACGTTGGCCCCTTCTCGGCAAGTTCAAGCGGTCATGGCGGTGCTTGCAACATTCAAGTAGCGATGCGGTAGCACTCCCACTTCGATTCGGACCTGACCGCGGGTCAGCTTGTCGCGCAGCAGCGGCGAGAGCAGCTCATGCAGCGCCGCACCGCCCTCCTTCAGCCAGCCACGATAGGTCGCGAAGAAGCGTGGCGCGGCGAAGGCGCGGCGCGCTCGAGCGTAGCGGTGTTGATCTAACGCAGCCGGCGATCTCGCGCCCTGCTCTAAGGCTCGTCGCGCCTCGCAGAACCACTTGAATTCCTCGACGATGGCCAGGCGCACTGGCTCCGCGAATGACTCCATCACGACAGTTCTGATGCCGCTCTCGGCAGCGCTGAGATAGCCAGGGAAGAAGAGACTGAGAGTCCATCGATTCAGCCGCTCGAAGAGCGTCCGGTGGCTGCGCATGAAGCGGCGAACCGAGTCCGGATTCGGGTCGGTCACGAGGTAGACAAAGCGAAGCTCGTCCGATGTCGCACCGAGCCCAATCGGCAGCTTGTCAGTGAAGTATCGAACGGTCTTGGAGCCGCCTTGTTCGAACGTGAGCGACGGCAGGTCTTCGCGTTTGAGACCAAGCGAATGAACGCAGTGCGCGACCTTGTCTGTTTCGGTCGCGAGCCAGGTGATCTCGGGTCGGTCGAGCACGACGTCGAGCAGCATCAAACGCTCGGCCGTTCGCGGGATCGTGGGCCGTCTACGGTGCCGATTGTCTGGCTCTCCGATGGCTCGATAGAGGCCCTTGTGATGGACGTGGTAGTAGGTTCCCTGACGTCGCCAGCATTCGTACGCGGTCGCGAATTTCTCCCTAGTGAGCTTGGTGAAAAAGTCACGCGTGTTGTGGCCAAACGCGATGCCGGCGAACTTCGTGTAGTGACGAGGCATGCACACGCCTGAGTGAAGCATGACGGTCGCGAGGAAGGCTGCCTGACGCGGCGTGAAGCCGTAGCCGGCGACGGCGGAAACGCGGTCGTCGAATGTCATCGCAGCACGCCTTCGGCAGCGCGCGGATCGAACGGTGAACCGCGGCCGTGACTCGATGCGCCACGCGACATCTTGAAACCTGAAGCGCGCTTCCCGACCATCTGCAGGCTGTTGTAGTGCTCGGTCACGAGCTCCATGTCTTCGCGTGCCTGGCTGCCGTCTGGACGCTCGTACTCGATGCGCACGTCCGGAAACTGGACATGTCCTTGATCGCTCGGCAGACCGTGTGCTGATGCCCATTCGGCAATCTCTTCAACTGACCGATCTGGCCTGCCAGTCGAGTGCGAATTGCCGCGGTTGTTCGCCTGCAGGAATCGCTGATACTCACGCTTCAACTCGGCGTCAAGGACGACTCGCTGAATACGCGCTCCACTCTCCAGGAGGCGCTTGGCGGCGTCTTCGTACGCTCGATAGAGCTGGGCGTCATGGAGAATCTCGCGTGGCTTGCCGACGCCGTCGTAGAACGCCTGACGAGGTTGGCCGTCACGGACCGATTGAAAGTGCTCGAGCAAAGCTCGGCCTTCTTTCGTCAGCGTGATTCCGGCGGCGCGCTCGCCATCTCGAAACAGCGGACCAACAGCCTGGATGAGTTTCTGCTCGCGTAGACGGGCAAGGTCGCCGTGCCAGCAATCGCGCGAACCGTCCTTCAGGTCTCTCGCATCGACGACACGGAAGGCTCCCGCGACCGCCAGGGTGCGCACCTCCGACTCGCGAAGCTTGTAGTCGCGCTCGCCGACGTATATGTGCTCGCGAGTCTGCGTACGAGGGATGTCGAGCTGCTGGACAAGGACATCCTGCAGGTCAAGAACAGCGCGCTCACGTGGCCGATTGTTGGCCGCACCGCGGCCTCCTCGCGGGAGGTCCCGATCGCTGCCGTCGTCGCGATCGCGCGTCGGCTCGGAAGGGATGTCGCGATCAAGTCGTCGTGACATGGTGGTTCTCCTCAACCACCCTTGAGCAAGCGCCGTGCGCGCCATTCGTCTTGCTGTCGGTCAAGCAAAAGTGATTCGTGGGCGCACAGAGCGGCAACCCCCAGCAAGAAGCGTCGTCGACCGCATCGCTCGAACGACTTCGTCACTCTCTCAAAATGAGAGACCTGACTCATTTTGAGAGAGTCGGTCAGCGACCCTCCGGTATTGCAAAATGCCCGACCCCCTGCATTTTGCAGGAGTGACCGCGTATTTCAGGCGCGGTCAGAGCCCGCAAACTGGCGCAAATCCGCGCGGGATGATGGCGAGGCTGTTGCTCTACCCGATTGCAGGACGAAGGAGCACACGATGTCCGCGGATGAGCTATTAAACGTCGTCGACGCGGCGAACTATCTCGGGATTCGACCTTGGACGCTGCGGCACTGGGTCTCGGACGGCAAGATCGAGATCGTGAAGTATGGCAATGGAATTGTACGCATCCGTCGCAGCGTACTTGACCGATTCGTGGCGAGTTGTACCATCAAGGCGAGAGCGGGCCATGGAAACAGCAACAACCGATCGAAGGAATCGCGACTACTCGAAGGGGCCGGTGTGGGATCCAGCGAAGAATCGCTGGCTCGTTGAAATCCGCTATCCGGATGGCTCACGCTTCCGCAAACGCATGCGCCGCGAGCGTGAAGCGCTGCGCCTCTGGGCGAGCGAGAACGCGAAGATCGAGAACGGGACCTGGGACGAACGCGCCGCGCGCAACGTCACCGTCGCCGAAGCAATGAAGCAGTACCGGGACTTCTCGAAAGTCCAGCATCGCTCGCACGACAGCTACATCGATCCGTCGCTTACCCTTTGGGAAGAGCACCTCGGAGCGCAGACCCATCTCGCGAAGGTCACATCCCAACAGGTCGAGGAATTCAAATTGAAACGCGCGCAGAAGGTGGCGCGCAGCACGACGGACAAGGACCTGGCGATCCTGAAGGCATTCTTCAACTGGTGCATCGGGCATCAGCTCGCCGTCTCGAATCCGGTCCGCCGCGTGAAGCTGTTTCATGAGGACAACTCGCGGCTGCGTACTTGAGCCGCGAAGAGTACGACAGGCTGATCAAGGCGGCACGTGAGCTAACTGCTCGGACGAGCGTGAGCAAGCCGTCGCCATACCTCGAAGAGAAAATCATCCTCGCCGCCCATACGGGTCTACGGCGCGGGAGTCTCTTCAACCTGCGGTGGGATCAGATCGACTTCGCCAACAGCGTCATGCGGATTCCACGGACCAAGAGCGGACGTCCGCTCTCGGTCCCGCTCAACCTGACCGCCAAAGGCACGCTCGAAAAGCTCCATGCGGCGCGGGAGCCCGAGGCCGCGTACGTGTTTCCGCACACGTCGGGGCCGAAGGTCGGCGAGCCCGTGCAAGACATCAAGAACGGCTTCCACGCCGCCCTGGAGCTCGCCGAGATCGAGAACTTCACGTGGCACGACCTGCGGCACACGTTCGCGTCCTGGCTGATGATGCGCGGGGCCTCGCTGCGGTCCGTCGCCGAGCTGCTCGGCCACCAGTCCATGAAGATGACGATGCGCTACGCGCACCTGTCGCCGGCGTTCCTCTCAGCGGAAGTCAGCCTGCTCGATCCTCCTCCGCCGACGCCTCCGGCCGCTCCAAAGGGCAACGGCAAAAACAAAAGGGCAAGAAAAGGGCAAAGCGGTCCCAACGGCAATTCTGCCGAGACCGAAGTGCCAGATTTTGTTAAGGAAGTTGGCTCCTCAGGCTGGATTCGAACCAGCAACCCTCCGGTTAACAGCCGGATGCTCTGCCATTGAGCTACTGAGGAACGCGGGCGGGACGCGTCGAGGCGAACCTGAATCGTAACGGATCGCCTCGACGCCGGTCAACGCCGCGCGGCGCTACTTCGCCGCCGCCATCTCGGGCACTACGCCAAGCTGCCGGAGCAGGCCGAGCGTGTCCCACACGTTCCAGCTCTCCGTAATGCGGCCGTCGCGCACCCGGTGGACCCAGATGCCCTCGACCGAGACGCGCCGGCCGGTCGGCGCGATGCCCATCAGCTCCGCCGTCTGCGTGCCGGTCCCGGTCCAGCGCGTCACGACGGCGTCGCCGCTCACGAGCGTCTCGTTGACCTTCCAGTGCGCATCGCCGAACGCCGTGTAGTAGGCGGCCGTGAGCTGCTTCATGCCGTCGGGCCCGCCGCCGACCCACGGGCTCGAGGGATCGTGGTAGCGGTGATCCGCCGCAAAGATCTCGTCGGCCACCGCCGCCTGCCGACCGTTGCACACCTCGTCGAAGAACCGACGCACCACCGCGGCGCTCTGATCCGCTGCCATCGTCACCCTCCTGCGCCAGGACTTACGGCGTGCGCCGCGGCGCGGATTGCGTCCGGCGCTCGACGCGCGGCCGGCTACTCGATCCGGTAGATCTCGCGCTTCCCGCTCTCGACGAAGTCGTGGTAGCCCTTCATGATCTCCTGCACGCGCGGATCGGTCATCGTCTGCCGCGTCATCTGCAGGTAGTCCTCGAGCGTCTCGACCTCCTGTTCCGAGACGACGGTCCAGAAGCGCTCGCCGCTCATGTCGGTCATGATGCGCTGCGAGCCCTTCATGCCCGCCTGCTTCATGATCGGCTCCATCGCCTTGAACCGCCGCACGAGCTCTCCCGCCTTGCCCGGTCTGCAGTGCATGATTTCGCGAACGAGGTACATGGGATTCTCCTTTCGCCCGCGGCTCAGCGCAGGCCGAAGACGAGGATGAGGCCGCACGCGACGGTGGCGCCGACGAGCGTCCAGCCGACGCGGCGGAGGTGACGCGCGGACGGCGGCATCGCCGCGAGGAGCACACCGCCGGCGCACAGCGGGAGCGCCGCCCAGGGACCCGCGGCCGCGATCGCGTCCGTCTGCGACAACTGCCTCACGACGACGACCAGCGCCGCCGTCGACACAACCGCGGCGGCGCGCGCGGCGAGGGCCGGCGGATGACGCGTGCACGCGATGACCGCGTGGACGCACGCCGTGGCGGCGGTGAAGCCGGCGCCGAACGCCGCCGCGCAGGTTCGGGCGCGCAGCGGATCGAGTCCGGCCGCGGCGCCCACCGGCAGCGCCGTCGACGCGAGCGCGAGACCAGACAGGATCTCGCCGCCGACCGTGTGCTCGCGGCCGGAGACGACGACGGCGCCCGCGGCCACGGCGAGCACCGCGGGCGTCGTGAGCGCCCGGCGGGCATCGGACGTCATCGCCGCCGCGGCCAGCGCGAGACCGAGCGCCGCGGCGCCGGTCGTCGCCAGCAGCCAGCGCCGCGCCTCGTCGCCGTGCTCGCGCGCGGCACGCGAACCGCGCCGGCCGAGCAGCACGACGAGCGGCTCGTGCGCGAGAAACGCACAAACGACCGCGGCGATCAGCGCCGCCGCGGCGAGGCTCGGACGCCCGATCGCCACCGGCGTCAGCAGCGGGAAAACCAGCTGACCGTAGGCGCCATGCTCGCGCGGAACCATTGTCGCGATCGCTTAGCGGTCTTACAGAGTGGCGCTGGGCTTCGCGTGTCCCGTTTTTCTGCAGGCCGGCACGCCCCGTCGCCTGCAACCGAACGAAACACGCGCGGCTCCAACCGTATCAGCCAACCCTGGCCTCGACCGTGATCTGCATCGTGCCGCGGTAGGCGTTCGACACCGGGCAGCGGCTCTCGGCGAGCTTCGCGATCTCGGTGAACTTCGCGGCGTCGGCGCCCTTCAGACCGTACGCAGTCGCCTCGAGCTTCGACGACAGGATCTTGATTCCCGCGTCGCCCTTGTCGGCGGTGACGGTCGCCTTCACGTGCGTGCGCTCGACCGACATGCCTTCGGTCCGTCCGATCGTGCCGTTCAGCGCCATCGCGTAGCACGCGGCGTGCGCGGCCGCCATCAGCTCCTCCGGGCTCGTCTTGCCGCCCGACTCGCCGATGCGCGCCGGGAACGTCACCGGCAGCGTGAACGCGCCCGTGCCGGCCTTCACCTCACCCCTGCCTTCCGTCACCGATCCCTGCCAGTTCACCTCGACGTGCCGTTCGAACGTAGCCATGCGACCTCCGAATCAAGAACCCTTGCGTTTCCTGCCCGACGACGTCCCCAGCTGCACCGCCGTGCCCGCGAGGCCGAGCGCGATCCACGCGATCGGCATCCAGCGCTCCGCCGGTCCGCCGGCGGGATACGGAATCCACACGTCGCCCGTCGGCGCGCCGTGCGTCGCCGCGCGATCGGCCGCGAGCGCCATGCCGCCGGCGAGGACCGCCCACGCGCCGCCGAACGCGGTCGCGACCACGATCACGTAGCGCTGCAGCACCATCGCGCCGATCGCGCCGCAGATGGCGAGGACGATCAGCAGCGCCGCGGGCGGATCGCCGGCGCCGAGCCAGCTCCAGCCGATGTGCGCCACGAGCGCGCCGAGGCCGGCGCCGGCCAGCGCGATGCCGATGAAGTACGCGAAGAAGAGCACCACCGCGCCGGCGAGGCCGCCGACCAGCGCCGCCGCGACGAGTCCCGTCGTGTTGGTGGACGACATGGTCGCGCTCGCGGCGAGCGCGCCGGCGAAGAAGCCCGAGAGGACGAGGACGATCTTGAACTGGCGATAGCCGGCGAAACAGGCGAGCGCACCGCCGAGCAGCAGCGCCGCGTCTCCGACGAGGGCGTAGTTCGCCGGCAGCATCTCGCGGGATCAGACCTCGCGCCGTCCCTCGAGCGCCTTGTGGATCGTCACCCCGTCGGCGTACTCGAGGTCGCTGCCGACGGGGACGCCCATGGCGATGCGCGTCACCTTCACGCCGAGCGGCTTGAGCAGCCGCGCGAGGTAGATCGCCGTCGCCTCGCCCTCGACGTTCGGGTTGGTCGCGAGGATCACCTCCGTCACGCCGTTGCCGACGCGCGCGAGCAGCTCCCGGATCTTCAGATCGTCGGGCCCGACGCCCTGCAGCGGCGACAGCGCGCCCATGAGCACGTGATACATGCCGCGGAACTCGCGCGTCCTCTCGATCGCCGTCACGTTCTGCGGCTCCTCGACGACGCAGATCACGTG
>Ga0075426_10000942_pt1 | contig 20397 bp, 15 predicted proteins | sample SoiMethybrSBSTD5_FD_75304 | JGI IMG/M metagenome (GOLD analysis project Ga0075426, IMG submission 75304) | Bulk soil microbial communities from a Populus tree surrounding site in Tennessee, USA - Soil MetaG P. TD hybrid SBSTD5 | ecosystem: Environmental > Terrestrial > Soil > Tree plantation...
CCACCGATAAAGGGAACGAGCAGAAGCGTGGCGCCAAAAATGGCCGCCGAAATCAGCAGCGTCAGCGTGGGATGGGCAAGCGACCAATCTAGCTGATGAGCGTACTTTTCCTTAATCCACTCGAAAGGCTTGTTGACTCGATCTTTGACCCCATTCTTAAACCACAGCGAAGCCAAGACCGGTACGAAGGTGAGGGTGAGGATCAGAGCGCCGACCAAGGCGAAAGACATGGTCTCCGCCATGGGGTGGAAGAGCTTGCCGGAAGGGCCGCTCAGGGCATAGATAGGCAGATAACCCGCGATGATGACGGCGACCGAATAGAAAATGGGGCGATCCACGTCGCGCGCCGCCAGCAGGATAACTTCATTCACCTTAATGGGCTGGCCCTCGCGCAAGGCGAGTTCGCGGTAAATGTTCTCCATCATCACCACGGTGCCGTCAATGATGATGCCGAAATCTATAGCGCCAATGGAGAGCAGGTTGGCGGAGACATCGTGGGCATGCAGGACGATAAACGAAAACAGCAGGGCCAGCGGAATAGTAAGGGCAACAATAACCGCGGCGCGAATGCTGACCAGGAAAAAGATGAGAACCACCAGGACCAGGAGCATGCCGCGGAGCAAGTTGCTCTCCACGGTATCGGTGGTCAGATTGACCAGTTCGCTGCGGTCATAGAAGGGACGAATCTTAACGTCCTTGGGAAGAATCTGCTGGTTGAGCTGCTTGGTCTTTTCCTCTACACCTTTGAGTACGGTCTGGGTCTGCTCGCCGCGGCGCATGAGGATGACGCCTTCTACAGCATCATTGTTGTTCTCGAATCCAAACTGTCCCAGCCGTGGAGCATTGCCTATAACGACCTGGCCGATATCCCTGACCCGCACTGGAGCGCCCTTGTTGCTGGCCACCACGATGTTGCCGATATCGTCCGTGTCGCGCACCAGTCCCAGGCCGCGCACGTAGTAGAACTGGCCGCCCTGGGAATAAAATCCGCCGCCGGCGTTGCCGTTATTGGCAGCCAGGGCATTCATCACCTGGGGAACGGTAAGGTGGTAGGCATAAATCCTGGCGGGGTCGAGCAGCACCTGGTACTGCATGGTTGTGCCGCCCAACCCGGAATCGTCGGCCACCCCGGGAACTGATTTGTAAGCGCGCTCGACCACCCAGTCCTCGATCGTCTTCAGCTCTTGCGGACTACGATCGGGACTCTCCAGAACGTAGCGATAGACCAAGCCGCTGGGGCTGAACAGGGGGGCCATGGTCGCCGTCACGCCAGCGGGCAATTGGGGCTGGCCCAGGCGCTCGAACACCACCTGGCGAGCAAAGTAATCATCCGTCCCTTCCTCAAAGGTGAGGCGGATATCGGAAAGCCCATAAAGCGAGATGGAGCGCATCACCTCCATGCGCGGCACTCCGTTCATTTCCACTTCGATGGGCAGGGTGACCAGGCGTTCCACTTCCTCGGCGGCGTGGCCTGGCCATTGGGTGATGAGTTCCACCATGGGCGGGGAGAGATCGGGGTAGGCGTCCACCGGCATCCGCTGGAAAGAAATGACTCCACCCACCGCCAGGAATACGGTGAACATCAGCACCAGGAAGCGCTGGCGCAGGGCGGCTTGAACGATGCGGTGAATCATCCCGAGTTAGCGCGGACCGGTGCTGTCTCCCTATTGCTGCAGTGAATTGGCGAATTGCAGGAACAAGCTGCCATTGCCCACGACCTGTTCTCCCGGCTTGAGCCCGGCGAGGATCTGGGTGACCCCGCGATTGCTCTCGCCCAGCTTGACCACGCGGCGGGCAAACTGGTTGTTGGTCTGCTTGACCGATACGTAAACGAAAGGCTCATTCTCGGCGTCGCGCAGCACCGCCGAATCGGGCACGGTAAGGGCGTTGTTGATGGCGCCGGCGGCCACGGTGACCGTCACAAACATGTCTTTCTTCAGGCGCCGTCCGGGATTCTGTGTTACCACGCGGGCCTGCACCGTGCGCGAAGTGGGGTCCAGGCCCTCGGCCACGTAGGAGATCTTGCCCCGGAACTGCTGACCAGGATAGGTGCTGGTAGTGATGATGACCGGATCACCCGCGTGCACGTAGGCCAAATCGTCCTGGAAGACATTAGCCAGCACCCAGACGGTGCTCATGTCGGAGATGGTGAAGCATTGCGTGTTGCCCGCCTGCACCACCTGCCCGGGCGAGATGAGGCGCTCCACCACTTCGCCAGCGATAGGAGCCCGCAGGGGCACTTCCGGAGAAGCCGGCTTAGAAATGACGGTCTCGGGATTGGAGATGCCGATGATGGTCAGGGCCTGCTCCGCTGCGATCATGTCGGCCTGCGCCTGGGTGCGGGCTGACTCCGCCGCCTGCAAATCGCGCTCAGCGATGGCGTTATGCGCGTACAGATCCTTGGAGCGAGCGTAGTTCTTGTCAGCCAAGTCGAAAGCATCACGCGCTTTCAAGTAATTGGCTCGCAATTGGGAATAATCGGGACTGGCCAGATAGAGCATGGGCTGGCCCTTGCCCACAACTTCGCCCGGTTGCGCCACAATGCGGGTAACCGGCCCGCTCACCTGGGTGATTACAGGCGTGGTGCGAAAAGCATTGAAGGCCACGGCGCCGCTCAGGCGCAAAATGCGGCGGAGCGTGGTGGGCTGAACCGTGACCACTTGCACGTGCGACATCTGCTCCGCGGGCACGGTAAACAGCAGGGAGCCGCCGCTATTGGGATTGGCAGCCTCCGCCGTTTTGGGCGCGCCGCTGTTGCAGGCAGCAAGCGTCAAAACAGCGGCCACACCCAAGCCGGCCAGCCCATACCAGCCGAGAGGATGCCGCGGGTTGCGATTGGCTTGGCTCATGGTAAATTTCTGGTTCCTACCGCTTCCTTCAACTGTTCAACCGCGGTCATGTACGAGGCCAGGGACTGGCGATAGGCCAGTTCGGTGGCGCGGTAACTGCGCTCGGAATCCAGGAAATCGAGCAGGCTGGCGCCACCCTTTTTATAAGCATACTCGCTGATATCGCGGGAATCCTGCGCGTTCTTCAGGTAACCGCCAATGTAAAGCTGGACCACCTGCTGGTTGGTGCTGACCGCTGCGTAGGCGCTCTCCACATCGGTCAGCACAATATCACTGGCGGCATAGGCGTTTTCCTGCGCCTGAGTGATGGCGTAGCGGGTGCGCGCAATTTCGCCCTGGTTGCGGTTGAAAATGGGCAGTTCCATGTTCGCAAACCAGGATGCGGAGCTGAAACCCGATACGTGGGAAAAATTAATGGCCACGTTTACGTCGCGCTTCCCGTTAGCTCGTTCGAGTGAGTATGCGCTTTTGGATGCGGTTACGCCCTGTTGCGCCGCAATCAGGTCGGGGCGCTGGCGCAGGGCCAGAGCTTTGAGGTCATCCTCGTTCGCCGTAACCGGCTGGTACGTCAAGTCGCCCGCGACGTCATAATTCTGCGGAACGGCGGTATACCCCATGAGCTGGCGCAGGGTGGCGAGAGCCTGCACTCGGGCCACCTGGGCGGCCGAAACGTCGGTCTGAAACTGCAGCAACTGCAACTTGATCTTCAGATAGTCCGCTTGGCTAATGTCGCCGGCTTTGTAGCGTTCCTCGCTGATGGTAACCGTCTGCTGGAAGCCGCTTAGGTCCTGCTGCGCAAACTGTAGGTTGGAATCCGCCAGCAGGGCGGTAATGAATTGCTGGGCCACATTGAAGGCCAGAGTGCGCTGGTTGTCCAGGACTTGTGAGCGGGTTTGCGTAGTCACATCGCGCGCCGATTGCAGGCGATGCTGGCGCTTGCCTCCGCGCTCAATCAGGTAACCGATGCCCACATCGAATTGCGACAATTGCTGCAGCGTGTCAGAGGTGGTTGAGCCCGATGGGTTGCCGAAAATCGGCAGAAACTGCGAGTCCCCGCTTAGCACCGGGTTGGGACGAAGGTTGGCGGTAATTTCTTCCGCCTGCGCCTGCTGAATGGTGCTTTCGGCCGCTTTCAGAACATGACTGTGCGTGAAAGCCAGGTTGATCGCCTGGTCGAGCGTGACGCGTACGGCTGGCGATGGCAAAGGAGCCGGGGCTGGGTTCTGGGCCGGGGCCGCAGTCTGGCTGCCGCCAACTTGAGCCCCACAAATTCCGGTCAATGCGACCACAACAACCGAGGAGAACACAATGAAGGCGGAACGGTCGAGAAGCCTGCGTTTTATCACCATAGGAGAAAGCTGTGCGTGGAACTCGCCCCACCCTTATCTGGCGGTCCAAACCGAAACTGATCGGGCGGATTGAGGTCGCGCACCGTGCTTGCATTCGGGCCTTGCCAGACGCAACTGGCTGCCCGTCCTGCCCTTCTCGACACGCCCCTGTGTTGATTTGTTTCCATTCTAAACGCAACCGGCAGAAACTCACCAGCCAAGCGGTGGGGGACCTGGGAAGGAACGGGGGATAGGCCTCAAGGCTTCAAAGATTCAAGGGTTCAGTATTTCGGGTTCCAACGTTCGAGAGCGGCGCCGTCAGTGGGCCTAGGTCCGAGGCAGAACCGACTCGTGACTCACGACTCGTCGTTTCACTGGTGGCCAAAAGCTGCCGCGGGAATGTCATTGGCTTGCGGCGTAACCCGCCGGAGGTCTGGCGGTACGTGGGCATTCACGTCCCGCACCGCCCAAGCCATGGCGCCGGTAAGCAGGCCCTGGAAGGCGGAGTTCGACCACACGTCTTGGCGATGGCCAAGTGCGGTGTAGAAGACGCGGCCGCGGCCGTACATGCGCGCCCACGTGTTGGGGTAGGGCGGGCGCTGGTAGAAATTTCCCTGCATGCCCTCCGTTTCCAGCACCAGCAGGACGTGCAGGTCGGACGGGAAGGCGCGCAACGCGTACCACTCCTCCGTGAGCTCGATTCCCTTCCCCAATCCCTGCATGCCTGGAAAATGGCTGTCAGCCACGCGCACGCGCGCTTTCTGCTGCTGGCCGTGCCCGACAAATTCCGCGCCGATCATGGCGATGTAGGGATCGAGTTGAGCGGGCGGCTTCGGGTCGGTGTGCGCTGAAACCGGCTCAAAGGTATCCGTCGCCGAATGCGTGCCGATGAACCCCTTGCCCTGGTGGATCAGATCCAGAAAAACCTGCTTGCCTTCCGCCGTCATGGGCGGGTTCTTGTCCTCGCCCGCGGTGGTGAGGTCTCCGGTCGTATAGAAGAAAAAAGCGTCGTATTGCGACAAGCTGGGCTGGGAGAAGATGGTGCCGTCTTTGGTAGCGGTCACCTCGATACCCCGCTTCTGGCCCAGGTCGGTCACGATCTGCTCGGCCACGCTCAGCTTGGCCCCATTGCGCTTCACCATGTCGTGCTCAAAGCCGGAGGACTTGGTGAACATGAGGACTCGCTTGCGGACAGAGCTTGGTTTAGCCGCGGCCAGGCTATTCAAACCCAACCCCACGGCCCCTGATCCGAAAAAGCGCAGCAGTTCCCGACGATTCATCAACCGCCAGACTAACGGGTTTCGCGCCGGCGCTCAAGGCATCGGCGCCCTTCCTCCGAACTCCGATATTTGTGACCCGGGTTGGGTACAATAGCGCGTCGTGGCTGGGTACTCGGGCACGCCGCTGGTCAAAAAGCTCGGCATCAAGCCGGGACAGCGAATAGCCCTGCTGGGCGGACCGCCGCAATACCGCAAGACATTGGGGCCCTTGCCGGACCAGGTGAACTGTGCGGAACAGCTTAGCGATAAGCTTGATTTCATCCAGCTGTTTGTGACCAGCCAGGCGGAGTTGAAGCGCCGCTTTGCCGAGTCAAAGAGGTGCCTGGCGGTGACTGGCTCCCTCTGGGTGTCCTGGCCAAAGAAAGCGTCCGGTGTAGCAACCGACCTCAACGAGAATATCGTGCGGGAAATAGGCCTGGCTTTAGGCCTGGTCGATGTGAAGGTCTGCGCGGTCGACGAGACCTGGTCGGGGCTGAAGTTCTTGTATCGTTTAAAGGATAGGCCGTGAACAATATGAAAATGGCGGTCATACTGATGCTGGGGATGGCGGTGTCAGCCATGGCGCAAGCACCACGCCGGCCCGCCATTGTAGGCCTCTCGCACCTTACCTTGCGGGCCGCCGACCTTGCCAAGTCGCGGCAGTTCTATGGCGGGGTGCTGGGGTTCGCCGAAGAGCCGGCGGGCAGCTTGCAGCACGCGCGCTTCCGGGTCAACCGGCATCAGTTCATCGAATTGATTGCAGCCGGAACTCATGCGCCCAGCGATCGCCTGGTCGAAGTAGGATTCGAAACCACGGATGCGGAAGCGCTGCGGCACTATCTGGCAAGGAACGGAGTTCAAGCGCCGCAGCAAGTCACGGTAGCGGCTGATGGCACGCGCAGCTTTGATGTGCACGATCCGGAAGGCCACCAGATCTGCTTTGTGCAGTACGCATCGGGGGAACGCGGCGCCTCGGCCGGCCAGGCGATCTCCGCGCACATGATTCACGCCGGCTTTATCGTGCGCAACCGCGCCGCCGAAGATCACTTTTACCAGCATCTGCTGGGATTCCACGTGTACTGGCATGGCGGCATGAAGAATCGCGAGACCGACTGGGTGGACATGCAGGTTCCCAACGGCACCGACTGGCTGGAGTACATGCTGAATGTGGAGCACACCCCTTCGCCGCGCGAAGCCGGGGTCATGCGCCACCTGGCCCTGGGAGTCGCCGATATCAAGCCTGCGGTGGAGCTGGTGCAGCAGCGCGGCTGGCCCATGCCGGAAAAAGCAGAGGTTGGGCGCGACGGCAAGTGGCAGCTGAACCTCTACGATCCCGATCTGACCCGTGTAGAAGTCATGGAATTTCGGCCGGTAGAGACGCCGTGCTGCGCGCCTTACACAGGGGAACATCCGAACTGATTACAAGCGCCCTGGGGTCAGCCGAACCTAAACCGCGGAGGCCGCTAGAGACGCCAAGGATTCCTTATTCACTACAAACCCGAGATTGACTTCTCAGCGTACTCGGCGTTCTCTACGGTTGTCATTGGGTTTTGCGGTTGCTGACGTGACCACTGCCTGCTGAATACCCTTACAATAGAGGCAATCATGTCTGCCCCAAGCAAAGTCCGTCCGCAAACAACCGAGATGCCGCCGGTTCCCCTAACCCTGGAAGGCTCCAGCGTGCTGCACCAGATGATGCGCTTCCGCTGGGCGGAATGGCGGCGGCTCAACCCTGGCGAGCGCAACCGCCTCCTGAACGAAGCTCAACCTGTGCTTCAGGAAATGGAGAACCGACAGAGCGGGCTCTATTCCCTGCTGGGCCATAAAGGCGAATTGATGCTGGTGCACTTCCGGGCGTCTTTCGATCACCTCAAACAGGCGGAATTGCAGCTGGCACGAACCGGCCTGAGCGACTACCTGGAAGCTACCACCTCCTATCTCTCGGTCGTTGAGCTGGGGCTTTATGATTCTTCGGTGAAGTTATACCAACAGCTGGTCGAGCGCGGACTGCAGCCGCATTCGCCGGAGTGGAACTCGGAGGTGGAACAGGAGATGGAGCGGCAGCGGGCCGCCATGCGTCCGCGCCTCTACCCGGAGGTGCCGCCCAACCGCTACATCTGCTTTTATCCCATGGACCGGCGCCGGGGTGAGGACAAGAATTGGTACACCCTGCCCATCGAGGAACGGCAACGGCAGATGCGCGAGCACGGAATGGTGGGACGCCGCTACGCCGGCGAGGTAAAGCAGATCATTACAGGTTCCATCGGCTTCGACGATTGGGAATGGGGGGTGGACCTGTTCGCCGACGACCCACTCGTCTTCAAGAAGCTGATTTATGAAATGCGCTTCGACGAGGTCAGTGCCGTGTATGCCCTGTTCGGCCACTTTTACGTAGGCGTGCGCTTCCCGGCCGCACAACTGGGCAGGCTGCTGGAAGGCGAACTACCCAAAGGCAATACGAATCCGCAACAACACTGAGCGTGCAACCCCAGGCGGAGCTGCGCCCGTGAAACCCGCCGGAGAGCCGCCGGGGCGCTACGCTGTGAACTTGCGCACCTCCCGCGAATCCCAAATCCGCGATTTCTACCGCGAACTGTTCCGCCTATGGGGCCGCCAGCATTGGTGGCCGGCGCAGAGCCGCTTCGAGGTCATCGTCGGCGCTTACCTCACCCAGAACACCGCCTGGACCAACGTGGAGCGCGCTCTGGCCAACCTGCGCCGCGTCCGCCTATTGCATTTAAATGGCATTCGTGCGGTGCCCCTGGCGGAACTTGAACAACTGATACGCCCCGCCGGCTATTTTCGCCAGAAGGCGGCACGGCTTAAAACGTTTATCAACTTTCTGGACACGCGCTACGCCGGCTCCCTCGACCGCATGTTCGCCCGCTCCACCGCCGAATTGCGGACGGAACTGCTGGCCCTGAATGGAGTCGGCCCGGAGACCGCCGATTCCATCCTGCTTTATGCCGGCGGACATCCCGTCTTCGTGGTGGACGCCTATACTCGCCGCCTGCTGGAACGCCATCGCATCCTGCCGCAGGATGCACGCTATGAGGAGATACGACTCTTGTTTGAACAGGCTTTAAGCGCGGAAGAGTGGCCCGTGCCCGGTGGTGATCGGCTCGGAGGCGCGCGCCCGGCTGCTCGAGGAGCCAGCCACTCCCCTTCCCGCATGAGTAACGCTCGGCGCAGCGAACTGGCCCAGGTCTTCAATGAAATGCATGGCCTGATCGTCGGCGTCGCCAAAAACTACTGCCTGGCGTCCAAGGCGCTGTGCGAGCAATGCCCCTTGGCAAAGTTTCCCCATAAACGTGTTCGGGCGGGCACCCGTCGGCCTCGTTTCACTGGCGGAAGAGAGACATAGCGCAGCTATAATGAGGAACACGGCGGGCGGCTCCGGCCGTCTCCGAATGGTTGCCACGTGCCCCCCTCATTGTCCAAACGCGACGAGCCCTCTCGCCGCAGGACGGCTATCATCCTGCTCGCTGCAGGCACGTTTGTGCTGTTCACCATCCTTCTATCTCAGGCTTCATTCAACTGGCCCGTCTTCCAGCCCAATACCACCCAGCAGCCCTTTGTGTTCGCCGCGCTGTCGGCCCTGATATTCCTGTTATTCGTCATCCTCACGTTTGTGCTGGCCCGCACTTTGCTCAAGCTGCTGGCAGAGCGCCGCGTCGGCGTGCTGGGATCGAAGTTCCGCACCAAGATGGTGGGAGGAGCGCTGCTGCTCTCCTTTACCCCGGTGCTCTTTCTGTTTCTGTTTGCATACGGGCTGATGAACCACTCCATTGATAAGTGGTTCTCCCGCCCGGTGGAGGAAGTGCGCGAAGACACTGAGGCGATGACCCGCCTGCTCTCTGCCTACGCCGAAGAGAATGCGCACCAGGAGGCGGTGCTGCTGGCCAGCGCGCCGGAAACGCAGCAGGCTTTCCTGAGCGGCAATTTTTCCGGAGTCGTCGATCTGTTCGAGCGCCATAAGCCCACGCTGCAGGGTGGCTTTGCTATCGCCCTGCGGCAGGGCCGTGCCGAGGCCAGCTTCCGCGCCCCCGAAGCCTGGTCGGTGTTAGCACCCAAATTGCCCCTGAAGCAGGCTGCCGCCAATCGTCCGGCACGCTTTTCGTGGGAGGGAACCGATTACATTTTGGGGAGCGAGCGCGTGGGACAGCAAGGCGCCATTCTCGTAGCTATGCCCCTGCCCCCGGCTTTCTCTGACACGGTCCGCCAGATTGACGAAAGCCAGCAGCGCTATTTCCAACTGGCCCAACAGCGCAAGCTGGTGCGCCGCACCTACATGGAACTGCTCGCCCTGCTCACCATGCTGGCGCTCTTCGCGGCTACCTGGCTGGCGCTGTTCACTTCCAAGCTGGTCACGCGGCCGGTGGCGGCGCTGGCGGAAGCAACGCAGCAGATCTCTCGCGGCCGCCTCGACTACCGGGTACAAGTAGCGGCCGCCGACGAACTGGGTGAATTGGTGGCCTCGTTTAACCGCATGGCGGAAGAACTGGAGAACAGCCGCCAGCAGATCATGGCCTCCAGCCGCGACCTGGAAGACGCCAACACCGCCCTGGAGCAGCGCCGCCGCCACATGGAAACCATCCTGGAGAGCATTCCCACGGGCGTGCTCTCGCTGGATGCAGGAAGGCGAGTCACGCATGCCAATGTCGCTTTGCAGCGCATCTTCAGCTCCCGCATTCAGGCCGCAGGCGCATTCGATTTTCTAGCTGGCGCCACGCTGGCCGATCTCTTCCCGCCCGAAATTGTGCAAGACCTGGAGCCGCTGTTGCGCCGCGCTGACCGCATGGGCGTGGCCACCAGCCAGATGGAACTGAGCTGGTATGGAGCCACGCTCAACGTCGCCGTTACCGTGGCCGCCCTGCAGCATGAAACCCAGCGGCTGGGCTACGTGGTCATTTTTGAAGATTTGTCCGACCTGCTCAAAGCGCAGAAGCAAGCGGCCTGGCGCGAGGTGGCACGGCGTGTGGCGCATGAAATCAAGAATCCTCTTACCCCCATTGCTTTATCGGCCGAGCGCATCCGACGCCACCTGGAGCGCGGCAGCCCGCCCGACGCGGTTTCGCTTTCCGTCATTAATGGCTGCGCCGAAACCATTGCCGGCGCAGTGGAGACGGTGCGCTCTCTGGTGGACGAATTTTCCGCCTTGGCCCGCTTCCCCGCCGCCCACCCGCAGCCTGCCAATCTCAACGCCATCGTGGAGAGTACGCTCTCCATGTTCAACGGTCGGCTGGATGGAATTGAGGTGCACACCCTGCTGGCATCTGACCTGCCGCGCGTGCTGGCTGACCCCGAGGCCATCAAGCGCGCCTTAGCCAATCTGATTGACAATGCCGCCGAGGCCACCCAGGAGTCCCTGATGCGCGAGATTGATATCTCCACCGCCGTGGTCCCCGGGCGCGATGCGGTCGAGATCGTTATTGCCGACACCGGCCCCGGCGTCACTCCGGAATTGAAGGAGAAGCTGTTCCTCCCCTATTTCTCGACGAAAAAGCGCGGTACCGGCCTGGGACTCGCAATTGTGAGCCGCATCATCGAAGACCATCGCGGCTCCATCCGCGTGGAGGAAAACCAACCGGTGGGCGCCCGCTTTATTCTGGAATTGCCGGTGGCGGCCGAAACCATGGCCTCCACTGCGGTCGAACATGCATAACATCCTGATCGTGGACGACGAGGCCGGCATCCGCCAGTCCTTGAAAGGCGTGCTGGAGGACGAAGGCTACAAGGTGGCCGCCGTGGACAGCGGCGAAAGCTGCCTCGACACCCTGCGCCGCCGCTCCTTTGACGTGATCCTGCTGGACATCTGGCTGCCGGGCATGGACGGCCTGGATGCCCTGGAGAAGATTCGGGAGTCGGAGGGCGCGCCCGAGGTCATCATGATTTCCGGCCACGGCACCATTGAGACCGCGGTGCGCGCCACCAAACTGGGCGCGTTCGACTTCCTGGAAAAACCGCTTTCCCTGGAAAAAACTCTCATCCTGGTGAAGAACGCGGCTGAATCCCGGCGCCTGCGCGGCGAGAACCGCGAACTTAAAAAACAACTGCTGGCCAAAAGCATCATTGTAGGGGAAAGCATCCCGATGAAGGCGCTGCGCCAGCAGATCGGGCTGATGGCGCCCACCAACGGGCGCGTGCTCGTCTATGGCGAATCAGGAACCGGCAAGGAACTAGTGGCCCACGCCATCCATGCCCAGAGCCCGCGCAAGGAAGCAATGTTCGTGGAGGTAAACTGCGCCGCCATTCCCGAGGATCTGATCGGAAGCGAGCTTTTCGGACACCGTAAGGGCTCGTTTTCCGGGGCAACTTCCGACAAAGACGGCAAGTTTCAGAAAGCGAACGGTGGCACGCTGTTTCTGGACGAAGTGGGCGACATGAGCCTGAAGACCCAGTCCAAGGTGCTGCGCACCCTCGACGAGCAGCGCTTCACGCCTGTGGGCGGCGATGACACCATTACCGTGGATGTGCGCGTGATTGCCGCCACCAATAAGGATCTGGAAGAGGAAATCTCCAAGGGAAACTTCCGCGAGGACCTGTTCTACCGCCTCAACGTGATTCCCTTCTACGTGCCGCCGCTGCGCGAGCGCAAGGAAGATATTCCCCTGCTGGCCCGCCACTTTCTCAAGGAGTTTTCCGCCACCTACGGGCGCCGCCCGCGCGAGATCACCGACGACGCTATAGACGGCCTGATGCGCTATTCCTGGCCCGGCAACGTGCGCGAACTGCGCAACGTAATGGAGCGCATCGTGATCATGAATCCCACCGCCTTCAAGCTCGACCGCAAGCATCTGCCGCCGCTGGTCTACCGCGATGGCAGCCGCCGCCTGCTGGGCGACGCCTCGACCCTGCACCAGGCTCGCGCCGCCTACGAGCGCGACTACATCCTCAAGAAGCTGGATGAGAACCACGGCAACGTGAGCCGCACCGCCGAGGTTCTGGGTTTGGAGCGCAGCCACCTCTACCGCAAGATGAAGTCGCTGGCGATTGCGGTAAAAGAGTAAGCGGGAACGGGAGTGGCCGGTCGGTCGGCGGCAGCTCGAACTCAACTCCACAAGAGATAACTTCTGTAAACAGGCCTCCTCATCGCCTATTCGCATAAGGCCCGAGCTTTTTCCTTTCCAAGCTGCTAACCAGGCCGGGGGAGATCCCGTCTATGTGGCCGCTGACAGTCGCGGATGCACCGAACTGTCTCATCAGGATTGGCCTTCACAAATTCGTCTGGACGGAGCTGCTCATGAAGATAATGCGAATTTCGACAACGTTTCTGGCCCTGTTGTTTCTGGCCAGCCTATGCCGGGCGCAGTCGGCGGTGCTGAATATCCCCCGGCCGAGCCAGCACGCCGTGCTCACCCAGCGTATCGGCATTACCGATATCACCATCAACTACCACCGTCCGCTGGTGAACGGCCGCAAGATATGGGGCGACCTGGTCCCCTACGGGCAGGTGTGGCGCGCGGGCGCCAACGAGAACACTACCATTGCCTTCAGCGACCCGGTTACCATCGAAGGCCAGCCGCTCGAGAAGGGAGTGTATGGCCTGCACATGATTCCTGGAGAAAACGAGTGGACCGTCATCTTCTCCCGCAACGCAACTTCTTGGGGCAGCTTTACTTACAAGCAGGCGGAAGATGCCCTGCGGATCACGGTCAAGCCCCAGCCCGCCGACATGCACAATGCGCTGACTTATGACTTCGACCAGCTGACGCCGACTTCCGCCGTGGTGGAACTCCAGTGGGAGAAAGTTGCGGTGCCCTTCAAAGTGGATGTGAACGTCAACAAGATCGTGGAAGACAGCCTGCGCCAGCAGCTGCGCGGCCTGGCCCAATATACCTGGGAAGGCTGGGACGACGCCGCCAATTACCTTCTGGCCCAAAAGACCGACCTGGACGAGGCGCTCAAATACGAAGACCAGTCTATCGAGGTGGAGAAGCGCTTCGACAACCTACTGACCAAGGCCAGCATTCTGGAGGCGCTGGGCCGCAAGGATGATGCTGAGGCCAACCGTAAGCAGGCGCTGGCCATGGCCAATCCGCTGCAACTGCACCTTTACGCTCGCCGCCTACAGGCCGAGAAGCATCAAGATGAGGCCTTCGCCATCTTCCGCGAGAACGCGAGGAAACATCCTGACGAGTGGTTTGTGCATAGCGGAATGGCGCGAATCTATTCCAGCCAGGGCAAGTTTGACGATGCGGCGAAGGAGATGAATTTGGCGCTGGCCTCCGCTCCCGACGGGCAGAAAAGCTATGTCCAAAGCTTGGTCAAGCGGCTGCAGTCGAAGCAGGATATTAATTGAGGAGTAGCTGGTAGTCGGTAGTTAGCAGCGAAGGGCTGGGTACCACCCACCGGCACTCAGCCTTTCGGCTTGAACTCCGGGCCACGCCGCACAAGTTGCTCCAACTGCCGCCGCCAGTCCAGGCTTTCGACGAACTCGCGGGAGTTGCGCCAACCCGCCCGCACCTTCACGAACAGCTCCAGGAATACCTTCGTGCCCAGCATGGCTTCGGCCTCCAGCCGAGCCTGGGTGCCGATCCTCTTCAGCATCTGCCCCTGGCGGCCGATCAAGATCGCTTTCTGCCCCTCGCGCTCGCAGTAGATGGTGGCCGCAATGCGGGTCAGCTTGGGTTTTTCCTCGAACTGCTCGATGATAACCGTGGTCGAGTAAGGCACCTCTTCCCCGGTGCCCAGCAGCACCTGCTCGCGAATGATCTCCGCCGCCATGAAGCGGGCAGGCTGGTCCGTGAGTTCGTCCTCGGCGAAATAACGCGGCCCCGCCGGAAGTGCCTCGACAATTTTGTCCAGAAGCACATCCAAACCATCCCGTTTCCGCGCCGAAATGGGGATGATCTCTTTAAAATCGTAAAGTTTGCTGTCGCGCTCGATCAGGGGCAACAACTCGTCTTTCTGAACCAGATCTATCTTGTTAAGCAGCAGAAACACGGGCGTGCCCGCCTGTTTTACCAGCCGCAAAATGTGCTCATCCAGGCCGATGCCGCGGTTCTTATCTACTGACCGCTTGTCAGCCCCACGCTTGCTGGCGTCCACGATGAGCAGCACCAGGTGGCAGCCCTCCAACGCCTCCCGGACCTCCACCATCATCTTGCGGCCCAGGGCGCTGTCCGGCTGGTGAATGCCGGGCGTGTCAATCAGAATGACCTGCGCCGCGGGACGCTTGCTCCCTTTGGGCAGGTTGAGGATGCCTTGAATTCGGTTGCGTGTGGTTTGCGGCTTGCGCGTGACAATGGCCAGCTTCGCCCCGACCAGCGCGTTGAGCAGGGTGGATTTGCCGGCATTCGGCCGGCCCAGGATGGTAACGAATCCAGAGTGAAGAGGCATGTGGCAATCTAGCAGCTATGCGGGTGATCCGTAAGAGCAACAGTTCGTACCGCAATCAGCGCAACCGTCCCGTAGGGACAAAATGATGAAGCCCAGGACCAAAATTCTGGCTGTCTCCGGCAACAGCTGGGGATCACGTTAGTGGCTAAATGCTAGTTGCTAACTGCCAATTGCTGTTCACAGCAACTTAATCTGCTGCGGCTCGGTGGGCTGCACCGCTTTGATGCGCAACCGCTCCACCCGGCGGTCGGTGGACTCCAGGATTTCGAAGCGCAGCCCTTCGCCTTCCACAACTTCGCCCTTCTGTGGAATGTGGCCAAGAATTTCGCTGACCAGCCCAGCCACGGTTGTCGCTTCACGCCCATCTAAGCGAACTCCAAATAACCCATCCAGGCGGTCTACGTCCATACTCCCGGGGACCACGTAGGAATTGTCGGCGTCGCGGACAATGTCGGCCTTGCTCTCGTGCTCATCGCGGATTTCGCCCACAATTTCTTCCACCAGGTCTTCGATGGTCACCAGGCCGGCCACGCCGCCGTACTCGTCCACCACGATGGCCATGCGGACGTTGTTCTTCTGCATTTCGCGCAACAGTTCGCTGGTGCGTTTGCTCTCCGGCACGAAGTAAACGTCGGTATGCATCAGGCTGCCCACGGTCCGTGTGGGTGCTTCGGTGTCGGCTATCTGCAGCAGGTCATGAACGAAAACAATTCCTTTAATGTTATCCAGGGAACCTTCGTACACCGGCACCCGCGAAAAGCGCTGCGAGCGCAACATCTCCAGAAAGCGCTCCACTGTGGTATCCGCCGGCACGGCCACCATTTGCGGGCGCGGAGTCATGGCTTCACGGGCTGTCTTGTCCCCGAACTGCACCACCGATTGAATCAGGTCCCGGTCCGCTTCTTCCAGAATTCCTTCCTCTTGCCCAGCCTCGATCAACGCGTCTACCGCCTCCGCAGGATGGTCGGGGAGCTCTTCTGCGTGCTCGCGGGTGAGCGAGGCCACGGATTGGCAGAACCCAATCACCAGCGTGACTGGCATGACAATGTAGATGAGCACGCGCAGCACCGGTACCAGCGAGACCAGCCAGGTGCCCTTGGTGCGGGAGAAGAACACGAACGGCAGCAGCCGGTTGCAGACAATCACAATCAGCACCAGGCTGATGGTCGCCTGGACGATTTCCGGAGTGTTCCAGCCCTTGTCGTGAAAAATGGCGTAGCCCACCATCAGCGCGATGGCCGCCATGCTGAGTTGGGTGAGCACCGCCATGGATAGCGCCGCCCGAGCGCGGCTCACCTTCAGGCGGGGCTCTACCCGTTGCTCGAAAACGTCAATGTTGTCCTGAAATTCGCGGGAAAGAAACTTGCCGATTTCCGTGTATAGCCGCTCCACGTAAGAGACCAGTGTGAGCACACCCAGCATCAATACGATAGGCAGGGCAATGGCGCTCATCAACTTCGCCCTTTCCGCCGCAGGGCGTAACCACGCCGCAACTGCTGGGGGCGGGCATCATCCTCGCGGTTGCGCTCGGTCAGCGAGAGCGGCAGGCGGAATTGAGCACGCAGCCGTTCTTCTTTTCGCGCCATGCGCCCATTGTCGCGCTCGTGGTCATATCCCGCCAAGTGCAGAACCCCATGCAACAGCAATACTTTGATTTCCTCCGCCGGAGCATGGCCAAACTGCTGTCCGGCGCGGGCGGCCACATCGGCGGCAATAGCAATGTCGCCGGCAAAGCCTTTACCCGCCCCGCCATCAGTGGGAAATGATAAGACATCCGTCGCCCGGTCTTTGCCGCGATAGCGGCGGTTCAGTTCGCGGATTTCGCGGCTGCTGGTCACCAGGACATTAACTTCTCCGCGCAAACCCGCAGCCCTCTGCGCCCGCCCCAGAAAACGCGCCAGAGTGGTCCGGCTCACGCCCGCCAATTTTTTCCTGAGAATAATCACAGACCTTGCAAAAAAACAAAGGGGAGAGCCGCCAAAAAGGGCTCTCCCGTCCAAGCTTCCCTGCTTATTCTTCGGCCGGCCCGGCGGCGGGTTCCCTTTCTCCCGCCGGCGCGGAACTCCTGCCATTACCGTTGCCGCCCTTCCCTTCCAGCGAAAGCGACATCTGGTCTTCGGCGACCTTGGCCTTGTGCTCGTCGTAGGCGCGGATGATGCGCTGCACCAACTGATGGCGCACCACATCGCTCTCGTCGAACCAGATGAACGAGAGCCCATCCACATTGTTCAGTATGTCGAGCGCTTCCAACAGGCCGCTGCGCCGGTAATTGGGCAAGTCAATCTGCGTAACGTCTCCGGTGATCACCGCCTTGGAGTTGAAGCCCAGGCGGGTGACAAACATCTTCATCTGCTCCGAGGTGGTGTTTTGGGCCTCGTCCAGAATGACGAAAGAATCGTTCAGCGTGCGCCCGCGCATGAAGGCGATGGGCGCGATCTCGATCACGTTCTTTTCCAGGTAGCGGTCGACTTTCTCGGGATCCAGCATGTCGTAAAGCGCGTCGTACAGGGGCCGCAGGTAAGGGTCTACCTTCTCCTGCAGAGTGCCGGGCAGGAAGCCCAGGCGCTCGCCGGCTTCCACCGCCGGACGTGCCAGAATGATGCGGTTCACCCGCTTCGCCAGCAGGGCGGAAATGGCCATGGCGACGGCAAGATAGGTCTTGCCCGTACCCGCCGGGCCGATGCCGAACACCATGTCATATTTTTCAATAGCTTCCAGGTACCGCCGCTGGTTGATGCTTTTGGGCTGTACCGTGCGCCGGCCAAAGGAGCGCTGTTTGCCGGCCTCCGCCAGGCCGCGCAGGCTGGCACTGGGATCGTTGATTACAATGCGCAGCATGCTGCCCAGATCGCCGTTGTTGAAGACGAACCCGGAGCGCTGCAGCTGGTCATAGTCGGAAAACACCTGCTCAGCGCGGGCTACATCGCGGGCCGCGCCCTCGATTTCCACCGACTCAGCCTTCAGGTTAATGGTAACGTTCAGACCGCCTTCCAGCAGGTGCAGGTTTTCGTCCCGGGTGCCAAACAGGGTGCCGATGTTGGGGGTGATTTCGATATTTTTCTTCATTTACTGTCGGGTTTTAGCCTCCGAACACGCTATCAGCCCAGGAGTTCCCATGAGATTGGCGATTGGATGAGCTGCGGGACGAGCCGCCGGCCAGAGCGTACCCTCGTCGTAAGCAACTGGCGCACAGGAATTTCTGCCTAAAGAAGAGATTGGCGGGAATGCTCGCCACCCAGTGCAAGCAACTACCATTGGCCGTAGGGTACCCCCCTACCGGGCCGGAGTCAACGGCTATGACTACCTGCCACAGGTATCCTCTACGCCGTAATTGGATGATCGCGAAGCCTGGAAAGATACGTCGCCGTGCTTCCCGCCAAGTGCCGTGGTATCAAAGTGGAAGCGGCGTTGCCCTGCCCTGGTTTGACCATTCCTGCACCCCTCCCGTAAAATCAGAGGGTTGCAACAACCCAGCTAAGATCCTCTGAAGGTAGACCAGCAAACATGGCCAATCATTTTTCGGCGCTCAAGCGCGCCCGGCAGACTGAAACACGCACCACCCGTAATCGTACCCACCGCACGCACCTGCGTTCCGTCCTGCGCAAGATGCGGGAAAGCATCGCCGCGGGCAATCGCGAGCAGGCGGAGCAGTCCTTTCGTGAGACCGTTTCCGTGCTCGACAAAGCCATCCAGAAGGGTGCGCTGCACGAGAACACCGCTTCTCGCTACAAGTCGCGGCTGAGCGCCCGTGTTCGCGCCATGGCCGCAGCCAAGTAGCCCGGCTTCATCGGCAAAGACTCAAAGGTGAGCCATTCGGCTCGCCTTTCGTGCTTCTCCATACGCAGCGGTGGCCCACTCAAGCTGCTCTTGCTTGAGTGGGTAGGTTAGAGAAAGTACTCGGAACGCGCCTGATATGAAGGGTACCAACTAGCATTACTGCCCCGAACTGGGCTTCTGCTGATAAGCCGCTTGCAGGTACTTGCGAGCTTCTTCCAGGGCGCCCTGCGTGTTGTCATTGGTCTGGAGGGCCTGCCGGTATTCATTGGTCGCGCGCTCGCGCTGTCCGGTCAGGTCGAAAATCTTGCCCAATTGGATGTGGCTCCAGACCTCCGTCCACTTAGGTTCCAGATCACCCGCTTCCGCCGAGCGGTACTCGTTGGCGGCAGCCTGGTAGTTGTGCTGCAAAAAGAACACCTCGGCGATGCGGTAGTGCGCCAGCGAGCTGTTCTTGTTGGTTTCCAGCGCCTTCTGGAACTCGGTGAGCGCTTGCGCCAAATCGCCCTGTTTGACCAGTCCCTGGCCGCGAAGGATGGCGGTGCGTACTTTCACATCCGGATCATTCTTCAGCACCCAGTCGTTAGGATCAATAACGATGCGTCGCGGACGGCCATACGTATCCACCGTGTACGGCGAATCGGTGCCCACCACCTCGATGCGCTTGTCTTCGGTTTTGCCGTCGGTTTCCACCTTCAGTTCCACCGGCATGCGAAACAGGTCCAGGTCCTGCGTGATCTCGCCCACTATGCGGAAACCTTTACCACTTCCCAGGCGATAGACGGTGTACTTGTTCTTGAAATCGGGAGCGCCGGTCGAGTTCAGCCACTGGGTGAAGAACCAGGTGAGCTGCTCGCCATAATGCTGCTGGGCGATGTTTTCGAAATCCTCTACCCGGGCCGATTTGCCGGCAAACTGAATGGCGAAGCCGCGCATGGTGTTATCGAACTTGTCGTCGCCCATGATCCAGCGCAGCATGTTTAGGATTTCGGCGCCCTTGTCAGTCGTCAGCGACTGGAACTCCGGCGAGAAGATGTCCATTTTGCCGACGCTGGCCAGGGGAACTGTGTCGTAAGCGAGAGCGCCCACGCTGACGTCCTTCATCATGTCCTGAAATGCCGCTTCTCCCGCCGCCTCTTCCACGTAACGCACCTCCGAATAGCGGGCAAAGCCGTCGTTCAGCCACCAGTCGTTCATGCTGGCCGGGCTCACCGAACAGCCCCACCACTGATGAGCGATGGTATCCGCAAGCAGCCGGTAGTTGACCTTGTCGCTGATGTTGCCCGATGACAAGGCGGCGATTTCCGGAGCCCACGCGGTGGGCAGCCCCGCCTCGTCGGGAATCTCCACCACTTTCAGATCCGTGGAAAGCGGCTGGCCGTAGAGCGAGGAAAAGTACTGGAATTCCTTGGCAGCGGTCTCGCCGTATTGCGGAGCAATGTTCTTGTGAACGGGCTGAAAGTAGACGTGAATGTTGAGCCCGCCAGCCTTGTACACGCTGTCCCCAAACTGACCGGCAATGATGGTGCCGGGGAAACTGGGCTTATCCCAAACCAGGGTGAAAGTATGCACCGCGCCATTGGCTGTACCCCCTTCCGGTTCACCCACAGGAGACGGGAGACGTTCACGCTCGCCGCGCCGGCGCCGGGTAGAAGCCGTTTTTTTTGCGGGCTCTTCCACCTTGGGAGCACCAGCAGCCACTGTGGTTGTGCCGCTGCCAATCACAGTCATAAATACAGGTACGGTGAAATGCATCGTGGCAGTAAAGCGGTTGATGCCGTACCCGCTGACCGGAAACCAGCGCCCGGGGTAGAGCAGATAGGAAGTCTCCGGGCCGACGTAAGC
>Ga0075426_10000943_pt1 | contig 20397 bp, 16 predicted proteins | sample SoiMethybrSBSTD5_FD_75304 | JGI IMG/M metagenome (GOLD analysis project Ga0075426, IMG submission 75304) | Bulk soil microbial communities from a Populus tree surrounding site in Tennessee, USA - Soil MetaG P. TD hybrid SBSTD5 | ecosystem: Environmental > Terrestrial > Soil > Tree plantation...
TTCATCCACCGCCACCAGAGCTGCATCGTCAACCAGCGCGAAGTCGGCACCGACACCAAGAGCTTCGCCACCGCGCTCAAATACGCTCTGCGCGAAGACCCCGACACCATCCTCGTCGGCGAAATGCGCGACCTCGAAACCATCCAGGCCGCACTTACCATCGCCGAGACCGGCCACCTGTGCCTCGCTACGCTGCACACCAATTCCGCAGCCGAAGCCATCAACCGCGTCATCGACGTGTTCCCGTCCCACCAACAGGAACAGGTCCGCGCGCAGCTCGCGTTCACGCTCGAAGGCATCATCACCCAGACGCTGCTTCCCCGCGCCAAGGGACGCGGCCGCGCCATGGCCGCCGAAATCCTCGTCGTCACCCCGGCCATCCGCGCGCTCATTCGTGATGCCAAGGTGCACCAGATCTACTCGCTCATGCAGGGCGGGAAGAAGTATGGAATGCAGACGCTCAACGACGCGCTCTACCAGCTGTACGTCGCGCGCGAAGTCGAGATGGACGAGTGCCTGCGCGTCACGTCGGATCCCAACGAATTCATGCGCATGATCGGCGAACCGCCGCTCACCAGCGACGCCGCGGACTTGATGAAGACCGGCCACAAGCCGTCCAAGGTTGCGTCCATCGCGGGCAAGCGTTAGCCCACCAGCCAGAGACTGACCCATGCCTACTTTCGCCTATACCGCGCGCACACTCGGCGGCGAGCTCAAGACCGCTACTATGGATGCCGCCTCGCGCGACGAAGTCGTCGCGCAGCTGCGCCGCCAAAAACTCATCGTCGTCAAGATCGACGAAGAGAAGGCCAAGAAGCGGCAGGGCCGCATCAAGACGCGCGACATCGTCATCTTCACGCGACAGTTCGCGACGATGATCAACGCGGGCCTTCCGTTAGTCCAGGCACTCGACATCCTGTCGCGGCAGAGCGAAAACAAGGCGCTGCAGGACGTGACGCGGCAGGTGGTGTACGACGTGGAGTCCGGCCACACGGTGGCCGATGCCCTTCGCCGGCACCCCAAAGCGTTCACCGATCTGTACGTGAACATGGTCGCCGCCGGTGAAGCAGGCGGTATTCTCGACACCATTCTGCTCCGCCTCGCCACATTCCTCGAGAAGAACGACGCCCTCGTCGGCAAGGTGAAGAGCGCGATGATCTATCCGGCCGTGATCATGAGCGTGGCTGTCGTCGCCATCGTCGTGCTGCTCATCTTCGTCATCCCGGTGTTCCAGAACATGTTCGCCAGCGTGAACCTGTCGCTTCCGCTGCCGACGCGCGTCGTCATCGGGTTATCATCGTTCCTCAAGCACTACTGGTGGTTGTTGGGCGGGGCCATCTGGGGCGGCATCTTCATGCTCCGCCAGTTCTATCGCACGCCCACCGGAAAGCTCCGGGTCGACAGCTTCATGCTCCGCGTGCCGGTGTTGGGCAGTCTGCTCCGCAAGAGCGCCGTGTCGCGCTTCACCCGCACGTTAGGCACGCTCATCAGCTCCGGCGTCAGCATCCTGGACGGCCTCGAGATCACGGCCAAGACCGCGGGCAACCAGGTCATTCACAACGCCATCATGGAGTCGCGCGCCTCGATCGCCGGCGGCGACACCATCAGCGCACCACTGCAGAAGAGCAACGTCTTCCCGCCCATGGTCATTTCCATGATCGCCGTCGGCGAACAAACGGGCGGACTGGACGAGATGCTCACCAAAATCGCCGACTTCTATGACACCGAGGTCGATACGGCGGTCAGCGGCCTCCTCAGCCTCATGGAGCCGATCATGATCGTGTTCCTCGGCGTCATCGTCGGCGGTATGGTGGTCGCCATGTACCTGCCGATCTTCGACATGATCAACGCGGTGCAGTAAACGCGGTCAGGCCCGTAGCCAAACGCCCCGTCGAACTTCGACGGGGCGTTTGGCGTTTGACGCGCAGTCGCGATGGCATGTCGCGACATAGCGCCGTTTGGCCGAGCTGTTCCGTCCCGAACCCTCACCACGAAGCGGTCGCTGGCCGTCGCGCAGCTTCACGAGCCGCGCTAGCTTCGAAGCCATCCGCCGACCTCCTTCGCCTCGCCTCGCGTCAGGAGAACATCGTGTCCGCTCCTTCGCCGCTCACCCCCCGATCCATGCCTGAGGAGACGGAGTACGCCAAGGACCTTCGGGAAACGGTGGATCGCGCGGCGGCGGAGCTGCGCGCAATTCCCGAAGCGTTCGCATCCGTTAGGCCTGCGCCCGGCAAATGGTCGATCAAGGAGATAATCGGCCACCTCATCGACTCGGCCTCGCACAACCACCAGCGGTTCGTCCGCGCGCGGTGGCAAGACGATCTCGTGTTCCAGGGCTATCAGCAGGATGAATGGGTCGCGGCCCAGCAGTATCAGTCGGTACCGTGGGATGAGTTGGTGACCCTGTGGCAGACGTACAACCGGCACGTCGCCCGCGTGATGGCGCAGGTGCCGGCTGCCATCGCGCGGCGCGAACACCGGCGGCACAATCTCGATCAGATCGCGTGGCAATCCGTCCCGGCCGATCGGCCGGCCACGCTCGAGTACTTCATGCGCGACTACGTGGCCCACCTGAAACACCACCTGCGCCAGGTGGCCGAGCGCCGGTCGACGCGGGTTTGAGGCGGCGTCAGGTCGACGCTCGCGAGGGCCTGTCGTTAGGCGCAACGCCGACATAGCGGGCTCGGGGCCGGATGATCTGGTCCAGCGCATACTGCTCGATCGCATGGCCCAGCCACCCGATGGTGCGCCCGATCGCGAACAGCGTGAGGCCCGAACCCATCGGCAATTCGAGCACGCGCGACGCGGCGGCGAGCGCGAAGTCGACGTTCGGGGCGTCGCCCGTGAGCGACGTGCCGGCGCGCGCGAGCTCGCGAACGAAGCGCAGCTCCGGTGATCGGTGGAAACGCTCGCCCAGCAGGGCGAGCAAGGCTGCGGCGCGCGGATCGCCGTTCGGGTACAGAGGATGGCCGAAGCCCTCGATGCGCAGTCCCTGCCGCAGCCGCTCGCCGAGCGCCGCGCGGAGCAACCGTGTCCGGCGAAGCGCGGCCAGCAGCGACTCGACGCGCGCCGTGCTGCCGCCGTGCTTGATCCCTTCGATCGCCGCCAGCCCGCCGCCCACCACGGCATACGGTTGCGATCCCGCCGACGCGATGCACCGCGCCGTGAACGCCGAGACGTTGAGCTCGTGGTCGGCCAGGAGGATGAGCGCTGCGCGAATCACGTCCTGGGCGCCGCCATGCACGCGCCAGCCTCGCGCGAGCGCGGCGTCGATACTGTCGCCGCGCCCACGGGGCGCGGCAACGCCGACGAGCAAATCGAGGATGCGCCACGCCGTCCGCACGACGGCCTCGGGCCGCAGATCGTAGGCGTGCGCATCGATGGCCGGCGCGAGCGCGAGCGCGGCCTGCGCGCGCGACACGAAGGCGCCGCGCGGCGCCGCCCGGCTGCCTAACGGAACGGCGTGCCCGGTGCGCGGAGGACGGGCGGCGTCCAGACGGCCCGCCCAGATCAGCGACGCCACCGCTTCCACGGACGCGTCGCGCGCCAGCGACACGACATTCCGGCCGCGATAATAGAGTGCGTCGCCGGCGATCAGCGTGATCGACGACTCGAGCACGGGAACGCCCCATTGCAGGGCGTGCGCCGCGACCTTGTCCGGATCGCGCCGTTCCTCGGCCCGGAGCCGCAGGCGCTCGACATCGTCGCGCGGGTACCGGCGCGCGCGGCTCGAGTTGGGTCCGGGCTCCGAGCGGATCAGGCCCCGGCTCACGTACGCGTACAGCGTCGCGCGCGTGACGCCGAGCGCGCGCGCCGCCTCGGCCGCCGACATGGTGCGGTCGCTCATATTGATCCGTGAATCAACATTGACTGTATTATGCGCCGCGATCTAGGTTTTGACCATGGCATCCAACCCCGTAATGACTCCTGGACTCGAAGGCATCGTCGCCGCGGCGACGCGCCTGAGCCACGTCGACGGCGAGGCCGGCGAGCTCACCATTGCCGGTTTTCCGGTCGGCGAGCTCGCCGCCAACGCGACATTCGAAGAAACCACGTGGCTCCTCTGGCACGGGGACCTGCCGACCGACGCGGAGCTCGACGCGTTCCGCGCCGACCTCGCCGCGCATCGCGAGCTTCCCCCGGCGACGCTCGCGATACTTCGCGAATGCGCCCTTGTGCGCCTCGATTCCATGGATGCGCTGCGCATCGCGCTCGGCACGGTGTCGCTCGTGTCGGCCGACGCGGTGGCGATCGTGGCGCTGGCGCCGACGATCGTCGCGGCGTATGCGAGGATCGTGGACGGAAAGGCGCCGATCCCGCCGCGCGGCGATCTCGGGCATGCCGCGAACTATCTCTACATGCTCGGTGGCGCCGAACCGGACGGGGAGCGCGTGCGCGCGCTCGAGACGTACTTGAACACGGTCATCGACCACGGGCTCAACGCGTCGACGTTCACCTGTCGGGTGATCATCTCGACGGGCTCGGATCTCGTGTCGGCGGTCGTGGGTGCGGTTGGTGCGCTCAAGGGTCCGCTCCACGGGGGCGCGCCGGGGCCGGCACTGGAGACGGTGTTCGAGATCGGCGAAGCGTCGCGGGCGGAGCGCGTGCTGCGCTCGAAGATCGAGGCGGGGGAGCGGCTCATGGGCTTCGGGCACCGCGTGTACAAGGTTCGCGATCCCCGCGCCGACGTTCTCGCCGCGGCAGCCGAGCGATTGTTCACGCGCGCCGGTGACATGCGGTTGTACGCGTTGGCGCGTCACGTGGAGCGCACCGCGGTCGCGCTGCTGGAGGAATACAAGCCGGATCGGCGCCTCGAGACCAACGTCGAGTTCTACACGGCGCTCCTGCTGCATGGGCTCGGGCTCGACGTCGCGCTCTTCACTCCGACGTTCGCGATCAGCCGAGTGAGCGGCTGGATTGCCCACGCGCTCGAGCAGCGCAGCGCAAATCGGCTCATCCGTCCCACGTCGGAGTATGTTGGACCGCGTGATCGCCGTTGGCCCGATCACGCGTCGGCGGTGCAGGAGCGGGGCGGCGCGTTGCGTTAGGCTTTAGGCCGGCGCCGGAGACGTGGCCCGGAGGGCGCGCCCCGCTTGCTCCACGAAACGGTGCCACGACGAGCTGCCGACGACCAGACGACGACGTCCGGCTGCGCTCAGCCGGTAGAATTTCGCGCTCCGGTTGTTCTCCGACACGCCCCACTCGGCTTCCACCAGTCGCTGCCGCTCCAGCCGGTGCAGGGCGGGGTACAGTGTGCCTTCGCCGACGAGCAGCGCCGCGTCGGTGGCCTGTCCGATCCATTCCGCAACGGCGTAGCCGTGACGCGGCCCCCACGTGAGTGCCTTGAGGATGAGCAGCTCGAGCGTGCCGCGCATGAGGTTGATGTCGAGGTCGGTCATCGGCGGATTCGTGTCGGGAAACGAAGGTCGGCGGACGGTGTCCTCTGGTATGGTACGCGCTCTCCCCTTGTCACGCAATGGGTCGACCGCGCCGGCCGACAGCCGGCGCCGAGGCGACCTCGTTAGGCATCGGCGGTGCTTGCGCGCGCCCGGACTCCCGGCCATTCTTGTCGCGCCTCGCCGGGTGTGGCGTCCTCGGCCGCCTCGGCGCGCCGGCAGCGGCGCGCCGGCGGAACCCGGCCCGGCCGGTCGCGATTCGTGACCGCGAACGCTCATCGGAGATGCCCTCGTGAATTCGCGCCGTCGATTCCTCATTCGCGCGCCGCTCGGCTTGCTGAGCGTCGCCGTCGCCTGTCGCGAGCACGCGGCTACCCCGTCGCCTAACGCAAGCGGCCAGACCGCCGGTGCGCCGCCCGCCACGCCGGGAGCGCCGCCCACCTTCGCCAGCGCGCCATCCGTCGGACCCGCGGTGACCCCCGCCACGTTCGCCGACGCCGAGAAACTGGTGCAGGTGACGATGACCGACGCACAGCGCCGGCAGGCCGCCGACAGTTGGGGGAAAGCGATGGCGCCCTACTACGAGCGGCGGACCGGACCGCGCAAAATTGCGCTCGAGCCGACACTCGCGCCCGCCACGCATTGGAATCCGGTGTTGGGCACCGCTCCGGTTGGACCGGCGCGCGATCGGTTCGTCCGTTCGAGCGACGCGCCCGGCCCGCTCCCGTCCAGCGACGCCGAGATCGCCTTCGCGCCGGTGACGCGGCTGTCGCGCTGGATCCAGTCGCGGGCGCTCTCGTCCGAGCGCCTAACGAACATCTATCTCGCGCGCCTGCAGCAGTACGACCCGAAACTGCGCTGCGTGATCACGCTCACGCGCGACCTCGCGCTCTCGCAGGCGAAGAAGGCCGACGCCGAGATCGCCGCGGGTCGCTATCGCGGACCGCTGCACGGCATCCCGTTCGGCGTGAAGGACCTGCTCGACACCTCGGGCATCGCGACGACCTACGGCGCGGAGCCCTATCGGAATCGCGTGCCGCAGGCGGATTCGGCGGTGGTGGCCCGCTTGTATCAGGCGGGCGCGGTGTTGGTCGCGAAGCTGAGCATGGGTGCGCTGGCGCTCAACGACATCTGGTTCGGCGGGCAGACGATGAATCCGTGGCTGCTCGAGGAAGGCGCATCCGGGTCGAGCGCCGGCCCGGGCGCCGCGACGGCCGCGGGCCTCGTCGGTTTTTCGATCGGCAGCGAAACCGAAGGCAGCATCGTGAGTCCGAGCCTGCGCTGCGGCGTGAACGGCCTTCGTCCGACATACGGCCGCGTCCCGCGCACGGGCGCAATGACCCTCTGTTGGTCGCTCGACAAGCTCGGTCCCATGGCGCGCAGCGTCGAAGACACGATGCTCGTGCTGCAGGCGATCACGGGACCCGACGCGGGCGACGTGGCGAGCGTGCCGAGCCGTCTCGACTACGATGCCGGCGGCGGAGTGAAAGGACTGCGCATGGGGTACGTGCCGCAGTGGATGAAGGAAGCGCCCGCCACCGACGTCGATCGCGCGGCGTTGGACACCGCCGGCAGGTTAGGCATGACGACGGTGCCGGTCGCGTTCCCCGATTGGCCGGTGGACTCGTTGAACGTCGTGCTCTTCGCCGAGGCGGCAGCGGCATTCGAGGAGCTGACGCTCACGCACCAGGACGACGCGCTCAAAGTGCAGACGCCGGACGCGTGGCCTAACTTGTTCCGCTCCGCGCGCTTCCTCTCGGCCGTCGACTTCGTGCAAACGGACCGGTTGCGCCGTAAGCTGGCGCAGGAAATGGATCGGATCATGTCCGGCATCGATGTGCTCCTCGTGCCGTCGCTGCGCGACGAGACGCTCACGACCACCAATTTCACCGGCCAGCCGGCGCTCACGATGCGCGCCGGATTCGTGCAGGTGTCGGAGGCACGGAGCGATTGGGCGCCCGACCCGGCGCATCCGCTGCCCACGTTCCATCCGCCCCGGCGCGTGCCCCATGGTGTGACGCTCATCGGCAAGCTGTTCGACGAGGGCACCGTCGTGCGCGCCGGGCTGGCGCTCGAGCGTGCGTTAGGCGTGCAGCAGGAAACGCCGCCCGGATTCTGAGCGCTACTCGCCCGTCGGGGCCGCCGCGTTGGACGGCGGGACGTCGATGTGCAGCGGCACGGCGGTCTTGCCCCATTGGAGCAGCAGCGTCGTCGAGTCCGCGGCGACGGACGGAAACGAGAACGTCAGCACGTCCACCATGGGCGTGGTATCCGGCTTCACCGCGAACCTGACCTGCGGCGCCGACGGATCCGGCCCCTGCACGTGAAAGCGCTTCCAGACGGTGCTGAAGATCACCGTCCACTCGTTAGGCTGCGGCACCATCCAGATCGAGTACTTGCCCTTGGCCAGCTGGTGTCCGTCGATCTTCACGTCGTGGTCGACGTCGATGGTGGTCGCCCAGTTCGCGCCCGGCGTCCACGTGCTGCCCCATTTCACGATGCCGCCGAACAGGTTGTCGCGCCCGCGACGCTGGGGCCGGTAATACTCGATCGTAATGGTCGTGCCATCGACGCGCTGCTGCACCATCCCGTGCTCGCTAGCCATCACTTGCGCCTGCGCGCCGGCAGGCAGGGCAGTGGCTAACGCAACGGCGGCAGCGAGAACGAAGCGGTGCATGACGGGCTCCGGCAGTGGGTGAGATCAGTGTGCCGCCTGGCGGCGGAGCGGGCAAGTGAAGGCGCCCGTCATTACGTAGCCGGCTGGCGCAGCACGGGTTCCCGGCGACCAATGTGACGCGATTCCGCTGCGCCGAGTTGATGGCGTGATGCGCGAGCCTCTCGATTCGTCCAGATCGTCCGTCGGCCTCCTCCGCGATCTGCGCCACGCGGCGCGGGCGCTCGTTCGCACCCCGGCGTTCACCGTCATCGCGATCGCCACACTGGCACTCGGCATCGCGAGCGCGACGGCGGCGTTCAGTGTCCTCGATACCGTCGTCTTGCGCGGCATGCCGTACGGCGATGCGCGCCAGCTCCGCACGATTTATGAGGTCGCGGACGACGGCAGCGGTCGCACACCGTCGTATCCGACGTTCCTCGATTGGCAGGCGCAAGCCCGCACGGCGTCTGGCGCGATCGACGGATTGGCCTTCGTGCGGGGCGACCAACTGTCGCTTCCGGGCGGCCAGGACGACGATCGCAAGCTCGTGGCGTACGTGTCGCCCGGCTTCTTTCACCTCATGCGAACGCGTGCGTGGGTAGGCCGCACGTTCGCGCCCGACGAGGAACAGCCAGGAGCGGCGCGGGTGGCGATCCTCTCGTACGATCTGTTCGTCGACCGGTTCGGGGCGAATCGGTCGCTCATCGGGCGCGCGATCGACCTCGACAGCATCCCGACGACGATCATCGGAGTCATGCCGCCTAACTTCGCCTATCCGAACTTCGGCGGCCCGGGATGGGCGCCGCCGAAATTGTGGGAACCGATCGCGGTATTCGCGACGACCCATCCCGACGTCTTGAGGCGGCGCGGGCTGCACGTCGACAGCCGGACCATCGTGCGCCTGCGGTCGGGCGTCGATTCGGCGCAGGCGGTGACGGCGATGCGCACGATTGAACGGCGATTGGCGGCGGAGTATCCGCTCGATCAGGCGCACTGGACGTCGGTGGCGCTCCAGTCCATGTCGGCCGAGTTGTTCGCCGGCGTGGATCACTCGCTGACGTTGATTGCCGGGGCAGTGGGGCTGGTGATGCTGCTCGCGTGCGCGAACGTGGCCACGTTGTTTCTCGTTCGCGCCGGCGCGCGGGCGCGGGACACCGCGGTGCGCAGTGCGTTAGGCGCATCGCGCCGCCGCGTGGCGCAGCTGCCGGTGCTCGAGGCGTTGCTCGCGGCCGTGGCGGCCGGCGTCCTGGGCGTCCTCCTCGCGGGCGCACTCGTCGGGTTCACGCGGCACACGCTGGGGGATCAGCTGCCGTTCGGGTCGGAACTGGCGCTGGACGTGCAGGCGGTCGGATTCGCAATTGCCGCATCGCTGGCGACCGCCCTCATCGTCGGCGCGGTGCCGGCGCTGCACACGTCGGCCGTGCAGGCTATGCGGCTGGTGCGGAGCGGGTCCGCGGCCGCGGTGGGCGGACGGCGGGAGCGGCGGGCGCGCGACGTCCTCGTCGTGGTGCAGTTCGCCCTGGCGCTCTCGCTGCTGCTGGGCGCCGGACTCCTGCTCCAGAGCTTTCGCCGCCTGGTCTCCGTTCCGTTAGGCTACGATCCGGACGGCGTAGTCGCGTTCGCGATCTCGCCCACCTCGCATGCCTATGACCAACCGGCCGCCGCGGCGGCGCTGTACCGGCGCATCCTGGACGCCGAAGACGCCGTGCCGGGCGTGGAAACGGCGGCGGCCGCGGGCGGGGCGCTGCTGCCCACGACCGTCGAGCCGGAGCGGGCGGCGCCTAACGGACAGCCGCTGCGGGCGCTCTACCATCTCGTCTCGGCCGATTACCTTCGCGCCATGCGCATCCGACTCGTGGCGGGGCGATGGTTCACCGACGCCGACATGCGCGCGCCGATGGATGCCGGCCTGGTGGTGAGCGCGACGCTGGCCCGTCAGTTAGGCGGAAATCCGATCGGCCGCCGCATCACGATCCGGCGCCAGTCGCAGGGCCGCGCCGACTTCGGACAGCCGATCACGCTGCCGGTGATCGGCGTCGTCGGCGACGTGCGCGAGAACGGCCCGTCGCAGGACACCGGCGGCGAGGTCTACCTCCCGTACACGCTCGAGGTGTGGCCGTGGATGAGCTTCGCCGTGCGCGCGGCCGACGCCGATCGCGTGCAACGCGCCGTGGGCGATGCGGTGCGCGCCGTGGAGCCCGCGATCCGGTTCCAGTTTGGGCCGGTCGTGACGCACGGCGGTGCCGCGCAGCTCGATGGCCAGTTCCGATTCCTGACGACGGTCGTGAGCGGATTCGCGGCCGTGGCGGTCTTGCTTGCGGCCATCGGCTTGTACGGTATCGCCGCATACGGCGTCGCCCAACGCACGCGAGAAATTGGCGTGCGCATCGCGCTCGGCGCCACGGAACGGCGGGTGGTGTCCTTGGTCGTGCGCGAGGCGATCGTGCTCGTCGCGACCGGTGCCGTGGCGGGCTCACTGCTCGCGTGGGGCTCGACGCGCGTGATCCGGGCACTGTTGTTCGATACGTCGTCTGCCGATCCGGCCACGCTCGTGGCGGTCGCTGCGGTGCTGGCGTTGGTGGCCGTGGCCGCGGTGTATGGCCCGGCCCGCCGAGCCGCGCGGATCGACCCGGCGATCGCGATGCGCGGCGACTGACGCTGTCCGCGAGGTCGTCGGGGCCGCGCGTGAACGCCGCGGCAACCCTTTGCTCCCCTTGACGGTCGAAAGCAGGTGGTGCATCGTCCTTTCGACCGCCGATAGGAGACAGCCGTGGCCGACGACGCCCGCAACGACCTACTGCAAGGCACGCTCGACATGCTCGTGCTCAAGACGCTGCAATTGGGCCCGATGCACGGCTGGGGCATCACCGAGCTGCTCCAGCGCGGTTCGGCGGATGTGCTGCAGGTGGGGCAGGGATCGCTCTACCCCGCGCTCTATCGCCTCGAGCGGCAGCGGTTCATCAAGTCGTCGTGGCAGACGACGCAGAACAACCGGCGCGCGCGCTACTACGCGCTGACGGCGCGCGGGCGGGAGCGGCTGGCCACGGAACGCTCGAACTGGGCGCGGATGTCGCGGGCCATCGAAATGATCCTCGAACTCTCGTCCGCCTGAGTCTGGGAGGGCGCATGCGGTTCTTCGACTCACTCGCCGACGCGGTGGCGCGCGTGCGGGGCTTTCTCGGCCGCGCCGGCCGCGAGTCTCGCCTAACGGACGAGATGCGCTTCCACGTCGACATGCAAACCGAGGCGCTCGTCCGTGGCGGTGTCGACACCGGCGAAGCCCGGCGCCGCGCGCTCGTCGCGTTCGGCGGACGCGAGCGGTGGCGCGACGCGGCGCGCGACGAATATCGCGCACAGTTCTTCGACCGGCTCGTGCAGGACGTGCGCTATGGATTCCGCTCGCTGCGCCATGCGCGGATCTTCACCGCGGCGTCCGTCGCGACGCTCGCACTCGGTATCGGCGCGACGACTGCGATCTTCTCGGTCGTCGATGCCGTGCTGCTCCGGCCGCTCCCGTATGCCGATCCGAACGGACTCGTGATGTTGTGGGAACATCACATGTCGCAGGGGAGCGAGCACAACGTGACGGGCCCGGCGAACTTCCTCGATTGGCGTGACGAGGCGCGTTCGTTCTCCGCCATGGCCGCGTTCGTCGGCACGCGCGTCACGGTCGTGACGCCGGGCGGCGAGCCCGTGTCCGAACAGTCGCGGTACGCGAGTGCGGAGCTGCTGCCCATGTTAGGCGTGAGGCCAGTCGTCGGCCGCTTGTACACGCGATCAGAAGACACGCCGGCGGCGGCGCGCGTGGCCGTGATCGATTACGGGCTGTGGCAGCGGCGCTTCGGCGGCCGGCGGGACGTGATCGGCACCACGGTGCAAATCGACGGCAACGACGTGACCGTCGTGGGCGTCTTGCCCAAGGACTTTGCGTTCTTCGAGCCGGCAGCGGTGTGGATGCCCATACGGTTCGACAACGCGGACCGCACGGCGGGTGGCCGCTATCTGCGCGTGTTGGCGCGCCTCAAGCCCGGTGTATCGTGGGAGCAAGCGGATCTCGAGATGCGAGCGATCGCGCGGCGGCGGGCGATCGAGATGCCGCAGCTCGATGCAGACTGGACCGCGCTGGCGAGTCCGCTCCGGCAGGACCTGGTCGGCACCTCGCGCACGCCGTTGCTGGTGCTGCTGGGAGCGGTGGGATTTCTCCTGCTCATTGCGTGCGCCAATGTCGCGAACCTGATGTTGGCGCGTGCGGGCGACCGGCGGCGGGAGATGGCGGTGCGCGTTGCGTTGGGCGCGTCGCCGCGGCGGATCGCGTACCAGGTGCTCACGGAGAGCGTGATGCTGGCGGTGGCCGGGGCTGCGTTAGGCGTGGCCGGCGCCTGGGCGGGGACCCGGCTCTTGCGCACCATGGCGCCGTCGCAGCTGGGCGTGGCCGCGGTGAGCGGCATCGGCCTCGACGCGCGCGTGCTGGTGTTCGCGGTGTGCGTGGCGATGGCCACCGGCATCGCGTTCGGCTTCGCGCCCGCGGTGCAGAGTGCGCGGCACGATCCCAAGGAGGCGTTGAGCGAGGGTGGTCGCGGCGGCGCCGGGGCCCGGCACGCGGGCAGGCTGCGGGCCGTGCTCGTGGTCGTGGAGATCGCGCTGGCGGTGGTGCTGCTCGCGGGCGCCGGCCTCATGGTGCGCACGCTGTCGGATCTCCGCCGCGTTCCGTTAGGCTTCGACACGCGGCACCTGCTCACCGCCGAAGTCGTGCTGCACGGGCGCGCCTACAACAACGACACCACCGCCGTCGCGTTCTTCGAGGAAGCCGAGCGGCGGCTCGCGTCGCTGCCGGCCGTGCGCGCCGTCGGGGCGATCAGCTGGCTGCCACTCTCCGGCAACCGGTCGGCCAGCAGCTTCACCGTGGTCGGGCAGCCTGCTCCTCCGTTAGGCCAGGAGCCGGTGGGCGACTTCCGCGCCGTCACGCCCGGGTACCTGGGCGCGATGGGCATTCCCATCGAGGAGGGCCGCGGCATCGAGTCGACCGACCGGCGCGGCGGCGGCGAAGTGGTGGTGGTGAGCCACACGCTGGCGCACACGTTCTGGCCGAACGGATCGGCCGTGGGTCACGAGCTCAGGTACGAGTGGGACGCCTGGCACGTGGCGCGCATCGTCGGCGTGGCCGGCGATGTCCATCACGATGGCCCGCGAACCGAGCCGTACATGGAGATGTACCTGCCGCTGGAGCAATTCCCGTACACGGGCATGACGTTCGTCCTGCGGACATCGGGCGATCCGCTCGCCGTGGCTGCGCCGATGCGCGCGGTGCTCCGCGAGATGGATCCGACGCAGGCCGTCGCCAGCTTCACGCCGATGGCCGACCTCGCGCGCGCGTCGGTGGGCGACACGAGGCTCGACACGGTGTTGTTCGGGATGTTCGGGATCATCGGCCTCGTGCTGGCCATGATCGGCATCTACGGACTCGGCGCGTACACCGTGCAGCAGCGGCGGCACGAGTTCGGCATCCGGATGGCGTTAGGCGCGCAGCGGTCCGCGGTTTTGTCGATGGCGATCCGGCGCGGCCTGGTGCTGGCGGCGATCGGGCTGGTGGCCGGCGTGTTGGGCGCGCTCAGCCTCACGCACCTCATGGGGACGCTGCTCTTCGGTGTAAAGCCGAACGATCCGGTGACGTTCGCGTGGGTGGGCGCCGCGCTGGCGGCCGTTGCGGCGCTCTCGGCGTGGGTGCCGGCGCGGCGCGCAACGCGGCTCGATCCAGTGGCCGCGTTGCGCAGTGACTAACGTTACGGCTTGTGGGGCTTGGCGGAGTCGGCCGCCTTCTGGAAGAGCGGCAGATACTTGCCGTAGCCCTCGGCCTCGAGCGAATCGACCGGTACGAAGCGCATGGCCGCCGAATTCATGCAATAGCGCAGCCCGGTGGGCTTGGGGCCGTCATCGAAGACATGCCCCAGGTGCGAATTCGCGTGCTTGGAGCGCACTTCCGTTCGCACCATGAAGGCCGAGCGGTCGGTGTCGGTCGTGATGTTCTTGGGCTCCAGCGGTTTCGTGAAACTCGGCCACCCGGTGCCCGAATCGAACTTGTCGAGGGAGCTGAACAGCGGCTCACCGGAGACGATGTCGACGTAGATGCCGGCCTGATGGTTGTCCCAGTACGCGTTGTGAAACGGCGTTTCGGTGAACGCGTGCTGCGTCACCTCGAATTCGAGGGGCGTGAGCTGCTTCTGGAGCACGTCCTCGCTCGGCTTCTTGTAGTGGTCCATGGCATGATCTCCGGCGTACGGCGCGGCAGCCGGCTGGGCCGCGGCCGCTTCGTTAGGCGCCTGGGCTCCAGTCGTGTGGGTGACGGTCAGCGCCAGCGCCAGCGCTCCGGCAATGCCGGCGATGCTAGCCAGATGTACGCGCATGTGTCCTCTGTGGCTCGAGGTCCTGCTCGACGACGTCCGGCCGAAACAGTGCTGCGGCGTGTCATCGAGCCTACACGAAAAATAGTCGGAATCGCCTGACATTGTTCCCCTGTCATTGGCAGGCTCTGCCGGACCACCGCCCAGGGCTTCCGGCCGGCGTTCTGGTGTATATGCTTGGAATGGAACGCCTGCCGGCTGCTCGTAAGGCGGGCGCATGCCTCCTGGAGACTTCCATGTGCCGAAACATCAAAACGCTCGCCAACTTCGCGCCGCCGGCCACGGACAACGAGATCCGCGCCTCGGCGCTGCAGTTCGTGCGCAAGCTGAGCGGCAGCACGCACCCGTCGCGTGCTAACGAGGACGCGTTCAATCGGGCCGTCGAGGAAGTGACCGCATCGGCGCGGCGTCTTATCGATTCGCTCGAGGTGCGGACGCCGCCACGGAACCGGGAGGAGGAAGCGCGTAAGGCGAAGGAACGGTCACGACGTCGGTTCGCGTCGTGAGCTGGCGCCGCGCCGGCGGAACATCGCGCTGGTCGCGGCGATTGATTGGTTGCCACGAACGTTCCTTCCGCTTGTGAGCTCCGCATGCGCCTTGCGTGGTTCTGCCTCGCCGCCCTGTTCGCGGCGTCGCCGTCGATGGCCCAGATCATCACTCCAGGGAGCCCGCTGCTCCGAATCGATCGGATCCATCCGTATACGGACACGATCAGCCTGGTCGCGATTCCGAAGGACAGCGCCCAACGGACGTTCGGGACGCTGGTGCGGCGAGTCGAAGCGGCGCATGATGGCGGCGTCGCGGTGTTTCGAGAGACGCAGCGCTACGCCTTCGTCACGGGGGAGGTCGAGGTCGATACGCTCGACGTGTCGGCGGCGACGCTGGAGCCGATGCGTGTGTTCGAGGCCGATGCGTCGAGCGGGCACGATCTGCGCTTTCACGATGGGCGACTCACCGGCATCCGGTGGTCGGCGGATTCCGGCCGGCGCGCGATCGACAAGCCGTTAGGCGCGATTTTCTTTCACGGGATGATGAAAGAGGCCTTCCTGGCGGCGCTGCCCCTCGCGCCCAAGCGCACACTGCGACTGCCGGTGGCGGAGACGCCGGACCCGCAGGTCCGCATGGCCGAGTTTCGGGTGACGGGGACGGCGTCGTTGCGCACGGCGGATGGCACCGTGGAGTGTCTGGTCGTGCAGGAGTCGCCGACGACGGTGGCCTGGGTCTCGAAGTCGGACGGCCGGCTCGTGCGGCTCCATTGGACGCTGCCCAACGGTACGGCCATGTGGAAGCTGCCCACGCGGGACGTCCCGTTCCTCGACGCGCGCGACTTGACCACAGCGGCGCACTACACCGCAGCGACTGGCAGTGCGCGTTAGGCGCCTGTCGTGATCGATTCTATCCATCCCCGCCTGTACGTCGACGGTCAGACTTCTTCCAGGGTCAAAGGCCGTGGCGAGCGACCGTCGATGTCGGTGAACGCATAGCGCTGCGCGAGTGCGGCGGCCACGAGACACCGTCCACTCAATCGCAGGCAGTCGGGATCGGCCGCGAGCGCCGCGATCGCGCGTCCGCTGAATTCTGGGCTTTCGGAATTACACGCGGCGGGAGAACATGCGCAGCTCCTGATCTGCGCATCCGTTTAGTGCGTTAGGCGCAACTATGAGATGCCCACGGCGACATGAGATGTCAGGCGGGACGTTGTCCACCGGCGCGCTCAGAGCGATCCAAGACGACGTGTCAGGCTTCTCCGTTTCTTCATGGGCGTAACTACCAGAACCCGATGCCATCCTAAACGCAGAGGTGGTTCACTAATGTATGCCGCCCATGAGCGACCGCACGGGCTTGATCATCAGGAACGCGATGAAGGACGCGCCGAGACACACTGCCGCCACCGTGCCGAAGAGGTCCGGCAACGGCGCGGATGAAATGAATCCCGCCGCGTACCCCGCCACCTTGTTGCCGACGGAATCCGCCAGGAACCACACGCCCAACATGAGACCCACGATCTTCACCGGCGACAACTTCGTGAACACCGAGAGCCCCACCGGCGACAACGACAGCTCGCCTAACTCCTGGATGAAGTAGCACCCGATCAGCCAGAACGGACTCACGCGAATGCCCGGCGTTGCCTGCAGATGACGCGCCGGTATCATGAGCAGCAGGAACGACAGCCCCGTGAACAACAGCCCGATCGCGAACTTCGTCGGCGTCGATGGCTCGAGACGTCCGAGCTTGATCCACAACCACGCGAACGCGGGCGCCAGCACGATCACGAACAACGCCTGCACCGACACGAACCAGCTCGATGGAAACGTGAACCCCAATATCGTCGTGTTGCTGTAGCGGTCGCCGAAAAGGTTCAGCGTCGACCCGGCCTGTTCATACGCGCCCCAGAACACGGCAGCGAATACGAAGAACACGCCCATCGCGGCGAGCCGCTTCCATTCCACTTTCGTGAATCCCCAGAACGTCGGCTCCGTTGGGCCCATGCTCGACACCGACAGCTTGCGTTCGCGAGCGGCGGCGCGTGACTCGCGACGCTGGCGCTCGAGTCGTTCGACCGCCGGTTGAAGCCGGTTGCGGCCAAGGATGTATTGCACGACGCCAGCCGTCATTCCAACGCCCGCGCAGGCGAAGCCAACGTGCCAGTCGACCTTCTGCGCCAGGTAACCCGCAATGAGCGGTCCGATGAACGCGCCAAGGTTGATGCCCATGTAAAACAACGAGAAGCCGGCATCGCGCCGGGTGTCGTTCGGCTCGTACAGCGAACCAACGATGCCGCTCACGTTAGGCTTCAGCAGGCCTGTGCCGATCACGATGAGCGACAGCCCCGCGTAGAAAAACGGCAGCGGATGAAAGGCGAGCGTGAAATGGCCGAGTGCGATGATGATCCCGCCATACAGCACGCTGCGATACTGTCCGAGCCAACGGTCCGCAATGATCCCGCCTACGATCGCGGCCGCCCATGCACTCGCGGTATACGTGCCGTATACCGATCCGGCATGCTTGTCGTCGAAGCCGAGCGCGTGCACCATGTACAGGATCAAGAACGCCCGCATCCCGTAGTAGCTGAAGCGCTCCCACATTTCGGTGAAGAAGAGCGTCGACAGGCCGCGCGGATGTCCGAAGAAGCCGTGCACCCGATCGCCCGTCGCCAGGTCGGTCATTCCATCGGGATAAGGGTCACGGGCGGGTCCGCTCGCGCGGCTCGGTGTCGTCATGAGAGCTCCGGTGACAGGCGTACTGGCGGGCGAACGGTCGGACGTCAGACACCATTCTCATATCGCGAACCTCGAAGAGCAAGCACATGACCACAATCCCCACGCTCACCACCAACCGACTCACCTTGCGCGCGTTCGTGCAACGCGACTTGGATGCATACGCGGCCATCATCGGCGATCCCGAAGTCACGAAACACCTCGGCGATGGCAAAGCGCTGTCGCGCAGCGAGGCGTGGCGTCAGATGGCAATGATTCTCGGACACTGGACACTCCTCGGTTACGGGCTCTGGGCAGTCGAGGAACGGGCAACGGGCACGCTTCTCGGCCGCATCGGATGTCAGCAGCCGGAAGGCTTCCCTGGATTCGAGATCGCATATACCCTCGGCCGCGCGTACTGGGGACGCGGCTATGCGCGCGAAGGCGCCGGCGCCGCACTCGCGTACGCCCGCGAGGTGCTCGGCCGCACGAACATCATTAGCGTCATCCGGCCGGCGAATGCGGGATCCATCCGCGTCGCACAATCGCTCGGCGCGACGTTAGACGGAGAAGTCGAATTCTTTGGCGGACCGTCGTCGATCTACCGATACCAATAACGGCCCGCACGCGCTATTTCGCGCGGGTCGATGATTGGCTATTGTCTCAGCCGCCGTGCGCGCCGCGCGCGCCACCACTCGATGTCCCTTTCGGCCGAGGAATTCGTGCGTTCTGCCTTGATGCGTTTCGCCCAACGCTGTCTGCTCGCACTCGCGGCCGTGGTGACCGCCGGCGTCGCCGCGCCCGCGCAGATCACGCAATCCGAATACGCGGCACGGCGCGACTCGCTGGCGGCGCGCCTCGACAGTGGCGTCGTGATCGCGTTCGGCGCCCGCACACCGGTCACCGATTTCGGTCCGTTCTATCAGCTCGCGTCGTTCCGATATCTCGCGGGATTTCAGGAACCGGATGCCGCGTTCGTCATGGTGATCCGGAGCGGGCGCCAAACAACGACGCTCTTCACCACGCCGGTCGATCCACACCTTGCCTTCTATTACGGCTTCCGTCCCGACTCGGCGACCATCGCGCGCGATCAAGGCCTAACGGCTCGGCCTTTTAGCGCACTCGCATCGGTGATGGATTCCCTCGCCTCGAACGGGCTTCCAGTGTATGCGATCCGCGATGTTGCCGACGATGATTTCGCCGCACAGGACAGCCTCACCCGCGGGCAGCAGTTCATGAAAGCCTTCGCCGCGGCACACTCCTCGGTAACAGTAAAGGACGCCGAGCCGATCGTCGACGAACTCCGCGCGCGTAAATCACCGGCCGAGGTGGCGCTCTTGCGGCGGGCAGCGGCCATCAGCGCCGCCGGACACAAGGCGATCATGCAGTCGCCGGAACCGCGCCACGAGTACGAATGGCAGGCCGTCGCCGAGTATACGTTCAAGCGGTTAGGCGGAGACCGGCCGGCGTACGGATCCATCGTCGGCGCGGGCCTCAACAGCACGCAGCTGCATTACATGCAAGACACATCGGTCGCGCGGCCGGGCGATGTCGTGGTCATCGACGCCGCTACGCAATACGAAGGCTACGCGGCGGACATCACACGTACGCTGCCGGTGAGCGGCGTATTCACGGCGCCGCAGCGCACGATCTATCAGCTCGTGCGCGATGCGCAGGCGGCTGCCGAACGCGTCGCGAAACCGGGCGCGAGCGCACAGGCGGCGCAAGACTCGTCGATTGCCGTACGCGCCCGCGGTCTGGCCAGGCTCGGCCTCATCGACAGCGTCAACGCGCAGTTGGATCCGCCGGGCAAGTCCGATTGCGTCAAATCCCCGCGGGCATGCTCGCAGGCGCAGATCTGGATGATCCACGGCATCAGCCACGGCCTGGGCCTCGCGGTCCACGATCCGGCGCAATTCTACGTCGACGGGACGTACAAGGTGGGCGACGCGTTCACGATCGAGCCGGGGATCTACATCACCACGCGTACGCTCGACGCACTGCCCGACACGCCACGCAATCGCGCGTTCATCGCTCGCGTTAGGCCGGTGGTCGAGCGATACCAGAATATCGGCGTGCGCATCGAGGACGACTACGTCATGACGGCAAACGGACTCGAGCGCATTTCGAGCGGCGCCCCCCGCGAGCTTTCGGAGGTGGAAGCACTGATGAAAAAGCGGCCGGCCGCCGTCACGCTCGATCCCTGAGCGAGGCCTGATTACGATTTAGCGCATGCCGATGCGCTTGATGCCGGCGAGCGAAAACTCGAGGATGTGGTCGGCCACCGCCGCGAGCTCGGCGTCGGACAGCGGCCAGCCCTTGAAGGCCGCGGTTCGAAACCGATCGGGCCGGTAGAACAGGCACTGTGCCTGCACGCTGATCACACACCGGGCGACGCGCTTGTCGTTCGGCTTGCAGTCGAGCAGTTTGGCGACGATGCCGGCGAGGTATTCGATGCGCGGCATGATGCCGTGCTCGACGATCCACGGGGCGACCGGCGTGGGCTCGGACATCTCGTGGCGCATGAGATCGTGGATCCACGCCGTGCGATCGTCGGTGGACGCGATGCGCGGCAGGTATCCCATGACGTACGTGCGCAGCTGCTCTTCGGGCGAGGCATCGCTCGACGCCGTGAGAAACACGTCATCGCCGGCGCGCATGGCCTGGACCGCCGAGTGTACCACGGCGCTATAGAGTCCGAGCTTGCCGTCGAAGTGGTAGTTCACCGCGGCAACGTTGGCGCGGGCGGC
>Ga0075426_10000944_pt1 | contig 20381 bp, 24 predicted proteins | sample SoiMethybrSBSTD5_FD_75304 | JGI IMG/M metagenome (GOLD analysis project Ga0075426, IMG submission 75304) | Bulk soil microbial communities from a Populus tree surrounding site in Tennessee, USA - Soil MetaG P. TD hybrid SBSTD5 | ecosystem: Environmental > Terrestrial > Soil > Tree plantation...
GGCACCATGCTCGACCAGTTCGCGAACCCGGACAATCCGCTCGTGCACTACGAGACCACCGGCCCCGAGATCTGGCGCGACACCGAGGGGCGCCTCACGCATTTTGTGTCCAGCATGGGCACGACCGGCACCATCATGGGCTGCTCGCGCTTTTTCAAGGAGAAGAACCCGAAGATCCAGATCATCGGCTGCGAGCCCGAGGAAGGCTCGCAGATCCCGGGCATCCGCAAATGGCCGCAGGCCTACCTGCCCAAGATCTACGAGAGGAGCCGCGTCGACCGCATCGAGCCCGTGAGCCAGTCCGAAGCCGAGGACATGACGCGGCGCCTCGCCCGCGAGGAAGGCATCTTCGCCGGCATCTCCTCCGGCGGCGCCATGCACGTCGCGCTGCGCGTCTCGCGCGAGCTCAAGAACGCGGTCATCGTCAGCATCGTCTGCGACCGCGGTGACCGCTATCTGTCGACCGGAGTCTTCCCTGATTAAAACAGGGACAGACCACGGTTTTGTTTGTCGCCGCCTTGATAAGAGGGGTGGCGCCTCAGTGGACAAATGCGGCCGGGGGGTTTTGCCGCGAGAAAACGTGGTCTGTCCCTGGTTTGTGCTTTTGCGCAGATGACACCGGTCCTCGCCTTCGACATCGAGACGATCCCCGACTGCGCGGGAATCCGCCGGCTTTACGATCTGCCGGCCGATCTGCCCGATGCCGAGACGGCGGAAGTCGCTTTCCAGAAGCGCCGCGCGCTGAGCGGGAACGATTTCCTGCCGCCGCACCTGCAGCGCGTGGTGGTGATCTCCTGCGTGCTGCGCCACGAGGACGAGGTGCGCATCTTCTCGATCGGCGAGCCCGAGTCGACCGAGGACGCGGCGATCCAGCGCTTCTTCGAGGGCATCAACAAGTACGTGCCGCAGATCGTGTCGTGGAACGGCCGCAACTTCGACCTGCCGGTGCTGGTCGCGCGCGGCCTCATCCACGGCGTCGCCGCCGCCTGCTTCTGGGACACCGGCCAGGACAACAAGGACGCGAAGTGGGCGAACTACATCAACCGCTTCCATGACCGCCATCTCGACCTGATGGACGTGCTGTCGATCTACGGCAGCCGCGGCTCGCCGCTCGACGAGCTGGCGCGGCTCTCGGGCTTTCCCGGCAAGCTCGGCGTCGGCGGCGCGGCCGTCTGGGAGAGCTACCGCAAAGGCGCCATCGCCTCGATCCGCGACTACTGCGAGACCGACTGCGCCAACACCTATCTCCTCTACCTGCGCTTCCAGCTCATGCGCTGCGCGCTGACGCGCGAGCAGTACGATCGCGAGCTCGCGCTCCTGCGGGCGTTCCTCGTGCGGCAGAACCTGCCGCACTGGGGAGAGTTCCTCTCCCTCTGGAAGAGCTGATCGTCGACATCGACGGGCTCGACGCCGCGGGACGCGGCGTCGCGCGCCGGCCCGACGGCAAGGTGCTCTTCGTCGAAGGGGCGCTTGCCGGCGAGCGCGCTCGCATCCACATCACGCAGCGCAAGCGCCGCCATGAAGGCGCACACGCGGTGGAGATCCTGCGTGCGGTTCCCGGCCGGCGCGAGCCGCGCTGCCCGCACTTCGGGGTCTGCGGCGGCTGCGCGACGCAGCATGCCGACCTCGCGACGCAGATGGCGGCCAAAGAGGACGGGCTGCTGCAAAATCTCGCGCGCATCGGCAGGGTCGAGCCCGAGCGCGTGCTGCCGATGATCACCGGGGACGAATGGGGCTACCGCCATCGCGCCCGGCTCTCCGTGCGCCATGTGCTGAGCAAAGGCGTGATGGTCGGATTCCGCGAGCGGCGTTCGACCTACGTGGCCGACATGCACGGCTGCCCGGTGCTGCCGGAGCGCCTGTCGGCGCTGATCGATCCGCTGCGCGCCTTGATCGGAGAGCTCTCGGTCCACAGCCGCCTGCCGCAGGTCGAGATCGCCGTCGGCGACAACGCGGCGGCGCTGGTGTTTCGGCATCTCGAGCCGCTGAGCGCCGCGGACCATGGCCATTTGCGCGCTTTTGCCGACGAGCACCGCGTCCACGTCTGGCTGCAGCCCGGCGGGCCGGAGAGCGCGCATCCTTTCCACCCGGCCGAGAGCGATCTCTACTACGAGCTCCCGGATTTCGGCGTGCGGCTGCATTTCCGCCCGACCGATTTCACGCAGGTGAACCATGCGGTGAACCGGCTGCTCGTCGCGAGCGCGCTCGAGCTCCTCGATCCGCGGCCGGGCGAGCGCATCGCCGACCTCTTCTGCGGCCTGGGCAACTTCTCGCTGCCGATGGCACGGCGCGGCGCGCAGGTGATCGGCTTCGAGGCGAGCCGCGACCTCGTCGCCCGGGCGCGCGCGAACGCCGCGGCGAACGCCCTCGTCGCGCAGTTCGAGGAGGCGGATCTCTTCCAGCCGAACCTCGCGCCCTACGGCCGCTTCGACAAGATGCTGATCGACCCGCCCCGCCAGGGCGCGATCGAGATCGTGAAGGCGCTCGGCGCCCCGTTTCCGCGGCGCGTCGTCTATGTCTCCTGCGACCCGGCGACGCTCGCGCGCGACGCGGGCGTGCTCGTGCATGTGCAGGGCTACCGGCTGCGCGCCGCCGGCGTGGTGAACATGTTCCCGCACACCGCGCACGTCGAGAGCATTACACTTTTCGAAAAGGAGGAAGCCGCGTGAGGCTCGCCATCGTCGCCGGCGCCGCGCTCCTGGGCATGAACGGCGCGCTCGCCGCCCCGAAGATCGAGAGCGTGACGCTCACGCCGCGCTCGGCGCAGTTCTCCGGCGGCAAGCCGCCGGAGGTACAGGTGTCCGTCTCGGTGACCCGCGGTCGCTTCGACACCGCCGGCTGCGACGCGCGGGTCGATTTCGGCGATGGTCAAGGCCGCACGCTCGATTTCGGCGTCGCCGACAAACGCACCGTGCATCACGTCTACAAGAAGGAGGGCAAATACCTCGTCGTCGCGCGCGGTGCAGGCGCAAAGCCCTGCGCCGGCACGCAGCAGGCGCCGCTCACCGTCGGCAAATCCGCAGCGAAGAAGCCGCGGAAATAAAAAGGGCGCCCGCAGGCGCCCTTTGAGGAGTGGATAAGCGGGCTAGTCGCGCTCTCCGCCGAGCATCATCAGCAGGTTCAGCAGATTCGCGAAGATGTTGAAGAGGCTCATGTACACGCCGGTCGCGGCCATGACGTAGTTCGTCTCGCCCCCGCGCAGGATGCGGTTCAGGTCGTAGAGCAGGAAGAGCGAGAACACCACGATCACGAGCGTCGAGATGGTGAGCGCGAGCGCCGGGATCTGCAGGAACATGTTGGCGATCATCGCGACGAGCAGCGCGATCATTCCCACGAACAGGAACTTGCCCATGAAGCCGAAGTCGCGCTTGGTGGTCGAGGCGATGGCGCCCATCGCGAAGAGGATGACGCCGGTGCCCACCGCGGCGTAGCCGACGAGCTGCACACCATTCTTCAGCGCGAGCGCGAAGTTGAGGATCGGCCCGAGCCACCAGCCGAGGAGGCCGGTCATCAGGAGCAGGAGCGCGACGCCGATGCCGCTGTTGCGGTTGGCGGCGATGCCGACCTGCAGCCCGATCACGCCGGCGAGCATGGCGAACGTGCTGATGATCGGGTGCGCGAGAATGACGCCGCCGGTCGCCATGCCGATCATGGCGCCGATCACGGTCGGCACCATGGTGAGCGCGAGCAAGAGATAGGTATTGCGCAGGACCTTGCGGCCCTGCTCGGCGCCAAGGACATCGGCCGCCTCGTAGGTGACGCCGCGGCCTACCGCGCGCTCGTCGGTGCGTATCGGCTTGAGTTCCATCCGGTCTCCTTCGATGTGCGCTTAGACTACCCTAAAATGCGGGCGGCCAAGGCTTTTTCAACCCCGGAGGGTTGGCAGAGCGGTTGAATGCGGCGGACTTGAAATCCGCTAGCCCGCAAGGGCTCGGGGGTTCGAATCCCTCACCCTCCGCCAGGCTTCAAAGCGAGTGGTTGACCGTGAAGCTCGTTTTCACCGGCTTCGCCGCGTTCGGCAGATTGGCAGTCACGCGCAGCGTGTATTTGCCCGACCAGCCGAACACGAAGAGCTCGCTGTAGTCCGGCATGCCGGCCGCGCTCGTGTGCAGAAGCGGCTTGCTCGACACCTTGCCTTTAGGATCGACCACTTCGACGACGACGTCGGCATCGGCGATGCGCCGTCCGGTCTTCTCGTCGGCGAGCGTGATGACGATGTGCTCGGAGCCGCCCGGGAATTGCGCGGGATGCGCGTCGCGGTGGCCATCGGCGTGGACCGCCTGCTCGGCGGACATGAGGCCGAGATTGATGACGAGGCCGCCTGTCGTCTTCGCCTGCTGAGCGAAGGACGGGGAGGCGGCGAGGGCGGCGAGCGCCGCCGCGGCGATGAAAGTGCGCGTTTGCATGACTGCTCCTTTTCCCGCGCTGGCGTCAGCGATAGACGAGCGTCGGGATGTCCGAGTGCGTGAGTACATCGCGCGTCTGGCTCCCGTACCAGAAGGCCGGGATGCCGGAGCGGCCGTGCGAAGCCATGAAGATGGCGTCGCAGCCGTGCTTCTTCGCCGCGTCGATGATCGCCTGGTAGGGCCGGTTGGAGAGCGCGTAGTCCGTGTCGAAGTCGATGTTCGCGCCCTTCGCCACCTGGGCGGCCTTGTCGAGGATGGCATGGGCCTTGTCGGCGGCTTCGCTCTCGTACTCGAAGATCGACTTCACCTGGTGGCGCGCCATCAGCTCCGCTTCGCTCGGCGGCTCGTATTCCGGCACCGCGGTGAAGATGAGCACCTTGGCACCCGACTCGCGCGCGTAGTTCGTGCCGGCATCGATCGCCTTCTCGGCGGTTGGCGAGCCGTCGGTCGGAATCAGGATGTGCTTGTACATGGCTACCTCTCGAAGATGAGAACGGACTCGAGCGAGCCTTCCGGCGTGTCGCTCAGGATGGTGCCGACCAGGCTCACGTGCTCGCGTTCTTCCTGCGCCATTTCCTTCGCCAGCGCGCGCAGCGCGGGATCCGTCGTCGTCCAGTACACGTGCTCGAAGAACGCCTGCGCGCGCTGCTCGGCATGCAGCGCGATGGCGAGCGCCTGGCGCGGCGTCATCAGCCGATACAGAAGTTCGCGCGCCGCGGTTTCGGGGGCGCCGGCATCGAGCCACTTGTAGCGCTCGGAGCCGATGGCGGGAAGCGCGATGCCGCGCGTGCGCCGCTCGAGCGTCTCGAGGTGCTCTGCCTCCATGCCGGCGAGGAGCGCGAAGACGCGCGCGAGGTCGTCGTGTCCCTCGTCCTCCATGCGCTCGGCGAGCTCGCAGTAGCGCTCGGCCGCCTCGCGCTCGATGGCGATCGCGTGGGCGTAGAGCTCGGCAGGCGATTCGATAAGTTTCATGCGATGACTGTAGGCGCGGCATGCGCCCGCGCTTTGACGTGCATCAAGCGGTCTTCTTCCACGGCTCGGCGAAGCCCACCGGCGCCGGCGCGAGGTTGACGATGCGGCTGAAGAGCGTCTGGAAATCGTGCTCCTTGACCCCGGCGATCGGATCGTTGTGCGCATCGAAGGCCCAATCGATCGCCTCCCAGTCGCGCGCGCTCAGGTAGCGCTCCGCGGCAGGCAGCACCTGCTTCTCCTCCTTGCCCATGTGCTGCCAGTGGAAGTCGGCATAGGCATCAACGAGCGCCCGGAAATCCGCGCCGCCCGCAGGCCAGCTGTCTTCGAAAAGCATCACCGCCCGCTCCAGCTCGCGCACGAGTTTCTCGCCCTGCTTGTGCTCGGCGCGCAACGAGTCGAGGAGCACCTGCATCTGCGGACGCTGCGCAAGGAGCGGCGGGAAGAGGTAGGCGTCCTCTTTCGGATGGTGCAGCTGCTCCGGGAACTGGTCGATGTAATGCAGCATCGCCCTGAATACCGCGAAGTCCGGCTTCACGCGCGCGTTCTGCGCGTCGCGCGCGAGCTGCTTCAACGCATGCAGGACGGCGGAAATCGAGCGGTGCTCGTCGCGAATTGTCTGGATGGCTTTCATGGGGCTTCTCCTTATATTCAGATGACCTTGGAGTACGAGGCGCGCGCCCGCGCTTCGCGCAGATAGCGGTCGAACACCATGCAGATGACGCGCACCAGCAGCCGGCCGCGCGGCGTCACGCTGATCCATTCGTCGGTCAGGTCGACGAGCCCCTCCGCCTGCAGGCGCTGCAGGTCCTTCATTTCCGGCGCGAAGCACGAGGCGAAATCGACGAGGTAGGCGAGCTCAATCGACTCGATCGACACGCGGAAGTGGCAGGCGAGCGCCTGGATCACCGCGCGGCGCACGAGATCGTCCTGCGAAAGCTCAAGGCCGCGCGCCACCGGCAGCCGGCCATCGTCGAGGGCGGCGTAGTACTCGTCGAGGCGCTTGTGGTTCTGGTAGTACGTGGGGCCCATGCGGCCGATCGCGGAGATGCCGAGGCCGACGAGATCGCTCTCCGGGTAGGCGGAGTAGCCCTGGAAGTTGCGCTGCAGCCGCCCTTGGCGCTGGGCAATGGCGAGCTCGTCGCCCGGTCGCGCGAAGTGGTCCATGCCGATGTACAGGTAGCCGGCGCGCGTGAGGCGCCCGATCGCTAGCGTGAGGATCTCGAGCTTGGTCTCCGCCGAGGGCAGGTCGGCCGGGACGATGCGCCGCTGCGGCTTGAACACGGTCGGGAGATGCGCGTAGCTGTAGAGGGCGATGCGATCGGGGCCGAGCGCGATCACCCGGTCGAGCGTGCGATTGAAGCTGTCGAGCGTCTGCTTCGGCAGCCCATAGATGAGATCGAAGTTGACCGAGCGCATGCCGCAGGCGCGTGCTTGCGCCATTACCCGCGCCACGAGGTCCTCGGGTTGGATGCGATGCACGGCCTTCTGCACTTCGGCATCGAAGTCCTGCACGCCGAGCGAGATGCGGTTGAAGCCGAGCTCAGCGAGGAAGGCGAGCAGCCCCGGCGGACAGTGCCGCGGATCGATCTCGATCGCGCACTCGAAATCCGCGGCACGCTCGAAGCGCGCGTTGAGCGCGCTCATCAGCGCGCTCATCTCATCGCGCGCGAGGAAGGTCGGGGTGCCGCCGCCCCAGTGGAGCTGGCAGATGCGCCGCTCATCGCCGAGCAGCGGCGCGGCGAGCGCCAATTCGCGCTCCAGGTAGCGGATATACTTGGCCGAGCGGCTGTGGTCGCGGGTAACGACCTTGTTGCAGCCGCAGTAGTAGCAGATGCTCTCGCAGAAGGGCAGGTGCAAATAAACCGAAAGCGGCTGGCTGATGCCGCCGATGTTGCGCTTCGCCAGCCACTGGCGCAGTTCCGTATCGCCGAAGGCCTCGACGAAGCGATCGGCCGTCGGATACGAGGTGTAGCGTGGCCCGCTGACGTCGTACTTGCGGATCAGCACCGGGTCGATGACGAGTTCGGATGCAGGGTAATTCATTGAGGCAACTATGGATCGCGGCCGCCCGGGCGGTTTGATCCGCGTCAAAGGGAGCGCGCTTAGGCATCCGGCGGCCATCGCCGCGGGCACTACCGCGCTGGTCGCGCTGCTCGCGCTCAACATCACGGCCTTCGTCGGCGGCATGCGCGCGCCGTGGCTGCTCGGCGGCGTGATCATCGCCGACATGCTGGTGATCGGCGCCGGCGTGATCGTCGCCGCGCGCGAGGTGCTGATGGCGGGCAGCCGCATGCAGGCGAGCGAGGCGCAGCTCGAGGCGATCGTCGACTCGGCGATGGACGCGATCATTACCGTCGACACCGCGCAGAAGATCGTGCTCTTCAACCGCGCCGCCGAGCAGATGTTCCGCTGCCCACGCGAGCAAGCGCTCGGCTCGCCGCTCGACCGCTTCCTGCCGCAGCGCTTCCGGGCGATGCACCGCGGGCACATCGAGCACTTCGGCAAGACCGGCGTCACCAGCCGCCGCATGGGCGACGTGACGACGCTATGGGCGCTGCGCGCCGACGGCGAGGAGTTCCCGATCGAGGCCTCGATCTCGCAGGCGGGCGAGGCGAGCCAGCGCTTCTACACCGTCATCCTGCGCGACATCACGGTGCGCAAGCGCTACGAGGACGAGCTCAAGCGCCAGCAGCAGGAGCTGCGCGAGCTCTCGGCGCGTGTGCTCGAGGCGCGCGAGGAGGAAAAGACGCTGATCGCGCGCGAGCTGCACGACGAGCTCGGGCAGCTCCTCACCGCGCTCAAGATGGACCTCTCCTGGATGCGCGAGCGCCTCGACGGCGATGCCGCGGTGGCGAAGAAGGCGGCCGACATGAGCGCCATGCTCGACCAGACGGTGAATGCGACGCGCCGCATCTCGGCGAATCTGAGGCCCCTGATGCTCGACGACCTCGGCCTTGCCGACGCCTCCGCGTGGCTGGTCGACGATTTCGCCCAGCGCTCCGGTATCCGCTGCGAATATAGCCAGGCGGGCGACGGCGCGCTCGACGACATCTCCAAGCCTGTCGCGACAGCGCTCTACCGCGCGTTGCAGGAATCGCTCACCAACATCGGCCGCCATGCCGGCGCGAAGAACGCCTGGGTGGCGCTCGCCATCGAAGACGGCATGGTGAACCTCGAGGTGGAGGACGACGGGCGCGGCATCTCGCCCTCCGATATTGCCAAGAGCCGCTCGCTCGGCCTGAAAGGCATGCGCGAGCGCGTCACCTACCTCGGCGGCTCGTTCGAGGTGGCGCGCGCCGCGCGCGGCGGCACGCGCGTGCGGGTGCGGGTGCCGCCGCGGCCGGCAGCGCAGGAGGCAAGCGCTTGACGCGCATCGTCCTCGCCGACGACCACAAGATCGTGCGCGACGGACTCAAGCGCATCCTGGCGGCGACGAGCGACCTGCAGGTGACCGGCGAAGCGGGCGACGGCGACGAGCTCCTGCGGCTGGTGAAGGCGGGCGACTACGACATCGCGGTGATCGACATGTCGATGCCCGGCCTCTCCGGCATCGCGCTCATCAAGCGCCTCAAGCTCGAGAAGCCGAAGCTGCGCATGCTCGTGCTCTCCATGCACGGCGAGAGCCAGTACGCGGCGCGCGTGCTGAAGGCGGGCGCCTCGGGCTACCTCAACAAGGACAGCGCGGCCGATGCGCTCGTCGGCGCGCTGCGCAAGATCGCGGCCGGCGGCGTGCACATCGGCGAGGCCGCGGCGGCGAGCCTCGTGGCGAGTGAAAAGGCGCCGCACGAGACGCTCTCGGACCGCGAGTTCGAGGTCCTGCGCCTGCTCGTGGAAGGCCTCGGGCCGACCGAGATCGGCGAGCGGCTGCATCTCTCGGTGAAGACCGTCAGCACGCACAAGACGCGCATCCTGGAAAAGCTCAACCTCGGCAGCACCGCCGAGCTCGTGCGCTACGCGCTCGAGCACAAGCTCGTCGAATAAATCGTGCCTAGACAGCGAGCCGCGCCGTACCCACGGCGAGCGCTTTCTGCCGGCCAGAAGCGTACACCCGCTTGAACTCCTCGATGGCGATCGCCACGCAGACGAGGGCCCAGAACACGGGGTACTCGTAGCCGCCGGTATTCCAAGTCCAGCCGAAGCCTTTCACCACCTGCAGCGCATAGACCGCGATGCCGAGGATGACTGCGGCGCCGAGCGCAGCGAAGCGCGTGCACAGTCCAAGCACAAGGAAGATGCCGGTGGTGACCTCGGCCGCCGCCGCGAGATACACCCAAAGCTCTCCGGGCGTCATGCCCGCCTTGGCGAAGAAGCCGACGGTGCCGGCGTTGAGCGTGAGCGTGCTGATGACGGCGAACTTGCCGGCGACGTGGGGAAACATGAACGCGCCCGCGATGATGCGCAGGATGTTCGCGCCGTTGGTGAGATCGAAATTTTCCGCCTTGATGCGGAAATCGTCTTTGGTGAGGCCCAGCATGGTGCTTCTCCTTGATGATGGATTACAGCCACCATGCTGCCCGGCGCGCGGCACGCGGTTTTGACTTCGGTCAACTGGCACGATCGGATAATTCCTACAGCGCAATTCGGATTTTCGGCGACATACGACCTGCACGGGCTGCGGCAAACTGCGGCCGGTGAAGGTCTTCCTCGTCGAGGACTCGCCGCTTTTGCGTGAGCGGGTCGCCGCGATCCTGGGCTCCATTCCGGGCGCGCAGAGTGTCGGCCATGCCGCCGGTGCCGAGGAGGCGATCGCCGGCATCGAGCGCTCGCAGGCGGACGTGGTCGTGCTCGACATCCAGCTCGAGCAGGGCAATGGCTTCGATGTGCTGAAGGCGCTGCGCAAGAGCGCGCCGCAAGTGCAGACTTTCGTGCTCACCAACTTCGCGAACGACGCCTACCGGCGCAAGGCCCAGAGCCTCGGCGCGCGCGGCTTCTTCGACAAGAGCACGGAATTCGAGCGGCTGCGCGACGCGCTGATAGGAATCGTCCGACCCTGACAATCAGCCGCCGCCGATAGTGCGGCGCCGCGCTGGCGGGCACACTGTCTGCCATGCAAGTCTTTCTCGTCGAAGATTCTCCGATGGTCCGCGAGCGCCTCGAGGCGCTCCTCGCCCAGGTGCCCGGCACCGAGATCGTGGGCCGCGCGGCCGGCGCGAGCGCCGCGATCCGCGACATCCTCGCCAAGCGGCCCGATCTCGTGGTGCTCGATGTGCAGCTCGCCGAAGGCAGCGGCTTCGATGTCCTGCGCGAGCTGCATGCGCGGGCGCCCGAGCTGCCGGTCGTCATGCTGACCAACTACTCCGCGGACCCTTATCGCCAGATCGCCGAGCGCTTCGGGGCCCGTGCCTTTTTCGACAAGTCCAAAGAGTTCGAGCGCGTGCGCGACGTCATCGCCGCGGGCGCTGCGATCCAGTGAAGCGAAGGGAGAAGCCATGCCTGCCGTCGTTGCCTTCAAAACAAAGAGCCAGTTCATGACCCCGCCCGAGGTGCGCAAGTTCGAGGTGACCTGCACGAGCTGCAACCTGCGCGAGATGTGCCTGCCGGGCGGCGTGTGCATGGAAGACCTCGAGCAGGTGCAGAACATCGTGTATGCGCGCCGGCGCGTGAAGCGCGGCGAGACCATCTTCGGCGCGGGCGACGAGTTCGCCGCGGTGTACGCCATCCGCTCGGGCTTCTTCAAGACGAGCGTCGTCGACGGCGAAGGCCGCGAGCAGGTCACCGGCTTCTTCATGGGCGGAGAGCTCCTCGGCATGGATGGCATCGGCTCGGGCCGGCACAACGGCACGGCGGTCGCGCTGGAAGACAGCGAGGTCTGCGTGATGCCGTACTCGCTCGTCGAGCAGATGGCGCGCGAGTATCCGCAGCTGCAGCGCCACCTGCATTCGGTGCTCTCGCGCGAGATCGTGCGCGACCACGGCGTGATGATGCTGCTCGGCTCGATGCGCGCCGAGGAGCGCCTCGCCGCCTTCCTCTCGAATCTTTCCAAGCGCTTCGTGCGCCGCGGCTACTCGCCGTCGGATTTCCACTTGCGCATGACGCGCGAAGAGATCGGCAGCTACCTCGGGCTGAAGCTCGAGACCGTGAGCCGGCTTTTCTCGCAGTTCCAGAAGGACGGTCTGATCGCCGTCGAGCAGAAGCACGTTCGCATCCTCGACATCGATGGCCTGGGAAAAATCCTCACCTCCGCCAAATAGGACACACCATGTTCCAGCACATCCTCCTGCCGCTCGACGATTCCAGCGCTTCGCGCAAGGCCACCCGCAAGGCGATCGCCTTCGCCAAGGAGATCGGCGCCCGCCTCACGGCGTACCACGCGCTGCCCAAGACCTCTCATGCCGTCTACGGCGACGGCTATCGCTTCCCGGCCGAAGGAACGGTCAAGAAGGACGCGCGCGAGGCACGCGCCCGCTTCATCGAAGGGCCGGGGCGCGCCGCGCGCGACGCGGGCGTGCGCTTCGATGCGCTCGTCGACCGGGCGGTGAGCCCCGAGGAGGGCATCGTCGAGGCCGCGCGCAAGCGCAATTGCGACGTGATCTTCATGGGCACCAACGGCCGCCGCGGGCTCGCACTGCTCGCCAATGGCAGCGTGACCGGCAAGGTGCTCGCGCTCTCGAACGTTCCGGTTCTCGTCTACCGCTGATGCTGCCGGCGCTCAAGGTCGCGCTGCACGGCATCGCGGCGCCTGAGGCCAGCATCCGCGCCATGCAGCGCGAGCTTGCGCAGTTGAGCGCGCGCTATCCCGCGATCACCGGCGGACGCTTCACGCTCGCCAACTGCGGGCCCGAAGTCGTCGAGGCGCATCTCGAGTTGCTCCTGCCCCGGCACCAGGTCATCGTGAACGCGGTGGCGACTGCCGAGCGCTCGGTGCGCGAGGTGTTCGCACGCGCGGCGGAACGGCTCGCGCTCGTCGCGTGCCGCGATCCCGCGATCGCTCCAACCGAGCGGGCGAAAGCCGCCTAGGTTTCACCTCAGTGCTGAGCGGTAGTCCCGCTCGCAGTGCGTGGATGAAGGGCCAGACGATAGACGCCGACCGCGCCGCCGCCGGCCAGCGCGGCGAGCAGCACGTCCGCACCGGCGAGCGGCGCGAAGTGGAAAAGCGAAGCCAGCGCCGGGATATAAAGCGCGGCCGCGAGCGCGGCGAGAGCGGCGCCGGCGATCCACCAGAGCGCGGGGTTTCGCGCCCCGAGCGAGCGCAGCGCCGGCTCGCGCGAACGGGAGGCGAGGATGAGGGCGAGGTTGCCGAAGACGATGGCGCTGAAGGCGATCGCCCGCGCCTCCTGCTCGCCGCGGCCGGCATGGAGCGCCCACGCATAGACGGCGAGCACGCCCACGAGGACCACCGCGCCGAGCGCCGCGCTTGCGGCGAGCATGCGCGCATCGAAAAGCGGCGCGCGCGGGTCGCGCGGCGGCCGCGCCATGGCGCCTTCCCCGCTCGGCTCGGCCTCGAACACGATCGAGCACGCAGGATCGATGACGAATTCGAGGAAGACGATGTGCAATGGAAAGAGCACGAGCGGCCAGCCGAAAACGAGCGGCAGGAACGCCATGCCGGCGGTCGGCACATGCACCGCGACGATGTAGCGCATGGCGGCGCGGATGTTCTCGTAGATGCGCCGCCCGAGGCGCACCGTCTCGACGATTGAGCCGAAGTCGTCTTTCAGCAGCACGAGCGCGGCCGCCTCGCGCGCAACATCGGTGCCGCGCTGCCCCATGGCGATGCCGATGTGCGCGCTTTTCAGCGCCGGCGCGTCGTTGACGCCGTCGCCCGTCATCGCCACCACCTCGCCTGCCGCCTTGTACGCGGCGACGAGCCTGAGCTTCTGCTGCGGCAGCACGCGCGCAAAGACGGTGCTTTGCTTCACCGTGCGCGCAAGCTCGGCATCGTCCATGGCGTTGATCTGCGCGCCCGTGATTGCCGCGCCGGTCGCGATACCGGCCTGGCGCGCAATTTCAAGCGCCGTGCCGGGATAGTCGCCGGTGATCATCACGACGCGGATGCCAGCGCGATGGCAGAGCGCCACCGCCTGCGGCACCGAGGCGCGCAGCGGATCGGCGAGCGCCACGAAACCTACCCAGCGAAACGGATAGCGCGCCGGATCGGCGAGCGGCGCGCCCGGCCACTCGGCCTGTGCGACGCCGAGGAGCCGCCAGCCGCGGCCGGCGGCGCGCGCCACCTCGGCAAGCAGGTCCTCGCGGCCGCAAAGGCGCAAGACCGTCTCCGGCGCGCCTTTCATGGCGATGCGTAGCTCGCCGCCGCTCGCGCGCCAGGCATGGCAAACGGCGAGAAAGGCTGGGCCGAACGGGTAGTCGCGCTCGAGCCGCCACGCGCGGCGCCGGGCCGCCGCTTCGGTGCTCGCCGTGCCGACGATCGCGCGGTCCATTGGATCGAAGGGCTCGAGCTCGCAGGCGAATGCCGCGACGTCGATGACCCGCTGCGGCGTATCGACCACGCTCATGCGGTTCTCGGTCAATGTGCCGGTCTTGTCGACGCACAGCACGGTCGCCGCGCCCAGCATCTCGATCGCCGGCATGCGCCGCGTGAGCACGCCGCGCCGCGAGATGCGCCAGGCGCCGAGCGCGAGAAACACGGTCAGCACCACCGGGAATTCCTCCGGCAGGAGCGCCATCGCCAGCGTCACGCCCGAGAGCAGCGCGCCGAGCGCATCGCCGCGTGTGATGAAATGGAGCGCCGCAACGGCGACGCAGAAGACCGCGGCAAAGGCGGCGGCGAGCTTCACCACGCGGCGCGTCTCGCGCTCGAGCGCGGTTTCCTCCCGCTCGAGCGTCGCGAGCGACACGCCGATGCGCCCAAGCTCGCTGCGCGCTCCGGTCGCGAAGACCTCGGCGCGTCCCTGGCCCTTGACGACCAGCGTGCCGGAGAACACGACGGCACCCGGCGCCTTTGCCACGGCGAGCGATTCGCCCGTGAGCAGGGACTCGTCGAGCTCGAGCTCGTTCGCCGCAGCAAGGCGCGCGTCGGCCGGCACGCGCTCGCCTTCGGCAAGGAGCACGAGATCGCCGGCGACGACCCCGGCGCTGGCGATGCGCCGTCGCTCGCCGTCGCGAATGACGAGCGCGTGGGGGCTCGCGAGCTCGCGCAGCGCTTCGAGCGCGCGCTCGGCGCGGCGCTCCTGCACGACGGTGATCGCGAGGATGACGAGCACGGAAGCGGCGAGCGCCAGCGCCTCGCCCAGGTCGCCGAGCACCAGATAGATCGCCGCCGCGCCGGCGAGCAGCAGGAACATCGGCTCGCGCAGCACGCCGAGCGCGATCGCCGCAAGCCCGCGCGCGCGCTCGACCGGCAGGGTGTTCGGGCCTTCGCGCGCGAGCCGCGCCGCCGCTTCGGCGCTCGTCAGGCCTTCCGTGATGCCGGTCAAGATGGACGCCGCTGCGCTCTAGAGCATGAGGCGATGGAAGCCATGGCGGTCGAATATGCTCGCCGATGGCCGCACCGTCATTATCCGGCCGGTGCCGACGAGGCCGAACTTACCCGCGTCGCGAAGAGACTCTAGTGCGGACGACGGGTTGCCGGATCGCCCTCGGGCGTTGCGACACGCCAGTGATAGTAGCGAGCGCACTCCGGCTCGCGCCCGCGCACGACACGTTCCCCGGCGAGCGTGCCGCGTCGCTCGGTGACGATGGTGGCCTGCCCTTCTTCGCCGCCCGATTCGGAGAAGAAGATCACCACCCAGTCGTAGGTGCGATGCAGCTCGTGGGCGCGTTCGGTATTGGAGAAAAGGGCGGTGAAATGCCAAGGCCCGAAGCGCGTGTGCAGCACGGGCAACCAGGCCTTGCCGTCCGCATTGAAACGGCGCGGAGCGATCTTGGGCAGCTGGCCGGCGCGCGCCTTTTCGCGATACTCGCGATCGATTTCCAGCAGGACATCGACGTCCGGGGCGTCGCCCATGAGCGTTGAATCTAGACCGATGCCGCGGCTGCGTGTTGAGGAAGGTCAAGCGCGGGCGATTCGCGCGGCAGGCTCATGGCGGCCCACTGGCGTGCAGCCACGAGCGCGCCGCGAGGTGCTCGACGATGCGCAGCGCCGCCTCGCGCGGCGTGCCGCGCTCGCCGTGCACGACGAGCTCCGGCGCGAGCGGCGGCTCGTAAGGCGCCTGCACGCCCGGCAGGCTGGTCGCATTCGCGTTTCGGTAAAGACCTTTGGGATCGCGCGCCCTGCACACCTCGAGCGGCGTATCGACGTAGACCTCGCAAAAGCGCGCGATACGGCCGCGCGCGCGGTCGCGGTAGCGGCGCCGGTTCGCCGTGGCGTCGAAGATCACCGGCCGGCGCTCGGCGAGCGCAGCGCCAATGTCGGCGAGCGCGCCATAGAAGAAGTCGCGCTCTGCCTCGTCGTAGCGCGCGAAAGGCGTGAGCTGCGTGCGCATCACGTCGGACTCGAGCAGCGCCGCCTCGACGCCGCGCTCGTGCAGCTCGCGCACGAGCTCGCGCGCAATCGCGCTCTTGCCGGAGCCCGAGAGCCCGGTGAGCCAGACGGCGAAGCTCATGCGAGGTAGTCGTCGACCCGCGCCGGATCGAAGCGCGGCGCGTCGAGCACGTTGACGATGAAGCGCAGCAGGCTTTCGCGCACGGCCGCGGCGAGTGCCGGGTACCAGATGGGGCTCGCCATCACCAGGCCGCGAAAGGCGATGAACGGCGCCGCTACCGCGAGCAGCTGCTCGTCGCCCGTGCGCTCGAGATAGCGGCTCCAGAAGCGCAGCCACAGCGCGCGCAGATCGCCCTCGAGGCGCCCCGAGCGCTGCAGGGAGAAGAAGAGATAGTTCATCGCGAGGCAGCTCAGGTCGTCCGCCGCCTCGCCCCATTCGCCGCGCGAGCGGTCGAGCACGCTGAAATCCGCGCCGTCGCGGAAGAGGATGTTCCAGGGATGGAAATCGCCGTGCACCTGGCAAAGGCGCCCGGCATGCGTACGCAGGCGCCAGCGCCAGTCGACGCAGCGTTTCTCGATGTCGCGCAGGAGCTCGAACGGCACCGGGCCGCCGGCCGGGTAGCTGTCCGCGACGCCGAAAATGCATTCGCCGTGGCCGACGAGCTCGCGCACTCGGCGCAGATAGAGGCCGGTGTCCGCGCCTTTCAGCCGGTGAATGTCGGCCAGATAATCGCAAAGCGCATCCGCGCGCTCGAGTTCGAGAGGGCGCAGCGGCTCGCCGGCGCGCAGGCGGATGAGATCGTCCGCGTACTCGTGCCCTTCGATGAAATCGACGAGGAGGAAAAGCTCCTCCGCATTGCCGAGCGGCACGAGATCGCCGTTCGTGCGCACCGCGCCCACGTCGAGCGAGCGCACGTGCCGCGGCAGGCGGCCGTACGCGTCGTGCGCCCAGAGATGCTGCTGGGCACGGTCGGCCATGTGCTCGTGGCCGAAGGGGCCGGCGCGCACGGTTTCGATCACCGCCCGGCGCGCCATGGCGCCCGCTTCATAGTCGACGCGCAACGGCACGCCGTATCCGTAACCCTTGTCGCCCTGGCGTCCGCCGCCGAGCGGCGTCACACGCACCGCATGCACGGCGGTGCAATGCACGCGACCCAGGTAATGCGCGATCGCCTGCGCGCTGAAGCGGGAGTTGGTCATTGGTGGCTCCGCTCGATAGAGCAGGCACTTTAGCGTGCGAAGCGCCAGCCATTGCCGCCCGCCTTCTTCGCCTCGTACATCGCCGCATCTGCACGCCTGCGCAGCGTCTGATCGTTGCGCCCGTCGCGTGGGAAAAAGCTGGCGCCGATGCTCACGGCGAGCGCTATGCGCTTACCGCCGTAGCGCAGCGGCAGCGCGTTTGCGGCGCGGATCTTGGCGAACACCTTTGCCGCCGCCTCGCGCGAGCCGAGCCCGGGGAGGACGAGCGCGAACTCGTCGCCGCCGATGCGTGCCACCGTATCGATCGCGCGCAGGCAGCGGCGCGTGCGCTGCGCGAGCGCTCGCAGCGCCGCGTCGCCGGCGACATGACCGTACTGCGTGTTGATGCGCTTGAAGTCGTCGAGATCGAGCATGGCCACGGCAACGGTTTCCCGGCGCCGCTCCGCCTCGCGCAGCGCCTGCGCGAGCCGGTCGGCATAGAGCGCGCGGTTCGGCAGGCGCGTGAGCGCGTCGTGCGTGGCGAGGCGCTTGAGACGCTGCAGCTCGCCCATGAGCGCGCTGACATCGCGTCCTGCGCACAGGAAGCGTTCGATGCGCCCGTTCGCGCCGCGCAGCGGCCGGATCGTTTCTTCCTCATGGAAGAGCTCGCCGTTCTTGCGCCGGTTGAGAAACACGCCGCGAAACGCTCGCCCCCGACGGAGCTGCGACCACAGGCGCGCGTAGAACGCGCGATCGTGCCTCCCGGAGCTCAGCAGTGCCGGCGTGCGACCGAGCGCCTCGCTCGCCGCGTAGCCGGTGAGGCGCTCGAACGCGCGATTCACGTACTCGATCACGCCGCTCGCATCGGCGAGCAGAACGGCGTCGGGCCAGTGCTCGAGCAGCGCCGCCGTGCCCCTTTTTCTCATGCTGACAGTTTCTGCAGCGCGGCTCCGGAGGGGTTGATCCTCATCAAAAGCGCCGAATCCGCCGACCTGAGCGTCAGCGCGCGGGCTTGATCGCCTTCAGGTCGGCCGGGCGCTCCATTACCTCGAAGGGCATGAGCGAGACGCGATGCGCGGCGAGCGCTTTGTCGATGCGCGACTGCGTCGCCCCGAGCGTCGCACGCGACGGATCGTACGCGAACGAGACCGTGAGCAGATCACCTGCGATGCGCACGCTTCCCCGGTCGACGGCCGGCGCGGCATAGACCGCCCGCTCGAGCATTTCCCGGCTTGGCGCAGGGCCGTCGACGTGCAGGAAGACGACGTGGTGCCTGCGCGCGAGCGCTTTCGTGACGAGCGCGTGGTCGTAGGTCGCGGCGATCTTGTCCTCCACGCAATAGCCGCACGCCATTACCGGAAGGCTTGCTGCCAGAAGCGCGCAGCCGATCAATGTCCGCATGGCTCAGTGGCCCGCGCTCGTGGACTCCACCGAGCCGGCCGGCTGCGCGTCGTACCACTGGAAGTACTTCAGGTACTGGCGGACCTCGCTGTCAGAGAGATTTTGGTTGGGCATCGGGATGTTGTTGTTCTCCTTGAGCAGCGCCTTGGCATCGGCGTCGGACTCGAGCATTTTCTCGGGTGACTTGAGCCAGCGCGTGAGCCAGTCCGCGCTGCGGCGCTTGCTGACGCCGGCGAGATCGGGCCCGAGCTTGCGGCCATGGCCCATCGAGTGGCAGGCGAAGCACTTGCTCTCGAAGTCGGTCTTGCCGCGCAGCGCTTCGGGATCGCTGGGCAGCGCCGAAGCGGGGAAGTTATGGTGCTCGAGCTCCTGGCGCGGCGGCTTCGGCAGCGTCGAGACGAGTCCGATCGCGCCCTGCGAGGCGTTGGCGAAGTGGTGATCGACCATGATGTAGGAGCCTTCTTCCGGAATCATGAACTCGACGATGGCGCTGCTCGAGGAGCCGAGGAGCACCGTCTGCATGCCGCGCAATTGATTGTCCGGGTTGCCGTCCATCCATACGCGATCGAAGATCGTGCCCACCACATGGAAGCTCGAGGTCTTGCTCGGGCCTACGTTCAGGACGAAGAGCCGCACGCGCTCGCCGGGCTTGGCGGCGAGCGGCGACTCCACCATGCCGTTGAAGCGGCCGTTGAAGACGGTGTAGTTCGGATGCGCCGCGCGCACCGCCTCGCCGTCGAGCGTGTACACGCCGCTCTTGCTGCCCTTGGGCGGCGCCTTGGCGTAGAACTCGCTCTGGATGACGACGTACTCGTGGTCCGCTTTGCTCGGGTAGCCCCCCTTCGGCTCGACGACGAGCGCGCCGTACATGCCCGAGGCGATGTGCTCGAGGATCATCGGCGTGCCGCAGTGGTACATGAAGACGCCCGGATAGTTGAGCGTGAACTCGAACTCGATCGTCTGCCCCGGCGCGACCGAGCGGTACTTGTCCTGGGGCGAGACCATGGCCGCGTGGAAGTCCATCGAGTGCATCATCGGCGCGGCGACGAGCTGAATGCCGGGCACCGCCTCATCCGAGCGGTTGGTCATCGAGAAGCGGATCTTGTCGCCGACGCGCGCGCGGATGATGGGGCCGGGCACCTGGTCGCCGAACGTCCAGGCGCTGTACTTCACGCCCGGCGCGATCTCGATCACCTTGTGCGTCGTATCCAGCCTTATGGTTTTCACCGGCGAGGAATCGAGCGGTTTCAGCTCGGGTCCCGCGCTGAGCGCTGCCCCTTCCGCAAACGCGCCCTTATGGCGCTCGCTGCTCACCTTTGCGGGCGTCGGCTTCAAGTCCATCTTCGAGATGTCGTAGGGATCTTTCGGCGCCTCGGTGCGGTTGCACGCGCCGAGCGCGACCGTCAGCGCAATGGCGGGAAGGGTGGTTCGAATAGTCATTGTTATTTCCGGTTGAGGAGGATGGGGCCGTAGAGCAGCGCGAAGAGGCCGAAAGCGCCGATCCACGCGATGCCCGCGAGTGAGGTGAGCAGTGCCATGTATCCGCCGGTGAACGGCGCCGAAACGCGCAATAGCGCGGCCAGGGTGACGAGCGCATAGATGGCTATCGTGCCGGCGCCGGCGACGAGTGGCCGCCCGGTGTGGCCGAGCGAGGCGCGCGTCATGACGGCGAGCGTCATCGTGCCGATCGCGCCCACAGTGAGCGCGTGCACGGGCGCGCCCGGCGGCGCGAAGCCGAGCAGGCCGTTGATACCGACGAGCGCGAGCCCGATCGCAACCCAGGCGTAGCCGACGTGCAGCACGAACAGCAGCGGCTCGCGCGCCGTGGCGAGGCCGCGCCAGCGCGAAAGGCGCGCCGCCGCGGCGATGCCGCCGGCAATGGCGATGATGGATGCGCTGCGCGCCTGCGGCGCCGCGGTCCAGGCCGCGAGCCCGGCGACCGTGACGGCGAGGCACAAGACATCGACGCGCCCCAGCGGCGCTGGCGGCCGCAGCGCCGGACGCACGCGCGCGAGCCAGTTGCGCGTGAAGCTCGGCACGAT
>Ga0075426_10000946_pt1 | contig 20368 bp, 14 predicted proteins | sample SoiMethybrSBSTD5_FD_75304 | JGI IMG/M metagenome (GOLD analysis project Ga0075426, IMG submission 75304) | Bulk soil microbial communities from a Populus tree surrounding site in Tennessee, USA - Soil MetaG P. TD hybrid SBSTD5 | ecosystem: Environmental > Terrestrial > Soil > Tree plantation...
GGACACGGCCGCTTCTCGCGCACGTTCGCGCTGCCCGAGCATATTGACGTTGACGGGGTCAGCGCGGATTTGAAGGACGGCATCCTCAGCGTGACGATTCCGAAGTCGACGGACCGCGCCGCACGAAAAATCAGTTTGTCATGAGACGCGTCGCCGTCTCGCTCGTCTTCATCATCGCGGGTTTCATCGCCGGTCTCGTCGTCACGGGCCGGATGCGCACGGCGGCCGACTCGCGCGCCGAGAGCCGCGCAGCCGCTGGGGAATCAACGCCGCAGGCGACAACCGGACAGCGCGCGGCGCAGCCGGCCGCGCCCGCGGCGGCGACTCAGCCCGCGTATTCAGGCGGTCCCGATTTCACGCGCGTCGCGGGTCAGGCGGTGAAGGGGGTCGCGAACATTTCGTCGCTGCAGATCGTCCGCACGCCGAACTCGCCGTACTCCGCCGATCCGTTCTTCAGATATTTCTTCGGCGACGACGATCCGTTTTTCGGACCGCGCGATCGCCGCACGCAGAGCCTCGGGTCGGGCGTCATCATCTCGCCCGACGGCTATGTGGTCACCAACAATCACGTCGTCGGAGAAGACAACGGCCGGACGATCCGCACCGAGGTGACGATCGCGCTGCCGGACAAGCGCGAGATCCACGGCAAGATCATCGGCACCGATCGATCGACCGACATCGCGGTCCTGAAGATCAACGTCGCGGGGCTGCCGGTCATCCCGTGGGGCGACTCGGCGCAGCTCAAGGTCGGCGAGTGGGTGCTCGCAATCGGCAGCCCGTTCCAGCTCAATCAGACGGTCACGGCCGGCATTGTCAGCGCGACGGGGCGCGCGCAGCTCGGGTTCGCCGACTACGAGGATTTCATTCAGACCGACGCCGCGATCAACCCGGGCAACTCGGGCGGCGCGCTCATCAACAGCCGCGGCGAGCTGGTCGGCATCAACACCGGCATCTACAGCGAGAGCGGCGGCTATCAGGGGATTGGGTTCGCGGTGCCGAGCAATCTCGCGAAGCGCGTCGTCGACGACCTGATGAAGTTCGGCGAGGTGCGGCGTGGATCGATCGGCTACGTCGGCGTCGAGCGCATCACGCCGGAATACGCGGATCAGATCGGCCTGACCACCACGAGCGGCGCGCTCGTCTCGCGCATGACCCGCGGCTCCGAGATGTACGAGGCCGGCGTCCGTCCCGGCGACATCGTCGTCGCCTACAACGGCCAGGCGGTGACCGATCCGTCGCAGTTCAACCGGCTCGTGCTCGACTCGAAGATCGGATCGACTGCCACCGTCACCGTCGTGCGCGACGGGCACAAGATGGATTTCAAGGTCCCGGTCGTATCCACGTCGCGATCGCGACGGTGATGACACCGAGCGGCTGACCTGAAAGGCTCGCCCTGCAGGCGCGTTATCCTATACCGGCTGCTGTAGCGAGCCTTTCAGGCGAGCGAACGCGTCCAGCCCACCACGATTCGAAGTCGCTGAATTTTCTGGACAGCCGCACGGGCTCGGCGAGCTTTCCGGCGACGACCTCACTCGTCTTGTATCCGTTGCCGGTGACGCAGACGACGATCGATTCGTTGGGCGGGATCACGCCGCGCCTGATCAGATCGATCGCGCCCGCGAGCGTCGTTCCACCGGCCGGCTCCGTGAAGATGCCTTCGGTCTGCGCGAGCAGCTTGATGGCGTCGACGATGTCCTGATCGGCGACCGCCGTTCCGGCGCCGCCGGTCGATCGCACCGTCTCGATCACCTGATAGCCGTCAGCCGGATTGCCAATCGCGATCGACTTCGCGATCGTGTCGGGCCGTACCGGTTCGGGATGCGTGAGTCCGAGCGTCAGCGCGCGCACGACCGGCGCGCATCCGGCCGCCTGTGCCGCATACACGCGCGGCAGCTCGCCGTCGACGAGCCCCACTTCGCGAAGCTCGCGGAATCCGCGCGCGATGCGCGGCAGGAGCGTACCGCCGGCAACCGGCGCGACGAGGTGCTTCGGGAACTTCCACCCGAGCTGCTCGGCAATTTCGAAGCCGTAGGTCTTCGCGCCTTCCGCGTAATACGTGCGGAGATTGATGTTCACGAATCCCCAGCCATAGCGATCCGCCACTTGCGTGCAGAGCCGGTTCACATCGTCGTACGTGCCCGCAACGGCCAGGACTGTTGGATTGAAGATTGCCGAACCAAGCAGTTTCCCCGCCTCGAGGTTGTCCGGAATGAACACGCAGCACTCGATGCCGAGTCGCGCGGCGTGCGCCGCCACGCTGTTCGCGAGATTGCCGGTCGACGCGCATGCGAGCACATCGAACCCGAGTTCCACGGCGCGAGTCGCGGCCACGGATACCACGCGATCCTTGTACGACAGCGTGGGATGGTTGACCGAATCGTCCTTGATGTACAGCTCGCTGACACCGAGGTGATCCGCGAGACGATCGCACCGCACGAGCGGTGTGAACCCGGAGTTGAATCCGGTGCGCGGACGATCCGCAATCGGCAGCAGCTCGCGATAGCGCCAGAGGTTCTTCGGCCGCTTCTCGATTTCCTCGCGCGTGAGATGCACGCGGCTGTAGTCGTACACCGGCTCCAGTGGGCCGAGACACTTGTCGCAGACGTAGAGCGCCTCTGCCGGAAACGGCGCCTTGCACACGTGACACTGCAATCCGATGAGCGCGCTCACACAGCCTCCAGAAGGAATTCGGAACGGGGAATTTGGAATTTGGAATGCGTGTTCACCGGGTGCGAGGGAATGATTTGGAAATCCGATCGCAGCACGGGCGGTGGAACGATCGCGGCGCGGTCTCGCGCGATCGCGATCAGGTCGCTCAGGATCGCGACCGCTGTGGCGTCTCCACCGGCGCCGCGCCCGGAAATCGCGATATCGCCGGAGTGGTCGCCGGTAATGATCGCGGCATTCTGCGGACCTGTGGCGCGCGCGAAAATTGAATCGCGTGACACGAAGGCCGGCGCGACCCAGGCGGTCAGCGACGAGCGCGCCGCATCGTACTCGGCATGCGCGAGCTGACGGATCGTGTCGCCCTGCCGCCGCGCCTGCACGAAATCTTCCGGCGTCGTCGCCGCGGTGGACACCGTCGGAATCGATTGGGGGCTGACGCGCAGACCGAACGCGAGCGCGCAGAGGATGGTGAGTTTCGCGCGCGCGTCGCTGCCATCGAGGTCGAGCGAAGGATCGGCCTCGGCGTAGCCGCGCGCCTGCGCCTCCGCGAGCGCCTCGTCGAGCGGGCAGCCAAGCGCCTCCATGCGCGACAGGATCGCGTTGGTCGTGCCGTTCAGGATGGCGACGATGCGCGTCAGACGATCGCCGGCCAGGCCGTCGGCAATGGCGCGCACGATCGGCATGGCGCCGCCCACCGCTGCTTCGAACCGCAGCTGCCGCCCCTGGCGCGACGCCAGCGTCCAGAGCGACGGCAGATGCGCCGCAATCGCCTGCTTGTTCGCGGTCACGACTGACTTGCCGGCGCCGAGCGCGGCGCGAATCCAGTCGGAGGCAGGTTCCACGCCGCCAAGCGTTTCGACGATGACGTCGGCATCGCTCGCAAGCACATCGTCGATGCGCGTCGTCCAGACGATGCCGCCGCATGACAGCGCACTGCGTTTCACGTCAGCGCGGCGATCGAAGATGTGCGTGAGGAGGAGGCCGTGCGTGGCGTCGGTTGTGAGTCGGCGGGCGACAGCGGAGCCAACGGTGCCGAATCCGAGGATGGCGACGCGACAGCGTGAAGGGCTGGTGCCGGAGGTATGAAACGATTCGAGGATCATTCGATCTCCCTCATCTCCCTCCGGGATGTTCGCGAGGAACCCGGAGCAGGAATTGGCACCTGAACCGCGACGATCGCGTCGCGTGGTTGCCGTGGCGTCGCAGGGCCTGTCCCTCAGCCACTCTGGATAAAGAAGGCGCTATTCAGTTGTCCGGCGGACTATAGCAGACCTCGTCCTGCGATGCAAATCGACGTATATGGATATGACGATTGCGTTCGATACCGCCCGTGCGCTCGCCTGAAGGGCTCGCGCTACATCCTGACCGTGCGCAACCAGACGGTGTAGGGCGAGCCTTTCAGTCGAGCCTCTCAAGCGCGCCTCTCAAAGCGAGCCTTTCAAGCGCCTCACGCCGAGCACTCGCCGTCGAGGATTTCGGGGGCGAACTCGCCGGTCTCGCCGAGATCGACGAAATCGGTGGGCGCGGCGGTCCCGGCGTCGAGCGGCTCGAGATCGGCGATGATGCCGCGCACGCGCTCGACGGTGACGCGCGCGAAGAACGCCGGCGCGGATTCACCCGGCTCCCGCTCGCGGGCGTAGAGATCAATCAGCCGCTCGACCGCCTCTGGAATCCGCCGGGCCGGGATCTTCGCGGCGAGCCGGCCGAAGGTGGCGCTCCCCTCGACCGAGCCGCCGCCGACCATCACGAAGTATTGCGGCACGGCACGGGATCCGACGCGGCGCACGCTGCCCTGGAAGCCAATCGTCGCGACGTGATGCTGCGCGCATCCGTTCGGACAGCCGCTGATCTTTATGCGCGCGCCGTCGGCGGCGGCAATCAGATCGGGCCGCGCGCGCAGATGATCCTCGAGCAGGCGTCCGAGACCGCGCGACTGCGTCACCGCCAGGCGGCACGTCTCGGCGCCCGGGCAGCTGGCAACGTCGGCGACGGTTCCCGATTCGGCGAGCCCGAGTCCCGCGGCCGCGAGACGTTGATACAGCGGGCGGACGTCGCACGCGTTCACCCATCGCAGCATGAAATTCTGATCCGTGGTGACGCGGACGGTCCCATCGCTGTACGCACGCGACAGATCGGCGACGACGCGCAGCTGTTCGCTCGTCAGATCGCCGAGCGGCACGGTGGCGGTCGCGATGACGAAGCCGAACTGCTTCTGCGGCACGACGTTCGTCACGCGCCAGCGCGCGAACGCCTCGTCGCCTGCGCTCAGGACCGGAACAACGGTCGGCGTCAGGCCGGGACCCGATACTTCTCCGGCGCTAACGCGGGCCGCAATCTGATTCGCGGATGGCGAGCTCTCCTTCACCCACTCCGGCTTCGATTCGGCCGCCGGCGGATCGATGTCGAGCGTCGGCACGTCGCCGCGCAGCCGGCACGCCGTCAGCTCGCGCTCGTACTCTTCGCGCCACCTGGTCCAGCCGAGCGCTTTGATCATGAACTTCATGCGATTCCGCTGCTTGTGCTCGTAGTCGCCGAACCGCTTGAACACACGCAGCACGGCTTCGGCAACGCGCAGGATCTCGGACGCAGGCAGGAACTCGTGCAGCACCCCTGCGGATTTCACCATGATCGCCGTGCCGCCGCCGGCGGTGACGCGGAACCCCCGCGATCCGCCGGGACCGGCGACCGCGTGAAATCCGAGATCGTTGATGGCGACGAACACGTGATCGCCGGCGCATCCCTCGAACGCGATCTTGAATTTTCTCGGCAGCGTCGAGCTGAGCGGATGACGGAGCAGGTAGCGCGTGAGCGCTTCGGCGTACGGCGTGACGTCGAACCGCTCGTCGGCGCCGACTCCCGCAAACGGGCACGCGGTGATGTTTCGCACGGAGTTGCCGCACGCCTCGCGCGTCGTCAGTCCGGTCTCGGCGAGACGCCGCATGGCCGGCTCGACGTCGTGCAGCTTGACGAAATGGAACTGCACGTTCTGCCGCGTCGTGACGTGGCCGAAGCCGCGCGAATATCGTTCGCCGACGTCGGCCAGCGCGTCGAGTTGATCGGCCGACAGCACGCCCTGCGGAATCTTCACGCGCAGCATCTGCGCGTCCGCCGCCTGGCGCTGACCGTAGGTGCCGCGCACGAGACGGAACGCGCGCCACTGTTCCGGCGTCAATTCGCCCCGCTCGTATCGCTCGAGCGTCGCGACGAACTCGTCGATGTCCGCTTCGCTCGCGAACGACAGCCGCGCGCGCCCGAACGTTTTCGGATCGTCTACAACCGACATGATCATCTCCCGCCCGCGGCGGCCATTCCGGCCGCTGCGTACATGCCGAGCGTCACGACTTCTCCCACGACGATGATCCCGGCGCCGCACGAATCGATGACGACGCGGTCGGCTGCGAGATCGTCGAGCGTCCCTCGCCACACCTGCTGCTGAGGGCGCGTGCCGTCGACGACGATTGCTGCCGGTGTCCCGCGCGGCCAGCCGTTGTCGATGAGCACGCTCGCGACCGCGGCCGATCGGCCGAGCCCCATCAGCACGACGATCGTGATGCCGTTCGGCTGCAGTTGGCCGACCGCCGCGCGAAACGCCGCTTCCTCGTGGGCCGACACGACGAGGAACGCCGACGAGACGCCGCGATGCGTCACCGGAATGCCGGCGGCGGCGGGCGCCGCGACCGCGCTCGTCACGCCAGGGACGACGTCGTACTCGATGCCCGCGCGGCGCATCGCAAGCGCTTCTTCCCCGCCGCGGCCGAACACGAACGGATCGCCGCCCTTCAGACGAACGACCTGCTTTCCTTTGCGAGCGGCACGGATCATCAGCGCGTGGATGGCGGGCTGGCTCATGGCGTGCCGTCCGGCGCGTTTGCCGACGAAGAACTTCTGGGCGCGGCGCGCGTACCGCAGGACGCTCTCGTCGACGAGCGCGTCGTAGAGGACGAGGTCCGCCCTCCGCAACCGCACGATGGCTTTGCGCGTCAGCAGCCCCGGATCGCCCGGTCCTGCCCCGACGAGCGACACATGTCCATTCATCGCGACCCCACTCCCCTGTCGTACTGTTCGGCGTCCACGCGACCTCGTTCGTACAGCTCGTTCAGTGCGCGCAGCAGTTTCGGTTTGCGCTCGTCCATCGCGACCGCGTCGCTCCGCCAGGCGGCGCGCTGCTCCCGCGCGACCGCCATCCACCGATCCAAATCCCGTGGAAGCAGCGCATCGAGCGCCTCTCGCATGAGGGACGTGAGCGCCGGCGCATCGCCGCTCGTCGAGATGGCAAGCGTGACGTCGGCGCGGCGGACGACGCCGCTGAGATATGCGGTGGCGTTCGGGGGATCGTCGACGGCATTGACGAAGATCCGCCGCGACTGCGCAGCCTCGGCGACCGATCGATTCACCTCCGGTGTCGCGGCCGCGACCACGAACCACACATCGTCGAGGTCCGCGGGAACGAAGCCGCGTTCGATCGCCTCGACCGGGGCGCCGGCGATCGACGACGCGATCGTTGGCGCCACTACCCGCACGCGCGCGCCCGCGGCAATGAGTTGTCGAAGCTTCGCTTCGGCCACACGGCCGCCGCCAACCAGGAGGACCAGCCGTCCGGTCAGGTTCAAAAACACAGGCAGGAGATCGGCCATATCGGTTCGAAACACTCCGCAAAAACAAAAAGGCCCGGGAAGCGTGAGCCTCCCGGGCCTTGGGTTGCCGTCCGTGCTGTCTTGAATCAGGTGGTGATCGACACGCATGCGGCCAGACCGTTGGCGCGAGGGCTCGGATTGAGCCCGCAACAACAGCAGCAACACATGCAGGTCGATTGACCGGACACGATGCGTCCTTTTTACTCTCCCACCCGGGCGGCCGTCAAGTTTTGCCGGTAAACTGCCATATGCGCACCGTTTCGTTCGTCCTCTCCGCCGGTCTGCTCCTGACCGCGACGCCCGCCCTCGCCGAACGGCTTCCGAAGACCGTTCTCCCGGATCATTACGACGTCAGCTTCACGATCGACCTCGGCCGCGAGCGCTTCGAGGGCATCGAGACAATCAAAGTTCAGGTGGCGACACCGACGAAACGCGTCGTGCTGCACGCGGTTGAGCTGCAGGTGCGCGAGGTGGTCATCGGCAGCGGAGCGGCACGGCAGAACGCCACCGTCACGTTCGACGAGCGGAACCAGACCGCGACGTTCACCGTTCCTGAAACGATCGCCACAGGCGAGACCGAGATTCACGCGCGGTTCAGCGGCATCCTGAACGGACAGCTGCGCGGCCTCTATCTGAGCAAATCGAACTCACGCAAGTACGCCGTGACGCAGTTCGAGTCGAGCGACGCGCGCCGCGCGTTCCCGTGCTTCGACGAGCCGTCGTTCAAGTCGACATTTTCGGTGACGGCCACGATCGATCGCGGCGACGCCGCGATCTCGAACGGGAAGATCGTGTCCGACACGCCCGGTCCGGGCGTCACGCAGCACACGATCAAATTTGCGACGACGCCGCGGATGTCCTCGTACCTCGTCGCGCTCGCGGTCGGCGATTTCCAGTGCCTGGAAGGCTCGGCCGAAGGCGTTCCGATTCGGATTTGCGCAACACCCGACAAGAAGGAGCTCGGCAGGATCGCGCTCGATTCGGCCGAGCGTATCCTGACGTTCTACAACAGCTACTACACGATCAAATATCCGTTCGGAAAACTCGACGTCGTCGCGGTTCCCGATTTCGCCGCCGGCGCGATGGAGAACACCGCGGCGATCTTCTACCGGGAGACCGATCTGCTCGCCGATTCGAAATCCGCATCGGTCGCGACGCGCAAGGAGATCGCCTCGGTGCTCGCGCACGAGATGGCGCACCAGTGGTTCGGCGATCTGGTGACGATGCAGTGGTGGGACGACATCTGGCTGAACGAAGGCTTCGCAACGTGGATGGCCAACAAGCCGCTCGCGACGGCGCATCCCGACTGGAACATCCCTGTCGACGAGGCGCTCGAAAATCAGCGCGCGCTGAATCTCGACTCGCTCGATGCGACGCGTGCGGTTCACGTCGACGTCGAGACACCGACCGAGATCGACGAAGCGTTCGATTCGATCACGTACGAGAAGGGCGCGTCCGTGCTGCGAATGATCGAGAGCTACGTGGGCGCCGACGCATTTCGCAAAGGCGTGAACGCGTACCTGCAGGCCCACGCGTACGGCAACGCGACGTCCGAAGATTTCTGGAAGGCGCTCTCCTCGACGTCGGGCAAGCCGGTCGATCGCATTCTGCCGACTTTCGTGAGCCAAATCGGCGTGCCGCTCGTGGAGGTGACGACCGCGTGCGGCGGCGATCGCACGAACGTCACACTCAAGCAGCAACGGTTCTCGTTGAGGACGGGCCGGTCGGGCGGCGGCGAGCGCTGGCAGATACCGGTGTGCGTGAAGGCACCGGGCCAACAGACGCCCACGTGCGACGTGCTGAACGACACGTCGCACACATTCACGCTAGGCAACACGGCGTGCGCGCCGTGGGTGTTCGCGAACGCCGGCGCGCAGGGGTACTACCGGACTGCCTATTCGCCGGAACTGCTGCGCGCGCTGGCGCCGCACCTCGGCACCGGTCTCACCGCGCCCGAACGCCTCTCGCTCGTCGATGACGAGTGGGCGCTGGTGCGCGCGAATCGTCACAGCGCCGCCGAGTACCTGACGCTCGCCGCGGGCTACGGCCGCGAGCACGCGACCGGAGTGCTCGAAGAGGTGGCCAACCGCCTGGCATTCATCCACGACGATCTGACGAGCGGCGCGACGCGATTGAAGATGGAGGCGTTCACGCGATCGCTGCTGCGGCCGCTGGTCGACGAGCTCGGTTTCTCGAGCGACGCCGCTGACAGCGACGAACGCCGCGCGCTGCGCGCCGTCGTCATCTCGGCGCTCGGCACGACCGGCGACGATCCCGATGTCGCGGCGAAAGCGCGCGCCGCGCTCGACCGCGCGCTCGCCGGCCGGGGCGCGCTCGATCCCACGCTCGCCGCCGCCATCGTCGAGATTTCCGCGCGGCATGGCGACGCCGCGCTCTTCGATGCGCTGTCGGCGGCCAGCGATCGCGCGTCGTCGCCGGAGGAGCGCTACCGGTACCAGAACGCGCTCGCCCGCTTTCGCGAGCCGGCGCTGATCGACCGTGCGCTGCAGCGGACGCTGTCGCCGTCGATGCGCAGTCAGGACGTGGCGATCTACCTCCGGGCGTTCTTCGACAATCCGGCGGCGCGCGAACGCGCATGGTCGTTCATGACGACGCACTGGAAGGCGCTCGAGCCAAAGCTGACGATCGTCGGCAACGACACGCGGCTCGTCAACGCGCTCGGCGCGTTCTGCGATCGGGACGCACGCGATCGCATAAAGACATTCTTCGAAGAGCACAGGCTTCCCGGCGCCGTCCGGACGCTGGATCAGACCCTCGAGCGGATCGACAACTGCATCGAGTTGCGAGCGGCGCAGACGCCGGCCGTCGAGCGATGGCTCGCGGAGAGCCGATAGCGCCGCGGCACTCGTCTCCAATCGACCAGCGCGGCGTATCCGATCGGAGACGGATCGGAATCGTGAAATTCAAAAGCGTTCGCATCGAATCCCATTCGCGAACGCATGCTGATTCCGAATCACCGTGAAACAGCCGGATGCTTGTCGATCCACGCGCGCCACGGTCGCTCCGTACCGACCTTGATGCCGATGCGCGGACCCCACGCGATCGCTCGCACTGGAATGTCGCGATCTTCGATGTAGAGGCGATCTCCCTCGAGATCCAGACGGTTCTCGGCAAGCGTGATGCCCATCGCCATCGTCAGGTTGCCGGGACCTCGACAGAGCGCGTGGTTCTCGAGCAGCTGCGGTTCGACGGCCATTCGCCGTCCCTTCATCATCCGCGCGCGCCGTCGCCGCATCACGTCGATGCCGTCGAGCGGATCAAGCGCGCGAATCAACACCGCCGCAGGCGCGCCGTGGGATTCAGTGACGACGTTCACGAGGCAGTGAATCCCGTAATTCAAATAGACGTATGCGTGGCCGGGAGCGCCGTAGAGCGGCTCATTGCGCTTCGTGGGGCCGGGCGCCGCGTGACACGCGGGATCCGATTCGCCGATGTAGGCCTCGACCTCGACGATGACGCCGCTCGTGACGACGCCGCGGCGATTGTGCACGAGCACCTTGCCGAGGAGATCGCGTGCGACGTCGAGCGTCGGCTGATCGTAGAAGGATCGCTGGAGCTTACCGCCCGTGAGCGTAGGCATGCGAGCGGCCTTCGGCAAGAACCGGACGCAGATATCGGCCCGTGTGCGACGCCTCGACCTGCGCCACCTGTTCCGGCGTGCCGGTCGCGACGACGTTGCCGCCGTCTTCGCCGCCTTCGGGTCCGAGATCGATGATGTAGTCGGCGGTCTTGATGACGTCCAGGTTGTGCTCGATGACGAGCAGCGAATGTCCGGCTTCGAGCAGTTTGCGGAACGCGGTGAGCAGCTTGGCGATGTCGTCGAAATGCAGACCGGTCGTCGGTTCGTCGAGGATGTAGAGCAGACGCTCGCCACCGTGCGACGACAGATGCGCCGCAATCTTGATCCGCTGCGCTTCTCCTCCAGACAGCGTCGTCGCCGGCTGACCGAGGCGCAGATATCCGAGACCGATCTCGTCGAGCACCTGCAGACGCCGGAGGACTTTCGGCGAGCTGCTGAAAAACGTCAGCGCCTCGCGGACGGTCAAGTCGAGCACCTGATGGATCGTTCGCCCCCGATAACGCACTTCGAGTACTTGCGGCTTGAAGCGCTTGCCGTCGCATTGATCGCAGGGGACGAACACGTCGGCAAGGAACTGCATCTCGACCCGCACCTCCCCTTCGCCCTGACACGCTTCGCAGCGTCCGCCGGGAACGTTGAAGGAGAAGTGACTCGCCGTAAGGCCGCGTGAGCGCGCGTCCTTCGTTGCGGCGAACAGCTCTCGAATGGGATCGAACGCTTTCAGATACGTGACCGGATTCGATCGCGGCGTCCGCCCGATCGGCGCCTGATCGACGAGGACCGCGTCGGTGATGAACTCGACGCCTTCGAGCGCGCGGAAGCTGCCCACGCGTTTGTCCCAGGCGCCTTTCGCGCGCTTCAATGCGGCGTACAGCACGTCGTGCACGAGCGTCGATTTCCCCGAGCCGCTGACGCCGGTGACGCACGTCAGCGTGTTCAACGGGATGCTGATGTCGACGCCTTTCAGGTTGTGCTCCGTCGCGCCGTGCAGCTTCAGCTTCTGGCCCGTGCCGCGCCGCCGGTGCGTCGGCACCGGAATGGCGAGCTCCTGGCGCAGATATTTCGCCGTGAGCGAGCGCGGCTCCCGCATCAGCCCGTCGAGCGTCCCGGAGAACACCACGCGGCCGCCCTGCTCGCCGGCGCCGAGCCCGAGATCGACAATGTGATCCGCGACCCTGATCATGTCGGCGTCGTGCTCGACGACGATCACCGTGTTGCCCTGGTCGCGGAGCTGACGGAGGATGGCAATCAGCCGCAGGTTGTCGCGCGAGTGCAGACCGATCGACGGCTCGTCGAGCACGTACAGCGTGCCGACAAGCGCCGAGCCGAGCGACGTCGCGAGATTGATCCGCTGCGCCTCGCCGCCGGACAACGTCGACGACAGTCGATCGAGTGTGAGGTAGTCGAGGCCGACGTCACTCAAAAACGACAGCCGCCGCCGGATTTCCTTCAACACCTTCTCGGCAATCGTTTCTTCCTTCGCGGACAGCCGGAGGTTGGCGAAGAATTGCTGCGCCTCGCGAACGGTGAGCGCCGACACGCGATCGATCGTCTGATCCGCTACGCGCACGTCGCGCGCTTCGCGGCGCAGCCGCGCGCCGCCGCAGTCGGGACACGTGAGGTACCCGCGGTAGCGGCTGAGGAACACGCGAACGTGGACCTTGTACTTCTTGCGCTCGAGCCAGCGGAAGAAACCGCGGATGCCGTCGAATTCCTCGTTGCCCTCGATGACGAATTCCTTCTCGGCGTCGGTCAGCTCCGACCACGGCACATCGAGACGGATCCTGGCTTTGCGCGCAGCACGCTTCAGTTCGGCCTGCTGCGTCCGGTAGTGCGGCTTGCTCCACGGCTCGATGGCGCCCTGCTGAATCGACTGCGAGGGATCGGGCACGACGAGATTCATGTCGAGCTCGATGATGTTGCCGAAGCCGTGACATGTCGGGCAGGCACCGAACGGGTTGTTGAACGAGAACAAGCGCGGCTGCGGATCTTCGTACGTGATGCCGCAGTTGCGGCACTCGAACCGCTCGGAGAACTGATGCATCCGCGTGCCGTCGAACGCCCACGCCGCGCCGCCGCCTTCGACGTACGCCGTTTCGATCGAATCGGTGAGCCGCTGTCGCAACTCCTCTCCGTTCAGCTGCACGCGATCCACGACCACCTGCAGCATCGTCCGATCGGCGAACGTGGACGGATCGACGTCCTCCAGCGTGACGGCGCGATCGCCGTTCAGCACGCGTCCGAAACCCTTCCTGCGCAGCGCCTCGAGCGTGGCGGCGACAGTTTTGTGGCGCTCGGTCTTCGACGCACGTGCGGCGAGCGGATCGTCGCGCTCGCCGTCGGTGTCGGCCACTTCGGTCGTCTCGTCCACTTCAGGACCGTCCACAGCGGTCGCCGTGGTGTCGACGATCGGCAGGTCGAAACCGATGATCAGCCGCGTACCCGACGGCAAATCGGCGAGTTGCGCGGCGACGACCTCGGCGGTTTCGCGCACGACCTCGCGGCCGCACTGACGGCAGAACGTGCGGCCCACGCGCGCGTAGAGCAGGCGCATGTAGTCGTGAATTTCCGTTGTCGTGCCGACGGTCGAGCGCGGGTTCCGGATGCTGTTCTTCTGCCGAATGGCGATGGCGGGCGAGATGCCGTCGATCCGATCGACGTCCGGCTTCTCCATCCGTTCGAGAAACTGGCGCGCGTAGGCCGACAGCGACTCCACGTAACGGCGCTGCCCTTCGGCGTAGATCGTGTCGAAGGCGAGCGACGACTTACCCGATCCGCTGACACCGGTGACGATGATCAGCGCCCCGGATGGCAGCGTCAGGTCGATGTTCTTGAGATTGTGCGTGCGCGCGCCGCGCACGACGAGATCGGCCGCGGCCTCTGCCGCCGACGCCGGGGTTGTGTGCACAGTCAGCTTTCCTGGGAAACGGCTAAACAGTGATCGTAACAGGGCGATGCAGGCGAGGCAACCGGACTTATCATTAACGGGACGATGAAACCTGATCAGTTCGACGATCGATCACGATCTCGACGTTGGTTCCTGCGGCTCGGCGCGGCCTGGAGCGCCGCGCTCGTCGCCTGCCGCCGTCAGCCGGGCGGGAAATCTGCGGCCGGCGAGCCGCGCGCGCTCGGCGCGCCGATCCGCGAATATGGCAGCCGCTCGAAGTTCGAATCGGCGAAGCGGTTCGTTCAGCAGGAGCGCCAGGCTCCGCTCGAAGAAGCGGCCAGCCAGACGCCGCTGCACGAGACCTGCGGCATCATCACGCCCTCGTCGCTGCATTTCGAGCGTCATCACTCCGGTGTGCCTGACCTCGATCCGGCAACGCACACGCTGACGATCCACGGGCTCGTCGAGCGGCCGCTGGTCTTCACCGTCGACGAGTTGAAGCGGCTGCCGTCGGCGTCGCGCATCTACTTTCTCGAGTGCTCCGGGAACAGCCGCAGTGAATGGCGCAGCAGCGGCACCACCGACGTGCAGCGGGCCCACGGGTTGACGAGCTGCAGCGAGTGGACCGGCGTGCGGCTGTCGACGCTGCTGCACGAATGTGGCGTCAAACCGGAAGGCAGCTGGATTCTCGCGGAGGGCGCCGATCCTGGCCGTCACGATCGCAGCATACCAATCGCGAAGGCGATGGACGATGCGATGGTGGCGTACGGCCAGAACGGAGAGGCGCTTCGTCCCGAGCAGGGCTATCCGCTGCGGTTGATCCTTCCGGGCTGGGAAGGCAACGCCAACGTGAAGTGGCTGCGGCGCATCGAGGTGCTCGATCAGCCGGCGATGTCGCGCGAGGAGACCTCGAAGTACACGGACCTGATGTCCGACGGCACCGCGCGGCAGTTCACGTTCTACATGGAAGCGAAGTCGGTGATCACGCGGCCATCAGCCGGAGACAAGCTGCACGGACCTGGCGTGTACGAATTGACGGGGCTCGCATGGTCGGGCCGCGGCGCGATCGAGCGCGTCGAGATCACGACCGACGGCGGTCGGACATGGCAGGCCGCCGAGCTCCAGACACCCGTTCTGCCGAAGGCGCACACACGCTTCCGCTGGTCGTGGAAGTGGGACGGCCGCGACGCGATCATCGCATCGCGAGCCACCGACGACACGGGTTATACGCAGCCGAATGTGGCCGATCTCATCGCCGTCCGCGGATTGCAGTCCGGATATCACAACAACGGCATTCAGTTCTGGACCATCGCGTCGGATGGAACGGTGACAAATGGGAACCGGGCATAGCCTCCGGTGGCGGATTTCAATTCCTGCGGTGATTGTGATGTGTGCCGCGGTCCTGTCTGTGCCGCGACTTCGCGCGCAGTCACCGTCCTTCGGCGTCGGCCGTGCGCCGACAGCGGACGAACTGAAGGCGATCGACATCGAAGTCCTGCCCGATGGCCGCGGTCTTCCACCGGGGAGTGGCACCGCACGTACGGGTAAGGACGTATATACGAGTCGCTGCGCGACATGTCACGGTCCGACCGGCAAGGAAGGACCGCAGGACGTGCTCGTCGGCGGAAAGGGAACGCTGAACACGTCGAAGCCGCTCAAGACGGTCGGCAGCTACTGGCCGTACGCGGCGACGCTCTGGGACTACATTCGGCGCGCGATGCCGTTCGATCATCCGGGCACGATGTCGAGCGACGACGTCTACTCGACCACGGCGTATCTGCTCTTCCTGAATGGAATCGTCGGCGAAGACGACGTACTCGATCGAACGACGCTGCCCAGAGTGCAGATGCCGAACCGCAACGGATTCGTCGAGGACCCGCGGCCTGACGTCCCCGTCAAACGGCGCGAATGATCACCCGGTGCGATTTCCGCGCTCAAACATCGTCAGCGTCCACGTGTCCGATTCGACATCCTGGCGGACGATGTACACGTCGCCGTCCTCTGCGCGCAGCTTGAAGTACCGATGGTCGGGCGCCAGCCATTGATCGAGGACCTCGGCGACAGGTATGCGCCGATCGCCGAGAACGACGGCGCGCGGCGTCTGTTCGCCGCGATATCCGGCGTAACACTCGACCGCGATTTCCAACAGTTCCCGCATGTTCCCGCATCGTCGCGCGCGCAGGCGCGAGCAAGGCGCCTTGGCACCGACGGCACCGTGGCACCTTCAAACCGTCGTGCTAAAATATCGCGTTCACGCTGGCCGGCGTAGCTCAGTTGGCAGAGCAGTCGATTCGTAATCGACAGGTCATCGGTTCAAGTCCGATCGCCGGCTCCATCAAGACTCCCCCTGAACAATCGAGGTCCCGAGGCGGCCGCCGCCGTGGCGTTTCTGCTTGCACGTCGTCTCGCCGCGACCGGCGGAGGGTCGGCGGGATGGTCACATTCCCCTGGCTGCCGGCGTCCCCGGCGCTGCCGGGAGAAAGCGCACCAACAGCACGCGCTGAAATTCAAGAGCGTTGCCAAGGCGTGAGAGGAATCGCACTCGACAGATCATCGGGTCACGTGCGATCGGGGACTTCAGTCTGTCCTTTCGTCCCCCGGCACTCCCAGCACAGATTGCAGGCGTCACCGCCGGCCGCGCAGGCCAGCACCCGCTCGATGACGGCCGCCTCCGCCGGCTTGACGATGTGAACGTCGAAGCCGGCCTCGCGCGCGCGGATCTTGTCCTCTTCGTGTCCCCAGCCGGTGATGGCCGCGAGGAACACGCCGGCGCCGTGCCGCGCGCGGAACTCCCGCGCGAGATCGTAGCCGTTCTTTCCAGGAAGTCCGATGTCGAGCAGCGCGACGTCGGGGTTGAATTCCTCGAACACCCGTTCGGCCGCCCAGGGATCGAAGGTGACCCGCGTCCGGTGACCGAACACCATCACCAGCTTCGACAGCATCTGCGCGGCGTCGGCGTCGTCGTCGACGATGAGCACTCTGAGTGAGCGTGGCGCGAGCCGCCGGCCGTGTGCCCGTCGATCTTCCATCGTCCGTCATCATCACACGGCCGACGGCTCTTCGGTTCACGCAATTTGCGACGCGCTGTGCGATCAATCCTCTAGAACACCGGTACGGTCATCGTCTGCGTGTGACGCGTGCCGGACTGGTCGACCAGGACGACGTTCGCCAGGAGCGCCTGCGGCTGGAACGCCACGCACGTGAACTGCGGAAAGAACGCAAATGTGCGCTGCGTGCCGGCGCGAACCGTCGTGGACCCGAACTTCGCGGCGAGATCGGTGGCCGACACGAGGAGCGGCGATCCGCCGAGGCTTTCACCGCTGATGAGCTGAAAGCTCGCCTGGTTCAGCGAGATCGTGCTGGTCGTGTTCAGCAGCAGATCGAACTGGGTCGTGAACGTCGGGAAGAGCGGGCAGCCGACGGCGACGATCGGCGTGACGACGAGTCGCTGCGGCACGATCGCGGTGGTGAACGTGATGCTGCCCCACTGGAAGACGCCGCCCGAGACCGGTTTGTCGTCGTTGCATGCAGCCAGGCCGATGACGAAGAACGCAGCGATGATCACGATCGGCAGTCGCTTCGACGAGCGGGGGAAACTCGCCATAGGAACACTCCTTCACCGTGTTTGCGGGGTTACGAACCTGAGGGCGGCCGGCTGCGATACATCCCGCGAATGCTAGTAGATCGTTTTGCGGGCACGCAAGAGCCGCGGGAATGAGGTATAACCGGCGTTTCGCCGGCGGACGAGGCTCTTTTCTGGAGGTTCGTATGCCCTTTCGTATCTGCGCGATTTTCATACTTCTTGCTGCCGGCCTGCACGCCGCGCCCGCACGCGCGCAAGTGCAGGGCACCGGGCTCGCCGGCGCCGTCACCGACGCGCAAGGCGCGGTGCTGCCGGGCGTCACCGTCACCGCGTCGTCACCAGCTCTCATCGGTACGCAGACCGTCGTCACGGAACCGAACGGAACGTATCGATTTCCATCGCTGCCGGAAGGAACCTACGCGCTGACGTTCGAGCTGACCGGATTCCAGACGTTCAAGCGCGCGAACATCGTCCTCGCGCTCGGCCAGAGGCTGACCGTCGACGCGCAGCTCCAGGTGCAGTCGCTGCAGGAGAGCGTCACGGTGATGGCCGAGTCTCCTGTCGTCGACGTGCAGACCACGGCAGTCGGCTCGACGCTGAACACGCAGAAATTGATTGGCGTGCCGACCGCGACAGATCTATGGAGCGCGCTCGCGCGATCGCCGGGCGTGCGCATGCAGGGATACGACGTCGGCGGCAGCCACAAGAGCGAGCAGACCGGATACGAAGCGTTCGGCGTCCGCGGTCAGGCCCGCGTGGTCACCGAGGGCGTCGACACGACCGAAGGCGCCAACGGCGCCGGCTTCTATCAGGATTACTACGCGCAGAACGAGATCGCGGTGAACGCGGCGGGCCAGGACGTCACGATGAACACGCCGGGCGCGATGGTGATGTCGTCAATCAAGAGCGGCGGCAATCAGCTCAGAGGTCTCGTGACGCTGGCGTACGAACCGATCTCGCTCATCGCCGATAACATCGACGCTGAGCATACCGCACGCGGCTTCACCGGCGTGCCGAACAACAAGTTCTGGGAGTTCCATCCCGATCTCGGCGGCCCGATCATCCGCGACAAGCTGTGGTTCTTCGGCGCGTACAACCACTTCACGATCGACGAGGACATCAGCGGCGTTCCGCACGACCGCGCGACGTATCAGGGCTACTACAACAACTTCACGACCAAGGAGACGTTCAAGGCGAGCGCGAAGGACACCATCATCGGCTACTACCAGCTCGGAAAGCTGCGCACGCCGAACCGCAATCTGTCGGCGTTGACGAGCCCCGAATCGGCGGCGACGCAGAACAGCTCGACGCACATGTACAACGGCAAGTGGCAGCGCGTCTGGAGCAACCGCCTGTTCTCGGAGCTGAACGTCGGCGACTTCGGTTATCACTTCCCGCAGGGACCGCTCGTCGACTATCGCACCAATCCGCCGCGCATCGACACCACCACCGGCGTGCAGACCGGCGCGGCGTTCGCGGCGGCGGGCGCGAACGGACCGTTCGTCATCGAGCGCAACAAGCCGCAGATCTTCGCGACCGCCACGTACTATCTGCCGACCGGCGTCGGCAGCCACGATCTGAAAGGCGGCATCGAGTGGATTGACGACGCGCAGCTGACGGAGAACACGGGCGAGTCGGGACCGGTGTATTACCAGGACGCCGGCGGCAAGCCGGATCAGGTCCAGCTGTTCAACTTCGGCAACACCGCCACGCTCGGCACCGAGTGGACCGGCGCCGACAATCGCAACCGGCGTCAGGCGGTGTTCGCGCAGGATCGCTGGTCGGTGACGAACCGCGTGACGCTGACGCTTGGCGTGCGGTACGACAGGCAACGGCCATACTACAAAGCGTCTACGCTCGCGCCAACGCTGCGCGACATCTTCGCAGCCACCGCGATTCCCGGTGCCACGCTCCTCGTGCGCAACACGGTGGCGCCACGCATCGGCGTCAGCATCGATCCCACCGGCGACACGAAATCGGCGGTGAAGGCGTTCTACGGCCGCTACTACAACAATATGGCGCAGGACTTCGCGAACCTGAATCCGGGCGGCGCCGCATCGCGGACCTACAAGTTCATCGATCTCAACGGCAACACTCTCTATGACGGCACGCAGGAGCTCGGCACGCTCGTCGCGACGACGGGTGGCACGACAACGACGCTCGATCCCGCGCTGAAAGTGCCACACGCTGACGAGGTCGATCTCTCCTACAGCCGGCAGTTCTGGGGTGAGTCGTCGGCGCGTGTCGCGTACGTGCGCAAGATGGTGCGCGACATCTACGCGAACTTCAACGTCGCGCGCGAAGGACAGTTCACGGTGCCGATCAGCGCACCGGTCACGCTCCGCAGCTTCGACGGCGGCATTCAGGGGATCACCGTGTTTACGGTCTACGACATCCCTGCGTCGCTGCGCGGCGTCGTGCGCAATCAGTTCACGAACATCCCGGCGTCAGTCGGCGGCGGAGCGTACAACTACAACACGTTCGAGCTCGCGTTCAACAAACGCTTCGCCGGCGGATTGTTCTTCGACAGCAGCTTCGACTATCTGACGCGCGACGAACTGAGGCAGAACACCGCGAGCACCAACCCGTTCGCCACCGATCCGCTCGCGATCAACTACTTCCAGAACGTCTACCCGACCGTGTCGAACCGGCAGACCAGTTCGACCTGGCAGGCGCATTTCGCCGGGCGGTATCAGTTCGCGTACGGAATCGGCGCGGGTGCGAACGTGCAGGTGCAAAGCGGATGGCCGTACGCGCGGCTCGTTCAGGTGTCGCTGCCGAACGCCGGCACGCAGACCTTCTTCCAGGAAGACATTCGCACCAACCGATCGGACACGGTGCCGCTCGTGGGCCTGCGCGCCGACAAATCGTGGCGCTTCCGCGACCACCGATTCATGTTGATGCTCGACGTGTTCAACGTGACGAACTCGAACGCAGTGACGAACTTTGCGCTGATCAACGGTCCGAACTACAACAAGATCCTCGCGGCGCTGCAG
>Ga0075426_10000949_pt1 | contig 20357 bp, 21 predicted proteins | sample SoiMethybrSBSTD5_FD_75304 | JGI IMG/M metagenome (GOLD analysis project Ga0075426, IMG submission 75304) | Bulk soil microbial communities from a Populus tree surrounding site in Tennessee, USA - Soil MetaG P. TD hybrid SBSTD5 | ecosystem: Environmental > Terrestrial > Soil > Tree plantation...
GTCCTGCGCCGTGATGACAGTGACCGGTTGCAGAGTCTGAGAGCGTGGTTGCGGAAACCGCGTGGCGGTCACGACGACGGCATCGTCCTGTGCAGCGGCGGAAAGCATGAACCCGGCGGCGAGGACGCCGGAGATGAAGCGCAGCATGTGAAACCTTTCTGGCGTCGACCCCGACGCCCAAGCGGTTAGGAAAGGCTTTCAGGCCGGTCTCCGGACTCGCGAGCGCTTTGCCGCTCACCTTCCCGCGCTTAGCGCAGTGGTGGTGCTCGAGCGGTTCTTCTCGCTTACCGTTGCGGGGGCAGTCGAGGCTTTGCACCTCGTTCCCGTACACCTGGCAGCGCCGCTATGGTAATGCGTGACCCCGCGACAAGGTCATGAACTACATGCAAAACCCGTCGTTAATTCTTGACGCAGCTTGAAATTTGCAACATAGTCGCGCTCCGTGGAGGCGGAGTTCAACTCGCTGGAAGCCAAGGTCGAGCAGTTCGTCGAGGTGTGCGAGCGCCTGCGCGCCGAGAACAACGCGCTGCGCCAGCAGCTCGCGGCCGCGCAGAACGACGCGAAGCGCCTTCATGAAAAGATCGACGGCGCCAAATCGCGTCTCGAGGGGCTCCTTAATCGGCTGCCGGGCTGATGGCCGCATCTAATGGCTGAAGCGGCGAAGACGGTGGAAGTGCAGCTCCTCGGCCGCACTTACCGCGTCGCCTGCGAGGACGAAGAGCGCGAGTCGCTGATGCAGGCGGTGGCCTATCTCGACGGCAAGATGAACGAGATCCGGCGTGCGGGTAAAGTGATGGGCGCCGAGCGCATCGCGGTGATGGCCGCGCTCAACGTGGCCCACGAATTGCTCAGTGTCAAGATCGGCTCGGGCTTCGACGTCGGCCAGGCAAAGCGCCGCCTGTCCGCGATCGAGTCGCGCCTCGACGAGGCGATTGCAAAACAGGAAAAGTTGTTCTAAAAGATTCCTGTTCCCTGCTGTGCACGACAGGGCTCAAATTTTCCGAACCGATAGCTTCCTTCGGTTGCGGACCTAGGTCACTGTTGTGATCGTCCCCGCGCCCGCAGTTCTTACTCGGGCGCGAGCCGGACGAACCTGATGTGACCGGAAAGCGACCACCCTGTTTAGCCAGGGTTCGGGAGCCGAGCCCACCGGCACGAGCGGGGGACGCTCCTCCTCCATAAGATGAAATACTGGCTCATGAAGAGCGAGCCCGACGAGTGCTCGATCGACGACGTGCTCGCGGCGCCCGAACGCAAGACCGCGTGGAGCGGCGTGCGCAACTACCAGGCGCGCAACTTCATGCGCGACGAGATGCGCGTCGGCGATGGCGTGCTTTTCTATCACTCGAGCTGCCCCGAGCCGGGTATCGCCGGTATCGCGGAGGTCGCGTCGGCGCCTTATACCGATAGCACGCAATTCGATCGCAAGAGCCCGTACTACGACCCGGCGTCCAAAAAAGACGATCCGCGGTGGATCAACGTCGATGTACGCGCGCTCCGCAAGACGCGCCTGGTTTCATTAGCGGAAATCAGAAAACACAAAGCGCTCGCCAAGATGGTGTTGCTGCGCCCGGGCAACCGGCTGTCCATAACGCCCGTGAGCGCCGCAGAGTGGCGCTACATCACCGGCCGGCTCGTTTGAAGAACGACACGCTGTTGCGCGCGCTCGCGCGCCAGCCCACCGAGCACACGCCGATCTGGCTCATGCGCCAGGCGGGCCGTTATCTTCCGGAATACAACGCGACGCGTGCCAAGGCGGGAAGCTTTCTCGCGCTCGCCAAAACGCCCGCGCTCGCGACCGAGGTGACGCTGCAGCCGCTCGAGCGATTCGCGCTCGACGCCGCGATCCTCTTCTCCGACATCCTCACCATTCCGGATGCGATGGGCCTCGGCCTCGGCTTCACGGAGGGCGAGGGGCCGCGCTTCGAGCGGCCAGTGCGCGATGAGCGTGCAGTTGCATCGCTAAGCGCGCCCGACCCCACGGCGGAGCTGCGCTACGTCCTGGACGCGGTGCGCGAGATCAAGCGTGCGCTGCGCGATCGCCTGCCGCTCATCGGATTTTCGGGCAGTCCTTTCACCCTCGCCTGCTACATGATCGAAGGCGGCGGCAGCGACGATTGGCGCACGGTGAAGACCATGCGCCATGCGCGACCCGAGCTTCTCAGCCGCATCCTCGAAGTGAACACGCGCGCCGTAACCGATTACCTCAAGGCGCAGGTCGAGGCGGGAATCGAAGTGGCGATGATCTTCGACACTTGGGGCGGCGTTCTTGCCTACGAGGACTACGTGCCCTTCTCGCTCGAGTACACGCGTCGCATCGTGAAGGAGCTCACCTTGCCCGTGATCCTTTTCACCAAAGGCGGCAATCCATGGCTCGCCGAAATGATGGCGAGCGGCGTCGCTTGCGTCGGGCTCGACTGGACGAGCGACCCGCGTCGCGCGCGCGTGCTCGCCAACGCGCGCGTCGCGCTGCAAGGCAATCTGGATCCGGCGGCGTTGTTCGCTCCGGAGAACGCGGTGCGCGGCGCGGCGCGCAAGGTCCTCGATGCTTTTGGTCCCGAGCCCGGCCACATCTTCAATCTCGGCCACGGAATCGCACCCACCACACCTGTGGCGGCGGTGGCAGCGCTCGTAGACGAAGTGCGCGCTTACAGCCGCGGCCGGTCGAAAAACCGCAGCTCCTCTTGACTTATGCACAAACACGCCTCTCCTAGAGGGCAACGGCAGTGGGCGCGTAGTTCCCTAGCTACGGTGCCGTAAGCCGCTGAACGCACGGGGAAAACAAGCCATCTGGATGAGGGGCCGCTATGCGAAACTGCGCCGGTCCGCCTGTGTTACGCAAGTATGAAGCGCTTACCCACAGTTTTGTCCACAGACCCTAAGTCATTGCCTGCGCGGGAAAATTCGTGCGTCCGAGTGGCGCTGGCCGTGCCGCTGCCGCGGCTCTTCGATTACTCGGTTCCGGCCGGTGCACGCGCGGCTTCCGGCGATCGCGTCACGGTGCCGCTTGGCCGGCGCAACCAGACCGGCGTGGTGATCGAAGCCGACATCGCGAGCGACGTCGCGCTCGATCGCCTGAAGTCGATCATCGATGTGCGCGGCGATGCGCCGCGCCTTCCCGCGGATTGGCTCGAATTGATGCAATTTCTTTCGTCGTATTACCAGCGGCCGCTCGGCGAAACGGTGATCGCTGCCTTGCCGCCGAGACTGCGCTCCGTAAAGCCGCTGCCGCGCAAGGCGCTCGCGCCGCCCGACGATGGCGGCAGCGCCCGCTTCGTCGCCACACACGCGCTCAACGAAGCGCAGGCGCGCGCGGTAGAGGCGATTGGTGCCAGGCTGGGCGCCTTTACGGCGGTGCTGCTGCATGGCGTTACCGGAAGCGGCAAGACCGAGGTTTACCTGCACCTCATCGCGCGGGTGCTCGAGCGCGGCGGCCAGGCGCTCGTCCTCGTTCCCGAGATCAGCCTCACGCCGCAGCTGGAAGCGCGCTTTCGCGAGGCCTTTCCCGAGGCGCGGATCGCGCTCATGCACAGCGCGCTCGAGGACGTAGCGCGCACGGCAGCATGGCTTTCGGCCGCTCGCGGCGACACCGGCATCGTCCTCGGCACACGCCTCGCGGTGCTGGCGCCGTTGCCGAAGCTCGGGCTCATCGTGGTCGACGAGGAGCACGACAACTCCTTCAAGCAGCAGGAAGGCGTGCGGTACTCGGGGCGCGATGTCGCCGTGTATCGCGCGAGACTCGCCGGCTGCCCCGTCGTCCTCGGCAGCGCCACGCCGTCGCTCGAGAGCTGGTACAACTTCCGCCAGGGACGCTACGAGCGCATCGAGCTTGCCCGGCGCGCAGCGCCCGGCGCCGAGCTGCCGCTCGTGCGCACAATCGATTTGCGCGCCGCGCCGCTCGACGAGGGGTTCGCCACGCCCGTGCTAGGCGCGATCGCCGAGCGCCTTGCCCGCGGCGAGCAGAGCCTCGTGTTCATCAACCGGCGTGGCTACGCGCCCGTCCTCACCTGTGAGGCGTGCGGCTGGTGCGCAGCCTGCGCACGCTGCACGGCGCACCTTGTCCTGCATGCGGCAGATCGGCGCCTGCGCTGTCACCATTGCGGGGCCGAAGAAGCCATTGCACGCGCCTGCCCGACTTGCGGCAACGTCGACCTGAAGGCGATGGGCCGTGGCACGCAGCGTATCGAAGAGACGCTCGCGACCCGCTTCCCCCGGGCGCGCATCGTGCGCATCGACCGCGACAGCGCGCGTCGGCGCGCCGAGCTCGTGCGCACGCTCGCGGGGTTGCGCCGGGGCGAAGGCGACATCCTCGTGGGGACGCAGCTTCTCGCCAAGGGGCACGATTTCCCGGGCCTTACCTTCGTCGCGGTGCTGAACGCCGACAATGCGCTTCTTTCGACCGACTATCGCTCGGCCGAGCGCCTCTACGCCGTGATCGCGCAGGTCGCCGGCCGCGCCGGCCGCCGCGCGCAGCGTGGCGAGGTGATGGTGCAGACCCGCTATCCCGATCACCCGCTGTTCGCGGCACTGGTCGAGCATGACTTTGCGCGCTTCGCCGAAGCCCAGCTCGAGGAGCGCCGCAGCGCCGGCTTTCCGCCGTATGTGTTCGAGGCGGCCTTGCGCGCTGAAGCGCCAGAGCTCGCGGAGGCGCTTGCCTTCCTGCGCGACGCCCGGACGCTGGTCGAGCCGCCGGAGCCAGTGCGGGTATTCGATCCCGTGCCGAACGTCATAACCCGCCGCGCCGGCTGGGAGCGCGCTCAGCTTGTCATGCAGTCGCGCTCGCGCCCGGCGCTCCAGGACTATCTGGCGGCGCTGAGCGCGCGGCTCTTCGATGCCGCGCCGCGCGCGGTACGCTGGCACCTGGACGTGGACCCGATCGAGTTCGATTGATGGCGGCCGACCCGAAGGCGAACCTCGAAGCGGCCTTGCGCGCCGCCTTGGCCAAGCTGGCGCCGTCCCATGCCGGCGCGGCGATCGTGCTGGAGCGGCCGAAGCAGCGCGAGCACGGCGACTTCTCCACGAACATCGCGCTACAGCTCGCGAAGCCGCTCAAGCGCAATCCGCGCGAGCTTGCCCAGGAGATCGCGCGCGCAGCGGCGCCCGAAGGGTTCGAAGCGGCCACCGTCGCCGGCCCCGGGTTCATCAATTTCCGGCTCGCCGGCGGCGCGCGTCACGCGGTGATCGCGCGCATTCTCGAGCAGAAATCACGCTATGGCTGGGCGCCGCAGGCGGCCGGCGAGAGCGTGCAGGTCGAATTCGTCTCGGCCAATCCGACTGGCCCGCTGCACGTCGGCCATGGCCGCCAGGCGGCGCTCGGCGATGCGATCGCGGCGCTCCTCGAATCGCAGGGCCAGAAGGTGACACGCGAGTTTTACTACAACGACGCGGGCGCGCAGATCGAGAAGCTCGCATGGTCGGTGCAGGCTCGAGCCAAGGGCATCCGCCCCGGCGATGCCGGCTGGCCGGCCGAAGGTTATGCCGGCGAATACATCGAGGACATCGCGCGCGAGTTCACGGGTGATGTGGACGACGGCGAAGCAGTGCGCCGCTTCGCGGTCGAGTATCTGCGCCGCGAGCAGGACGCCGACCTCGCGGCCTTCGGCGTCAAGTTCGACGTCTACTACCTGGAGTCGAGCCTGTACACCGAGGGCAAGGTCGACGCGGTGGTCAAAGCGCTGGTCGCGAGCGGAAAGACGTATGAGAAAGATGGCGCGCTGTGGCTGCGCACCACCGACTACGGCGACGACAAGGATCGCGTCGTGCGCAAGTCCGACGGCAGCTATACCTACTTCGTTCCCGACGTCGCCTATCACCTCACGAAGTGGCAGCGCGGCTTTCGGCGCGTGATCAACGTGCAGGGCACCGATCATCACAGCACGATCACCCGCGTGCGCGCCGGATTGCAGGCGCTCGACGTGGGAATTCCCGAGGGATGGCCCGACTACGTGCTGCACAGCCTGGTGAAGGTGATGCGCGGCGGAGAGGAAGTGAAGATCTCGAAGCGCGCCGGCTCCTACGTGACGGTACGCGATCTTATCGACTGGGTAGGACGCGACGCGGTGCGCTTCTTCCTCGTGTCGCGCAAGGCCGATTCGGAGTTCGTGTTCGACGTCGATCTCGCGCGGCAGAAGAGCGACGAGAACCCGGTGTACTACGTGCAGTACGCGCACGCGCGCGTGTGCAGCGTGTTCGCGCAATGGGGCGGCGATGAGCGCGCGCTCAGCACTGCCAATCTGGACGTATTACGCGGCGAGCGCGAAGCGACGCTTGCGCGGCTGCTCGATGAATTCCCCGAGACGCTGGCCGTCGCGGCGCGCGAAGCCGCGCCGCACGACATCGCCTTCTACCTGCGCGAACTCGCGGCGCAGTTTCACAGCTACTATAATGCCGAGCGCATCCTCGTCGACGACGAGGAGCTGCGCGTGGCGCGCCTTGCGCTCTGCGCCGCAGTCCGCCAAACGCTGGCCAACGGGCTGTCGCTGATCGGCGTCAGCGCCCCGGAGAAGATGTGAGCGCACAAGCAAGATCCTCGAGCACGCGCAAACGCGCCGGCGGCAGTTTCGTCGTCGGCATGGCTGTCGGCGTCGTGCTTGGTTTGGCAGTGGCGCTCGCCATCGCCTTCTACCTCAACAAGTCGCCGACGCCGTTCCAGACGGCAAAGCCCAAGGCGGAAAAGGACCATTCCGGCAAGCCGCCGGCGATCGCCGGCCTCCCGCAGGGGTCATCCGCGCCCGCGGCGGCGAGCGAAAAGCCGAAGTTCGACTTCTATCGCATCCTGCCGGGGCAGGAAGAGCCGGTGAGCGAGAAGGAGCTCAAGGAACGCGCGCGCCTCGCGCGCAGTCAACAGGAAAGCTCGTCGGACGTTTATTTCATTCAGGCGGGCTCGTTCCAGAATCCGGCCGAGGCCGACAACCAGAAAGCGAGGCTCGCGATTCTTGGCTACGAATCGAGCGTGGAGCCGGCGAACCTGCCCGACAAGGGCACCTGGTACCGCGTGCGCCTCGGGCCTTACAAGAAGGTCGATGAGCTTAATCGCGTGCGCCAGGCGCTCGCCCAGAACGGCATCGAGGCGAGCCTCATCAAGGTAAAGGAGCCGCAAAAGGAATGAAGAGGATTTTTTCGCTGTTCATCGCCGCGCTCATCGCGGCGCCGCTGATCGCGCTCGCGCAGCAGGGCGAGCATCAATACACCGAGCTCAAGCCGCCCCAGCCGGTCGACACCGGCGGCAAGAAGATCGAGGTCGTCGAGTTCTTCTGGTACGGCTGCCCGCACTGCTACAACCTCGAGCCGCAGCTGGAGGCCTGGGTGAAGAAACTGCCACCCGACGTGGCCTTTCGCCGCATCCCGGCCATCTTCAACGAGCGCTGGGGACACGACGCGGCGATCTTCTATACGTTCGAGGCGCTCGGCGTCCTCGAGCGCCTGCACCGGCCTTTTTTCGATGCGATCCATCGCGACCACCTGCGCACGGACAGCCAGGAGGCGATGACGCAGTGGCTCTCCCGCAATGGCGTCGATCCGAAGAAGTTCTTCGACACGATGAAATCCTTCGGCGTGCAGAGCAAGACCAAGCGCGCGATCCAGCTCACCACGGCCTACAAGATCGACGGCACGCCCGCCATGGCGGTGCAGGGACGCTATACCGTGAGCGCGGAGCAGGGCGGCAGCCGCGAGGGCATGCTCGATACCGTGTCCTACCTCGTCGACATGCTCAGGAAGGGCAAATAGCGCCGCAGCGCGTCGTCATCACCGGTGCCTCCTCGGGCATCGGCGAAGCGCTGGCGCGCTACTACGCTTCCCCGCAAGCCACGCTCGGCCTCATCGCCCGCCGGCCCGGGCCGAGCGGGCTGCCGGGCACCGTCGTCAACTACCCGCTCGACGTCAGCGATGCGCCGGCGCTCGAGCGGGCGGCGGGCGACTTCGTTGCGCGCTTCGGCGCGCCGGATCTCGTCATCGCCAACGCCGGCATCTCGGCCGGCACGTCGAGCGAAGCGCTGCAGGACACGGCAAAGCTGCGCCGCGTGCTCGAGGTGAATGTGGTCGGCCTCGCCGCCACGCTTGCCGCCTTCGCTCCGGCCATGCGCAGCGCAGGACGCGGCACGCTCGCCGGCATCGCGAGCGTCGCCGGCTTCCGCGGCCTCGCGGGTAATGGCGCCTACAGCGCCTCTAAGGCCGCCGCGCGCGTCTGGATGGAAAGCCTGCGCGCCGAGCTCTACGGCTCGGGCGTCTCGGTGGTCTGCATCTGCCCCGGCTACATCGACACGCCGCTCACCCGCGTCAACCGCTTCCGCATGCCGTTCCTGATTTCCGCGGAGGAGGCAGCGCCGAAGATCGCGCACGCCATCGCGGCGCGCCGGCGCCTGACCGTAATTCCGTGGCAGATGGCGCTCGTATCGCTGGTGCTGCGACCAATGCCGGGATGGCTCTTCGACCGGCTTGCGTCGCGCGCGCCACGCAAGCCCCGCGACTAGAAAATGGTGACTGTCACCATTTATCGCTGAAGGCGCAGCATGGCGTAGCTGCCGGGCGCATCCTCGATCGCATTCGATGGAATGCGCGCGGGGACCTTGTCGCCGGCGTTGCGGGCTTCCATCCACCGCTGCCAGTCGGTCCACCACGAGCCGGGTTGCTGCGTCGCGCCGGCGAACCATTCCTCCGCCGTGGCGGCGAAGGTGTCGTTCGTCCAGTAGTGGTACTTCTTGGCCGCGGGCGGATTGACGATGCCTGCGATGTGGCCAGAGCCGCCGAGGACGAAACGCACGGGACCGCCGAGGTAGCGCGCGCCCTTGTAGGTGGTCTTCCAGGGCGCGATGTGGTCCTCGACCGTGGAGATGAAGTAGCTCGGCAGCTTCGCCTTGGCGAGATCTATGGGCACGCCGGCGAGCGTGATACCGCCTGGCACGCCCATGAGGTTCTTCAGGTACATGTTGCGCAGGTAGTAACTGTGCATGCGTGCCGGCATGCGCGTGGAATCGGCGTTCCAGTAGAGCAGGTCGAAGGGGAATGGATCCTTGCCGAGCAGATAGTTGTTCACCACGAAGGACCAGACCAGGTCGTTCGCGCGCATCAGGTTGAACGTGCTCGCCATCTCCGAGCCCTCGAGATAGCCGCGCTCGTTCATCTTGCGCTCGAGCGCCGCGACAGACTCCTCGTCGATGAAGACGCCGAGCTCGCCCGGCTGCGAGAAATCGAGCAGGCTCACGAAGTAGGTTGCGCTCTTTACCCGCTCGTCGTTTTTCGCGGCGAGGTAACCGAGCGTCGCCCCGAGCAGCGTGCCGCCGAGGCAATAGCCGATGAAGTTCACGTCGCGTTCGCCGGTCGCCTTATGCACTGCCTCCAGCGCTGCGAGCGGGCCCTGGATCATGTAGTCGTCGAATCCCTTTTGCGCCAGGCGCGCGTCCGGGTTCACCCATGACAGTACGAAGACCGTGTGCCCCTGCTCCACCGCCCAGCGGATGAAGGAGTTCTTCTCGCGCAGGTCGAGGATGTAGTACTTGTTGATCCACGGCGGGACGATGACGAGCGGCCGGCGATACACCTCGCTCGTAATCGGCAGGTACTGGATGAGCTGCATCAGCTCGTTCTGGTAGATGACCTTGCCGGGGCTCGTGGCGATGTTGCGCCCGAGCTGGAAGGCGCTCTCGTCGGTCATCGAGATGCGCAGCTCGCCGCCGCCGCGCTCGAGGTCTGCAAGCAGGTTGTTCAGCCCGCGCACGAGGTTCTGGCCGCCGCTCGCCACCGTCTCGCGCAGCACCTGCGGATTGGTGAGCAGGAAGTTCGACGGCGCGAGCGCATCCACGTACTGCCGGGTGAAGAACGCCACCTTCCTTTCTGACTCGGGCGGCAACCCCGCCACGTTCGCGACCGTCTGCTGGATGTGCCGCGCCGCGATGAGGTAGGACTGCTTGATGTAGTCGAACAGGAAGTTCTTCGACCAGTCGTCGTCCTTGAAGCGCCAGTCGCCCTTCGCGGGCTCGGCGACCGGCGGCATCTGCACGCCGAGCAATTTCATCCAGCTCGACTGCCAGAGGCGCATCTGATCCATCCACAGGGACAGCGAAGCGCTCGCCACAAGTCCGGGATTCGCGGCGAGGCGTGCGTAGAGGTCCATGAACGCCTTGGCGACGCCCATCTCGTCGCGCAGGGCGGCCGACATGGTTTCCGCCTGCTTGTGGGCGAATTCGCCCAGGATCTTGGAAGAGCGCTCGGCGACCTGCTGGCAGACTTTCGCGAGCTCTTCGGTTTCGTTCTGGTTAGCGGGCTGCATACCGCATGATGCCATCACGTCCCGCGGCGCGCTGCGCCTCGCCCGCATAGTAAAGATAGTGCAGGTGGGCTATCGCCTCGCCCATGGCGAAGAAAGTCTGGTGGGCATCCAGCGGCCGGCGAAAGAGCACGGGCAAGAGCTCGCCCGCGCTGCGCTCGCCTTTGGCGAGCTCGGCCTTGAGCTCGCCGAAGCGCGCGTGGTGGTGCTCCTCGAGCTGGCGCACGCGCTCGTGGGCGCCATGAAACGGCTTGCCGTGCGAGGGCAGGACGAGCACATCCGCCGGCAACTCCCGATAGCGAGCAATCGACTGCAGGAACAAGCGCAGGGGATCGCCCTCGGGGTCGATCGACCACACGCTCACGTTCGTGGAAATGGTCGACAGCAGCATGTCGCCCGCGATGACGACGTTGAGCGGCTCGCAGTAAAGCGACAGGTGCTCGGGCGCGTGCCCATGGCCGACGATCGCCCGCCACGCGTTCTCTGCGACCTTCACCCGATCGCCGTCGATGATGCGGCGATACGAATGCGGAAAGTCCGGCACGAGCTCGCGGTAGCGGTTGCCGCGGCCCGACATGGCGACGTAATGGGCGTCGTCGAGGCCGTTACGCCGGAAGACCGAGAGCACCGCCTCGGTCGTGTAGCCCGCCGCGCTCGCCGCCACGGCATGCGCGGTGAGGTATTCGCCCTGCGTCGTCCAGAGCTCGACGCCGAAGCGCTGGCACAGCCACGCCGCGTTGCCGGCGTGGTCCGGGTGGTAATGCGTGACGATGACGCGCCGGATTGGGCTGAAGCGTTCCAGCAGCCTTTCCCACAGTGTGCGCGTCTGCGCATTGCCGATGCCGGTATCGACGATCGCCCAGCCGCCCTCGTCGCCTACGACCCAGAGGTTAATGTGGTCGAGCGCGAACGGCAGCGGCATGCTGAGCCAGTGGATGGCGGGCGCCACTTCGATCGTCTCGGCGGGCGCCGGCGTCTCGGGCCATGGATACTGGAGTGAAGCCAAAGGAAAATGAGCGCGGCTAAAATCGAGCGTGAACCCTAGCATGGAAACCGAGCGCGCCGAATTTTCGATCAGCGAACTCGCGCGCGAGTTCGACGTCACGCCGCGTGCCATCCGCTTCTACGAGGACCAGGGCCTGCTCGCGCCGCGCCGGGACGGCCAGCGACGCATCTATACGCCGCGCGATCGCACGCGCCTGAAGCTCACGCTGCGCGGCAAGCGCCTCGGCCTCACGCTCGCCGAGATCCGCGAGCTCATCGACATGTACGAGCCGGGGCGCGACGAGCGCCCGCAGCTCGAGCGCTTCCGCCAGGTGCTCGAGGCGCACCGCAAGAGCCTGCTGCAGCAGCGCGCCGATATCCAGGCGCAACTGGCCGAGATCGACACCTTCGAGAAGCGCGTACGCAAGCAGCTCGGCCGCGGCCGCCGCTAGGCCGGGCGGCCGGTTGACGTTTACGTAAACGTAAAGTAGCCTGCCCAGCTCCAATGAACGCGCCCGCCGACCCTCATTTCGCTCTGCGCATCCGCGCGAGCTTCGCCCGCCAGAAGGCGATGGCGCTGATCGGCGCGGCGCTCGCCGCCGTCGATCCCGGCGTCGTGGAGATCCGCCTGCCCTTCCGCGACGAGCTCACGCAGCAGAAGGGTTTCGTGCACGGCGGCATCATCGGCATGATCGCCGACAGCGCCTGCGGCTACGCCGCCTATTCGCTGATGCCGGCCGACTGTTCTCTGGTAACGGTGGAGTACAAGATCAACATCCTCGCCCCGGCCACCTGTGCGCTCAGCGCGCGCGGCGAGGTGGTGAAAGCGGGCCGCACCCTGACCGTGACACGGGGCGAGGTGTACGCTGAAGACCGCACCCATATCGCCACCATGCAGCAGACCCTGATGCGGCTTCCCGGCCGCCCGGACCATCCGGAATGAGCTTTCTCGCCTTCGATCACGGCGAGTCGATCGCCATGCTGCGCGACACGGTGCGCAACTTCGCCACCAAGGAAATCGCGCCGCGCGCGAGCGAGATCGACCGCGCCAACGAATTCCCGCCGGATCTCTGGCGCAAGCTCGGCTCGCTCGGCGTTCTCGGCATCACCGTCGAGGAAGACTACGGCGGCACGGCGATGGGTTATCTCGCGCACGTGATCGCAATGGAGGAAATCTCGCGCGCCTCGGCCTCGATCGGGCTTTCGTACGGCGCGCACTCGAATCTGTGCGTCAACCAGATCCGCCGCAACGGCAGCGAAGCGCAGCGGCGCAAATACCTGCCCAAGCTCGTCTCGGGCGAGCATGTCGGCGCGCTGGCCATGTCGGAGCCCGGCGCCGGCTCTGATGTTGTCGGCATGCGCCTCAAAGCGCAACGCCGCGGCGATCGCTACGTGCTGAACGGCAACAAGATGTGGATCACCAACGGCCCCGATGCCAATGTGCTCGTCATCTACGCCAAGACCAGCGACCAAGGCATCACGGCATTCCTGGTCGAGAAAGGCGCGAAGGGATTTTCCACCGCGCAAAAGCTCGACAAGCTCGGCATGCGCGGCTCGAATACCTGCGAGCTGGTGTTTCGCGATTGCGAAGTGCCCGCCGAGAACATCCTCGGCCGCGAAGGCGAAGGCGTGAAGGTGCTCATGTCGGGCCTCGACTACGAGCGCGCGGTGCTCGCCGGCGGGCCGCTCGGCATCATGGCCGCCTGCCTCGACGTCGTGATGCCGTACGTGCACGAGCGCAAGCAGTTCGGCCAGCCGATCGGCGAATTCCAGCTCATGCAGGGCAAGCTCGCCGACATGTACACCACGTTCTCCGCCTGCCGCGCCTACGTCTACGCCGTCGGGCAAGCGCTCGACCGGGGCGAGACCACCCGCAAGGATGCCGCCGGCGCGATCCTCTACGCGGCGGAGAAAGCCACCTGGATGGCCGGCGAGGCGATCCAGGCGCTCGGTGGCATGGGCTACATCAACGAGACGGCGACCGGACGCCTGTGGCGGGACGCCAAGCTCTACGAGATCGGCGCCGGAACCTCCGAGATCCGCCGCTGGCTCATCGGCCGCGAGCTCTTCGCGGAGACCGGATGAGAGTCGCCACTGCCTTCAGCGAGCGGCTGGGACTGCGCCTGCCGCTCATCCAGGCACCGATGGCCGGCGGGCCGAGCTCGCTCGAGCTCGTCATCGCCGCCACGAGCGCGGGCGCGCTCGGCTCGTTCGGCTTCGCGTATACGCAGCCGGACGAGATGAAGCGTCAGGCTGCCGCCGTGCGCGCAAAGACCGACCGGGCATTCGGCATCAACCTCTTCGTTGCGCCGCTGCCCGACGCCATCCCGGCCGAAGCGCAGCGCGCGGCGCTGGACGCGCTCGCTCGCTATTACCGCGAACTCGACCTGCCGGCGCCCGAGCCGGTGAAGCCCCCGTACGCGCCGGATCTCGAGGCGCAGCTCGCTGCCGTCGAGGACATCCGGCCGCGCGTCTTCACCGTGCACCTCGGCTGCATTGCTCCGCAGCGCTTTCAATCGCGCGGCATCCTCGTTGGCGGCAGCGCCAACTGCGTCGCCGAGGCGAAGAAACTGGAATCCCTCGGCTACGACTTCGTCATCGCGCAAGGCGGCGAAGCCGGCGGCCATCGCGGCTCTTATCTGCGCGATCCGTACGAATCGCTCACCGGCACCCTCGCGCTGACGCGTCTCATCATGCGCGCGGTCCGCGTTCCGGTCGTCGCCGCCGGCGGCATCATGGACGGTGCCGGTATCGCGGCCGTCCTCGCGCTCGGCGCGCAGGCAGCACAGCTCGGTACCGCATTCGTCCCCTGTCCCGAGAGTGGCGCAGCACCCCCCCACAAGGACGCGCTGCTCGCGGCCACTGAGGACGACACGCGCATTACGGAAAAATTTTCCGGCAAGCCGGCGCGCGGCATCGCCAACCGCTTCCTGCGCGAGATGGCAGATGCGCCGCAGCTCGCGTTCCCGGCGCAGAACCAGATCACGGGCAAGCTGCGCGTCGCTGCCGCGAAAGCCGGCAAGGCCGATTACATCGCGCTATGGGCCGGTCAGGCGGCACCGCTCGGACGGCGCTTGCCCGCCGCCGAGCTGATCGACACCCTCGAGAAAGAAACCATTGCTGCGTTGCGCGCCAGCGCGACGCTCATCAAGGAGTAGGCCATGCAATCCGATCCCATCGTCATCGTTTCCGCCGCCCGCACGCCGATGGGCGCCTTCCAGGGAGAGCTCAAGACGTTCGCCGCGCCCGAGCTCGGTGCGGCCGCGATTCGCGCTGCGGTGGAGCGCGCGAAGATCCGTGCGGACGAAGTGCAGGAAGTCATCATGGGTTGCGTGCTTCCGGCCGGCCAGGGCCAGGCGCCGGCGCGCCAGGCGTCGCTCGGCGCCGGACTGCCGTTGAGCGCGGGCTGCGCGACGGTCAACAAGATGTGCGGCTCCGGGATGAAGGCCGCCATGCTTGCGCACGACATCCTTGCTACGGGCAGCGCTGACGTGATCGTTGCCGGCGGCATGGAGTCGATGAGCAATGCGCCCTACCTCTTGCCGAAGGCGCGCGCGGGCCTGCGCATGGGACACGGCCAGGTCATCGACCACATGTTCTACGATGGCCTCGAGGACGCCTACGACAAGGGTCGGCTGATGGGCAGCTTCGCGGAGGACTGCGCGGCCAAATATGCATTCACGAGAGAGGAACAAGACCGCTTCGCCATCGCCTCGCTCACGCGGGCGCAAAAGGCCAACAAGGAAGGCTGGTTCGCCTGGGAGACGACGCCGATGGCGATCAAGGTCGGCAAGGACGAGAAGTTCGTCGAAACGGATGAACAGCCATTCAAAGCCACGCCGGAAAAGATCGGCACGCTCAAGCCCGCGTTCCGCAAGGACGGCACCGTCACGGCCGCCAACTCGAGCTCGATTTCCGATGGCGCTGCCGCGCTGCTCATGATGCGCCGCTCGAGCGCCGAGCGCCGCGGGCTTGCGCCGCTCGCGATCGTCATCGGCCAGTCGACGCACGCGCAGGAGCCGGCCTGGTTCACCACCGCGCCCGTCGGCGCGATCGCCAAGCTCTTCGAGCGCACCGGCTGGAGCGCGAAGACGGTCGATCTCTTCGAGATCAACGAGGCATTCGCCGTCGTCACCATGGCGGCGATGAAGGAGCACCGGCTGCCGCACGACAAGGTGAACGTGCACGGCGGCGCCTGCGCGCTCGGCCACCCGATCGGCGCTTCCGGCGCCCGCATCCTCGTGACGCTGATCGGCGCGCTGCGCAAGTACGGGCTGCGGCGCGGCGTGGCGAGCCTGTGCATCGGCGGCGGCGAAGCGACCGCGATGGCGATCGAGCTCGCCTGATGAAGCGCGAGCTCCAGCAATTATTGGATCGCTCGCGCTTCCTCAGGCCGTATGGCTTCCGCGTCGTCGATGTGAAAGCGGGGCGATGCACCCTCGAGCTGCCGCACCGGCCGGCGCTCGAGCGCCCCGGAGGCATCATCAACGGCCCGGCACTCATGGCGGCCGCGGATTGCGCCATGTGGCTCGCCATCAAGGCGAAGTTGGGAATCGACGGCGACGCGCTCACCTCCGAACTGAACACCGCATTCCTCGCGCCGGCGATGAGCGAGCACGTGTACTGCACCGCCCGCATCCTCAAGTTCGGCCGGCGACGCATCTACGGCGTAGCAGAGTGCCACGGCAAGAAGGGCGGGCTCTTCAGCCACCATACCCTCACGTATATGCGGCCGAACTGAATGGCGCACGAGGAAATCCGCGACGCCGTACGGCGCTATGCGCGCGAGCAGCTCGCGCCGAATGCCGCACGCTGGGATCACGACAAGGAATTTCCGCGTGAGGCGCTGAAAGGCCTCGCCGCCATGGGCCTTTACGGCATCGCCATACCCGAAGAATGGGGCGGCGCGGGTCTCGACTACACCGCGATGGCGATCGCGAGCGAGGAAATCGCCGCCGGCGATTGCGCCACCGCGACGATCGTCGCGGTCAACAATCTCGTCGCCGGCATCCTGAATGGGTACGGCAGCGCCGCGCAGAAAGAGAGATATCTCAAGCCGCTCGCCCGTGGCGAGGTCATCGGCGCCTTTGCGCTCACCGAGCCGCAGGTCGGCTCCGATGCGGCGGCAATCACTACGCGTGCCGAGCGCAAGGACGGCCACTACGTGCTCAATGGCGTGAAGCAATTCATCACCTCGGGCAAGAACGCCGACGTCGCCGTCGTGTTTGCGGTCACCGACAAGGGCGCCGGCAAGAAAGGCATCAGCGCATTCCTGGTGCCGACCAAGACGCCGGGGTGGGTCGTGGCGCGCATCGAGGACAAGGTTGGTCAGCGCGCTTCCGACACCGCGCAGATCGCGCTCGAGAACTGCAAGGTCCCGGCGGACCACCTCCTCGCGCAGGAGGGCGTGGGCTACCGCATCGCGCTCGCCAACCTCGAATCGGGACGCATCAACGTCGCCGCGCAATCGACCGGCGTCGCCCGCACGGCGCTCGAGGCGGCCATCGCTTATGCCCGCGAGCGTAAGAGCATGGGCAAGCCGCTGATCGAGCATCAGGCGATCAGCTTCCGGCTCGCGGACATGGCGACGAAGATAGAGGCCGCGCGCCAGCTTTATCTACACGCGGCGCGGCTGCGCGACGAAGGCAAGCCCTGCATCCGCGAAGCATCGATGGCGAAGCTCTTCGCCTCCGAGATGGCCGAGAAAGTGTGCTCGGACGCCATCCAGATCCACGGCGGCTACGGCTACGTGAGCGACTTCCCGGTCGAGCGCCTGTGGCGCGACGTGCGCGTCACGCAGATCTACGAGGGCGCGAGCGACATCCAGCGCATGGTGATCGGCCGCACGCTGGAGCAGGGATGAGCGCGATCAAGAGCCAGCTCCATACGCGCTCGGCCGAGTTCCGCGCCAATGCCGAGCGCATGCAGGCGCTCGTCGATGACCTGAAGCAGAAGGTCGCGACCGTGAGCGTCGGCGGGGATGCCGCGGCGCGCGACAAGCACACAGCGCGCGGCAAGATGCTGCCGCGCGAGCGCGTGCGCACGCTGCTCGATCCGGGCGCGCCCTTCCTCGAGATCGGCCAGCTCGCCGCCTGGAGCATGTACAGCGGCGACGTCCATAGCGCATCCATCATCTGCGGCATCGGGCTCGTCTCCGGGCGCGAGTGCGTCATCGTCGCCAACGACGCGACGATCAAGGGCGGCACCTATTACCCAATGACGGTGAAGAAGCATCTGCGCGCCCAGGAGATCGCCGCGCAGAACCGGCTGCCGTGCATCTACCTCGTCGACTCGGGCGGCGGCTATCTGCCCGAGCAGGACAACGTCTTCCCGGACCGCGAGCACTTCGGGCGCATCTTCTACAACATCGCCAACATGTCGGCCGCCGGCATTCCGCAGATCGCGTGCGTGATGGGCTCGTGCACCGCCGGGGGCGCCTATGTGCCGGCGATGTCCGACGAGTCGATCATCGTCAAGGGCCAGGGAACCATCTTTCTCGGCGGACCCCCGCTCGTGAAGGCGGCGACCGGCGAGGTCGTCACGCCCGAGGAGCTCGGCGGCGCCGAAGTCCATACGCGTGTCTCCGGCGTCGCCGACCATTACGCGCTCAACGACGCGCATGCGCTGTCGCTGGTGCGGCGCATCGTGTCGAATTTGAACTCGCGGAAGGACGTACAGCTCGAGCTGCGCGAGCCGCGCGAGCCGCTCTATCCGGCCGAGGAAATGTACGGCGTCATCCCGGCCGATGTGCGCAAGCCCTACGACGTCCGCGAGCTGATCGCGCGCATCGTCGACGGCTCGGAACTCGATGAATTCAAGCAGAACTACGGCACGACGCTCGTCACCGGATTCGCACACGTGCAGGGCTATCCGGTGGCGATCCTCGCCAACAACGGCATCCTCTTCTCCGAATCCTCCCTCAAGGCGACGCATTTCATCGAGCTCGCGGCGCAGCGCGGCATCCCGCTCCTGTTCCTGCAGAACATCACGGGCTACATGGTCGGCAAGAAATACGAAGCGGGCGGCATCGCCAAGGATGGCGCCAAGATGGTGACGGCCGTCGCGACCGCCGCCGTGCCGAAATTCACGATGATCGTCGGCGGCTCCTTCGGGGCCGGCAATTACGGCATGTGCGGCCGCGCTTACGGCCCACGCATGCTGTGGATGTGGCCGAACGCGCGCATCTCGATCATGGGCGGCGAGCAGGCGGCGAGCGTGCTCGCCACCGTCCGCGGAGATTTCAAATCGCGTGAGGACGAAGAGAAGTTCAAGCAGCCGATCCGCGAACAGTACGAGCGCCAGGGCCATCCGTACTACTCGAGCGCGCGGCTCTGGGACGATGGCGTGATCGATCCGGCCGACAGCCGCCGCCTGCTCGGGCTGGCGATTTCAGCAGCGCTGAATGCACCGATCGAGAGGACGCGCTTCGGCGTGTTTCGCATGTGAGCGATTACCGAGCCACGGTGGAATGGTCGCGCGAAGGGCGCGAGTTCAAGTACGAGACCTATAGCCGCCAGCATGTGTGGCGCTTCGAGGGCGGCGTTAGCGTGCCGGGACGCGCCGCGCCGGCGAACATTCCGAAAACCGCGCCTTCGGCGCCGGCGGTAGATCCGGAGCAGGCGTTCGTGGCGTCGCTCTCGTCGTGCCACATGCTCTGGTTCCTGCATCTCGCCTGCAACCGCAAGTTCGTCATCGAGCGCTACGTCGACGAAGCGGTCGGCGTGCTCGACAAGGACTGGATGTCCAAGGTGACGCTGCGCCCGCGCGTCACGTTTTCCGGCAACGCACCCACGGAGGAAGAGCATCGCGCGCTGCATCACAAGGCGCATGAGAAGTGCTACATCGCGAACTCGGTGAAAACGCAAGTGCTGGTCGAGCCGACCATCGGATGAATATCGTCGTCGAGCGCAAGGCCGGGGTCGGCCGCATCACGCTCAATCGGCCGGAGGTGCGCAATGCCTTCGACGATGCACTGATCGCTGCGCTCGCCAACGCCTTTGCCGAGCTCGACGCCGACGGCAGCGTGCGCGCCGTCGTGCTGGCAGGCAACGGACCGGCCTTTTGCGCTGGCGCCGATCTCAGCTGGATGAAGCGCATGGCCGGCTACAGCCAAGAGGAGAACGTGCGCGATGCGCGTGCGCTCGCCGACATGCTTTCCACGCTCGATGGCATGGACAAGCCGACGATCGCGCGCGTGCATGGCCCGGCGTTCGCGGGCGGCACGGGCCTCATCGCCGCATGCGACATCGCGGTCGGCACGCCCGATGCCAAGTTCTGCTTTTCGGAAGCAAAGCTCGGGCTATCGCCCGCGACCATCAGCCCGTATGTGCTGCGCGCCATCGGCGCGCGCGCGGCGCGCCGTTACTTCCTCACTGCGGAAGTATTCGGGGCCGAGGAAGCGCTGCGCATCGGGCTTCTTTCCGCGCTTGTGCCGGCCGCCGAGCTCGACGCACTCATCGCGCAGTTGCTCGAGCACCTGCTTGCCGGCGGTGCGGCTGCGCATGCGCGCATCAAGGGTCTCGTGCGCGATGTCGCCGACCGGCCGGTCGACGATGCGCTGAAGGCGGACACCGCCCGGCGTATCGCGGAGATCCGCGCCTCGCCCGAGGGACGCGAAGGCATCGCCGCCTTCCTCGAGAAGCGCAAGCCCTCCTGGAAGCGCTAGCGTGTTCGCCCGCATCCTGATCGCCAACCGGGGCGAGATCGCCTGCCGCGTGATCCGCACGGCGCGGCGCATGGGCGTACGCACCGTGGCGGTCTATTCCGATGCCGATTGCGATGCGCTGCACGTGCGCCTCGCCGACGAAGCCCGGCGCATCGGCCCGCCGCCGGCAGCGCAAAGTTATCTCGACATTGCTGCCGTGCTTGCCGCCGCCCGGGCGAGCGGCGCGCAGGCAATCCATCCGGGCTACGGGTTCCTCGCGGAGAACGGCGAGTTCGCGGCGGCCTGCGAGCGCGCGGGCATCGTCTTCATCGGCCCCTCCGCCGACGCGATCGCCGCGATGGGCGACAAGGCGGCGGCGAAGCGCCTGATGGACAAGGCCGGCGTGCCGCTCGTGCCCGGCTACCACGGCGAGAGCCAGGACGATGCCCTGCTCGCCAAGGAAGC